>Ga0307408_100003249_pt1 | contig 11177 bp, 9 predicted proteins | sample 322Cmetagenome_FD_202116 | JGI IMG/M metagenome (GOLD analysis project Ga0307408, IMG submission 202116) | Maize rhizosphere microbial communities from greenhouse at UC Davis, California, United States - 322HYB-C-3 | ecosystem: Host-associated > Plants > Roots > Rhizosphere > Soil | place: USA... | reverse complement strand
CACCATGCGCGCGCCGACCCAGAGAATCGCCACGGCGATCGCCGTGCCGACGGTTTCCGTGATGGGCTGCGCGAGCACGGCGAGACGCGTCACGCGAACCATCCCGCGCGCGTATCGGCCGCTTCCATCGCGGAACCGTTCCTCCTCGTACCGCTCGCCGCCGAATGACTTCACGAGGCGTATCCCACTCACCGACTCCTGGACGACGGCCGTCATCTCGCCGTACTGGTTGCTCAGCTTGCGGTGGCCCTTGCGGAGCTTTCTGAGCAGCGGCTGCAGCAAGCCGATGAGGATCGGCGCGACGACCAGCGCGAGCAGCGTGAGGCGCCACGAGATCTTCACGAGCGCGAAGATCGTCACGACCACGACCGCCGCGCTTTGCAGCGACTGGGTGACCGCCTGCGTGATGACCTGCTTCGTCTGCTGCGTATCGTTGAGCACCCGGGCGAGGATGTCGCCGGTTTTCGTGCGCACGAAGAAGCCAAGCGGAAGGCGCTGCAGGTGCGAGTACAGCGCGTTGCGCAGGTCGCGCGTCACGAACTCCTGCAGTTGCGCGCCCAACTGTCCGCTCACCCACACCAACAGATTCTTGAGCGCGACGGCCGCCAGAATGACGATGATGATGTTCCGCAGCAGTGTCGACGGATCGGCTGCCTGTAGAAACGGGCCGATCAAGCGCTCCTGCAGCTGCGAGATGCCGGTCTCTCGGCTCGGCTGCTTGAACAGCTTGTCCAGGAACGGAATGAGCAGCGTGAACGTGAAAACGTCGAGCACGGCCGCCGCGATGTTACAGCCGACCGTGCCCGCCATCCGCCATGCGTGCGGGCGGACGAATCTCAGCAGCCGACGATACGTGGTTCCGCGCACGCGCGCTTCACTTCGGTGTCAGGAGGGCCACCGGGAGGATGCATTCTTCCGGCGTCACGCCGCCGTGCAGAAACGACCCGCGATACCGACTCTGATACTCGCGGAGCTTCGTCGGATAGACGAAGAATCCGTCGGACACCGCCAGCAGCGTGTTTGCGCCGAGCCCGCGGCGGGGCAGCCGTAGTAAATCCTCGTTCGGGAACAGGAGGGCCTGTTCCGAACGCTCCGCGCGGAGGTCCTCACCAAACTTGTAGCGGAGGTTCGCGGTTGCGTCGCGCTTCGCGAAGACCGTCGCCGGCGTTTGGCAGTGAATCGAGCCGTGATCGCTCGTGACGAGCACGGACACCTTGCGGCGTGATGCTTCGCGCAGCACGCCTAACAAGGCCGAACGCTGGAACCACTGCAGCGTGAGCTGCCGCAGGGCGATTTCGTCGCGCGCCACCTCGTAGAGGATCGCTGATTCGCTCCGACCGTGGGTGAGCAGGTCGACGAAGTTGAACACGAACGCGCTCACGCCTTCGGGCGCGATTGCGCCGTGGAGGTGGCGCTCGAGCTCATCGGAGTCGGACGCGGTGGAGATCTTGTTGTAGCGAACGGGCCGCGGCGTGTTGAGCTCCTGCAAGTGCGCCTCGAGCAGCTCACGCTCGTGCGCGTTCAGCGTCTCATCCTCGCGCTCGCCCCACCAGTCGGGGAATCGCGCGGCGATCTCGCCCGGGAACAGTCCACTGAACAGCGCGTTGCGTGAGTACGGCGTAGCCGTCGGAAGCACCGCGTAATAGTGCGTGCGCTCCACGTCGAACATCTGGGACAAGAGCGGCTCGAGCACGAGCCATTGGTCGAGCCGCAGACAATCGACGACGATGAACACCGCGTTACGCGCGCGCTGCAGCATGGGCAGCAGAAACTCGCCCACGATGTCGATCGACAACGGCGGCCGATCGCCCTCGAGATCGTGAAGCCACGCCGGGTACGCCTGACGCATGTACTCCGCGAACTCCCGCTGCATGTCGGGATAGAGACCGCGGAGCGACTCGTACAGCCCCGTCTCGCCCGCGGCGGTCAGGTCCACGTCCCACTGCATCAACTCGACGTAGCGATCCACCCAGCCGCGCCAGTCGAGCACACGGCCGCGCTCGACCTCGATGGCGCGGAAGCGTTCGACGAAGCGTCGCGCGATCGCCTGCTGGCGAATCCGCGGCCCCTCGAGGATCCGCGTTATGACGGTGAGGACCTGACGCGGGTTGATCGGCTTGACGAGGTACTCGCGGATATTGGCGCCAAGCGCCTCGCGGAGTGTCGTGTCCTCCTCGCTCTTCGTGACCATCACCACGGGGAGGTTTGGCGCAAGCTCGCGCACCTCCTGATACGTCTCGAGCCCCCGCTTGCCGGGCATCTGCTCATCGAGCAGCAGGAGGTCGAACGCTCGGCGCCGGAGCAGTTCCACGGCGTCGTCGGCATTCGTCGCCGTCTCGACCTCGTAGCCCTTCTCGCGCAGGAAGATGCGGTGCGACTCGAGGAGCTCTGCCTCGTCGTCCACCCAGAGTACCGATTTCGCCGGGGGAGCCATTCAGGGAATCTAGTCGTGCTCGCGTCGTTGCCGTGACCGCTGCGCCCGCTAATATTGGGCCGGTGCCGCTCTCGCCACCATACGCTCTCGCGTCACCGCGTTTCCGATTCCGCGCGCTCGCTGCGCTCGTCGGCCGATCTCCCCTTGGCGGAGAACGTGAGGTCGCATTGGCAACGCTTCTCGCCGCGCGCCTCGTGGTCGGGGCGCTGCCGCCGGCGCCACTGCCGCAGCAGGTGCGCATCGTCCGCGCGAACGGTGCCCGCGCGTGGTTCGCCGCGTTGGCGGTTCCGCCAACGTTTCGCCAATCGCTGACACGGCTGATGGACGCCACGACGTCCGTGGACCGCGACGGGCTCGAAGCCGCGCTGCGGACGTTGATCGACGTGAGCGCCCCGCACCTGGACGCACCGGCCTTGACTGAGCTTCGCGAGATCATCCGAGTGCTCGCGTCGACCGTATGAGCGACCTCGACGAAGCGCGAGCTCGTCGCGCGATCGGAACGATCATCGACGGCAGCGCGCCACGCGACACGATCCCGACTGGCTTTCCGAGTCTCGACAACTCACTTGGCGGCGGCGTCAGGCGCCGCGATCTCGTCATCCTCGGCGGCGAGGTCGGGAGCGGGAAATCGGCCCTGGCGCTGGCCATCGCGCTTCGGGCGACCGAGGTCGGCGCGAAGGTGCGGTTCCTGTCCGCGGAGATGGACCAGACTCGAGCGGCCGAGCGGGCGCTTGCCATCGAAGCGCGCGTCCGGGTGGATGACCTGAGGCGCGGCAATCTCGACACCGAATCGCGGTCGCGACTGGAGGTCGCCGCGCGGCGGCTCGAGCAGCGGTTTCCGGCATTCGACGCGCTGCTTGCCGCGGATATCGCCGCGCTCGAGCACGACGACGTACGGCTTCGGGGCGTGGACGTCGTGATCATCGACCCGCTTCAGGCGCTCGCCACCGGCGGTCGTCCGCTGGACGAGGAGATGGCGATCTGCGCACGGGCGTTGAAGCGGCTGGCGGTGGAACGCGACGTGTGCGTCATCGCGACGAGCGGCCTCCCGCAGATCGGTCGGGATCGCAAGGACCTCCGGCCGCAGCTCGACGACTTCGGCGCGCTTGGCGCACCGAAACAGTTCGCGGATGTCGTGCTCGGGCTCTATCGTCAGGAGATGTACGACAGCGCACCGGACGTGGACGGCGCAACGGAGCTGCTCGTCCTCAAGAACCGCAACGGCGCGCGCGGATATGTCGATCTCTACTTCTACAAGCAGTGGATGCGGTTCGAGGACATGCTAGAGCCGGATCGCTGAGCGCGACCGCAGGCCTTCTCCGGAGGTCTCGCATGTATCCGAAGACGCGTGTGGCTGGTCGGACCGAGCACACGGCTGGAGTGTCGTTCGTGCGCGGATGTTCGACAATCCTGCTTGGGGCCGTGGCCGTGGCCGCGCCCGCACCGTGCCAGCCGAAGCCCGACTCGTCAGGCTACGTCACGACCGCTGATGGCGCACGGTTGTACTACGCCATCTACGGGAGCGCGCGCGATACCGTGATCGTGCCGGCGGCGGCGCTGCTCGCCGGCCAGCTCGCGTTTTTGCGTGAGGCGCTCACGCTCGTGTTCTACGACCAGCGGGGCCGCGGACGATCCGACTGGATCGCGGACCCCAAGCGCCTGACCATGGCGGACGAGATTCGCGATCTCGAAGCCGTGCGCTCGGCGCTGGGCGTCTCGAAGGCGGGCATCGTGGGCTTCTCGTATCTGGGGCTCGTCGTCGCACTCTACGCCGCGGATCACCCCGACCGCGTCACTCGCCTCGCTCAGCTCGACCCCATGGCGCCTGACGAGGCGACCGCGTCGCGTTATGCACCCGTGGAGGGCCGGCTGAGATCGGACAGTGCCGCCGCCCGGCTCGCGCGGGCTCGGGCAGCGGCATCGGACACCGCGGACCTCGCCGCAGAATGTCGTCGATGGTACGACGCCTACCTGCCGGTGTATCTGGGCAATCCCGCCAACGCATCGAAGGTGTCCACCAACTTCTGTGAGCACGCGAACGAGTCTCCTTCGCGATTCCAGTGGCGCGTCGACAAGACCATGCGATCGCTGCCGCGACGTTGGGACTACACGCGGAAGGCGATGGCCATTCGCGCACCCACGCTGGTCATTCAGGGCGACCAGGATTTTGCGGTGTCTCCGGACGGTGCTCGGCGGTGGGCGGAGATCATTCCGAACGCGCGCCTCATCATGCTCTCCGGCGCTGGCCACCTCGCATACATCGAGCACAGCGACCGCGTGCTGCCGGCGCTCATGCGCTTCTTCCTGGGAGACTGGCCGCCGGAGGCGATGCAGGTGCGAACGTCGCGCTAGCGGTCCCTGGGCCCACGCGCCGCGCGCGAGCGGCCGCATGGTTTCCGGTGGTATATTTTCGGTCCTTCACACGACCCACGCGCACTTCCGAGCTGCTTATGGCTGGCCACAGTAAATGGAAACAGATCAAGCACTACAAGGCGGCCGCTGACGCCAAGCGCGGCGCTCTGTTTACGAAGCTCATCCGCGAGATCACGATGGCCGCCAAGCAGGGCGGCGGCGATCCCGATGGCAACCCGCGCCTCCGCACCGCCATCGAGACGGCGCGGAACAACTCGATGCCGAAGGACAACATCGAGCGCGCGGTCAAGAAGGGTACGGGTGAGCTCGAGGGGGTCGACTATCAGGAGATCCTCTATGAGGGCTACGGACCGGCCGGGGTCGCGCTCATGATCCAGACGGTCACCGACAACCCCAACCGCACCGTCGCCGAGATTCGCCACAAGCTGTCGCGCGGCGGAGGAAACCTCGGCGCCGCGAACTCCGTGTCGTGGATGTTCGATCGTCGCGGGCAGATCTATCTCGACGCGGGGGGCGTCGAGGAAGACACGCTGATCGAGGTGGCGCTCGAAGGCGGCGCCGAAGATGTGAAGCGTGAGGACGATCAGTTCGTCGTGACGACGGCCGTCGCGGATCTGCACGCGGTCAAGTCGGCGCTCGACGCCAAGGGGCTCGCGTCGACGAGCGCGGAGATCGCGTGGATTCCGAAGAATACGATTCGCGTCGAGGGCAAGGACGCCGAGACGCTCGTCAAGCTGCTCGAGGGCCTCGAGGAGCTGGACGACGTGCAGAAGGTCGAAGCCAACTTCGACATGGACGTGTCGGAGATGGCGAAGGCGTGACGCCGAGAACCGCGACGTGATCGTTCTCGGGATCGATCCGGGAACGGCCACGACGGGGTATGGCGTCGTGAGCGGCGACGGGACGCGCCCGCCGACCCTGATCGAGTGCGGCGTGATCCGAACGAGGCCTCGAGAGGCTCTGCCCGATCGCCTGCTCGAGATCCACACTGGTGTCACGGAGCTGATTGCGCGCCACCGCCCGCATGCGATCGCCGTCGAAGACGTGTTCTACGCGAAGAACGTCCGGACGACGGTTGTGCTCGGCCACGCGCGAGGTGTGGTGCTGCTCGCTGGGGCGCAGGCGCGGATCGACGTCTACGAGTTTCCGCCGGCCGAGATCAAGAAGGCGGTCGTCGGGTCTGGTGGCGCAACCAAGGAACAAGTGCAGTTCATGCTCACACGATTGCTTCGATTGAAGGCAGTCCCTTCTCCGTCGGACGCAGCTGATGGTGTTGCAGCCGCGCTCACGTACCTCATGACGGCGCGTCTGCCGAAGGTTGCGGCGACCCCGCCGGTGATGCCGTCGCCGTTCGCGACGAAGCCAGGCGTGCCCGGCCGCCGCCAGTGATCTCGCAAGTCTTCGGTCGGCTGACGACCAAGGAGCTCGACCACGTCGAGATCATGACGGAGGGCGGCGTCGGCTACGAGCTGGCGATTCCGCTGAGCGCGTACGAGGCGTTGCCGAAGGTCGGGGAGACGGCGACGCTGCACACGCATCTGGTGGTGCGCGAGGACGGCTGGCAGCTGTTCGGCTTCTCGACGCCGTTCGAGCGGCGGGTGTTCCGGCGGGTGCTGGACGCGAAGGGGGTGGGCCCGGCGTTGGCGTTAGGCCTCTTGTCGACGTTGTCGGCGGAGCGGCTGGTTCGGGCGATCCGCGAGAAGGACATCGCGACGCTGCAGAGCGTGCCGCGGGTGGGACGGAAGAAGGCCGAGCAGTTGGTGCTGGATCTCGCGGACAAGCTGGACGGGCTGGGGGGCGAACCGGTGGCCGGTCCGCGACCGGAGGGTGCCGGGGCGGAGGACGCGATCCGGGCGCTTGTGTCGTTAGGCTACACCTTGGCGGAGGCCGAGAAGGCCGTGCGTGCGGCGCTGGACTCGAACGGCCGCGCGCAGTCCGCGACGGAGCTCATTCGCAATGCGCTCGCGAAGGTTCGGGGCTGAGCTGCTGTCAGCTCACCTTCCCCGGCTTGAGATACGTGTCCAGCCAGTGCAGCTCGTTCAGCATGCGATGCACCTGATTCCACGAGCCGGAAATGCTGTGCGGCATGTTCGCGTACTGAATCACCTTCGCCGGCACACCGTTCTTCTTCAGCGCCACGTACATCTGCTCGGCTTCGGAATACGGGACGCGCTGGTCGATCTCGCCGTTGATGAATAGCGTGGGCGTCTTCACCCGACCCGCGTACGTGAGCGGAGACTGGCGAATCATGATCTCGCGCGATCGCTCTTCCCACGGCGTCCCGAAAAACTCGGTCTCCTTCGTGCGCGCGATGTCCGCCGTGCCGTAGTCGCTCATCCAGTTCACGATGCCCGCTCCCGGAATCGCCGCCGCGAATCGATCCGGGTACTGCGTGATGAGCCAGTTCGTCATGAAGCCGCCATACGAGTGCCCGATCGTCGCGACCCGTTTGCGATCGATCGGCAGTCGGCCGAGCACGTAGTCCACGCCGGCCATCACGTCCTGGCCGTCCTTCGTTCCCCACGCGCCCCACGTTCCCCACAGGAACTTCTCTCCGTAGCCCGTCGAGCTACGGAAGTTCACCTGGAGCACGAAGTACCCGTTCGCGGCGAAGAACTGATTCTTGAAATCGAACGTGTAGCCGTCCGCCGCGTGCGGGCCGCCGTGGTTGCTCACCACGAGCGGATAGCGACCGGCGTTCGCGCGATAGCCGTACGGATAGAGCAGCCATCCTTCGATCGGGGTGCCGTCCTTGCTTCGGAAACTCAGCCGCTCGGCCCGGCCTAACGCGACCTCGTCGAGGAAGGCGTCGTGCACGTGCGTGAGGCGCTTCTCACCGGAGCCATCGATGTTCGCGGTGTAGATCTCGGCCGGTGATTCGGTCAGCCCGACCGTGTAGGCCATGCGCGTGAAGTCGCGGTCGAAGCTCACGCCGGTGATCCGGCGCTGCCCCTGCGTGACCTGTTCCACCGCCCCGCCGTTAGGCGACACGCGGAAGACGTGATTGGCACCGCCGACTCCGCCGGTGAAATAGACGGAGCGGCCGTCGGCGCTCCACACTGGCGACGCCGGGAGATAGTCCCAATCCGCCGTCAGGTTCCGTTCGGGCCCGCCCTCGGCCGGAACGATCACGAGATCGGTCGCGCCACCGCGGTTCAGCTTGCGCCGAATGACCGCATCGGTCGACAGCTGGCGCGTCGTGAGAATCCAGCGACCATCCGGCGAGAAGCGCGCTCCGGTATAGGCGTAGTCGGAGTCCGTCGTCAGCCGCCGGACCTTGCCGTCCAGCGCCACGGTGAAGATCTGGCTGGCGCCGTATCTGAGCTCGTTGCGATAGCCGGAATCGGCGGTGAACGCGAGCCGGCTCCCGTCACGGGTCCAGTTCACGGCCAGGGGACGTAGCCCGAGCCGCGTCAGCTGCCGCTCAGCGCCGTCATCGTTAGGCGTCAGGAACAGCTCCTGCGGCGGGCTGACCTCTGGATCGAGCCGGTTTGGCACCGGGAACGGCTGGCCGTCCCGCTGGAAGTCGAGCCAATCGAATTCCACGCCCTTGAATCGTTCCTCGTGACGTTTCTCGAACTCCGACGCGTACGTGATCTCGCGCTTCGGCGGAGGCGTGTCGCGCACGGAGACGGTCCACTTGGCATCGGGGCTCGCGAGCGTGACGCGGCCTGACACCTCACCGCGGCCGCCACGCTGCCCCGCCGCCGTCTCGCTCTCCACGAGGCGCTCGGGCGTTGTTGGGTTGAGCGCCCAGCCCGTCGTGCCGGTGACGAAGTGTAGCTGGCCATCGTCCGACCACCGCACGGTGCCAGCGTTCGCGCCCTCCGGGCTCACGCGCGCTGCAGCGCGCAACCCGTCCGACGGGACGAGCCACACTTCGCCCGTCTCGCCGTTCGTCGCCTCGACCCGCGTCGTTACCGTGAAGGCCACCCATCCACCATCCGGCGAGAGCGCGGGAGCGCCGACCGTCTTGAGCCGATAGAAGTCCTCGATCGCGAGCGGCCGACCGTGAGCCTCCGGCGAGGGCGCGGACTGCCCGCGAGTGGTCGACGAGAACGCGACGACGAGCGCCGCAGCGGATGAACAAAACAGCCTCGGGCGTCCAGGTGCGATACGCCCTCGTGTGTGGTGCACAGCGGCCTCCAGCCAATCTCGGGGACCTGGATAGTCTGCCTGTGGATGACGTCGGGGGCTAGCCTGAGGCGTGAAGGCTGCTCAGTTTCTCCGCATGCCTGCCATCCGAACCGCCAGCTTCACCGAGTCGGTCATCCGCGAGATGACGCGCGTCGCTCAGCAGCACGGAGCGATCAACCTCGCCCAGGGGTTCCCCGACTTTCCGATGCCCGAGGCGATGAAGGAAGCCGCGTGCGCCGCGATTCATGGGGATATCAACCAGTACGCGATAACCTGGGGCGCGCCGGCGCTACGCCTCGGCATCGCTGAGAAGTACCGGCGGTGGTATGACATGCCGGTCGACCCAGACCGCCACATCACCGTCACGTGCGGCGCGACCGAAGCGATGGCGGCGGTATTTCTCGCCCTGATCAATCCCGGCGACGAAGTGATCGTCTTCGAGCCATGGTACGAGAACTATGGGCCGGACGCGATCCTCGCGTCCGCCACTCCGCGGTACGTGCCGCTCGAGCCACCACAGTGGCGGTTCGACCCCGACGTGCTGCGTGCGGCGTTCAACGAGAAGACGAAGGCGATCGTCGTCAACACACCGCACAACCCGACGGGTCGCGTCCTGACCCGCGAAGAGATCGGCTTCATCGCCGACCTTTGTATCGAGCACGACGTGTGGGCGATCACCGACGAGATCTACGAGCACATTCGTTATGCAGGCGGGCACCACGTGCTGGCCACATGGCCCGGGATGCGCGAGCGCACTGTCACCATCTCGGGACTGTCCAAGACGTTCAGCTGCACGGGCTGGCGCCTTGGGTACGCGATCGCACCGGAGCGCGAGAGCGTCGCTATCCGCAAGGTGCACGACTTCCTCACGGTCGGCGCGCCGGCCCCGCTCCAGGCGGCGGCGGCGGTCGGGATGTCGTTCGACGCCGAGTACTACAATCATCTGTCGCTCGACTACCGCGCGCGGCGCGATGCGCTGTTGCCGGTGCTCGCCGAGGCAGGGTTCAAGTTCTCGACGCCGGAGGGCGCGTACTACGTCCTCGCCGATTTTTCGGCGCTGAGTGACAAGGACGACACCACGTTCGGCAAGTGGATGGCGGCCGAGATCGGCGTCGCGGGGGTTCCGGGCTCCAGCTTCTATCACGCCGGCGCCGGCCGTGGGAAGAACATGATCCGCTTCGCATTCTGCAAGAAGCAGGAGACGCTCGACCACGCAGCCGAACGGCTGGCCGGGCTCACCGCGCGCGTGTAGCGCCGCGCGCCGGCAATCGTTAGGCGTTCACGGGCGCGACCGACATGGCCAAACTCGGCAAGCCGGCGGTGGCGATCGTAATCATGGCGGCGATCATCGCCGTCCTCCTGACGCTGTGCACACCGCGATCGACGTCAAAAAGCTCAATGCTCGGAGCCGAAAAGGCGAGCCCGGTGACGCGTCCCTAATTGGGTGCGTCTCGGTGTTTCTTCGGTTAGATTAGCGCTTCCACCTGCGACGTAGAGCCGATGTCCCCACGCGAAGTCACGACCCCGGAAGAGCTCGCCGAAGAAGGCCCCGTAGAACTCTCGCTCCGTCCGCAGAGGCTCGCGGAGTTCATCGGGCAGCAGAAGGTCAAGGACAGTCTTCGTATCTACATCGACGCCGCCCTCACCCGCCGCGAGCCGCTCGACCACACGCTCTTCTTCGGGCCGCCCGGACTGGGCAAGACAACGCTGGCCGAGCTCATCGCACGGGAGCTCGGAGTGAACATCCGCACGACGTCAGGGCCCGCGCTCGAGAAGCCCGGCGACCTCGTGGGAACACTCACGAACCTGCGACCCGGCGACATCCTGTTCATCGACGAGATCCACCGCCTGCGTCCGATCATCGAGGAGTTCCTCTACCCGGCGATGGAGGACTACAAGATCGACATCCGTCTGTCCGAGGGACCGAAGGCTCAGACGATCACGATGCCGATCGAGAAGTTCACGTTGATCGGCGCGACCACGCGCCTCGGCATGCTGACGCCGCCGATGCGCGCGCGCTTCGGCATCGAGCAGCGACTCAACTACTACCCGTCCGAGGACCTCGAGCTGATCGTCCACCGGACGGCCGAGGTGCTCAAGGTGGCGATCGTGGTGGAGGGCGCGGCGGAGATCGCGCGACGGTCGCGTGGCACGCCGCGGATCGCGAATCGCCTCCTGCGTCGCGTGCGCGACTATGCGCAGGTGAAGAGCAACGGCACGATCACGCGTGACG
>Ga0307408_100003247_pt1 | contig 11186 bp, 9 predicted proteins | sample 322Cmetagenome_FD_202116 | JGI IMG/M metagenome (GOLD analysis project Ga0307408, IMG submission 202116) | Maize rhizosphere microbial communities from greenhouse at UC Davis, California, United States - 322HYB-C-3 | ecosystem: Host-associated > Plants > Roots > Rhizosphere > Soil | place: USA... | reverse complement strand
CGATTTGAACATGGCTTTTCTCCTGTTTGGTGATGCGCTGAGTTCAATATACCAAGCGCGCCGCCGGGGAGATAAGCCTGATTCAGTTTTTTACAAATCCCGCAGGGAAGTAACAATTGCTCAGATGTTGCCGCCCTGGGCCGCTTTGCGCTCTTGCGCCAGCGAAGCCTGTTTTTCCGCTTCGCTCATGCGCTTGGCAGCCACCACCACCACCGGCACGGCAGCAGCCGGCCGGGCCGCAGCGGCGTAGCTTGCAGGGGCTTTCGCTTCTTCCGCACGGTTCTCGGCCACGAAGCTGGCGGCGCAGGCCAGGCCGATGATGGCGATGAACAGGGCTTCGAAATGTCGCAGGACTTTCATGATGTTCTCCGGTTGAGGACTATCCATGTGCACACTGTATCCAGGCCGCCCGGCGCTAGCCATCGCCGTGCGACAAGCTGTCCAAAACGTGGTGTGAAATGCAAAAAAACGGGGGCTGTTGCGGTCGAATCGGGAACAGAAGGGAAATCCGCCTTCAAACGGGACGAATGGATGGGCTGGCGCTGTGCCAAGATAAGGAGGTGTGTATTGGACGCATGATGCCCCTGTTACAATCGACAGGCGCAGGGTCAGACAAGGAGTAGCAAATGTTCAAGATGTTTGGTTTTGGCGGCGTGAAGTGCCCGCGATGCGAGCACCGCAACGGCGACAGCTCCGACTACTGCAGCCATTGCGGCCTGGCGCTGGGCGCACCGCACAACGAGTCGGTGTTGCGCGACAACCGCTGGATCCCGGCCAACGATGAGCTGGCGGTGTTTTTCGGCGTGCGCCAGCTTTCCGGCATTTTCACCAAGACCCTGCACGTTCCGGCTGCGGCGCGCGCTTTCATCCTGCAGGGAGAGCAGGTTTCTGAGGTGCCGCAGGGCGATCATGAGCTGGAGGGCTTTTTCGCGCGCCTGGGCAAGCTGGCGCGCGACGGGCAGGGTGAAATCCTGGTTACCCGTACTGCTGCGCTGCCGGTGGAGTTCAATTTCACCGACTTGCACAGTGCCGAATTCCTGAAACTTGCCGCGCATTTCACCGTCGGCCTGACGGTGCAGGATGTACCGGCCTTTGCGCGCCATTTCATGACCGCGCCCGGTACCGTCACCGCGCTGCAGCTGCATGATTTGCTGGCGCCCTCCATGCGCCAGCTGGCGGCGGAATTCCTCGGCAGCCGTTCGGTGCGCGACATGGCCAGCTCCGGCGCCCTGCGCGAACAGTTGAACGAACGCCTGCACAGTGCACTGGGCCAGCGCCTGGCTGAATTCGGCCTGGCAGCCGCGCAGGTGGAAACCTTGTCGCTTCGGCATGACAAATACGATGACAACCGGGAGCGCGAGGGCAGCCTGTTCCTGGTGGCCGACGAACGCCAGCGGCAGCTGGAGCACGTCAAGCAGCTCGACCAGCTGTACAACGAAGAAGAGTGGCAGGCCATCAGCCGCCAGGAGCAGAAGATGCGCAGCGACTTCCGCCGGGCGGAGCTGAAAACGCAGGCCGAGGAGCAGATGCAGGGCATCCGCGCCCGCGAGATCGACCTGTACGGCCGGATCATCGAGGCCAAGACCCGCAAGCAGGCCTTCGAGCATGGCGCCGGCACGGCGCTGGCCGACCTGGAACATGAACTGGCGCGCCACAAGTCCCTGCACGCCGGCGAAGCCGCCCAGTGGGACCAGGTGCGCCGGCTGGCGCAAATCAGGATGCGCACCGAGATGGAGTTGGCGCAGCAGGCCGGCCTGGAAGAAAAGGCCTTGGCCAGGCAGCGCTTCTCGCACCGGCTGTACCAGCAGCAGCTCGAATACCGCATCCAGCAGGCCCTGGCCATCGAGGATGAGCAGCACCGGCGCAAGCAGCTCCAGCTCTTGCGCAAGGCCGAGACCGACGCCAGCGAGCGCGAGCAGGAAATCGAGGCCGAACATCACCGGGCGAAGTTCCAGGGCCTGGCCCTGGCCAACGCCGCCCGCCATCGCGAAGCGGAGCGCATCGGCGAATGGGAAGAGGAACAGCACCTGGCGCGCAAGCGGGAACTGGCGCGCGGGGAGGAAGCGAAGGACGCCGGCGCGCAGGTCCACGTTGCCGAAATCAGCGCCAAGCTGGAAGAGTTGAAGCGCAGCGGCGCGGCCGCCGAGTCGGTGGCCCAGTACGAAAAGCTGCTGCGCACCATCGAGGCCGATGGGGTGCAGCAGCGCCAATCCCAGAACCTGGCGCGGCAGGCCATGCTGGACCAGGTCGCGGTCGAAGAGCTGCGGCTGGAACTGAAACTGCGCGACCAGGAAGCCCAGTGGCAGCAGTCGCTGAAGAAGATGGAACTTGAGCGCGACGAGCGCTTCAACCGCTGGAAGGTGGAGTACGACAGCATGGTGGCGCAGCAGCAGCACGCCGCCGACCTGGCCCGCATCGATATCGACCGGCTGGAAGCCATCGGCCGCATGGGCGATACCGCCAAGATCGCGCTGGCGGCGACGCCGAACGCCGAAGCCTTGTCGCGCCTGATGCGCCAGCAGGCGCAGGCCGCCATGTCGCCGGAGCAGCTGCAGGCGCTGGCCGGCGTGGTTGCTGCCGAGAACAGCATTACCCCCGCCGAGGCGCTGCGGCTGGCACGCGGGGAAGTCCGGGATGAACGTTCGTATCGCGACAGCGTCGGCGACAAGGAACGCCAGCACCAGCTCGACCTGCTGCGGGCCCAGGCCAGCGTCGGCAGCACGGCTGCGCAGCGTTGCCGCAATGGCCATATCGTGCCGGCCGATTGCGGAGATGCGAAATTCTGTCCAGAATGCGGGGCGCCGCTAGCGAGGTAAAGCACGAGAGAGATGCAGACAGCCCGAGACAAGATTCGCGAACTGCGTGCCCTGCACGACGATGGCCTGTTAAGCCTGCAAGAGTTCGACCGCCGCAAGAATGCCATCCTGGACGCTGAATACGCGCCGCCGGGAGGGGCGGCAGCGCCCATCGCCATCCCGCGCCAGGGCACCGAGCTTGGCCTGATGGCCGGCCAGGAAATCGGCCCGCACAACCGGCGCTACCGGCTGGAACGCCTGATCGGCATGGGCGGCATGGGCCAGGTGTGGCAAGCCACGGACCTGGCGACCCACGCGGAACTGGGCCACAGCGCCGTGGTCGCGCTGAAGATCCTGCCGCCGCAGCTGACGCAAAGCCCGGCGCACGCCAAGCTGCTGATCGAAGAAGCCACGCAGGCGCGCCGGCTGGCGCATGACAATATCGTGCGCGTCTACGAATGGGCGCAGGATCCGGCCACCGCCAGCTATTTCATCATCATGGAATGCCTGGAGGGCCAGGATCTCGATGCCTGGCTGGCCGAACACGGCAAGGCCACCCCGGTCCAGGTCGAACAGATGCTGCGGCCGGTGGCCGAAGCGCTGCAGTACGCCTGGGACAAGCATCGCCTGGTGCACCGCGATCTCAAGCCCGGCAATGTATTCCTGACCAGGACCGGCGAAATCAAGCTGCTCGATTTTGGCATCGCGTCGCGCGCGCGTTCGACCGGCACCGACCTCGGCCTGGCGACGCCGAACGCCGGAACGGCGGGCTATCGCGCGCCGGAGGCCGGCACCAGCCAGGGTGCACCCCGTCCGCAGGTGGACGTGTACGCGGTTGCGGTCATGATCTACCAGCTCCTTGAAGGGCGGCTGCCGTTCGACCAGCATACGGCGCTGCTTGAGCCGGCCAAGCCGGCGGCGCTCAACGCGCAGCAATGGGAAGTGCTGAAGCGCGGTTTTGCCAACCGGGCCGGCGAACGGCCGGAATCGGTTGCAGAATTGCTGGACGGCTTGACGCAGGCGGCCCAGCCGGGCGCCGAAGACGCAGCCCAGCGCGAAGCCGCACGCAAGGCTGAGCGGGCGGCGGCGGAGCAGCAGGAGCGCGAGGCGCGTGCCGCCCGCGAACAGCGGGCCCGTACCGACGCCATCGCGCGCGCCGAGGAGGAAGAGCAGAAGCGCCAAAAGGAGCTGGAACTGGCTGCGCGGCGCAAGGCCGAAGCCCTGGCCGCAGCACAGGATAAGGCGCGCCAGGACCAGCTTCGCCGCGAGCAGGAAAAGCAGCGCAAGGCGCAGGCCGAACAGGAAGCCAAGGAACGCAAGGAACGCCTGCGCCAGCAACTGATTGCGCGGCGCGATGCCGACGCCCTGAAAGCCCGCCAGGCCGAGGAGGAATACCAGCGCAAAGTGGCGCAACTGAAGGCGGAGGCAGCGTATCGCGCCGAGCAGGAGCGCCACCGCAAGGAGCAGGCGGCGCGCAAGGCCGCCGAGCTGGCGGCGCTGCTGCCAAAGGCCAGCAGCCCGGTGGCCGACGCGGAGGGCGTGCTGCGCGACCGCTTCACCGATGGCAGCGGCGTGGGGCCGGACCTGGTGCTGATACCGACCGGCCGCTTCCAGATGGGATCCTCCGAACATGAGCACAGGATCGCCGTCAAGGCCGGGGCCCAGAAAACCTGGCTGGACCGCGAATTGCCGGCGCACTGGATCGGTATCGAACAATCGTTTGCGCTGGGGCGCTATCCGGTGACCGTCGGCGAGTGGCGCGCTTTCGTGAAGGCGACCGGCTGGCAATCGAAAATGGACGTGGATTGGCAGCAGCCGGGCTTTGCGCAGGATGAACGCCATCCCGTGGTGTGCGTGAGTTGGCACGACGCCCAGCTCTACCTGCAATGGCTGAGCGAGAGAACGGGCCAGGAATACCGCCTGCCGAGCGAGGCGGAATGGGAATACGCCTGCCGCGCGGGCAGCCATACGGCATTCAGCTTCGGCGACGAGATCACGCCGGAACATGCCAACTACGACGGCCATTTCACCTACAACGACGGCCCCAAAGGCAGCAGCCATGGCGGCACGACGCGTGTCGGCAGCTACCAGCCCAACCCTTGGGGCCTGTTCGACATGCACGGCAATGTCTGGGAGTGGACGCAGGATACGGTGCACGACAACTACCTCGGCGCGCCCATCGACGGCAGCGCGTGGGAGCAGGGCGGCGACAAGGCGCGCCGCATCCTGCGCGGCGGCGCATGGCTGTACCAGCCGCGCTACCTGCGCTCGGCCCTGCGCAACGGCTATTCCGCCCTGCTGGCGAACGATGTGGTGGGCTTCCGCGTGGCCCGCAAGTTGGTGTAAATTGCTGGATAAACCAACAAGCAGGAACACCATATGACCGTTACAGTAGCCCGCGACCAGTCGCTTCCAATGCGCAGCATCCTGCATGTGCGCAACCACATCGTCTCCGTCGACGGCACGATCGAAGAAGGCGGCAATGACGCCGGCCCTTCGCCGCACGATTTGTACGACGCCGCCGTCAGCGCCTGCAAGGCCCTGACCGTGATCTGGTATGCACGCCGCAAGGGCATCCCGGTCGAGGACGTGCAGGTCACCACCGAGCGCGATGCGAGCGAAGAGCGCAAGGGGGTCTATCGTCTCGCCGCCACGCTGCACCTGACCGGCGAGCTGACCGAAGAACAGCGCGAAGAGCTGTTGGCGATTTCTCAGAAGTGCCCGGTGCACAAGCTGATGACCGCCGTGACCACCGAAATCTCCACCAGACTGGGTTGATCGCCATGAGCATTGCACAACTCCTGAAGGGCCATGAGAAGGACCTGGGCGGCGGCTTTGTCGTGCGCCGTTATCTGCCGGCGGCAGTCAAACAGGCGGTAGGGCCGTTCATTTTCTTCGATCATTTCGGACCGGTCGACGTGCCGGCCGGTGCCGACCATGATGTGCGGCCGCACCCGCACATCGGGCTGGCTACGGTAACCTATCTGTTCGAGGGGGCGATGGAGCACCGCGACAGCCTGGGGACGCTGCAGCGCATCGAGCCGGGCGCCATCAACTGGATGACGGCTGGCCGCGGCATCGTGCACTCGGAGCGTACCCCGAAGGACCTGGTCGGCGTGCCGCATCGCACGCACGGCTTGCAATTGTGGGCTGCGCTGCCTGTAGCGCACGAGGAGGACGAACCGTCGTTTGCCCACACCCCGGCAGCGGCAATTCCGGAAATGGAAGTCGACGGCGCCAGAGTGCGCGTGCTGATCGGTTCAGCCTTCGGCCGCAGTTCGCCGGTGAAAACATTCAGCCAGACGCTGTACCTGGACGTGAGCCTGAAAGCGGGCCAGCAACTGGCCCTGACCGGCCTGCCGGCGGAAGCGGCGCTGTATCCGGTCAGCGGTTCGGTGGACATTGACGGGGCGGCGGTGCCGCAGAACAGCATGGCCTTGCTCGACACGTCGACATCCCAACGCGTCAACGCCGGCACGGATGCGCAGTTCGTCATCATCGGCGGCGAGCTGCTCGATGGCCACCGGTTCCTGTTCTGGAATTTTGTCTCGTCGAGCAAGGAGCGCCTCATCAAGGCGGCCGACGCTTGGGAAGCGCAGCGCTTCGACAAGGTGCCGGGCGAGACGGAATTCATTCCGCTGCCGAAAAGGCCTGCCGCCGCAACTTAGGCGGTAGCCTCGGCCGGCGGCAAGTGCGCGGCGCCGCTGCGCACGATCCAGTGCTCCGGATAAGGATCGCTGGCGAAGCGGGTGTGGGCGGGCAGGCGGCTCAGTTTTTCCTGCTTCGGCGTGGGCGCCAGCGCGGTTTCCTTGCCGGTGAGCTGGTCGACATGCCAGAAGCCGCCCTGGTGGTGCATCAGCAGCGGCAGGCTGAAAGCTTTCGGCAGCGCGTTATGGCGCGGCAGCGGATAGCCCGGATGGGTGTCCGCTGCCAGCAGCACGAAGCATTCGGCGCGCGCGCCTTCGTCGATGCGGTGCAGCACCACCCCGTGCGGCATCACGGCACTGACTTCCAGCACCACGATACCTTTGATGCTGGCGCTCATTTCGATCTTCATGCCGGTGCGCAGGGGCACCGGCTTGTTCTTGCCAGGCCAGACGCCGTCCAGCAGCAGGCCGTAGCGCGACACGTCTTCGATTTCGAAACCGTTGCGGGTGCGGCGGATCACGGCATGGCGGCCGGACAGGCGGCGTGTCAGGCCCGCGGAGTCCGGGCCTTCCGCGCTGAAGTGGTGCAGCAGCACGTCGGCTTCCGGATCGGCCAGCTCGAAGCGGCCGAACGAGACTTCTTCCATTGCGAACAGCCGGATGTGGCGGCAGGCGCCGTTTTCCGGCGCGGCGTTGATGAAGCTCGCGGCCAGGGTAGGGTGGGGATGCGAAGGGCCGCTGCGCGGCTGCTCGATCTCGATCAGGTCCTCGTCCCAGGCGATGGTCGAATAGCCAACATCCACCTTGCCGGCCGGCGCGCCGAGGTCGAGGTGGGCGATGCCGGCGTTGCGGGCGGTGACGTCGATGTCCATGGTGTTGCCGCCTTGCGCGGAGACGCGGGCAATCGCGGCGTCGTCAGCCATCACCCGCACGTTCTTGTGGGTGCTGAGGAAGGTGCGGTGGATCTCGCCGAGACTGGCGTCGACGCGCGGCACCAGGATGACAAAAGTGCATTCCCACTGGCGCTGCGCTTCATTGTCCTTGCTGATGATTTCAGCGTGGATCTGGTACTGGCCATGCTCCTTGCCGCGCGAGGAGAACTCCACGAATACCGGGCGCCAGTCGCCATGCACCGAGCGGATGAATTGCTGCTGCAGCGCGCCGTTCGGAATCAGCTCCGAGCGCAGGCTGATGGACAGCTGTGGGGCGCAATCCTGCGGCATGCCGCGCAATTCCATCTTGAGCGACTGGCGGCCGCCGGCAGCGCGCGGGTCGAAGCCGCTGATGTGCAACTGGGGATAGACGCGCGCAGGCGCCTGATAGCCGTTGGGCTGCACAGCCGGCGGCCCGCCGCGGGCGGTGCGCATGGTGTTCAAGAGATCGAAGCTGCCGCCTTCCGCTGCTGCCGCTGCTGCCGGCTGCGCGTGGCCGCCGGCGCACGTGCTGTCTCCTGGCATGACCCAGTAGGTGCAATGCGGATGATCTGGGTGACAGCACTTGTTCATGGAAAGACGCTCGTAGGGATACCGCAACTTTACGCGTTTACCCCATTGCTTGGCAACACGGCTTTCCTTCGATAAAGGGTGTTTTTACCCCTGTATTCCGCATGCAACATAAAAATAAATGGGGACGTACTCCATTTTCCGCGGTCGCAGAAAATGGGGTACGTCCCCATTTGACAATGCTTATCGTTTTACCAACGGCCGTGGCGGTGGCCGTGGCGGTGGCCGTGGCCGTGGCCGCGGTAGTAGTACACCGGACGCGGTTCAACGTAGACCGGCGCAGGCCGGTAATACACGCGCGGGGCTGGTTCGTAGTACACGCGTGGCGGCGGGTTGTAGTAGACCGGGGCTGGTTCGTAGTAGACCGGCGCCGGCTGCGCGTACACGCGGGTCTCGACGTAGCCGCGGCCATGGCGGCCGGTCGGCAGGGAATTACCAACTGCAGCGCCCACCAGGCCGCCTACTACTGCACCGCCGCTGCCATTCTGGCTGCCGATGGCAGCGCCGATGACGGCACCTGCTGCGGTGTTGAAGTCACGGTCGCCCGCGGCAAAAGCGGCGGAGGAAGCGGTCAGGGCTGCGCCCATCAGCATCAGCCCGGCAAAACGTTTGTTGAACATGGTAAGTCCCCTTTCAATCTCTGTTGGAGTGTAGATTATCCAGGCGTGAAAACTTGCGCCAGTGCATATACACATTCTTACAAACTGCACAGGGGAGAGAGATTTGTATCGTTAAGTTGCCCTCCCTGCAGGAACTTATTAAATACGCTATTGTGTCAAGTTCCGAGCGAAACTTAACCTTCTCACAGGAAACGCATGAACCTCCGCAAGCCCGCACTTTCCGCCCTGTTTGTCTGCCTGCTGGGCGCAGGATTCTCCGGCATCGCGAGTGCCGCCAGCCCGAACGACGCCGCCACTCTGGGCAAGATCCGCGATGCCGCAATGCAGAGCGACTATTCCTACCAGCGCCTGGAAGACCTGACCGACCTGGTCGGTCCTCGCCTGTCCGGTTCTGCCGGTGGCGCCGCGGCGGTGGAGCAGGTGGCTGCAGCGATGCGTGCACTGGGCGCCAAAGTCACCCTGCAGCCGGTCAAGGTGCCGCACTGGGTGCGTGGCGAGGAGAAGGCCGAGCTGGTGGATTACAAAGGCCGTCCAGCCAATATCACCCAGCGCGTGGTGCTGACCGCCCTGGGCGGTTCCGGCGCCACCCCGGCTGCCGGCCTGACGGCACCGATCATCGTGGTGCACGATTTTGATGAACTGAAGGCGCGCGCGGCGGAAGTGAAGGGCGCGATCGTGCTGTTCGACGTGGCGTTCGACCAGGGCATGGCAGACCGCGGCCTGGCCGGCAACGCCTACGGACAGGGCTCCCGTTATCGCACCAACGGCCCGCGCATGGCCGCGGAGCTGGGCGCCGTGGCCGCACTGGTGCGCTCCGTCGGCGGCGCCGATTACCGCCTGCCGCATACCGGCGCCACCATCCTGAAAGACGAGCAGCGCATTCCCGCCGCCGCCGTGACGGCGGAAGATGCGATGCTGATCAGCCGCCTGATGAAGCGCGGCCCGGTCAAGATGAAGCTGACCCTGACCCCGCAGATCCTGCCCGATGCCGACATCTTCAACGTGATCGCCGACCTGCCTGGCAGCGACAAGGCGGACGAAGTGGTCATCGTGTCCGGCCACCTGGATTCGTGGGACCTGGCCACTGGCGCGCATGACGACGGCACCGGCGTGACCACGTCGATGGGCGTACTGGAAACCATCAAGCGCCTGGGCCTGCAACCGCGCCGCACCATCCGCATGGTGGCGTGGGCGAATGAAGAAAATGGCCTGAAGGGCGGCAGCACCTATTACGAAGCCAACAAGGGCAAGCTGGAAAAGCAGTTTGCCGCCATCGAGACTGACGGCGGCGTGGGCCGTACCTTCGGCATCATGGGCAGCGTGCGCCGCGAAGCGGAGAAGTATTTCGCACCAGTGAGCAAGGCGCTGCTGCCGATCGGCGCCGGCGTATTCAACCGCCGCGATTCTGCATCGGGCTCCGACGTGCACCAGCTGGAAGCAGGCGGCGTGCCGGCCTTCATGCCATACGTCGACACCAGCGCCTACTTCAACTACCACCATACGCCGGCCGACACCTTCGACAAGGTCGACCCGGTGAACATGAAAAAGCACGTCGCCGTGATGTCGGCGCTGGCCTGGTACCTGGCCAACACCGACGACCCAATCGGCCGCGCCCCCGAGCAACTCAAATAAGCCGAGCCCGTGTCACACCATGGGGCCTGACCCCATGGTGTGACACGGGCTGGGCCGTAGGTTCGTTTACAGGGCGTTGAGGGGGATCTTGAGGTAACGCACGCCGTTGTCTTCGGCCTCCGGCAGGTGGCCGGCGCTCAGGTTGACCTGGATGGCTGGCAGGATCAGCACCGGCATCTGCAGCGTGGCGTCGCGCTTGGTGCGCATGGACACGAATTCTTCTTCGCTGACGCCGTCGCGGATATGGATGTTCGCGGCGCGCTGCTCGGCCACTGTGACTTCCCAGCGCGGCTCGCGGCCGGCTGGCGGGTAGTCGTGGCACATGAACAGGCGGGTTTCGGGCGGCAGCGACAGCAGCCGGTGCACCGATTTGTACAAGTCGCCGGCGCAGCCGCCGGGGAAGTCGCAACGCGCGCTGCCCACGTCCGGCATGAACATCGTATCGCCGACAAATACGGCATCGCCGACCTGGTAAGCCATGTCGGCCGGCGTGTGGCCAGGAACGTGCAGCGCGCGCGCTTTCAGACTGCCAATCATGAATTCTTCGTCTGCCTGGAACAGGTGGCCGAATTGCGATCCGTCCTCCTTCTCACCCTTGCGGTTGAAAATCGCGGAAAAGGAATGCTGTACCTTGCAGATGCCGGCGCCGATGCCGATGCGGCCGCCGAGCTTCTCTTGAAGGTAGGGTGCGGCGGACAGGTGGTCGGCGTGGGCGTGGGTCTCGAGCAGCCAGCTCACCGTCAGGCGATGCTCGCGTACGAAGGCGATGATCTTGTCGGCGGCGGTGGTCGAGGTGCGGCCGGCCTTGGGGTCGTAATCGAGTACGGAATCGACGATGGCGCATTCGCTGCCGTCGGCTTCATAAACGACGTAGCTGACAGTGGATGTGACGGGGTCGAAGAACCCCTGGATCTCAGGCTTCATATCAAGATAGTAGGATGATTCAAGCCCAACTATTATAAAGAATCCTGATATGGCGGGCGAGGCTTA
>Ga0307408_100003246_pt1 | contig 11188 bp, 8 predicted proteins | sample 322Cmetagenome_FD_202116 | JGI IMG/M metagenome (GOLD analysis project Ga0307408, IMG submission 202116) | Maize rhizosphere microbial communities from greenhouse at UC Davis, California, United States - 322HYB-C-3 | ecosystem: Host-associated > Plants > Roots > Rhizosphere > Soil | place: USA... | reverse complement strand
GAACAGGTAAATGACGAACATGATGGCCACATTCAGGCAGATCGCTGCAAAGAGCGGCCCGTACTGGACCGAACCGAACTGGCCGCTGAAGTTCAGCAGCCCGACTTGAAGAGTCCGGAGCTTCCCTGCGTTCACGAACGTCAGGGCGATCAACAGGTCATTCCACAGGAAAAAGAACTGCACCAGACCAACGGTGAACAGGGCGTTGCGCATCATCGGCATCGCAATGAGGAAGAAGGACTTGATCAGGCCCGCACCGTCGAGGGTCGCGGCCTCAAAGACTTCGCGTGGGATTGCCCTGAAATAGGTTGCCATGAGGAACACGGTCAGCGGCAACCCTGCGGCGGTGTACGTGAGGAACAGGGGCCACAAGGTTCCTGTGAGTCCTGTCCGGAAGTAGACAGTGAACAGCGGCAGCAGGATCATCTGCACGGGAACCATGATGCCGGCAAGAAACGTCAGCAGGACGACCGAACGTCCCTTCCAGACCAGGACCTCAAGCGCGAACCCGGCTGCCGAGCCAAGGACGAGCATCACGGCGAGGGCAGGCACCACGCTGATCGCAGTGTTAAAGAAGTAGAGGGGGAAGTTGCCGGTCGTCCAGGCTTGGGCATAGTTGTCAAAGTTCCATTGGCCCGGGAGCGCCCACACCGAGGATTCCAGGAATTCCTGCTGTGTCTTGAAGGATCCCAGGAACAGCCAGAGCATGGGGGCGAGAATGATTGCGCCCAGCAGCGTGCCCAGCACGACTGCGGGGAGTGCCCTGGCTACTCGTCGGCGCCGGGCCGCGGGAAGGGTGCGGGCAGGAATTTTAGTGGCAGGTGCGGTGGTAACCATTTTAGGCCTTCGTGAGATCGCGCTTGTTGGAGCGGATAATGACCAGCGTGACGGCCAGGCATACCAACGTCAGCAAGAACGCGATCGAGCTGCCGTACCCGTATTGGCCGAAATTGAACGAAGTCTGGAACATATAGATGGTCAGCGGGCTGGTGGCTGTGCCGGGCCCTCCATTGGTAAGGGCGAGAACGCTGTCGAAGACCTTTAGGGTTCCGTTAATGGAGAACACGATGGAGGAGACCAGTACGGGGAGGGACAGCGGCAGGACGATGTGCCGGATGAGTGAAAGCCCGTTAGTGCCGTCCATGCGCGCAGATTCGATGATGTCCTCTGGAATGTCCAGAATGCCGGCATAGAGGAGTACACCGTAGAACCCCATGGACCGCCACAGGTCCATAATGACGATGACAACGAAGGCGCTTGCGCCATCACCGAGCCAATCTATCGATTCGCCGCCGAACGTGTTGATCAGTGAGTTGACCATCCCGCTCTGTGGGGCGATCGCGAAAAGCTGTTGAAAGAGCAGGGCCACGGCCACTGTCGGCAGAACGACGGGAAAGAACACCAGGGTCCGAACGAACGTGGATGAGCGCCGAAGGACGAAAACGTAGCTGAGGGCCAAAAGATAGCCAAGGAGGACCTGGCCGATGGTCAGCACAGCAGCGTATTTAAGGGTGAAAAGCAGGGAATCGCGGACTTTGCTGTCCCTTAACAGCTCCATAAAGTTGTTGAAGCCGACAAACGTGAAGCCACTGATGGCGTTGCCCTGGGTGAAGGTGTAGCCGATCGACCAAAGGACTGGCACCAGGATAATCAGGGAGTAAATCAATAAAGCTGGGCCGACCAGGATAAGCGTGGTTCGGCGGTCACCGAAGAGGGGGTTCATCAGATTTCCTTGTCATCGTGTGGTGGGCCGCAACGCGGCGGCCCACCACACAGTTGTTACTTCTGGTCGAGATCTGCCTGGATGAGTTTCATGTACTCTTCGGGCGTGGTGCTTCCCGTCACGAGCGGTGCAGCATTGGTCGTGGCCGTAGTGAGCGGCTCGGACCCGAACAAGGCTTCCAGCCAAAGGACAGTGTCCTTTGTGTCTGAGATCTTCTTCTGAACCCCAGTGGTGAGCTCATCGACCTTGACCGTGTCTTTAAGAGCGAAGCCGGAGATCCGGTTCTGAGTCTTGAGGGCTACCGATCCGTAGTTCTGAACGAGGCACTTCGTCCAGGCTTTTACCTTCTCGTCCTCCAGGGCTTTGGCACTCAGGGTGAACGGCAGGCCCACGTTGGCTGCCAGCTGGGTTGAGTTTCCGGCACCACCCTCGACATCGGGGAACGGCATGAACCCGATGTTCTCCGCGCCGATTTTGTTGCTCTCCGAGGCGAAGTTGCTCAGCACCCAGCTGCCCATGTAGAGCATTCCGGCGCGGCCGTTCAGGAACTCATTGATGGAGGTGTCGTAGTCGATGGAACCCACGCCTCGACCGAAGTAGCCCTTGGCCCCAAGGTCGGCCACAGCGGCTGCTGCCTTGACATACTCGGGATCCGTCAGTTTCGCCTCGCCGTCGGCGACTTTTTTCATTGCCTCTGGTCCCAGTTCGCGGAAAATGTAGTTGCCGATCAAACGCGTCAGCGGCCAGCCCTGCTCGCCGCTGGCGGAGAAGGGAGTGACTCCCTTTGAGCCCAGAGTCTGAGCTGCTGCCTGCAAATCATTCCACGTCTTGGGAACGGCGATCCCGTTGTCCTGGAAGAGCTTCTTGTTGTACCAGATGCCCTCGATGTTGTATTCCGTAGGCAGGACGCGGAAGCCGCCATAGAGAGATTCGATCGTTGATTTGGCGGCCGGGAGGACACTGTCTTCGACTCCCAATTCGGGGAGCACCTTCGCAAAATCCGCGACATGGCCGGCGTCAGCGAGGGTTTTGGTCAAGGCGGGCGCGCCACCTGCTGCGAACATGACGGGCAACCCGTTCTGTCCGGCCAGGAGCTGAAGCTGCTGGTCAAGGTTGTTTTGAGGAACTGTCTCGATGGTCAGGGGCAGTGCGTCGTTCTCCGCCTTGCAGGCGCCTGTCGAGAGTTCTTTCAGCGTGCCGGGCACAGCTTCATTCTCAACGTTGGTCAGAACGCTGAAAGAAGAAACCGCAGCAGCAGAATTGCCCCCGCCGCCTCCGGAGCAAGCAGTCAGGCCAAACGCCGCGATTGCGGCGATAGCCAGGCCTTGACGAGTAGTACGCAGGGACATCATTCCTCCTTGAATGTGCGGATCAACCGCTGGATAAAAGTTGTAGAGCGATCTACAGTCAGTACCTAAAGTAGATCGCTCTACACTTGATGTCAAGGGTGTTTCCTGGAATTGAGAGAGGTGCTAAGCGGGAGAATGTATCCAGCGAAGAACGGCCAGCGGGCAACGACCATCCTGGATGTAGCGCATCATGCCGGAGTGTCCCGTGCTGCTGTATCCAAAGTACTAAGGAACGCATACGGCGTCAGTCCAGCCATGAAGCAGCGGGTTGAGGCGGCCATTGCCGAATTGGACTACCACCCCAGTGTCGCGGCAAGGACAATGCGGGGCGCCAGCTTCACCATTGGTATCGAGATGCCAGCCGTGGACAACCCCTTCTTGTCGGAAGTCGTAGATGGGGCCGCGGAGGCACTTGAGACCACGGGATATCAACTCATCATTGCGCCCACCCGCGTTGACACCCAGTCGCCCCAGGCTCTCCAGGCCCTCCATGACCGGCAGGTTGACGGCATCATCGCCATCGCGCCTCTGGCGCAAGCGGAATGGCTGGAACAACTTGCGGGCCGGGTTTCCCTAGTCATGCTTGGCCGGCACGACGAGGACGCCCCGTATGACGCAGTGGTGTGCAATGACGATATGGGCACTTCACTTGCCTTGGAACACCTTTATGACCTCGGTCACCGCAGAATTGCCCACTTGACCAGGAGCGAAGAAGTGACTGACCTAACCACTCGTTCCCCGCACGCCGTGCGCCTGCGCCAATATCTCAAATTCATGGAAGACAAGGGACTCGGTGCCCATGCTCAGATACTCCGCACAAACTCCAGGGAACTGGAAGCGCGCTCGGTGGTTCTTGACGCCTTGAAGTCAGCCGGCGGCCGCCCCACAGCCATTTTTGCCGGAAACGATGAATTGGCTTTGGGTGCCCTCCATGCGGTCCATGAACTAAAGCTAAAGCCCTCCGACGTGTCGGTCGTTGGATATGACGATATCGAAATGGCCAGCCACCCCGCCTTGTCACTTACGACGATCGACCAGCATGGGAAGGCCATGGGGTTCGCGGCAGCGAAAATGCTGCTGGAACGCATCGCGGGCCGATCCGTTCCTCGCAAATACGTTTCTCAGCCCGTGTTGAGAGTCAGAGAGTCATCGGCACGCCCGGCCAGATCCCAGGACTAACAGATCTCGCCGCCGTGCTGCGTCGGCGTCAGGTTGGGGTGTGCCCCAACCTGCGCCCGTGAGCCAGCTCCTCCGGATGATTAGTCCGGTGACGCAAGGGGCCGTGTTCGGCAGAACTACGAGCGGGCCCCGCACTTCAGAAGGCACTTATAGTTCGAAATCGACAAAAGCACGCGTACCAGTAGGCAGTCTCCGAGGGCCGGGGACCTGTCTGTCTTTTCCGCCGGGTCAGGACAGGCGCGCTACGCTTCGGCGGCTGGGTCGGGGAACCGTACCGTCGGAAAAGAGCTCAGGGGTGACTTCCTGGATCCGCTGGACGTCCTCGAAGACGCCCCGCAGGTGGAGGCGCAGCGAGCTGTCCGCGTCAACGAAGTTGTTGGCTTCCATTGCATCTACCACTGCGGTGTGCTGTTGGATCAGTGTTGCGATGGGTCTGGTGTCCAGCAGGCTCAGTCGTCGTGCGCGGTCGAGGTGTGCCTTGGCAGAGTTAACTGCAGCCCAGGCGGACTCGTGTCCGGCAAGGCGGAGGAGCTCACGGTGGAATTCCTCGTCGAGCCGGAAAAACTCCTCGACGTCTTTCTGCAAGTCGGCTTCCGTCTGGCTCTTGAGTATCTGCCGAAGTCCAGCAATGCCTTCATCGTCCACGGCCAGATCCCGCAGGGAGGCGCATTCGATGGCCTCCCGCACGAACTGGGCCTCCGACACACGGCCAAGGTCCACCAGAGAAACGAAGGAGCCAATCTGAGGGAAGACCTGGATCAGGCCTTCTTCGCGCAGCAGGATGAGGCTTTCGCGGACTGGCGTCCGGCTGACCCCCAGTTCCTGGGCCAGCTCATTCTCAGAAAGCGGCTCGCCGGGGGGCAGCTGGAGGGAAATGATGCGGCGCCGAATCGTTTCCAGTGTCTGATCCCTAACGGACAGCCGCGGCGCGCCGACTCTTTTCTCCTTTGCCATAGGTCCAGTCTAAACGGTTGACACACTAGAATGGTAGTGCTTGTATGGTAGTAGCAACGGGGTGCTGCCGGTCACACCTGCGATCCTCCGTCCGATTCATCCCTTCACTCTCCCCCTTCGTTATTCATCGCCTGCAAAGGAGCACCAGATGACCGAGAGCATCTCGCCGCCTGTTACCAAACTGGAAACCAAACCCACCCGAGAACTGGCCAAAGTCGCCGTGTCCGGCTGGCTGGGAACGGCCATGGAGTTCATGGACTTCCAGCTGTATTCGCTGGCAGCAGCCATCGTGTTCAACAAGCTCTTCTTCCCGGATGTCAGCCCGGTCATCGGCCTGATCGCCGCCATGGCCACCTACGGCGTGGGCTACGTTGCCCGTCTTGCTGGTGCTGTCTACTTCGGCCGCATGGGTGACAGGATCGGCCGTAAGAAGGTCCTCTTCATCACGATCGCCCTGATGGGTGCGTCAACAACGCTCATCGGTGTTCTTCCCACCCACGCAATGATCGGTATCTGGGCCCCCATCCTGCTGGTAGCGCTTCGCCTGATGCAGGGATTCGGCGCAGGCGCCGAAATCGCCGGCGCAACCGTGATGCTCGCTGAGTTTGCTCCCGCCCGCCGCCGCGGCCTTATTTCCTCCCTCGTATGCCTCGGCACCAACTCCGGTACCCTCGCCGCCTCCGCTATCTGGGCAATTCTCGTATCGACGCTGTCAGAAGCAGACCTGCTCAGCTGGGGCTGGCGCATTCCGTTCCTGTTCAGCTTCGTCCTGATGATCTTCGCGGTCTGGGTCCGCCGCTCCCTCAAGGAAAGCCCCGTCTTCGAGCAGCGGGCTGACGTCGTCGATGGCGTCGCACTGTCCAAGCGCGAAATCGCCGCAGCAGAGGAACTGGCAAAGACCAGCACCATCGAAGCGGCACTGCACCAGCGCAAGGGCAAGGCCTTCCTCATCGCCCTGGGCCTGCGCTTCGGCCAGGCCGGCAACTCCGGGCTCGTCCAGACCTTCCTTGTTGGTTACCTCGCCACCGTCCTCCTCGTGGACAAGAGCGTCGGCACCAGCGCCATCATGTACGGCTCCGTGCTCGGCTTCCTGACCATCCCGGTCATGGGCCTCCTGGGTGACCGCTTCGGCCGCCGGCCGCTCTACCTGGTATTGAGCTCCCTCACCGCACTGTTCGCGATCCCCATGATGCTGATGGTCACCAGCGGAAACACCGCCCTCATCACCATCGCCATGGTCGTCGGCCTGAACCTGGGCGTACTGAGCCTGTTCGCCATGGAGAGTGTCACCATGGCCGAGTTCTTCGGCGCCCGCACCCGCTTCACCCAACTCGCCCTGGCAAAGGAAATCGGTGGCATCCTCGCCACCGCCATCGGCCCGCTGCTGGCCGCCACCCTCACCGCAATCACCGGCCACTGGTGGCCGCTGGCCGCAATGCTCATCGCCTACTCGCTGATCACCCTCATCTCGGCCTTCGTAGGCCCCGAGGTCCGTGGCCGCGACATGGTCCGACTGGAAGACGCCGTATGAAAGCCGTCGTCGTCCACGGCGCCAATGATCTCCGGATCGATGAACGACCGGAGCCTGTGGCAGGCCCCGGGGAAGTAGTACTCAGCATCGAATGGGGCGGCATCTGCGGATCCGACCTTTCGTACTGGCGCCACGGCGCCTCGGGGACAGCGGCGCTGAAGTCACCGCTCGTCCTCGGCCACGAAGTGGCCGGCCGGATCGCCCAGCTGGGCTCCGGCGTCACGGGCCTCGAGGTCGGTCAGCCGGTGACCGTCCACCCCGCAGAACTGGTGGGGGACGGGGTCTTGCCGGACCGTTTGGCCGGCCGGACCAACCTCTACCCGCAGATCCGCTATTTCGGATCCGCCGCCTTTGATCCGCACACTGACGGCGGCTTCAGCGAACGGAAGCTCGCCAGGGCTTCCCAAATCCGGGTGCTGCCCGAAGGAGTGGACACGCTCCGCGGCGCCCTAGCCGAACCGCTCGCCGTCGCCATGCATGCAGTCAGCCGTGCCGGCGACCTTAACGGCCGTGACGTCCTGGTCAACGGTGCCGGGCCCATCGGCTCCCTCGTGGTGGCAGCGGCAAAGTACGCCGGGGCCAGGACCGTCATCGCCGCTGACATCAACGATGCGGCGCTGAAGATCGCCAAAGCCATGGGCGCCGATGAGGTCAGGAACGTTTCCGGCGGTGGAAGCCTCCCCGAGGACATGGAGCTCGTGTTCGAAGCGTCCGGCATTCCTGCAGTGCTGGGCGGCGTTCTGCGCGCCACGGCACGCGGCGGCACCCTCGTCCAGGTCGGAAACCTTCCGGGCGCTCCGGCACCGGCAGCCCTGGGCGACATGGTGACGCGCGAGATCACTTGGATCGGTTCCTACCGCTTCGCGGACGAAATCAGTGATGCCCTCCGCGCCATGGCCGAAGGTCTGGACGTATCCCCGGTCATCACGCACAAGTTCGGGATCGACCAGGCAGCCGAAGCCATGAGGGTTTTCGGAGATCCTGCTGCCGGCAGCAGCAAAGTCATGCTCAAGCTCAGCTGAGCCACAGCTGACAGTTCCGTTCAATACAACTTCTCCACCATCAACATCCAAAGGACCAACCAGTGAAGATCACCGACGCACGGGTAGTGATTTCGTCGCCCGGACGGAATTACGTCACCCTCGTTATCGAAACCGAGGACGGCATCACCGGAATCGGCGACGCCACGCTCAACGGCCGTGAGATGGCGGTGGCGTCTTACCTGTCCGAGCACCTGTGCCCGATGCTGATTGGCCGCGACGCGCGACGGATTGAAGACGCGTGGCAGTACTTCTACAAGGGGGCTTACTGGCGCCGCGGGCCGGTGACCATGACGGCGATCGCCGCCATCGACGTCGCGCTCTGGGACATCAAGGGCAAGGCAGCGGGCATGCCCGTCTACGAATTGTTGGGCGGTGCGGCCCGCGAAGGTGTCATGGTCTACGGCCACGCCAGCGGCTCCACCCTGCAGGACCTGAGCGCCGATTTCCAGCACCACCTGAACCTCGGCTACAAGGCCATCCGGGTCCAGGCTGCGGTGCCCGGCCTGGACAAAACCTATGGCATTGCGCCGGTGGACGGGAAGCTGTACGAGCCTGCCAGCGGCAACGTCCCGCAGGAGGACACCTGGGAGACGTCAGCGTATCTGGACTTCGCACCCAAGATGATGGCGCACGTCCGTGAGGAATTCGGCTACGGCACCCATGTCCTGCACGACGTGCACCACCGGCTCTCGCCGATCGAGGCCGGGCGCCTGGGCGCTTCGCTTGAGCAGTACCGCCCCTTCTGGATCGAGGATCCCACGCCGGCGGAGGACCAGTCGGCGTTCCGCCTGATCCGCCAGCACACCACCACGCCCATCGCAGTGGGCGAGGTGTTCAACTCCATCTGGGACTGCCAGCAGCTGATCACCGAACGCCTCATCGACTACATCCGCACCTCCGTTTCGCACGCCGGCGGCATCACGCACCTGCGCAGGATCTTCTCCCTCGCAGACCTGTACGGTGTCCGCTCCGGCTCCCACGGCGCGGGGGACCTCTCACCCGCCTCTTTTGCGGCGGCCCTGCACGTGGACATGAGCATCCCCAACTTCGGAATCCAGGAATACATGGGCCACCGGGAACCGGCCAACGAAGTGTTCACCACGTCCTACACCTTCAACGACGGCTACATGCACCCCGGAGACGCCCCCGGCATCGGCGTTGAGTTCGACGAGGAAGCCGCCGCCCGCTTCCCCTTCGACCCCAAATACCTGCCCATCAACCGGCGGCTCGATGGATCGGTGCACGACTGGTGAACGACGCAACAATGCATATCGAGAACCAGCCGTTCGACGTCGTCGTGATGGGGGAGATCCTCGTCGAAGTGGCCACAGACGTGGCCTTTGAGCACGGCGTGCCCGCCCAGCTCGGCATCTCCGGGGACGCCCTGAACGTCGCCGCCGCAGCTGCCGCAGCCGGCGCCCGCGTCGGCTTGCTGTCGGTACTGACCGACGACGACCTCGGCAAGGCGATCACCGCCCGGATCGTTGAACTCGGAATTTCCCCCGACCTCCTGAAGTTCCGGCAAGGACAGCAGGGCGTCTACCTCGTGCACAGCGATCCCGACGGGCAGCGCGAGTTCTCCTACGCCCGCAGCGGCAGCGTGGGATCCTCCCTGGCACCAGAGGACGTCGACCCCGCCGTGTTCTCGGCCGCCGGCGCCGTTGTGGCAGGGGGCATCGCGTGTGCCATCTCGGACTCCTCCAGGGCAGCGGTCCTCAAGGCCGCAGCGCTGGCCAAACGGTTCGTGTTCGATCCCAACTTCCGCCCCCGCCTGACGTCCGCAGAGGATTCGGCGGCCGTACTCCGGCAGCTCGCGCCCCGGACCCACCTCGTGACACCGTCCTTCCCCGGCGAAACATCCGCACTGCTGGGCAGCTCCACACCCGCGGAAGCAGCGGCCAAGCTCCGTAACCTGGGCGCAGCGAACGTGGCCGTGACGTGCGGAGCCGAGGGCATCCAGCTCGAAGGCGAAGGCCTGGACAGCACGTGGATCGACTCCATCCCCGCCCCCGCCGTCGTGGACCAGACCGGCGCAGGTGACGCATTCGTGGGCACGCTGACAGCCCGTATGGTCCTGGGCGACCCCTTCCCGGCTGCTGCGCGGCTTGGTGCGGCAGCAGCCTCGCTGGTTGTCGGCGGCAAGGGCGGAACGGGCTTCATTCCCACCTTGGAGCAGACCCGCGCCCACGCAGCAGAATCCGCCGAAGGAGCATTGTCATCACACGCTTAAACACCGCCTCCCTCGCTGCAAACGGCAACCGGCCGCTGCTGGCTCCCGGCACGGTCCGTCCCGGCATAGTCCACCTCGGTTTGGGCGCCTTTGCCCGTGCCCACACCGCCGTATTCACCGAGGATGCCATGCTCACTACCGGCGATTCCGGGTGGGGCATCATCGGCGTCACCCAGCGTTCGGACACGGTGGCACGCCAGCTGGCGCCGCAGGACGGACTGTTCACAGTGGCGGAGCGGGGCAGCGATGCCGCGCCGCTGCGCATAGTGTCCAGCATCGTGGAGGCCATCTCCGGCAGGGATAATCCTGAAACAGTGGTAGCCCGGATCGCCGCACCCACCACGCGGGTGGTAACACTGACCATCACCGAAAAGGGTTACCGGATCAATCCGCGCACGGGGTCCCTCAACACCTCAGATGAGCAGGTGCAGGCGGACCTTGCCGGCCACCCGCCCTTGACGGCGATCGGGCAGCTTACCCGGGGAATCCAGCAGCGGGCCCGCAACGGGGGAGGGCCCCTCACCGTCGTCTCCTGCGACAATCTCCCGGGCAACGGGGAGCTGACCGGGAACCTGGTCCGCGCCTTCGCCGGAGCCCTGCCGGAGACGGAAGCGGGACCGCTGCTGGCATGGCTGGATGCAAACGTGACGTTTCCCAGCACCATGGTGGACCGCATGGTTCCGGCCACCACCAGCGCCGACCTTGACGCCGTCGAACTCGAACTCGGGCTGCGGGACGAAGCCGCTGTAGTGGCTGAGCCCTTTATGCAGTGGGTCATTGAGGATAACTTTGCCGGGGACCGGCCGGCTTGGGAGGAATCCGGCGCGCTGTTCAGCCATGACGTCGCCGCGTGGGAAGCAGCCAAACTTCGCTTGCTCAACGCCAGCCACTCGCTGCTCGCCTATCTGGGCCTTGCCGCGGGCATGGACACCATCAGTGATGTCGTGGGAGAGGACTCCTTCCGCACTGCGTGCCGACTGATGCTGGCCGAGGACGCCCTTCCCACTGTCAGCCTGCCTCATGGCCTGGATGGTGAAACCTACTGCGCCCAGATCCTGGAACGTTTCGCGAACCCCGCCCTGGGACACACCACGGCCAAGGTGGGAAGTGACGGCTCGCAGAAAGTCGGCCTGCGCCTACTGACCACCATACGCGCAAACCTTGATGCCGGCCGCGAGC
>Ga0307408_100003245_pt1 | contig 11190 bp, 12 predicted proteins | sample 322Cmetagenome_FD_202116 | JGI IMG/M metagenome (GOLD analysis project Ga0307408, IMG submission 202116) | Maize rhizosphere microbial communities from greenhouse at UC Davis, California, United States - 322HYB-C-3 | ecosystem: Host-associated > Plants > Roots > Rhizosphere > Soil | place... | reverse complement strand
GCCTGGACAGGTCGCGGTGCAGGTGTCCGGAAGCGTGGGCGACTATCGCGCCGGAGATGAGCTCTGGTGCGACATACTCGACACCAAAGACTTTGGCCGCGCGATGAACAGAGACGTGCTTGTTCCTCGCCCGGCGGGCCGCTTCCTGTTTGGCCGCCTCATCGACCGCGACAGCGACCGTGTGCAGATTCTCCCGCCGGGCGCGGGAGGCCGACAGCAGATCGTCGCCAATCCGCCATGGTTGGCGGTGGCGACGAAGCTGGTTCGTTCGCTTTAGGAGCGCTTACTGCCGGTGCTGGTCGCCCGGAGCGCTGACGCCCTCCAGCGCCTCGGTCGCTTCCTGGCCGGGCGCTTCACGGCTGAGATCGCCAAGGGTGACGATTCCGCACAACCGGTCGTTCTCGTCGACCACTGGCAAGCGGCGGACCTGCGCCTCGCTCATCTGCGTGGCAACGTCGTCCACATTGTCGCCAACTCTCGCGCAAATGACGTTGTCCGACATCAGCTCGCGCACAGACGTGTCCGGGCCGCGCCCGTTGGCGACGCCGCGCACTGCGATGTCGCGGTCGGTGATCATCCCGACCAGCCGATCGCCGTCGGTTACCGGGATCGACCCGGCATCGTTGCTGAGCATGAAGGATGCGGCCTCGCGCGCTGTCTGTTCGGGGCTGACGGTCGCAACCGAACGGGTCATGACTTCGCTGACTTTCATGGCGTCTCTCCCTCGCGTAAACTCGGGGGCCAAACGAACGTCCTTCGCTCGCCGTTCCAGGGGATCAGGGGGTGTTTTCGGTCAGAAGGTCATACGTCGCGATCAGGTCATCCTTCTGATTGAAGATCTCCACCGCCCAGCGAACCACGCCGGTGTCTTCGCTCTTCAGCGACTTGGAACGGACGCTTAGCTCGACGCGCATCGAATCGCCCGGATAGAGCGGCGTAAGGAAGCGCAAATTCTCAAGTCCGGTATTGGCCAGCACGGGCCCCGGGTCAGGATCGACGAACAGGCCGGCGGCGAAGCTGAGGATGAGATAGCCGTGAGCGACGCGGCCCTCGAAGATCGGCGAGGCCTTGGCCGCTTCCTCGTCCATGTGGGCGTAGAATTTGTCGCCGGTAAAGTCGGCGAAATGCTCGATGTCCGCGATCGTGACGGTGCGGCTGGCAGTTTTCAGCGTGTCACCGATCTCCAGTTCGCTCATCCGCTTGCGGAAGGGGTGGGAGTCCAGGAAATGCTTCGGCCCGCCAGGAATATACTGGCCTGTGATCGCGGCGATCATCGTCGGAGACGATTGGATGGCGGTGCGCTGCATGTAATGCTTCACGCCGCGAACGCCGCCCATTTCCTCGCTCCCGCCGGCGCGGCCGGGTCCGCCATGAACAAGGACGGGCAGGGGCGATCCGTGCCCGGTCGATTCCTTGTGGTTGGTGCGATCGATGACCAGCATTCGCCCGTGGAAGGCGGCTGCGCCACGAACCAAATCCCGCGCTGCATTCAACGAATGCGTAAACAGCGATAGCGCAAGGCTGCCCTTGCCGCGGTTGGCGAGCGCGATGGCGTCCTCGAGGTCGCGATACGGCATGATGGTGGACACAGGTCCGAACGCCTCGACGTCATGCACCGCGGCGTTCGCCCACGGGTCATCGCTACGCAGCAGGACCGGGGGCAGGAATGCACCCCCCGCGATCGGCGGCTCAGCCTTTGGGTCGCCGGCGACGATGCGTGCGCCAGCGGCTTCCAGCTCGGCGATCTTCGCCTGCACGTCCTCCCGCTGGGCGAGGTTCACGAGGGCGCCCATGCGCGTGTCCTCGGCGCGCGGATCGCCGACACGTGTCTGGGCGAGCTTTTCCGAAAGCGCCGTCTCGACGGCATCCAGATATTTCGCCGGAGCCATTGCCCGGCGGATCGCGGTGCACTTCTGGCCCGCCTTCACGGTCATCTCGATCGCGACTTCGCGCACGAACAGATCGAACTCCGGCGTTCCCGGTGCAGCGTCGGGCCCGAGCAGCGAGGCATTAAGGCTATCCTGCTCGGCGATGAACTTGACCGACTCGCGCATGACGTTCGGATGGGTGCGCAGCTTCAGCGCAGTGGAGGCCGAGCCCGTAAAGCTGACCACGTCCTGCCCATTCAAATGGTCGAACAGGTCGCCAACCCCGCCGACGATCAGCTGCACCGCGCCGGTCGGAAGCACCCCGCTTTCGATCATCACCCTGAAAGCGGCTTCGGTCAGGTAAGCCGTCGCCGAGGCAGGCTTCACAATTGCCGGCACGCCCGCGAGCAAAGTCGGGGCAAGTTTTTCCAGCATCCCCCAAACCGGGAAGTTGAACGCGTTGATGTGAACCGCCGCCCCCTGCAGCGAGGTGTAGATATGCTGCCCTACGAAGCTGCCAGCCTTGCTCAGCGGCTCCAGCTGGCCGTCGAGGAGGACATGCGCATCCGGCAGTTCGCGCCGCCCCTTCGACGAGAAGGAAAACAGGGTTCCGGCGCCGCCTTCGATGTCGATCCAGCCATCCTTGCGGGTGGCGCCGGTGAGATAATTGAGTTCGTACAGCTCTTCCTTGCGGGCCATGATCGCCTGGCCCAGCGCCTTCAGCATCCGCGCGCGCTCGTGGAAGGTCATCTTGCGCAGGGCAGGGCCGCCGACCTCCCTCGCGTGACTAAGCATTCCGCTGAAATCGAGACCCCCTGATCCGGTGGTCGCGACCGGCGCGCCGTCGATTGCGCTGACCAGTTCTGCCAGCTGGCCGCCGCCGGGCTGCCAATTGTCGAGCGCGTAATTCAGAAGCTGGGCGGTTTTCATGATGAGGTCCCGTGAATTTGGAGCCGCACTTCACGAAAATGGATGCTGAAACAAGGATCGCGGGCGACTTGCGGCTTCAATTGCCGGCGCTCCATCCTTACGATGGCTGGATGCCGCGTATCCCCCCAACCCTGTTGCGTATCGCGTTCTGGGCCGCCGCGGTGCTGTCGCTGTTCATGGCGGAGCTGCCCAAGCCGCCCGCCATCCCTGGCGATCCGAGCGACAAGGTCCAGCACATGATCGCCTTCGCAACTCTCGCGGCGCTTGCGACCGCGGCGTATCCGCGCACCCGGTTGCTGACGATTTTGCTTGGTCTGTCCTCGTTCGGGGGAGCTATTGAGATTTTCCAGATGAACCCGCTGGTGAGCCGCGATGCGAGCTGGTGGGACTGGATCGCGGACACCGTCGCGGCCGGCGCGATGTTGTTTTTCGTGCATCGCCTGCGCGCAAAACGGCGGTTGGAAACAGCCGAACAAGCCTGACTGACTTGTGAAGAAGTGATTCCTGCGGCAAGCCGCGACTCACGAATTTCATGAGCCGGGGTGGCAAAATGAACAAATACTTCAATGGTTTGGCGTTAACGGCAATTCTATTGCTGGCATCTTGCACGACGGCTCCGCCGGCTCCGCCGACCGTCGCGGTCGCCGTTCCGAAGGCAGAGCCGCTTCCATACCGTTGGACTCAAGGCAACGCGCCCAAGAGCTATGAAGCGATGAAGGACACCTTCAAGCGCGCATGGCTTAAGCCTGGCGATTACGTATGGGCCGAGACCCTGCCGACCGATGGCAACCCCAAGGTCGTGATCGATCTGCTCACCCAAACCGCCTACGCCTACAAGGGCGATGCACTGGTCGGCGCCGCGTCCATCTCCAGCGCCAAGAGCGGCATGGTGACGCCGCTCGGCTTCTGGAAGGTTCAGGACAAGCGCAAGATGTACCGTTCCAAAAAGTACGGCAATGCGCCCATGCCCTTCATGCAGCGCATCGATGAATATGGCATTGCTCTGCACGGCGGTGCCAATCCGGGATACCCCGCGAGCCACGGCTGCGTTCGCATGCCGATGAAGTTCGCAGAGAAATTGTTCGGGCTGACCAAGCTCGGCACCGAAGTGATCATCGAGGGCTAAAACACCCCGATTAAAAGGCAGAGCAGCAGGGCCACGCGGTGCAATCGCATGGCTCGACGCTAGCGCCGGACGATACGCCGTCACCCCGAACCGCGTCCGTTTCGGAGCGACCTAGCGCCCGGTGAAGTTGGGCGTCCGCTTTTCGAGGAAGGCCGCGACGCCTTCGCGATAATCCTCGGAGAAGCCGAGCCGGCGCATCGCATCACGCTGTCGTGTCAGTTCCTGATCGAGCGTGTGCGACCAGCTTTCGCGGATCATCTGCTTGATCGCTCCAAGCCCCAGAGGGGGCAGTGTGGCCAGCTTTTGCGCGAGGGCATCGACCTCTTCGTCGAGCGCATTGTCGTCGACGCACTTCCAGATCATTCCCCATTCCTCGGCCTTCTCTGCCGGAAGGGGCTCGCCGGTCAGTGCAAGGCCCATGGCTCGCGCCTGGCCGACGAGGCGGGGCAGCACCCATGTCCCGCCGCTGTCAGGGATGAGCCCAATAGCCGAAAAGCTCTGGATGAACTTCGCCGAACGCGCCGCGACGACCATGTCGCATGCCAGCGCAATGTTCGCGCCCGCACCCGCCGCAACTCCGTTCACCCGCGCGATCACAGGCTGAGGCATCGCCGTCAGGCGACGGATCAAGGGGTTCCAGGAGGTTTCCACGGTCAATCCGAGGTCTGTGGGATGCCCTTCCGCGGAGACTGCGCGATCGTTGAGATCCTGCCCCGCGCAGAACCCGCGGCCTGCGCCAGTGATCACAGTGACCCTTGCCCCAGCCGCCGAGTCGAGCGCCTCCGCCAGCTCGGCATGCATCGCCGCAGTGAAGCTGTTGAGCCGATCCGGCCGATTGAGCGTGATCCGGGCAATCGGGCCGTCCTGCTGGAAGATGATGGTCTGCTCATCGGCCACGGCGCGCTCCTTGTCTTGAACCGCTGCCACTCGACGAAAATGAATGCTGAAACAAGGTCGGCATCGCGGTAGTCAGTGGGGATGGACGCTGATCAACTCGCCGACCGCGTGGCTCACGCGATGTTCGCCGAAGAGGGGACCGGCCCTGCCTGGGGCATCGTCATCGAAGAAGCACGTCACCGTCATGCGCGCGTGTCGATGGTCGTGCGCAAGGATATGCTCAACGGTCATGGCATCGCTCACGGTGGGATGATCTTCGCGCTTGCTGACAGTGCTTTCGCCTACGTCTGCAACGGCGGAAACCATGCCAGCGTCGCGGCGCAGGCTTCGGTCGTATTCCTCGACAAGGCGGTCGAAGGCGAGACCTTGATCGCCGAGGCAAAGGAAGTCGCGCGAGAAGGCCGCGCCGGCGTCACCCATGTCTCCGTCCGCACCGCAGAAGGCCGCGCGATCGCCGAATTCACCGGCTATTCGCGGACCCTCGGCGGTTCGGTCATTCCCGCCTAAACGGCAGCAAGCCTCGCCAGCGCGGCGTCGTGCTGGCCCTCGCGCTCGGCGAACCGCAACGGCTTCACACGCTCGACTAGGATTTCCGGCGCGTCCGGGTTTGCCTTCAGCAATTCGACGATCTCGTCGGCAAACTCTTCCAGCGGCTGATAACCCGGCCGCTTCGCCTGTCCCGGCGTCAGGTCCGTCTGCACGCCCGGAGGCGCAAGTTCGATGACCTCAACTTTGTCCTTCAGCTGAACGCGAAGCGCCTGCGTGTAGCTGTGCAGCGCTGCCTTGGTCGCGGAATAGGTTGGCGCCTTCGGGAAGGGCACGAAAGCGAGGCCCGACGTGACATTCACGATCGCGGAGTTGGGTTGAGCCGACAAATGATCGACCAAGGCGTCAATCAGGCGGATCGGGCCGAGCAGGTTGGTGACGACGGTCGCTTCCGCGTCGGCTAGGTCGCGTTGCGCCGTCGCATCCTCATAGCGCATGATCCCGGCATTATTGATGAGCACGTTCAGCGCGGGAAACCGCTCGACGACTTCCTTAGCGAAGCGCCGCAGGTCCGCGGCATCCTCGACGTCGACGGTCATCGGAGAAATCCCTTCACGACCTGTGCCCGTTTCCTCCAACGCATCCTGCCGCCGTCCAGCGACGATCACCTCATTGCCGAGGTCATGCAGTCGCCGAGCGAGAGCGCGCCCGATACCGGAGCTGCCGCCAGTGATGAGAATGGTGTTGCCGGTCGTTTTCATGAGCGCGCTCCAGGGTCGAGGGAGCCGCTCATGTAGGTGGCCGTTGTAGCGGCGAAAGAAGGCGTGCCCGATAAATTGAACAGTCGGTCGTCAGGAGCTACATCGCGCCTATGTATACGACCGAGCTTCAGAAGACCGCGAAGATCGAGGCGATCGAGGACCCCAAGCTGCTCGAGGCCTTTGAGGCGCGAGTTGCGGCGGACGAGTTTATCGAGCCCAAGGACTGGATGCCCGAGGCCTATCGCCGCACGCTGACGCGGCAGATCAGCCAGCACGCGCATTCCGAAATCGTCGGCATGCTCCCCGAGGGTAATTGGATAACCCGCGCACCGTCGCTCCGGCGGAAGGCAATCCTGCTCGCGAAGGTGCAGGACGAGGCGGGGCATGGCCTCTACCTCTATTGCGCGGCGGAAACGCTCGGCACCAGCCGCGACCAGATGATCGAGGCGCTGCACAGCGGCAAAGCGAAGTACTCGACCATCTTCAATTATCCGACGCTGACCTGGGCGGACATCGGGGCGATCGGTTGGCTGGTCGACGGCGCTGCGATCATGAACCAGGTGCCGCTGCAGCGGACCAGCTACGGTCCCTATGCCCGGGCCATGGTCCGCGTGTGCAAGGAAGAAAGCTTCCACCAGCGCCAGGGCTACGAGATCATGATCGCACTCGCGAACGGCACGGTCGACCAGAAGCGAATGGCGCAGGACGCTCTCAACCGCTGGTGGTGGCCGTCGCTGATGATGTTCGGCCCGCCCGACGACAATTCACCCAACACTGCGCAGTCGATGCGCTGGCGGATCAAGCGCGAGACCAATGACGAGCTTCGCCAGAAGTTCGTCGACATCACCGTTCCTCAGGCCGACTTCCTCGGCCTCACCGTTCCCGACCCGGACTGCAAGTGGAACGAGGAGAAGCGTGGTTACGACTTCGGCGAGATCGACTGGGACGAATTCTACGCTGTCGTGAAGGGCGAGGGCCCGGTTGCAAAGGAGCGCATGGAAGCCCGCGTGAAGGCGTGGGAAGACGGCGCCTGGGTCCGCGAAGCTGCGCGGGCGCATGAAGAGAAGCGCCGCGCGAGGAAGGCAGCGTGAGTCATGAATGGCCGCTCTGGGAGGTTTTCGTCCGCTCGAAGGGCGGCCTCGCTCATCGTCACGTTGGCAGCGTACATGCTCCTGACGCGGAGCTCGCGCTGCGCCACGCGCGCGACACCTACACGCGGCGCCAGGAAGGCGTGAGCCTGTGGGTGGTGCCGTCGGCGGAAATCGTCGCGTCCGATCCTGAGCAGGCCGGCGAATTGTTCGAGCCCGCGGCCGACAAGATCTACCGGCACCCGACGTTCTACGACATCCCGGACGAAGTGAAACACATCTGATGGCGCCGTCATTGCCGCCGATCCGGCCGGAGGATGAGGCCGTGGCCGCGAAGCTGCGCCCGCATGGCGCGTTCGATCCGACGGGCGTGGAGCCGCACCTCGCCGCGCGCTTCGATTACCTCCTGCGGCTTGGCGATGACTCGCTGATCCTGGGCCAGCGGCTGAGCGAATGGACCGGGCACGGGCCAGTGCTCGAGGTCGATCTCAGCCTTGCGAACCTGTCCCTCGACTTGATTGGACAGGCGACGCACTTGCTTGAGGAAGCAGGAGCCGCCGAAGGCCAGGGCCGCGACGGCGACGCGCTCGCCTTTCACCGGGACGTGCTTGACTTCCGCAACTGCCTGCTGGTCGAGCAGCCCAATGGTGACTTCGCCCGGACGATTGCGCGGCATCTGCTGTTCTCGAGCTGGCAGCACATGCTGTTCGAGCGGCTCACCCACTCGAGTGACCAGTTCCTGCGCGAGTTCGCGGCCAAGGCGGTGAAGGAAGTCGCCTATCACCGCGAACTGTCCGCCGAATGGACGATTCGCCTCGGCGACGGCACCGAGGAAAGTGCCAAGCGCATGGCCGACGGGCTCGACTGGAACTGGCGCTTCGTGCCTGAACTGTTCGAGGTCGATGAAACGATTGCCGCCTTGGCCGAACGCGGCGTCGCGGTCGACCCGCACTCATTCGAAGAGGAGTATCGCTCGGCCATTGCGGCGGTCCTTGCCGACGCTCAGCTCGCGCTTCCGGCCGATCAGCGCGCCATCCTAGGCGGGCGCCGCGGCCACCACAGCGAGCATCTCGGCCACTTGCTGGCGCCAATGCAATATCTGCCGCGAACCTACCCGCAAGCCGTCTGGTAATGGACAAGCACTTCCACGCGCTGAAGGTCGCGGAGATCGTTCCGGAGACCTCCGAGGCCAATTCCATACGCTTCGACGTTCCGCCTGAGCTTCGCAGCGCTTTCGCCTTCAAGGCCGGCCAGCACCTGACCCTGAAAGCGACGATCGGCGGCGAGGAAGTGCGGCGCAATTACTCGCTGTGCACTGCGCCCGACGCGAACGACTGGATGGTCACCGTCAAGCGGATCGCCGGCGGAGTCTTTTCCAACTGGGTCGGCGACAACCTCAAGGCCGGCGACACAATCGACGTCATGCCGCCGCACGGCAGCTTCACGACCGACTTCGCGCCCAACAAGCGCCGCCACATCGTTGGCATCGCCGGCGGCTCCGGCATTACGCCCGTCATGTCGCTCCTGCGAACGACGATGGTCGAAGAGCCCGAGAGCCAGTTCACACTGCTCTACGGCAACCGCGACAGCGCCTCGATCATCTTTCTCGAAGAGCTGGCAAACCTGAAGGACCGCTATCTCGGCCGCCTGTCGCTCCACCATTTCCTCGCCGAGGAAGAGGGCGACGTCGACCTGTTCAACGGCATGCTCGACCGCGCGCGCTGCGACGAGGCAATCATCTCGCTGGTCGGCGATGTGAACGACGTCGACGCATGGTTCATCTGCGGCCCCGGCCCAATGATGGACGCCGCGGAAGGCGCGCTTCTCGACCGCAACGTCGACAAGGACCGCATCCACATCGAGCGTTTTACGGCCGATCGCCCGTCTGCCGCGCTCGCCGAAGAAATGGCGCAGCTTCAGACCAAGGCGGCTGGAACGACCCTTTCGGTCACGCTGGACGGGCGAACACGCAAAGTGCCCTTTACCGAAGCCAACATCCTCGACAGCGCGCGCGCCGCGGGCCTGCCGGCGCCCTTCGCTTGCAAGGCCGGCGTTTGCGCCACCTGCCGCGCCAAAGTCGTTGGCGGCAAAGTGGAAATGGCCGCCCGCTACGGCCTCACCGACGAGGAAATCGCGGCCGGCTACGTGCTCACTTGCCAGTCGGTGCCGGACGGCGACGGCGTGGCAGTGGATTACGACGCATAAGTTGCGCTAGAGCCGCCCCATGCTGAGCGACACGCAAGCGAAGGTGAGGGGGCTCGCCGATCTTCCCGAGGTGCAGAGCGATTCGCTGTTGGCGCTTATCGCTCTGTGCGACGCTGACCCGCGGCCGGACAAAATCGACGTCGGCGTCGGCGTCTTTCGCGATGGGGAGGGCCGCACGCCCATCCTCAAGGTGATCAAGGACGCCGAAGACGTCTTGCGCCGGACGCAAGAGACCAAGGCCTATCTCGGCAGCGCGGGCGACAAGCGCTTCGCCGAGCTGATCAGCCCGATCCTGCTCGGCGAACATGCCGACGACGAGCGCATTCGCGGGCTCCAGACGCCGGGTGGGTGCGGCGCACTTCGCCTCGGCTTCGAAGTCATCGCGACGGTCAATCCGGATGCTCGCGTTCTGGTCGGCGTCCCCACCTGGCCAAACCATCCACCGATCATCCGCTCGGTCGGGCTGCGCATGGTCGAATATCCTTATTACGAGCGCGACACCGGCCGGATCGCGTTCGACGCCATGCTCACCGCGCTCGGCGAGGCTCAGGCTGGCGACGTCGTCCTGCTTCACGGCTGCTGCCACAACCCGACCGGCGCCGATCTGGACGACGACCAGTGGGTCCAAGTCACGCGGGTTATCGCCGAGCGTGGCCTGCTGCCGTTCGTCGATATCGCCTACCAGGGTTTCGGGCGCGGGCTGGACGAGGATGCACGCGGGCTCCGTGGTCTGCTTGCGGCCTGTGACGAGGTGATCGTCGCACAAAGTTGCGACAAGAATTTCAGCGTCTATCGCGACCGCGTCGGGTCGCTGTTCATCAAGACCGGATCGAAGGACGCGACCGACCGCGCCTTCGCGCACGTGTTTCAGCGCGCTCGCGAGATGTGGTCTATGCCGCCGGACCATGGCGCCGCTGCGGTTCGCATCGTGCTCGATACTCCCGAGCTTGCGACGCGCTGGCACGGAGAGCTTGCCGCCATGCGCGACCGCATCAACGCAATGCGCCAACGGATTGCGAGCGCCGACCCGCGCCTCGCTTTCATCGGCAAGCAGTTCGGCATGTTCTCGATGCTTCCGCTGAGCCGCCATCAGGTTCTGAAGCTGCGGACCGACCATGCGATCTACATGGCCGACAGCGGCCGCTTCAACATCGTCGGCTTGAGCGATGACCAGGTCGAGCGATTTACCGCCGCCGTGGTCGACGCGCTGGACGCGTAAGCGATCATGGCTGACCGCGACCCGGGCCGGGTGTCTGCCGACGTTGATTGGCGCGAGGTCGCAAGGCTGGTCCTGACCAGCCGCGAAATGGACCGGATCGAGGAAGAAGAGCTCGTTCCGACCAAGAAGGTCCTCTACCAGTTCAGCGCGCGCGGTCATGACATGGCGCAGGTGCTGCTTGGGATGCACCTCAAGGACGGCGATGCGGCGTGTGGATACTACCGCTCGCGGCCGATGCTGTTGGCTTTAGGTGTTTCGCTCGCCGATGCGCTTGGCTCAGGGATGGGTCTGGCAGGCGGATATAGCGACGGCCGCGATATCGGTGTCGTGTTCAACTATCCTAACCCCGGCGGTGCGCACGCGCTGCCAATGTGCGGCGGGGTAGGGGCGCAATATACACCTGCGGCCGGGTGGGCGCAGGCCATCGCGTATAAGGCGAAGGTGCTGGGCGAGGGGCCGGACGATGCGATCGCTCTGGTTCTAGGCGGCGACGCGAGCTGTGCCACCGGCGGATTCTGGTCTGCGCTAACAATTGCAACGACGCAACAATTGCCGCTTCTCATGTACGTCGAGGACAATGGCTACGGCATTTCGGTGACGTCCGATTATC
>Ga0307408_100003244_pt1 | contig 11191 bp, 17 predicted proteins | sample 322Cmetagenome_FD_202116 | JGI IMG/M metagenome (GOLD analysis project Ga0307408, IMG submission 202116) | Maize rhizosphere microbial communities from greenhouse at UC Davis, California, United States - 322HYB-C-3 | ecosystem: Host-associated > Plants > Roots > Rhizosphere > Soil | place... | reverse complement strand
TCAGTTTCGCCTTTTAACGGGACTGGCGCTGCAGGATGTTCGAGAATTCTTCAACGAAGCTCTCGAAGCGGATCGCCAGGCGGTCAATATCGTGCGAGAAGCGGTTGTACGCCACCACGGCCGGAATAGCAGCGAACAGGCCGATAGCAGTCGCGATCAGCGCTTCGGCAATGCCGGGCGCCACAGCCGACAGCGTTGCCTGCTGCACATTGGCCAGGCCGCGGAAGGCGTTCATGATGCCCCACACCGTGCCGAGCAGGCCAATGTAAGGGGAGACGGAACCGACCGAGGCCAGGAAAGCCAGGTGCGCTTCCAGTGCATCCATCTCGCGCTGGAAGGCAGCGCGCATGGCGCGGCGGGCGCCGTCCAGCACATCGCCCATATTCATGTCGCGGCTGCTGGCAGCGGCCTGCTTGCCTTTGATGAATTCCCATGCCGGCTTCGAAGATGCGGGCCAGGGCGCCGCTGTTGGCGCGGTTGCTGCCGGCGCTGGCGTGCAGGGCGTGCAGGTTGCCGCCGGCCCAGAAGGTCTTTTCGAATTCGACGGTCTGCTTGCGCGCGCCGCGCACGTCAAACAGCTTCTTGAAAATATAGGTCCAGCTGATGACGGAAACCGCCAGCAGCAGCGCCATGATCAACTGGACGATCAGGTGCGCATTGGTGATGAGGGAGATAAAGGAGAGGTCTTGGTTGACGTTCATTGTTTCTCAATCTAATTATTATGCGCGCATGCGGGCCGCAACGGCATCCGGCACGGCGCGTGGGCGCAGGGCCGAGTCGACACAGCCAACTTTAACGTGGGCAGTATTTAAGAGGCGGTCGCCGCACCACGCCTCCTGTACAAACTGGATCGAAGCGCGGCCCAGTTTATCAATACGAAGCGTCAATTTTATTACATCGTCTAGTCGTGCCGGCGCGTGGTAGTCTGCGCTGACATTTTTGACAACAAACATGGCGTCGTGTTCTTGCAGGAGGATGTCCTGGTTAACTCCGAGGGAGCGCAACCATTCCGTGCGCGCGCGCTCGAAGAACTTCAAATAGTTCGCGTAATAGACAATTCCGCCGGCGTCCGTGTCTTCGTAATAGACGCGGACCTCCCAGGTGAACTCAGACGACATAGATAGAATAGCTACTAAGTGAGAATCGGCAACATTTTACGCCAAATGAATCAGCGCTAAAGCATTTTGCACAATCTCGTAACAATTGCTTACGGTTTTCCCTTATATGGGGCGGCATTTTAGCCGCGTTTAATCGCGAATGGCGAGAATCCTTGGCAGGTTGGCATCAATTCGATGGAATTTACATTAATGTGTTGCGGCAATGTTGCAATCCAGAAAGCTGTATTGGCGATGTCATCAGCGGTCAGCGGGGTAGTGCCCTCGTAAACCTTGGCTGCTGCCGCGTCATCCTTCAGACGCACATTGGAGAATTCGGTGCCGCCGCACAGCCCTGGCGCAATATTGGTAGCGCGCACACCGGTGCCGATCAGGTCGGCTCGCAGGTTGAGGGTGAACTGTTCGACGAAGGCTTTGGTGGCGCCGTAGACATTGCCCCCTGGGTAAGGGTAAGCGCCGGCTACAGAGCCGAGGTTAATGATGGTGCCGCGGCCGCGCTCGACCATGCCAGGGAGCAGGGCGCGGGTGATGGTGACCAGGCCGGTGCAGTTGGTGGCGATCATGGTTTCCCAGTCTTCCAGCTCGGCTTCGTGGGCGCCTTTGATGCCGAGGGCCAGGCCGGCGTTATTAATCAGGACGTCGATTTCTTGCCAGTCGGCAGGGAGCGAGGCCAGGGCGGCGTGGATGGCGCTTTTGTCGGTGACGTCGAGTTTTACGGGCAGCAGGTTCGGGCCCAGTTCGCTGGCCAGGGCTTCCAGGCGCTCGACGCGGCGGCCGGCGGCGATTACCTTGTGCCCGTTCTGGACGAAAACACGCGCCATCGCGGCGCCAAAACCAGCGGTTGCGCCGGTAACTAACACGATCATGGTCGAACTCCCAATATTAACTTGGGGGATTCTAAACCCAAAACCGGTAAACCTGGGTCAGACCCTGTCTGATCGACAGCTAATGGGGTTGGGTCTAAGCTTTTGACTCTCGTCGAAGGTCAAAAGCCCAGAACCCAGTCGATGGCCGGACCGCAGACAGGGTCTGACCCTGCGGGTCAGACCCTGGTTTACCGGTTTTAAGCCGAATAAGCCGCGAAATCAGCCGAATCCGGCCAAATGATTGCCGGATTAATCCACTTAAATTACAATCTTGGCTCCATTACTGTCTCACGTAACTGGCGAAAAACCAGCTGGCGCTTGCGCTGCTGGTGAGAGGTGGGCAACCACCGGGGAACGTGAGATCTCAAACAGCCGTTCGCCTGGGCAGCCACGATGGAAACGTGCGTTTCGGCTGCCCTGTCACTTTTGGCTCCCGATTCGATCCAATCTGCCTTAAAAAACTGGAGTAATTTCATGTTCGCAAAAGATCACACCCTCGCCAACGTTGACGCGGAGCTGTTTGCCGCTATCCAGAACGAGAACAAGCGCCAGCACGACCACATCGAGCTGATCGCATCTGAGAACTACACTTCGCCAGCGGTAATGGAAGCCCAGGGCTCCCAGCTGACCAACAAGTACGCCGAAGGCTATCCAGGCAAGCGCTACTACGGTGGCTGCGAGTACGTGGACGTCGTCGAGCAACTGGCAATCGACCGCGTGAAGCAGCTGTTCGGCGCGGAAGCCGCCAACGTGCAGCCCAACTCCGGTTCCCAGGCCAACCAGGGCGTGTTCTTCGCTGTCCTGAAACCAGGCGACACCATCATGGGCATGTCGCTGGCAGAAGGCGGCCACCTGACCCACGGCATGGCGCTGAACATGTCCGGCAAATGGTTCAACGTGGTTTCCTACGGCCTGACCGCGGAAGAAGACATCGACTACGACGCCATGGAAGCCCTGGCGAAAGAACACAAGCCTAAGCTGATCATCGCCGGTGCTTCGGCCTTCTCCAAGAAAATCGACTTCGAGCGCTTCGCTAAAGTGGCCAAGGCTGTTGGCGCCTACTTCATGGTCGACATGGCCCACTACGCCGGCCTGATCGCCGCTGGCCTGTACCCGAACCCTGTGCCGCACGCCGACTTCGTGACCTCCACCACCCACAAGTCGCTGCGCGGCCCACGTGGCGGCATCATCCTGATGAAGGCTGAACACGAAAAGATCATCAACTCCGCGATCTTCCCAGGCATCCAGGGCGGCCCGCTGATGCACGTGATCGCCGGCAAGGCGGTGGCCTTCAAGGAGGCGCTGTCGCCGGAATTCAAGGCTTACCAGCAGCAAGTGGTGAAGAACGCTGACGTGCTGGCCAAGACCCTGATCAAGCGCGGCCTGCGTATCGTTTCCGGCGGCACCGAGTCGCACGTGTTCCTGGTCGACCTGCGCGCCAAGAACCTGACCGGCAAGGAAGCGGAAGCGATCCTGGGTCAGGCGCACATGACCTGCAACAAGAACGGCATCCCTAACGACCCGCAGAAGCCATTCGTGACTTCGGGCATCCGCCTGGGTTCGCCAGCCTTCACCACCCGCGGTTTCAAGGAAGCCGAGGCGGAAGAAGTGGGCAACCTGATCGCCGACGTGCTGGATAACCCGCACGACGCAGCAACTATCGAGCGCGTGAAAGCCGCTGTGAAGGTGCTGGCTGATAAATTCCCTGTTTACGCCTAAGCACGCGGTTGGTACTATCGAGGCGCCGGATCGAAAGGTCCGGCGCTTTTTCATTCAATAATAAGAGACGCTAAATACATGAAATGCCCGTTCTGCCAGCACGATGATATCCAGGTCCTCGACACCCGCGTGTCGGAGGAAGGGGACGCCATCAAGCGGCGCCGGCGCTGCGTGAATTGCGATAAGCGCTTCACCACGTGGGAGCGGATCGAGCTGACCATGCCTTACGTGGTCAAGAAAAATGGCAGCCGGACCGAGTATTCGGCCGACAAGCTTCGCGCCAGCCTGATGCTGGCCTTGCGCAAGCGGCCTGTTGCTGCCGAGTCTGTCGACAAGGCGGTTTCCTCCATCGAAGAAAAGCTGCTGACCAGCGGCCAGCGTGAAGTCGATTCCGTTTTTGTTGGCGAGCTCGTGATGGCCGAGCTCAAGCGCCTCGACAAGGTGGCGTATATCCGCTTCGCTTCCGTCTACAAGAACTTCGAAGACCTGGCCGAATTCCAGGACGCGATCGAAGAAGTTGGCGACGGTCAAGAGCTCTCTCCCAAGGCTTGATATTTATCAAACCCGCGAGTCCTCTGCTGACTAATTTGATCAGCAGGGGAGGGCTGCGCTATGCGTCGTCCAATTGCTGGGTTCACCATGGTGGAGGTACTGGTTGCCGTGCTGCTACTGGCCGTTGGGTTGGTTGGCGCGCTGGCGATGCAGGCACACGCCATGCGCGCGCGACAGGAATCGGCACTGCAGACCGAAGCCCTGCAGGCTGCCGCCACGCTTGCTGACCGCATCCGCGCCAACACCGCGCAGTCCTCCTCTTACGTGGGGTTTGAGTTTGATGCCGCTGTCTCTGGCAGCACGCCTGAGGCGTCACCAGCCTGTGCTGGCGTTCCCTGCGACCCTTCCGCCATCGCGCGGTTCGAACTTGGTGAGTTTCGCCAGCATCTTGCGGCCACGCTGCCGCTTGCCCGCGCGGTCATTTGCCGGGACTCCGGTGGTGCGCCTGGCGGGCAGTTGCAATGGCCATGCTCAGGCGCCGCAGATGCGCCTGTCGTCATCAAAATAGGCTGGCGCAGCCGTCGACCGAATGGCGCTACAGCCAGCTTCGCCACCGCGCCGGGAATCGCTTTGCCCATCGCGCTTGCCGATCCTGCGCCGATGCCGGGCCCTGGCACTCCGGCTGATCCACCTGCTGCGCCGCCAGTCCGACCGCCTGGCGTGGGAGGCATGCAATGAAAGCGCAGCAACATGGCCTCGCCTTGGCCGAAGTCCTTATCGCCATGGGGCTGAGCCTGTTGGTTGCGCTGGTGGCAGCCTCCCTGCTGCACGCCTCTAATGGCGACTTCCTGCATAACGGCGCCAACACGCGCATTGACGACAACGGCCGCTTTGCACTGGCAATCATCGGACAATCACTGCGCCAGGCCGGCTATCGAGGCGAGCCGGGCGCTGCCGCTGCCGCGCCAATGGCGCCTCTCGCCATCGAAGGCCGTGATGCCGCTAGCGTCGCCGCGAATGCGGAAGGCCTCGGCGCCGCGCTGCCTGCCGTCAACGGCAGCGATGCACTCGCCATCCGCTATGCGCCCGCGGCGATTGCCGGCGCGGAAGTTGGCGGCGCCATGCTCAATTGCGCCGGGTTCCCGGCCGACGCTGGCGAGTGGGCGTGGAGCATTTTCTATATCGCCCGAGCCAGTGACGGTGTCGCAGAACTTCGCTGCAAATACAAGGGCGAGAGCGGTTGGGGCTCGGATGCCGTGGTGCGCGGCGTGGATGCGTTCCATGTTCTATACGGCATCGATACCGACAGCCCACGCGACAACATCGCCAACCGTTACATGACCGCCAGCGGCATCGAGGCCCTTGACGCCATGCTTCCCGCCTCGGAACGAATGATGCGGCCGCACTGGCGCCGCATTACGAGCGTTCGCGTTGCCTTGCTGCTGCACGGCGAACGCGGCTCGCGTGGCGGGGCCAGGCTAAGCAGCTACGAACTGCTGCCAGGCGCCGACCCCGATGCGCGCATCGACGAAGCCAGCTTGCCGGCGCCGATGCAGCACCGCGCACGCCGCCTTTTCACCGCGACCGTCGCTTTGCGCAACCCTTGACGGAGCCGCCATGCACCACTACCAGCAAGGCGTCACTCTTCCCGTAACGATGTTGCTGCTGCTTGGCGCGCTGACCATCGGCGCATCGGGAGCACAAATGGCGATGCTGGGCGAGAAGGCCGCCCGCGCTGAACGAGACCGCCTGATCGCCTTCCAGTCTGCGGAGGATGCATTGATGGATGCAGAACGCGATATCAACGCTGGCCTTGGCCGGCCACTCGACCCGGCCCAGAATCCAGGAACCGCGCCGGCATGGCAAACCGTCGACCTTGCGGGAGATGGAGGCATGGAATACGGCGCCCTCACCGGGGCCTCGATGCAAACAGGGCAGGGCACCTTGCCATTCCGTCGCCCGCGCTACCTGGTGGAACGCGTTGCCTACACGCCAGCCGGTTCGCCGCCGGCCTACTATTACCGCGTGACCGTTATAGGCTTTGGTCCGCGTGCCGGCGCCGAGACCGTCCTGCAGGCCAGTTACACGCCGCCGGCACCAGTGCATCGCCACAGTTGGCGCGAAATCATGGACTGGCAAGCGCTGCACGATGCCGCGAGCCGCGGGGACGGCCAATGACCGCGCGTATTTCCGCTGGCAGCAGCCTGGTCGGCATGCTGACCACCCTCGTCATCATCGGCATTCTCTCCGCCATTGCGATACCCGTCTGGAGCGAAGCAGTGATCCGCATGCGCCGCAGCGAGGCCCAGGCCGCGCTGCAGGAGCTGATGCAGCAGCAAGAGCGCCACTTCACGCGCTTTAACAGCTACGCCGCATTTTCGGTGAATACCGGCAGCGAATACCGCTGGTGGTCGGGCCGCACCGCCAGCTCCAGCGCCTACGAACTGGAAGGCAAGGCCTGCGACGGCCAGCAAATCCGCGACTGCATCCAGCTGGTCGCAACACCCGGCACGGCTAACGTCGACAGCCGCTTCAGGGATCCGCAATGCGAACGCCTTATCCTCACCAGCAGCGGACTGCACCTCGCCACCGGTCCCTCCCGCAGCTGCTGGCGCTGAAGCGCGGGCCGAATGAGCAAGCCGGGGCGCGTCCCGGCTTCACGCTCCTGGAGTTGATGATCGTCCTCACCATCCTGTCCATCCTGTTCGCCTCAGCGTTGCCTGACCTGAGCAATATGCTGGCAGGGCGCCAATTGCGCACCGCCTCCGCCGACCTGCTGGCGGCCATCAACGACACCCGCGCCCAGGCCATCGCACGCCGCCGCGTGGTCACCCTGCTGGCCGAAAACGGAAACTGGCAGCAAGGTTGGCTGATTATCATCGACACCAACGCCAACCGCAGCGCGGACGATGGCGAAGCAATCCTCTCCCGCCACAGGGCGGCGTCCGAGCGCCTGCAGGTAAGGGCAAGGTTCACCGACAACACAGCCCCTGCCTATATTTCATATAATGCAGCAGGACGAAGCTGCCGCGCCGCCCACCCCAATGCCGCCAACTTTGGCACTATCACCCTTGAACTGGCCGGCGCGCAGCGCAATATCAAGATAAATATGCAGGGCAGGGCGCGCTTATGCGATCCCGTCCTGGAACCGGCTAGCTGCGCAAGCATATGAATATCAACAGTGACCTCGAAGGCATGAAGCTCGCCCTGCAATGGGCAGAAAAAGGGCTGTTTACCACCTCTCCGAATCCCCGCATCGGCTGCGTGATCGTGCGCGACGGGGTGGTGATCGGCGAGGGCGTGACGCAAGCAGCCGGCCAGGACCACGCCGAAATCCAGGCACTGAAAGACGCCAAGCGCCGCGGCCACGAGGTGCGCGGCGCCACTGCCTACGTTACGCTGGAACCTTGCAGCCACCACGGACGCACGCCGCCCTGCGCCGATGCGCTGGTGCGGGAAGGCCTGGGCCGCGTCGTCGCGGCAATGGAAGACCCTAACCCGCTGGTTGCCGGCAACGGCATGGCGCGGCTGTCCGCCGCCGGGATTGAAGTCGCCAGCGGCCTGCTGGCCGACCAGGCATACGAAATGAATATCGGCTTCTTCCACCGCATGCGCCACGGCTTGCCCTGGGTGCGCATGAAGACTGCCGCCAGCCTGGATGGCATGACCGCGCTCCACAACGGACAAAGCCAATGGATCACCGGACCGGAAGCGCGCGCTGACGGCCATGCCTGGCGTGCCCGCGCCTGTGCCATCCTGACCGGCATCGGCACTGTCAAGGCGGATGATCCGCAACTGAATGTGCGCGCCGTCGAAACGCCGCGCCAGCCGCGCCGCATCGTGGTCGACAGCAAGCTGGAAATCAGCCCGCACGCCCGCGTGCTGGAGGGCGGCGGAACCTGGATCATCGCAGCTGCCCATCATCCGGAAAAGGAAGCAATCCTGCGCGACAAGGGCGCCGAGGTCATCGTGCTGCCTAATGCGCATGGCAAGGTCGATTTGCCAGAACTGATGCGCGAGCTGGGCCGCCGCCAGATCAATGAACTGCACGTCGAGGCCGGCGGCAAGCTGAATGGCTCCATGATCCGCGAAGGCTGCGTGGACGAGCTGCTGGTTTACCTCGCTCCAACCCTGCTGGGCGATGCGCAAGGCATGTTCGCCCTGCCTGCGCTGACTGAGCTCAGCGGCAAGCACAGCCTGAAATTCCACGAGGTTAAGCAAGTCGGCGCCGATTTGCGTATCCTTGCCCGATTCAACCCTCAATAAAGATCACTATGTTTACTGGAATCGTAGCCGCTGTAGGCAAAATCAAGACCGTAACCCCGCTGGAAGGCGGCGCTGATGCAGGCGTGCGCCTGGACGTGGACGCGGGCGGCTTGCCGATGGCCGACGTCGGCCTTGGCGACTCGATCGCGCTGAACGGCGCCTGCATGACCGTGGTGGGGAAATCCGCTACTGGCTTCACCGTCGACGTTTCGCGTGAAAGCCTGAACAAGACTGTCGGCCTGGATACCACCACCGAAGTGAACCTGGAAAAGGCACTGACCCTGGCTGAACGCCTGGGCGGCCACCTGGTCTCCGGCCACGTTGATGGCCTGGGCGTGGTGCGCAAGTTCGAGCCGGTCGGTGAATCGCATGAGCTGGTCATCGAAGCGCCGCGCGAACTGGCGAAATACTTGGCGTACAAAGGCTCGGTGGTGGTGAACGGGGTGTCGCTGACCGTCAACCGCGTCGAAGACGGCGCCAGCGGCTGCGCCTTCTCGATCAACCTGATCCCGCACACCATCCAGGTCACCACCCTGAAGCACCTGAAGGCCGGCTCCAAGGTCAACCTCGAAATCGACCTGATCGCCCGTTACGTGGAGCGCATGCTGTCGCTCAAGTGATCAGGGCTTCGATTCCTTTGGCCTCGACTAATTGAAGCAGTTTTGCGGCCGCACCGCTGGGACGTTTCCCGGCGGTAGCCGACTCCCATTTCTGCACCGTTGAAACGCTGACGTTGAGGAACGATGCAAAGACAGCTTGGCTCATTCGGGCTTTCGCCGTGCGAATCTCGATAACACGGTCTGGCGTGTAAGCGGGGGGCGTTTGGCAAAGCGTTCGGATCTGCGCCAAGTCCGTTTTTGACATGACGCCATAAGTGCTAAAACTCTCCGCAGTCTCCAGCAACTCTCCGAGCATTCGGATCTCTTCACTCACCTTTTTGGCCACTGCAGATCTCCTTCAAATTGCCGCTCGCTGCGAGTTCTTCAAGCTGAGCTGGCGTTAATGTTTGCAGGCTGTCTGCGATTGCTTTAGCTGCGGACACCACAGAATCGGGGAAATCCTTGCCTGACTGGCTTTTTTCGCGGCCTACCAGAAAAAAGATTGCCGAGCTGTGCTGTTTTGCGACCAGCGTGCGGACTGCGCCGCGTTTGCCATGCCCGGGTGTTGCAATGCGCTTTTTGCATAAACCGTGACCGAGGTCGGCTTCGAAGACGCCGGCCTCGATTTCGCGCGCTGCGATGCAAAGCAGCTCATCAACAACGACCTTCCTGGCCCAGCGGTCGAAAGTCTTCGTCTTGAAAACTCTCTTGCGGTCCATGGGTAAGTGTAGCACTTAGTGCTACACTTTGACGTCAATCAGGCAGCTGCGCGGGCGGCCGCGATATAGGCCGGCAGTTCCGCGTTGATGCCCAGTTTTACTTGGCGGGTGAGGTCATCCGCCAGCACTTCTTCCTTGCCTTCCGCCAGCGCAGCAAAGATTTGTGCGGCAACTTCTTCCGGCTTGATCTTGTCGATCTCGTAGCCAGCGGTCATGTCGGTATCCATATAGCCCATGTGCGCGCCGACCACTTTCGTCCCTTGTGCGGCCAGTTCAATGCGCAGGCCGTTGGTCAGCGCCCATGCGGCGGACTTCGACATGCTGTAAGTATTGGTCGGGCCCTGGCTGTACCAGGCCAGCACGGACAGGATGTTGACGATGGCGCCGCCGCCGTTGGCTTTCAGTGTCGGGGCGAAGCCTTTGCTCAGCAGCATGGGGCCGATCAGATTGGTTTCCAGTTCGGCGCGCGCCTGCTCCAACGAGTTGTCGGCCAGGATGCCGCCAGCGCGCACGATGCCGGCGTTGTTGATCAGTACGGTCACGTCTTTGTATTCACGGGTGACGGCGTCGATTTCGTCGTGCTTCGTCACGTCCAGCTGGACCGGGGTGACGCCAGGCAGGGTGACCGTTTTCGGGTCGCGGGCGGCGCCATAGACTTTTTTCGCGCCGGCAGCGAGGGCTGCTTTTGCCAGTTGCAGGCCGAGGCCACGGTTAGCGCCAGTGATGAAGACGACGGAATCTTTGAGGTTCATGATGTTTTCCTTGAGGGTTAATGATGACGGTCGTCATCGAATAACTTAATAATAGTGGTCGCAATTAAAAACTTCAAGGAAAATTTTGAGGGGCGCGCGAAGCGCCCCGGCAAGGGATTACAGCAGGGTAGCGGTGAGGGTGATGCTGGTATTCAGGACTTTGGAGACCGGACAGCCAACTTTTGCTTTGTTGGCAAGCTCTTCGAACTTGGCCTTGTCTGCGCCCGGGATCTTGGCCTGCAGGTCGAGATGGATGGCGCTGATGGCAAAGCCGTCTGCCACCTTGTCGAGCGTCACCTCGGCCCGCGTTTCCATTTTTTCGGCAGTAAACCCGGCCTCGCCCAGGATCAGCGACAAGGCCATGGTGAAGCAACCGGCATGCGCCGCGCCGATCAATTCTTCCGGATTGGTGCCCGGCTTGCCTTCGAAACGGCTGGAGAACCCATATGGCGCCGCCTGCAGCGCGCCGCTTGCAGTACTGATTGCTCCACGCCCATCCTTGATGCCGCCAGTCCAGACGGCCGAACCGCTAGTCTTCATCGCTGCCTCCTTCAGGTTGAAAAAGCAATTCAGTCTAGGCCAAAACCCCTAATGGCGGCGCTCGAGGGGGCGGAAGTGCGCCAAATCCTTTAAAATAGCGGGTTAACAAAGAAACGCTCTGTG
>Ga0307408_100003242_pt1 | contig 11193 bp, 7 predicted proteins | sample 322Cmetagenome_FD_202116 | JGI IMG/M metagenome (GOLD analysis project Ga0307408, IMG submission 202116) | Maize rhizosphere microbial communities from greenhouse at UC Davis, California, United States - 322HYB-C-3 | ecosystem: Host-associated > Plants > Roots > Rhizosphere > Soil | place: USA... | reverse complement strand
GACCAATTCCTTCCTGATGGCGGAGCGCTTGCTGGTCTCAAGCGATAACGAAATCATTCTCCCGGGCGGAAAGGTATATCGCGAGCAGAACGTGATCCTCAGCCCCTTCGACAACGACATCACCCAGCACCATTACGCCGCCAAGATGTTCATGAGCGTGTATGGCCTGTCCCTGCTTGGCCTGATGGAGGCCGACCCGCTGCTGATCCAGGCGGAACAGCGCCTGATCAGCCAGGCCGAGGAACTGATCGTGCTGGCCGACAGCTCCAAGTTCGCCAAGAAGGCGGGCCTGATCCTGTGCGGCCTGAATCGCGTCTCGACTGTCATCACCGACACCAATGCCTCAGACTACGCCGTCCAACTGCTGGAGCAATCCGGCGTGAACGTCGTCACGGTGGCGCCCGAAGCCTTGCCGCCATCGGTCAGCCCGGCCGCCTTCGCACCCAACTTCGACTTCCAGCCTGCAGCGCTTTACCACACGGAGACATCGCATTGAAATCCAGGAGATTAGTCATTGCGGCTCTCGCCGCAGGCATGCTGGCGGCCGTCGCCGGCTGCACTGAAAAAGCGCCGGAGAAGATCCGCATCGCGATGGTGGTCAAGAGTCTTGGCAACGGCTTCTTCGATGCCGCCCATACCGGCGCCAACGAAGCAGCGGCCCAGTTGAAGAACGTGGAGATCATCTACACCGGTCCCACCACGCCCAGCGCGGAAGGCCAGATCGAGATCATCAACTCTTTGATCAGCCAGAAGGTTAGCGCTATCGTGATCTCGGCCAACGACCCGAACGCGCTGGTCCCAATCGCCAAGAAGGCCATGCAGCGCGGGATCAAGGTGATCTCCTTCGACAGCGGTCTGGCCGAAGAAGGCCGCCAGATGCACCTCAATCCTTCCAACGCGCAGCTGATCGGCCGCAAGCAGGTGCAGATGGCTTCCGACGCCATCGGCGGCGCGGGTGAAATCGCCATCCTGTCCGCATCGGCGCAAGCGACCAACCAGAATATCTGGATCAAGGTGATGAAGGACGAACTGGCCAAGCCGGAATTCGCCAAGCTCAAGCTGGTCGCCACCGTGTATGGCGACGACCAGTCGGACAAGAGCTACCGCGAAGCGATCGGCCTGTTGCGCAGCAATCCCCAGCTGAAAGCCATCATCGCCCCGACCACCGTCGGCATCAATGCGGCCAGCAAGGCCGTGGTGGACGAAAAGCTGGTCGGCAAGGTCTTCGTCACCGGCCTTGGCCTGCCATCGGAAATGGCCGGCCACGTCAAGAGCGGCGCAGTGCGCGAGTTCGCGATCTGGAACCCGATCGACCTGGGTTACGCGGCAACTTACGCCGCCTACGGATTCGTCAAGGGCGATCCGCGAGCCAAGGCGGGCGGCAGCATCAACGCGGGCCGCATGGGCGCCATTGCGCTCGACGCGCACGGCGAGGCCGCCATGGCGCCGCCGTTCACCTACGACAAGGAGAACGTCGACCAGTTCTCCAGTATCTTCTGAGCGCCATGCAGGAAAACCAGGCACCAGTGCTGGAACTGTCCGGCATCAGCAAGCGTTTTGCCGGGATCGTGGCGCTGAACAAGGTCAGCCTCTCGGTCCGCGCTGGCGAAGTCATGGCCCTGGTCGGCGAGAACGGCGCCGGCAAGTCCACCCTGGTCAAAACCCTGACCGGGATCTACACGCCGGACGAAGGCGTCGTTCGCCTTGCCGGCCAGGACGTGGCATTCACCTGCCCGCAAGACGCCATGCGCGCCGGGATCACTGCCGTGCACCAGGAAACCGTGATGTTCGACGAGCTGACCGTGGCCGAGAACATCTACGTCGGCCGTCACCCAAGCCGCGCAGGTCGCATCGACTGGAGGCTGATCGAGGCGGAAGCGGAGCGCCTGTTCGCCCGGCTGGAGGTGTCGTTGCCGGTGCGCGCCCGCGTCAAGGACCTGAGCGTGGCGCAACGCCACTTCGTTGAAATCGCTCGCGCCCTGTCGCAGGAGGCGCGCGTGGTGATCATGGACGAACCAACCGCTTCCCTCTCGCAGCATGAAATCCAGGAGCTGTACCGCATCATCGGCCAGTTGCGCGCAGCCGGCACGGCGGTGATTTTCATCTCCCACAAGTTCGACGAAATCTTTACGGTGGCCGGCAGCTACACGGTCTTGCGCGATGGGCAGTTCATCGCTGCCGGCTCGCTGGCGGACATCGACGAAGCCGGACTGGTTGCTCTCATGGTGGGACGTGCGGTGCACGATGCTTACCCTAAGGCCAGCGTGGAACCGGGCGAAGTGTTGCTGGAAGTGGAAGGCTTGTGCCACCCCACCGAATTCGACCAGGTCAGCTTCCAGCTGCGGCGCGGCGAGATTCTCGGCTTCTATGGCCTGGTCGGCGCAGGCCGCTCGGAAGTGATGCAGGCCCTGTTCGGCCTGACAGCAAACGTCAGCGGCAGCATCAGGCTGGAAGGCAAGGCGTTGCTAATCCACGGGCCGCAGGACGCGATCCGTCACGGCATCGCCTACGTGCCGGAAGACCGCCAGCACCAGGGCGCCCATCTGTCGATGCCGATCCTGCAGAACATCACGCTGCCGATCCTGTCGCGCGTCGGCTTCCTGCTGCGCCGGCGGCGCAAAGAAGAATGCACGATTGCGCGCCACTACAGCGAACAGCTGGAGCTCAAGGCCAGCCACCTGCTGCAGAACGTGAGCGAACTCTCCGGAGGCAACCAGCAGAAAGTCGTGCTGGGCAAATGGCTGGCAACGCAGCCAAAGGTCATCATCCTCGACGAACCGACCAAGGGCATCGACATCGGCTCCAAGGCCGCTGTGCACCGTTTCGTCAGCCGGCTGGTCGAGCAAGGCTTGTCGGTCATCCTGGTCTCCTCCGAACTGCCGGAAGTACTGGGCCTGGCTGATCGCGTGCTGGTCATGCACAAGGGTCATGTGAAACAGGTATTCGAGCGCGACGAAGCCACGCCCGAGAACGTGGTGGCCGCGGCGTCCGGGTTGGAGATGGAGGCGACATGAGAGTATTGAAACAACGCGAAGCCCAGCTAGCGCTATCGATTGCCGCCCTGGCCTTGCTGGTCGGCTGGCGCGCGCCGGTGTTCCTGACGGCGCCCAGCCTTGCCAACCTGCTGACCGACAGCACCTTGCTGGTCATGCTGGCACTGGCGCAGATGCTGGTGATCGTGACGCGCGGCGTCGACCTGTCGGTGGCGTCCACCCTTGCCCTGTGCGGCATGGCGGCTGCCCTGCTGGCGTCGCGCAATCCAGGCTTGCCACTTGCCTTCGTAATGCTGGCGGCAACCGCCCTGGGCCTCGTGCTTGGCCTGCTCAATGGCTGGCTGGTCGGCTACCTTGAGCTGCCGCCCATCGTGGTCACGCTCGGCACCATGAGCGTCTATCGCGGCCTGGTCTTCGTGCTTTCGGGCGGCGCCTGGGTCAACTCGCACCAGATGCCGGCGCAATTCATCGCTTTCCCGCTTGAGCGCCTGCTCGGCCTGACCCACCTGGTCTGGATCGCTGCAGCCACCGCCCTCGCCGCATGGTACGTCGCGCGCCACAGCCGCTTTGGCCGCGACCTGTACGCCATCGGCAACGAGCCCGCGTCGGCGCGCTACGTCGGGATTCCGATCGCACGCAGGCTGCTGTGGACATACGGCCTGTCCGGCGCCGTGGCCGGCCTTTGCGGCTACCTGTGGGTGGCGCGCTACGCCGTAGCCTATACCGAAATCGCCTACGGCTTCGAATTCACCGTCATTGCAGCCTGCGTCATCGGCGGCATCAGCATTGCCGGCGGCTGCGGTTCCGTGACAGGCGCGGTCCTCGGTGCGCTGTTCCTCGCCGTGATCGGCAACGCCCTGCCCGTGATCAAGGTATCGCCATTCTGGCAAAGCGCGCTGACCGGCATCGTCATCCTGGTCGCTGTATTGATCAACGCACGCGGCGGCCGCGGGAAAGGGCGCCAGATCCTGCAGCTGCACCTGAATAATCCTGCCAGGAGTGCCGCATGAACTCCGCCCAGACCATGACCGCTCCAAGCACTTCGCGCTACACCATCCTCGATCGTCCCGGCTTCCGGCTCGGCGCCCTGCTCGGGCGCTGGGAATCCATGCTCGCCTTGCTGCTCATCGCGGTGTTCGCAGTCAATGGCGCGCTGCTGCCGCATTTCCTCGACCTGGACAACCTGGCCGACGGCACGTTCAACTTCAGCGAGAAGGCCCTGCTCGCGCTGCCGATGGCCCTGCTGATCATCTGCCGCGAGATCGATATTTCAGTGGCCGGCATCCTCGCGCTCAGCTCCGTTGCGATGGGCCTCGCCAACAGCGCCGGCTGGCCGCCCGAATCCCTGTTCCTGGTGGCCCTGCTGACCGGCATGGCATGCGGCGCCCTGAACGGCGTACTGGTAACGCATTTCGCCCTGCCCTCCATTGTCGTCACCATCGGCACGGTGTCGGTGTTCCGCGGCCTGGCCAGCGTGGTGCTGGGCGACCAGGCATTCACCGGCTACCCGCAGCTGATGGCCGACTGGGGCCAGGGCTATTTCTTCGGCGTCCTGCCGCGTGAATTCACCGTACTGCTGCTGTGCGCCGCCCTGTTCGCCTTCGTGCTGCACGCTACCAGCTGGGGGCGGCGCATTTACGCCATCGGCAACAACCCGGTGGCGGCGCGCTTTTCCGGCATCGCCGTCGATCACTACCGCTTCATGCTGTTCGTGCTGGCGGGCGCGATGGCCGGCCTGGCCGCCTTCCTCCTGACCGGCCGCATAGGCAGCACGCGCCCCAACATCGCCATGGGCTGGGAACTCGAAGCGATCACCATGGTGATCCTTGGCGGCGTCAGCATCGCGGGCGGCAGCGGCACCATCGGCGGCGTGATGCTGGCCGTGCTGACGCTGGGCGCCGTCACCTTCGGCCTGTCGCTGGCCAATGTGCCGGGCATCTACATGACGATTGCCGTCGGCGTATTGCTGCTGGTCGCGATTGCCTTGCCGCGCCTGCTGCGCCGTCGCCAGGTGGCGAAATGAGCGACCAGCGCGCCACCGTCGTCCTTGACATCGGCAAGACCAACGCCAAGCTGACCCTGATCACCGCTGACGGAAGGCAGCTCGCAGAGCAGCGCCGGCCCAACACCATCCTGCAGGACGGTCCCTATCCGCACCATGACACGGAAGGCATCTGGCACTGGATGCTGGGCGTGCTGCGCCAGTTTGCCGGCCAGGCCACTATCGGCGCCATCGTGCCCGTTACGCATGGCGCCACGGCGGCCCTGGTCAACCGCGACGGCCTGGTACTGCCGGTGCTGGACTATGAATACGCGCTGCCCGCCGCGCACGTGGAACGCTACGATGCGCTGCGGCCGGCCTACGCAAGCAGCTTCTCGCCCCGCCTGCCCGCCGGCTTGAACCTGGGCAGCCAGCTGGCATGGCTGGCGCAAGCCTTCCCCGGGGAGTTCGCGCAAACGCAGCACATCCTGATGTACCCGCAGTATTGGGCCTGGCGCCTGTGCGGCGTGGCGGCGGGCGAAGTGACTTCGCTGGGATGCCATACCGATTTGTGGCAGCCCGCAAGGCAGGCTTACAGCGCCGTGGTGGAGCGCATGGGCTGGCATGCCCTGCTGCCGCCCTTGCAGCCCGCCTGGCAGGCGCTTGGCACGCTCAAGCCCGACCTGGCGGCGCAATCAGGCTTGCCGGCGGATTGCCAGGTACTGTGCGGCATCCACGACAGCAACGCGTCCCTGCTGCGCCACCTTGGCGTTCCTGCCGCCCCTGCCGTGCTGTCCACCGGCACCTGGGTCATCGCCGCCGCCCCCGGCTTGGCGCTCGAAGGCTTGCGTGAGGAGGCGGACATGCTGGCCAACAGCAACGCCTACGCACAGCCGGTTCCCTGCATGCGTTTCATGGGCGGCCGGGAATTCGGCGCGATCGCCGGCGGCACCTACGGCACACCGCCGTCGGACTTCCTGGCGAGCGACCTGGCCGCCTTGGTGCGCCAGGCCACGTTTGCGCTGCCGGCCTTCGCCCAGGCAGGCCCCTTCGCACAACGCAATGGCGGCATTGCAGGACCGGCGCCGGCGGGCGCCGCGCAACGTTCAGCCCTGGCGACGCTGTACCTTGTCCTGATGTGCGATTACTGCCTGGATACGCTGGGCGTGCGCGGCGACGTCGTGGTCGAGGGAGCTTTCACCGGAAATGCGTACTTCGCGCCGCTGCTGGCAGTGTTGCGCACCGGCCGCGTGCTGGCAACGGACGATACCAGTGGCACGACTTGCGGCGGCTGGCTGCTGCATCGCCGCGACGGCAAGCCCCAACTGCAGGGCCACGCCGCAGAAGCGCTTGCGCTGGACGGCCTGCAGGCCTACCGCCAGCGCTGGCGCGAACTTATTGAGGGATGAGCATGACGCGTGCCGCAGCATCGCGCTCGGCACGCAGTACCTTTCCGTCGCTGGCCAGTTCCACCACCTGGATGCTGGAGCGGCGCGTGCCCTTCCCGTCAGGATGCGTGAAATAGAACAGGAATGCGCGCTCGCCGCTGACCACCACATCCGGATGCCCACCGATCGCGCGGTCGTCTTGGCCCTTGCCGGGCTCCCGCAGCAGGTTGCCCGGCTGGCGCGTCCAGTTCAAGGCGTCGGCGGAGCGATACACGCCCAGGCCTTGCCACACATCGGTCACCATCCACCAGCTGCCCTTCCAGCGGAACACCTTCGGCCCTTCGCCAGCCTGGTCGCCGATTGCGCGGCCGCGGTCAGTCCATGTCACCAGGTCCTTGCTGTCGGCAAAATAGATCGACTTCTTGTCCGACTCGTTGTTGTACCACATGCGCCATCCGCCTTCGGGCAGCGCCACGACGCTGGCGTCGATCACCTTCGGCACAGCCAAAGGCACTTCGCGCGCGTCGCCCCAGTTGCGCAGGTCACTGCTGGATAGATGAACGATATGGCGCGGATGCTTCCAGTCGTTGAAGACGCCCGGCACTACCGTCAGGAACATGTGATAGCTGCCGTCAGGTGCACGCACCACGTCCGGAGCCCATTGCGTGGCATCCGCCCCGCCCAGGCTTTCCGGCAGCGTGATGTTGGCAGTGCCCACGTAGCGCCAGTGCGCTCCCATGTCGTCCGATTCGGCAATGCCGATGCGCGTACCGTGGACCCAGGCAATATCGGCCAGGCCCGGAACGTTGGCACGGCGGTTGGTATAGAACATCCACCAGCGCCTGACGAAGGGATTCCAGACCACGACCGGATCGGCCGCGCCATCGTGCACCGGGTCGCGGAACAACGGCTTTGAAGCCACCGCCCCGGCATCATGCGGCGCCGGCTCGCCGGAGCACGCCTCCCCCACTGTCAACAACGCCAGCAAAACAACAAGGAAGCGTGCAACCATGGTACTCCTTAGTGCGTATAAGTCAGGCTCACGAAATAACGACGCCCGGAGAAAGCCAGCTCGTTCACGCGGAACAGGTCGCCGGCGTCGGTCACCTGCTCCTGGTCGGTCAAGTTCTTGCCTTCGATGGAGAAGGTCAGGTTCTTGCTGAAGCGATACTGGAACTTAGCATCCAGGAAGCCGGTCTTCTCCTGGAAGTTCGGATTGCCTGAAACGTCGTTGCCGCCAGTGAAGAAGCGGTCGCGATAAGTATAGGCGATGCGCGCGTTGTACTCATTGCGGTCGTACCAGAAGGCCACGTTGTAGCTGTTCTTCGACAGGCCGGGGTAAGGCAGCTCGGTCCCGTCGAGGGCATTCACCAGCGCCGTGCCGGCAGCGTACTTGAATTTCATGCGCGTGTAGTTGGTGTCGATGCCGAAACCACCAAGCCAGCCAGGCAGCATGGTCAAGGCGGTGCGTGCCGTCAGTTCGATGCCCTTGGTGGTAGCACCCTGGCCGTTGATCGGCTGGGTCACGTCGAACAGCACGCCATCCTTGAACAAGTCGACTTTGGGCACCACCGCCTTGTCCACGATGTAGCTGGTGATCTTCTTGTTGAACAGGCCCATGCTCAACTGCGTATCCTTGCCCGGATAGTATTCCAGGCTCAGGTCCGTATTGGTAGCGCGGTATGGCTTCAGGTCCGGGTTGCCCGCCTTGCAGTCGTCAACGCCGTCACCGCCGAATTGCGCCAGGCCGCTGCCAGCCGTACAGGTGGCGTTAGGCACCAGCAAGTCGATTCTCGGACGCGCCAGCACCTTGCCCCACGCGGTGCGGACCAGGAAGGTATCGGGTACCAGCCACAGGCCTGCATTCACGCTCGGCATCCAGTCGTGGTAGGTGTTGTCGACGGTAGCAATGCCGTTGGAAATGACGCGGTCGACGAAGGACGTGCTGCCAGGCGCAGTGGCGACCCGCACCTGGTATTTCGCCAGACCGGTGGCACTCTCCTGGGTACGGGCATAACGCACACCGATGTTGCCGAACAGCTGGCGCTCCGCCAGCTCGGTGCTGAAGTCCAGGCGGCCGTAGCCGGCAAGCACGCGTTCCTCTGCCTTGAATGCAGGAATCTGCGGATACATGTTGCCATCGCTGCCCGGTGCGTTGTAGAGGTATTGGTGGGTGAAACTCGAGGTGTCGAAGTAAGGCGTCGCAGCCTGGTAGTTGGGACTCAACCAGCCGGATGGCATGTTGCTGACGCCATCGAAGCCCTTGAAGAAGGTACCAGGCGAAGTGCCGCGCACGGCGGCAACCAGCTGCTCCATCTGCGCCGCATTGATGTACTTCGTCGAAGAAGTTGACGAGATCCATGGTTGCACGTCCGCTGCACGCACCACGCCAGTCTTGTTCAGGGGATCGTAGATCAGCGTCTGGTTGACATTGGCCTGCAATACGTTGACGTCGTCCGCAGTCGAGGCCAGGTTGGCACCATTGCTGGCCAGGTAGCCGCCGCCGCCATACTTTTGCGCCGTCGACCGGCGGCCCTGCACGCCGAACCACAGCTTGCGGAAGAATGGATTGTCCAGCTTGTACTTGAAGTCCAGCTTGCCCTGGTCCTCCGTGTTCTTGGTTTCCGAAGGCCGGTATTGCAGCTGCACTTGCGTGTACGAGGTGTTGGCATCCGGCGAATACCCTGCCGGGAACTCGAAATGCGGCAAGCCTTGCGCATCCAGCGATACCTTCAGGCCCGGCGCATTCTGCGTCATCGAAATGTTGTTGCTCTGCGAGCTGTATTTGGACTTCGAGGTATTCAGCAAGCCGTCCATCTCCCAGGCGCCGGTCTTCCAGTTGAACCCCGTGGACAGGTAATCCGAACGGACCTTCAGCGAGAAGTCGCGCGCCGACGTACCAAAGGCGCCCTGCCCGCCGGCACCGCCGACATACAGGCAGTTGCCGACAGTGTATTGGGTCACATAATGGTTTTGCACCGAGACGCCTGCTGGAGTGCTCGTGGTGGGGACGCCCACGCAGCTGCCTGCCGTAGTCGGGACGCCCGTGGCGGGGTTGTACACCGGCGCCGTGCCTGCATTGGACAGGCGGCTGACGTTGCCCAGGTCCGTGCCGAAGTTGCGGTCATTCAGGCGCTGGTCCTGGTCGTTGCCCTCGTAGCTGACAAAGGCCCGCAAGCCCGGCGTGAACTGGTATTGCGCCGTCAGTTCCGCCGAAGTGCGTTGATGGTCGCGGGTCCAGATGCCGTAGCGCGAAATACCCGGCGAATAATCAGACCATTGCGCATTGCAGGCGGTGCGCTGGGCCGTGGTCAGCGTCGTCGAGGCGCAGCCGGCTGGCGTGCTGACGGCCGCCACCGCCGGGTCAAGGCTGGTGACCGTCTTCTCCGGCGAGAAATCCCAGTCGCGCAGGAAGCGCCAGGAAGTATTGCGCGCGTAATCGTTGCGGGTGAAGACCTTGTCGTAGACGATGTTGGCCATCAGGCCCAGCTTGCCGTCCAGGTATTTGTCGGCCAGCAGCAGGCTGGCACGCGGCTGCACGCCGCCGCGGCTGGTCGCGCGCTCGGCCGAGATCGTGGTGCTGAGGGTGGGCTTGGTAAAGTCCAGCGGCTTGCGCGTGGTGATGACCACCGTGCCGCCGACACCTCCTTCCGTCAGGTCGGCGGTCGTTCCTTTATAGACGTCGATCGACTGGATCAGTTCCGAAGCCAGCTCGCGCAATTCCGCGCCGCGGCCGCCGCCATCGCCGGTGGCCAGCACCGACATGCCGTTGATCTCCACCCGGTTCAGGTCCGGCTCGACGCCGCGGATGGAAATCTGCGAGCCCTCGCCGAAATCGCGGGTCAACTGCACACCGGTAATGCGCGACAGCGCCTCACCCACGTTCTTGTCCGGGAACTGGTTCACGTCTTCCGCCACCAGCGAATCAGAAACGGTGCTGCTGCGGATCTTGCGCTCGATGGCCGACGCCACGGAAGCGCGCGTGCCGCTGACGGTCACCACGTGCGTGGGTTGCTGCCCCGCCTCCTGCGCAAAGGCGCCGCTGGCGGCCAGTTGCGATACCAAAATGAACATCGTTCGATTGAACAGTCGGGCTTTCCTGTGCTGCTGCTGACTCACGGTGATCTCCTTGTTGTAGTTTTGCTTGCTTGGTGAGCCGATTCTAAGTGAGCCCTGTAACGAAAAATCACGGGGCTGCCAAAGAATCACTACGATGATCAAAGTGTTGAAAAAACCCCGCAGTTAAAGGCGTTCTACGAATAAGGATATGCTTGCTGCATTGCGCAAACGATCAATCCGGTGATTGCTTGTTACGCGCAGGAGCAAAGAAAAACCCGCCGGCTCTTGCGAGGCGGCGGGCTGGCGTGAAGCGCTGAGGCGATTACGCGTTTTCTTTGGAAGCGCGCTTGCGCTCGTGTTCCTTCAGGTAGCGCTTGCGCAGGCGGATCGACTTAGGCGTGATTTCCACCAGTTCGTCGTCCTCGATGAATTCCACTGCGTATTCCAGCGACAGCTGCACTGGCGGTACCAGGCGCACGGCTTCGTCGGTGCCTGAAGCACGCACGTTGGTCAGCTGCTTGCCCTTGATCGGGTTCACGACCAGGTCGTTGTCGCGCGAGTGGATACCGATGATCATGCCTTCGTATACAGGGTCGTTGTGCACCACGAACATGCGGCCGCGGTCCTGCAGCTTCCACAGTGCGTAGGCAACAGCCTGGCCATCGTCCTGGGAAATCATCACGCCGTTGCGGCGGCCGGCCATTTCACCCTTGGAGGTGTCGACCGGAGCGTAGGCGTCGAACACGTGCGACATCAGGCCGGTACCGCGGGT
>Ga0307408_100003241_pt1 | contig 11193 bp, 8 predicted proteins | sample 322Cmetagenome_FD_202116 | JGI IMG/M metagenome (GOLD analysis project Ga0307408, IMG submission 202116) | Maize rhizosphere microbial communities from greenhouse at UC Davis, California, United States - 322HYB-C-3 | ecosystem: Host-associated > Plants > Roots > Rhizosphere > Soil | place: USA... | reverse complement strand
CAGCACCGCGAGACTGGAGGAAACGGCGACCAGTAGATTGGAGGCGATCATCAACGTGGAAAAACCCAGCAGCACCCAGCGGCGATCGATACCGCGGGTCAGGCCCGGCACCAACAGGCCAGCGAACAGTGCGACTACGGCAGTCACCGTTACCGCCTGGCCAGCCAACGCTTCGGACACACCCAGGTCGGTCGCCATCGGCGTCAACAGGCTGGCCGGAAGGTACTCTGCGGTGAGCAATCCAAACACGCCCATTGCCAACGAAAACACGGCCATCCACGCGGGTGTCGCAGGCTCTACATCCAGCCCGGTGCCGAGATGGCTGTCGGATATGGCATTACAAACACAGTCAGTCATTGCACGGATCTCCAAATTCTCATTGCGACCCGCAGTCTAGGCGCGGGAATCTGGATGATCTATGATCAAAAAACTCGATTCTTTGACTGAAACACCTGAATGATGCCTACCGATCAATTCGCCCTCTCCTCGGATCTCATCAATGAGCTGTTGCGCGGCATGCGCCTGCGTGGCGTCGAATACCGGCGTATCCAAGCCGGTCCAGCCTTCGGCCTGGGCTTCGCCGCCAAACCCGGACATGCCTGGTTCCACTTCCTGGCGGTCGGCAATGCGATGCTGCGCATGCAAGACGGGGCAACGTATGCGCTGTCTGCCGGGAACGCGGTATTCATCTCCCATGGCGCGGCTCATCAATTGCTGTCCCATACGGACGTTCCTGTTCAGGACATCGACCGTCTGGACGGCGCCCTCCTCGGCGATACCGTGAGCGCGGTAGACGCGGGAACCGATGCCAGCCCCACGCCGACCACCGTTTTGTTCAGTGGCTGCATGGAATTTGAACTAGGTAGCATCCATGGCCTTGGCAGGCTGATGCCGGGCCTGATGCTGATCGATGCCGGCGGCCAGCGTTACCCCGGACTGGTGCCTATCCTGACCACCATGGAACGCGAGGTCAGCGCCGCACGTATCGGCTTCGCGGGCATACTTGCGCGATTGGCCGACGTGGTAGCCGCCATGGTCGTTCGCGGTTGGGTGGAGTGCGCCTGCGGCAATGCCTCTGGCCTGGTCGCCGCATTGCGCGATCCGCGCTTGGCCAATGCACTGCTCGCGCTCCATCAACAACCGGGGCGCGACTGGACCGTTGCGCAGCTGGCGGAACAATGCAACACCTCTCGTTCAGTCTTCGCTGACCGCTTCCAGATGACGATCGGCATGGCCCCGTTGCGCTACGTGACCGAACTGCGGATGCGGCTGGCGAGCCAGTGGCTGACGCTCGAAAGGCTGCCGATCGAAGAGGTGGCGCAGCGCTTGGGCTATACCTCCCAGGCCGCTTTCAGTCGTGCATTCAAGCGTGTTACGGGGAAGACGCCTGGGTTGAGTCGCCAGCCGAGGCGGTCCGTCGTTTCCTGAAGCCGAGCGGGAATCGTGGATGAAGCCGTAGGGATGGAACGGCTTTGCACTATGAGGGGCATCTGGCGGCTTTCGGCCCAAAAGCAGACACTTCGGCTGCAGCACTCTCGTACAACAGGAGTACCACATTCGTTGGACAAAGCCGCCAAAATAAGGCAGTCGACATTTCAAAAATACTTATGAACGACGACCCGGTCGGAAGCCATGACTTCTCGCATTCAATACGGCTAATAGGCTCAGGACAGCAAGAGCGAATAGCGTCCAAGGGAAAGAGCCAGGACCGGCGTATTGGAGTAACACGCCCCCTAGCAGCCCGCCGCCGGCGACCGCGAGATTAAATACGGTTACCAACATTGATTGTGCGACATCTGTCCCTTCACCCGCATTATCCGCGATAGCAGTCTGTAACAGAGTTGGCGCACCACCAAAGGTCAGCCCCCACAAGGCGATACCAGTCAGCGTAACGATTGAGTTGCTATTAGCGATGCCAATAATTAATGCAGCGACGGCAAACAGAGAAAGGCTAAGAATCGTCAGAATTCTGAGTGACCGATCTACAAACACCCCCGTTATCCAGATTCCCAAGACGGAAGACGCACCAAACAAAAACAACACAACATCAACATATTCGGCGAGGCCAACTGACGCGAGATAAGGTGCGATATAGGTGTAGAGAATGTTATGAGCCAAGATCCAGGCGAAGATCACGAAGAGTACTGATCGGATACCCGGCGTAAGAAAAATGGCTCGAACTGATTGACGCTTTGAAGACGATTGACCAGGGTAATCAGGAATACAGGATCTGACCCAAATCAACAGTGCAAATGAAAGCCCTGACATTATCCAAAATACACCTCTCCAATCCGAAAGACTGCCCAACCAGGCACCCAACGGAACGCCAATAGACAGAGCGATGGGTTGACCTACCCCGACAATCGCCAAGGCTCGCCCTTGAAGATGGTTCGGCACCATCCGTCTGGCGTAGCCAGCCAGCAATCCCCAAATAAGACCCGCCGCCATACCCGCGATAAAACGCGAGACGAGTATCACTACGAAATTAGAAGAAAGCGCTGTAATTGAGTTGAAAACCAGCATACCCAAAATAGCTAGAAGAAACAGTGGCCTTCTCCGCCAGCTGCGTGTGGCCGCAACGATAGGGATCGCAGCTAAAACCGAACCCAAGGCATAAAGGGTCACCAACTGACCGGCAAAAGCTTCTGAAACTCCAAGGCTCAATCCAATCTGTGGTAACAGTCCCGCCGGCATGGTTTCAGTCATGATCGCAATGAAACCGGCCAACGTAAACGCAAGTAACTTCCAAATAGGAATGCGTTCGCTATAGTCGATATCGGAAATCTGCTGATTGGAGAAACTGCTGTCCTGAACTGTCATAATTTTCACCGCTTTAATAATTTGGCACTTTACAGAGTAGATGTGCGCGCTGGAGGATCTCGAAATCATAAACCTCTGCGTACCATCCGAGGGGGTCAATAGGCTCGAGCGCTATTGATATTACATTTGTACTGCAAGAAAAAACCGACTTAAGTAACTGCGAGACACCTTCGTTTATTTCCCGCTTCTGTTCTTCAGTAACATCTGTACGGAAATACTTTATATTTACATGAGGCATGCCGGGCGTCCTCTACAAAAAAACTGAAACTTTAGGCGCAACAATCTCAAGCTGAGTCATTCTTGACGCAATCGCGTCAGCCAGGTTTTTTACTCCGGCCTCCTTCAAAACATCGTAGTGATCAAAACCAAGCTCAAACACTTGAGGGGTTGTAGTGTGACCGCCTAAACTCGCCTCAAGGAATGAGTAATCATCACCAGCCGCTTTGAAAATTGAAATCGGGGCGTTGATTACGTGCTCAGTCAACTCCTTAAATGTGTATTTAAACTCATAAGTTAACTCAACAATTTTTACAATCCTTTCAATAACACTGGCCTCAAGGCTAGGGTATCGAGCCGTCACAAACCCTATGAATTCCTCAGTAGTCTTAACAGAGGATAAACATTGAGCAAGCTCCGGGCCCGAGATAGAACTTGCAAATACAGAATAGAGAATTATTAAGTAATTCCGATCAAGCCAGTTAGCAGGGTGCTCTAAAGCAATATTTGCAGATTCCCGTACTTGGGGTGAACCTGGAGCAATCAAAAACAAATTTTCAACGACGTCCCCTGCCTGTTCGAGTTGATAAGCCACCTCAAAGGATACTCGTGCACCAAAAGAATAACCCCATAGGGTATAAGGGCCGTGTTTTTGATATTCCTTGATTATTTTAATGTCCTGCGCCGCCATCTCCTTGATCGTTGAATAAGGAGTCTCCCCTTTATTAATACCCAGTGCCTGCACAGCAAAAAACGGCCTATTCAACCCGTTACTTGTTGCAAGCAAGCGCAAATTCATTGGATACCCACCAAGCCCTGGCCAGCAATAAATTGGCGTTCCGGTTGACTCAACATTCAATTTAATTAAGCGAGAGATCTGGTTAGCTTTTTTTTCATCGATAAGCAGGGCAAGTGCCTCAACCGTCGCAGCGGAGAAAATAGTCTGCAAAGGCAATGTAGCGTTCAACGCTTTATTGATCTTATTGATTAACACAACAGCAAGCAGAGAATTCCCGCCCACCTCAAAAAAATCATCGACAATTGATAATGACTCGCAACTCATCACATCTTGCCATACCCGCGCGACTTCTTTTTCCGTGCTGGAGCGAGGCAAGATATGTTCTCTTCTCACACGCTGCCGCTCAACGACTGACTTAAGAAGCTGAATATTAACTTTCCCATTTGCAGACAAAGGCAATTCGTCAAGTACGATAATTTTATTAGGAATCATGTGTTCCGGCAAAAAATTGACCAAGTCCTGCTTTATTATTTCCGCGGGGCCTTTCGAATGAACAGCATCCTCTTTCATTCCCTCACTTAGAACCTGTTCTTCGCTGACTCGACCAGCCAAGGCAAAATACGAAGGACCACCGTCAAAACCTGCGTCTTTCAAGATTGTGTTCAATCTCTTGGCAGTCAGCAAATCATTTCCCGTTTTGGAGCTGTACCCAGAAGACATCAACCCGATATTAATTCCATTCAGTTGTAGCTGTTGGAGTCTTCTGCCAAGGTCAATATAACCACTCCAACCGTCAAAAACCTTACTGACAATGGAAATACCAAAACTTGAATTTTCATATGTCTGCTGATTAATTGCAATAACATGCTTTTTCAATATCACGTCGGAAGAAATTTTTATGAAGTCGCCATCTGAATATCGATATTGACCTTCTTCAAGATCCGTTACTTTACCAGCATGGGGCTGGACCAATAACTCTACAGCTCCTCCCAAACGTCTTACCGCAGAAGGCACCACATCATAGCTACCAATATAAAAGTGATCTTCTGTGCAATCCAAAACCGTTCTGACGTTAGGCGTAAAATGACCATCTCCAATGCCTAACCCATAAGCTGGCAAAACACAGTCGAGCAATCCAAGAATGTGTCCTGCCTCCATATCTAGAACTTCAATGACATTATTCTTGTAGACTGCTTCGATGGCGGATTTTTTGCCCATAAAGTGGATTGTTAATCCGTGAGTGCGCACATCCTCGATCGATTGAATTAGAACGAGCTCATGGTCAACCGGTGAAAAATAGTAATAACCTGAAACAACGCCTTTGATATTGTGAATTTCGAGATAAATCTGCGCAGCATAAAGAGCACCTGGAGAGGCATAAGCATATTTCGGCAACAAACGCTCCGGACTTGTGAATGGTCCGAGAGCTCGAAGTATTTCTCCGAGCGTGCCTACGGAAACTTCGTTAATATTTGTTGACTCTGTTGCGACGACGCGATGTTCCAACAGTTCTACAATATCTTTTTTACAGACCGCTTCTCCTTCGAAGAAACGGTATGTTTTCCGAGCAAATGCTTGCTTCCTTTGTTGCTCTGAAGCAATTTTATGAGGAAGCACGATGACCGACTTCTCAGCATTTTCCGCACTACTTCTCAATCCAAGGTTGCTCAGTTGTGCCTTGACCTGGACTCGACCTTCCTTCGATTGATGATGAGCGCCATGGCTTCCCTGATCCATCAGGGTTGCCTCACGTGGATTCAACTCTAAACAAGCGATTAGAGTCTGAAACCCTGTGTGTGAATCACTATCTATAATAGCGACGGCGTTTTTTACCCAATCATGATTTTCAATGGCCACACGTATTTCGTCTAACTCAATACGATAACCACGTAGTTTTACCTGATTATCGACGCGCCCCACAAATTGAACACTGCGATCTTCATTCCAGCTTGCAAGATCGCCGGTCCGATAAAGCCGAACCTTTTGGTTGATATCGCCCACGGACAAATTGATAAACTTTTCTGCCGTCTGCTCCGGATTATTCAAGTAACCGCGTGCGACCTGCAAACCACCAATGTACAACTCGCCGACCCTGCCAACCTCTGTTTTTGGAACAAGTTCATGCCCATCTACAATATAATAGCTTGTATTACTTACTGGAAAACCTATGGAAATTATCTTGGGTCCATTTGTAACCATTTGGTTATCGACAGTGACTGCAGAGGCGTTGATCGTACATTCTGTAGGGCCATATAGATTTATCAGGCTGCACCCCGGCATAACATCGAGGCAGCTTTTCGCAAGCTTTCGAGTCAGTGCTTCGCCACCGCTGAAAATTTGTGAAAGAGTCGTACACGCTACGAAATCAGGCTCATCAACCAATGCCTGCAATAATGTAGGGACACATTGAATAGTATTGACTTTGAATTTTTGTACGGCTTCTATCATCGCTGAGGGGTCTCGATAGATGCCTGATCTGCCCATCACGATTTTGGAGCCCAGCGCGACAGAAAGAATTTCCCATTGCGCAGCGTCAAAGCTCATTGGTGTTTTGCGCAAGATTGTTTTTTTATTATCAATTTTGTATTCGTCATTCAACCACAATAATTGGTTTAGAATGCTTCGATGCTCGATCTCAACACCTTTCGGTTTTCCGGTTGTTCCCGACGTATAGATCACATAGGCGAGGCAGCTACCCACAAGCCTCTTCGTCCGCACTTTTGCGGAGTCGGTCTCGAAGTTTGATTTCAACTTCACGTCATTCAGAGTGACAATGATCACGTCAGAAAGAGCTAACTCCTTCAGTTTCTTTACTAGATGAACCTGAGTAAAAATTACTTTAACCTTCGAATCCTCAATCATATAACGGACTCGTTCATCGGGATATTCTGGAGCTAACGGCAAATAGGCACACCCGGCGCGGAGGATCCCCCACGTACCAATCATCATATCCATAGATGGCTCAACATAAATCCCGATACATTCGTTTACTCGAACACCGAAACTTACAAACTCATCAGAAAGCAATTTGCTTTTCTCATCCAACTCTGAAAATGTCAAAACTCCTTTCTCTTCAATCGCCGCAATAGCCTTTGGAGATGCCGAGCATTGATACAGAAACAAATCCACCAGTGTCGAGCCACTACCATCTGAAAACTTCTTGTACTTTTCTTTATCGGACTTCTGCTTCCCTACAGTGATTGTATCTGCAACCTTCATTTGATTCCTTTCCTTTATCTTAGTATCTGACAAAATGGCACAACAAGGCAGGACGCATCATTAAGCATGATCGCCAAGTCAGATGATTCATTGAATATTAATTGGCAACCAGTACCAAAGTGCCCTTCATCGACGCAGAGTTTCGAAACGAAAGATCCAGAGCTAATTAACGTTTTATCAATGACTTTCTAAAAGAGCCCCAAACCCACTAAAATTGTCCACGACTCCACTCTGTCGCAGAGCGTGCCAATAAAGCACAACGTTATTCGAGATGACCGGTTTGTTTAACCAAGCCTCAGCGATCGTAGCAGCACGAGCCATCGCGACATTGGTGCCGACCTGGACAATCGCTTCAACATCAGTGCTATCAATTTCCTTGATTGTCTGAAATATTTTTTCTTGGGATATGTGCGAGATCTGAGCTGGGCTGTAGGCTCCGAGTCCCTGAATCGCTACAACGTCATAGCCACTATCCGTAAAGAACTTACTGACGGTATTATCACCAACTGGCAGATACGGGGTAATTACCGCAATACGCTTGATGTTGCCAAAGGCTTTAAACGCGGCTCGATATGCATCCGGACTGGTCGTTACGGGCACACCGCCAGTCATGGTCAAAAACGAATCCATTACACGCTCATGGCTTCCAGGCCCATCCCAGTAACTCTCAGGCGAGACACCAATAATCACCCTGTCGGGCTTGCAAGTGAGTAAGCTATGGATAGCATCCCCTGTGGACGTCCGGATATTATTCAAGACACTATTGAATCCCGCTTGTTTATCCATCAACTGGTCTTGAATCAACATCCTGCTTACATGATTGGTGACTCCATTAACTCTTAGAGAGTCTGTTTCGGGTTGCATGGAAGTGTTAGTAGAAGGGAGAACAATCCCTACTTTTAGTCGATACCCAAGTGCATCAAACATAATTTATCTCAAAGCCGATGGTGTTAGCATCGGCCTATAAAGTTCAAGGGATCTGCAAAGTACAGTTGCTATTATTTAGCAAGGTACGAAGCGGCCATATCTTTGTCGCCATGGCCGGCTTGCAAAGCGCGGCTGAAGCGATGGAGGCCGGCCTCTACAGCATCAACTTTTACGCCAGCGTCCTTGGCTGCCTCAACTACCAGTTCAGCGTCTTTAACAGCGTTCGCTACAGAGAAGCTAACGGTATAATCACCGGACAGTATCGACGCCGCCTTTAGCTGAAAATACATGCTGTCCATAGGACCGCCTTTCACAACATCAACCACCAGAGCAGGATCAACGCCTAGCGCCTCAGCAATAGACAAACTTTCTGCAATACCGTGCGTGAGGGCAAATGCCCAGCTATTGAGGGCCAACTTCAGCTTGCTGCTAACACCGCTTTGCTCAGAAACCCACAATGTGCGTTTCCCGATGGCATCGAAGATTGGTTGAATCACTTCACGTTTTGACAGACCGCCGGATGCAATGATGATCAGTTGCCCTTGCTCTGCGGGCCCACGAGTACCTTGAACCGGTGCATCATAGAACTCCAGACCATGTTGTTCGGCGAATGCAGTCAATTCTTCATTTGCTTTGACACCCACAGTGCTCAACTGAAGCCAAACGGTACCTTTTGCAAGGCCTGGCAGCGCGGCTTTCATCGCCTCAAGTACCGCTGGACCGTCCTTCAATACAGTCAGTACAATATTCGCGCCACGCACCGCATCTTCTGCTTTTTCAAACACTTCGACGCCCGAAACCGAGAGAGTGGTTGCTTTTTCATAAGTACGGTTCCACGCATTCACATTGAATGCATTTTTCTGAAGGTTACGCGCTACCGCCCCCCCGATAATGCCAGTCCCAAGTACCGCTACGGTTTTGGATTGAGCGGATGCTTGCGAAGAGTTAGTCATTGTATATCCCTATAGATCGTTAGTTTGTTTAATTTTATCAATCGGCACAGCTAAGATGCTTTTGCACTGATGGTGCTCAGCATCCGTTTTACATTTAATCAACACGTTTATCTAAAACAGCCTAAATTCTGGAACGATCAGTACAATACTAGGCAAAAAAAATGAACGCGCCTTGTTTCTTTAGAAACCTTGGTCTCAAAGAGCACTTATTGCGATGTCAACAATGTCTTCCAGCCTTTCCGCGCGTTCTTCTTGCGCACTTCCTTTGCCAAGTACCCTGATACCCTGAATTGTGCTGACAAAAAATCTTGCGAGTGCACCCGGATTTTTTTCTGCTGATATTTCGCCTTTCTCCTGACCTCGCTTTATCAGTCCTTTGAGGGCGCGTTCCATGCGTGAAAAGTTTTGGGCGACCAAATTTGCGATTTCCTGGTCATGCCTTGCCAACTCTAATGAGGCATTGGCAACCATGCATCCCAGACTCTCTTTATCGTTGAGCTCTTCCGAAACAATCTTCATCAGCAGTTTGCGCACAATATCACGTACCAGACCTTCCTCTGATAAAATCGAGATGTTTGGAGCAGTGAGTTGGTAATAACGGCGCAGCGCAAATTCGTAGAGGCCTAGTTTGCTACCGAACGCGTTGTAGAGACTTCCGCGTCCTAGCCCTGTTCCTTCTACAAGATGTTGAATGCTTGCGCCGCTATACCCTCGCAACCAAAAAACACGCATAGCCGCTTCGGCTATGGCATCTGAGTCAAACTCCTTGGGTCTCATAGGGTTGCGCGCTCTGGAATGATCGTTCCAAGCAATCTAAAGCTTCCATGCCAGATAGTCAACACCCGATTGAGCGCCCTGAAACCGGGGTTCCTGGCTTCTACCGCAAACAGCGCACCGTTTAAGGAATGATCTACACAGCACAAAAAAACCTGTAAATCCCGCGAACCAGTTTCATCTTGGGGCTTGCTTCGAAACTTCTTGCAACCCGGTTTGAAATCGTGCAGCTTAAAAAAGCTCAGGTCTTGAGTGAGTCCTGTTCAGTCGATCTCAACTAAAGCAAATTTAGTATCTATAACTTACAGCGGACAGCCATGCCCTCGGAGGCGTAACGCGAGCGGCTAGATAACGTCAAGAAACCAACCCACAAAGGATATTTATATATGAATATGGACATCAAGCGTACTGGCCCTGAAACTTCGGCATACTCAGAGACTGTCAGTGTCCCAGCCACTGCCTCCCTCACTTACGTCAGCGGTATTCTGGCGGACATTTCTGATAGTGACGCACCTCCAGGTACAACATCCTCCTACGGAGATACAAAAACACAGACCATTTCAGTATTCGAGAAGATAAATAAAATTCTAAAAAACAACAACTTGTCCATGGGCGATATTATTCAAATTCGGGTCTTTCTTGTTGGAACCGCAGAGCTTGACGGGAAACTCGATTTCTCTGGCTTTCAGCAGGGTTACTGTATGTTTTTCGGGTCTTCAGATCAGCCAAACAAGCCAACTCGTACCGCTGTTCAGGTTGTAGCCCTGCCGCTACCAGGTACATTAGTAGAAGTTGATGTTCTTGCGGTTGGTCGCTGAGAATTAGGACAGCTTCACAAAACTTTAGGGTATCGCTATACAAGGTCGATTCAACCCCTTTGTACATCACTCCACGCTCCGGAAAACACATTCCAAACATCGCGTGTCGGCTGACCGCCGTTTGCGGTCTGTCCAGACAGACAGCAATCGGCCAAGCTTTCCGCGTGGTTCTAACAGATCTGCATAGCCCTTGAGAGATGCGAGTAGTACTACGTCCCTCAGCGCCTTTGGTAGTAGATGCTATCGTAGCGTTGACGCTGCAATTCAGCCCTCGCAATACTTTCGCCGCAAAACCAGCCAGTCACAACAACAATAAAAATTACTGCAGGGCGCCTAAATGCGCCCTTCAAACAAGGACTTGTTAAATGCTTGGTTACTATGCGCAATACAGCAAGGAATACATTACCACCCTGATGATCGTGACCACCCTGTTCTTTGCCTTACCCATCTTCCTCGCCCCGCTCCAATGGGCCCGCCTCATGCGCTGGACCGTCCCCGAACACGAACACCTGGCTATTTATTTCGGGCGTTGCCTCGGGGCGTTCATTCTAGTCGTTGAAATAGCGATGTTGCGTTCGGCCACCACCGGCACCAGTTTCAGTTACGCCTTCGATATTCTTTTCGTGGTGTTCACATTGATGTTCTTCGTGCATGTCTACGGCGCAATCAAAAAGATCCAGCCTATTACCGAAACATTGGAAATCGGTTTCTGGATGATCCTCTTCGT
>Ga0307408_100003240_pt1 | contig 11194 bp, 11 predicted proteins | sample 322Cmetagenome_FD_202116 | JGI IMG/M metagenome (GOLD analysis project Ga0307408, IMG submission 202116) | Maize rhizosphere microbial communities from greenhouse at UC Davis, California, United States - 322HYB-C-3 | ecosystem: Host-associated > Plants > Roots > Rhizosphere > Soil | place... | reverse complement strand
CATTTTTTTATCACGGGCGGCCAGCACTTCACTGCGTTGTTTAACAACAGTTTTTTTATTTTTCTCAAACGCCTGGTAAGCACTGCTGTCTGCAGCGTTTTTTATATCGTTGTTTATAAGTTCAATTTCTTTATCGGCAAGCTGTATCAATCCATTCTCTTCACGCACGTAGGTCTTGTTCAGAATGAAACCCAACGTAATACCAATCAGCAGGGCAATAATTATATATAGGGTAAGTCTGCTCTTCTTCTCAGGTTTAATTTCAGCCATAGATTAAGTTCTTATCGAATTGGGTAAAAAAGACCAAGCCTCAGGAGGCTAACAGTCATACGGTGGCGCAATATACTTGAAAAAGATTTTGCTCCGAATGATCGTAAGCTTAACACAACGTTTCTTCTTTATCGAACACTACGCTTTAGCAAAAGCATGGCCGCATGATGCGGAACACCACGACAGAACGTTATGACAAATAACTTTATTGAATAATTAAAGTCTGGAAGTTTTAGCGCGCAACAGAAAATCAACAAGCACTAAAGCCGCCATGGCTTCTACGATTGGTACAGCACGTGGCACAACACAAGGATCGTGTCGGCCTTTTCCACTTACAGTAGTCTCATTGCCATGTTTATCTATGCTGGGTTGATCTTGCATAATGGTGGCAACCGGTTTGAATGCTACATTAAAGTAAATATCCTCGCCATTGGAAATACCCCCTTGTATGCCTCCGGAAAAATTTGTTTTCGTTTTTATTTTCCCTGCTTCGCTATAGAAAGCATCGTTGTGCTGCGAGCCGCGAAGTCTTGTTCCTTCAAAACCACTTCCATACTCAAAACCTTTCACTGCATTGATACTCAACATCGCCTTGCCTAATTCAGCATGGAGTTTATCGAATACAGGCTCGCCTAATCCTACCGGAGTATTTTTTACTACACAGGTAACTATGCCTCCGATGGTATCGCGATCGTGACGCACTTGATCAATTAGCGCAATCATCTTTTCTGCTATAGCCGCATCCGGACAACGCACAATGTTATCTTCAGTTTTACGGAGGTCGAGTTCGGTATAGTGTGGTGTTTTTATATCGCCAACTTCTGATACATACGCGTTGATGTCTATACCGTGTTGTTTCAATAACAACTTGGCTATAGCACCGGCAGCAACACGCGCTGCTGTTTCGCGTGCAGAACTTCTTCCGCCTCCACGATAATCGCGAACACCATATTTACTTTCATAGGTATAGTCTGCATGCGATGGACGAAACGTTTCTGCTATATGACTATAATCTTTACTGCGCTGATCCTGGTTTTCAATAACAATAGCAATGGGTGTACCGGTAGATTTACCTTCGAATACACCGCTGAGTATTTTAAACGTATCGTCTTCTTTACGCTGCGTTGTTATTTTGGACTGACCTGGTTTTCTGCGGTCGAGTTCTGACTGAATATAGCTTTCATCGATTAGTAAACCAGCCGGACAGCCATCGATAATTACACCGATAGCAGGGCCGTGTGACTCTCCGAAAGTTGAAATCTTGAATAGTGTTCCGTACGAATTGCTCATGCGGGGTCGAAGATAGAAGAAGATGTTAAATTAATTACAGGGCGTGTTCCTTTTTATAGTTTGTTACTTCTTAAAAATCAGGAACACCGCTGCACCTGCCATTAAAACAATGAATCCGCTAAATACCCATTGCTGCCAATGCGTATTGGCCACAGGCCGCAAGGTGTTATCAGCATTGTCGAGCTTGTCATAAAAACTGCCGAGGTCGTTAGATTGAATCGCTTCATTCTTTTTGCTCTCGCCCGTTACATATACCGTGAGCTTCGATTTTAATGTATCGTATTTTGATTTGGCAGGATTGAAGAATACCCACTGAAAGTAATCGCCTAATTTATACTGACCGGGTTCTTTGGGAATCATAAAATAGTTGAATGATTTCGTACCCGATACGCGATTATTCTGTCGGTTAATATTCTGTTGTACGTTGGGTTCATAAAATTCAAAATTTCCATCGCGTTTCACAATCGGTTTTTCAACGGCCGATATATTTCCTTCGCCATATATATTAAATTCGTATGATGCACTGTTGCCGGTCTCAATGTCTACATTACGCATGCGTTCGTTGAGGTGATAATCACCAACAGCAACAACATCTTTTAGCGGATGTGGCGGCAGTGGCTTCACACTTACTCTTTTTGGCTTACTGCGAAAAGTCTTGAAATCTTCCTTACGATTCTGCCCGAAAAATGAAGGATTTTTAGCGACTTTATACTTGATCATCTGCATATCGAATGCGGGAAATACAACAGGTTCTGTATTGAGCGGATATAGTGTTGCCTGGTATATTTTATACTGCGTATAGTCTTTACCACCAATCGTTACACTCTCGCCTTCTATATTCTCGATGTTAAAGTTTTCTTCCCAGCAGTTAGCAGGCTTTACTTTTTTTAGGATGTCGGTAATCTGTTTGCCCAGCTCGTAGAACTGAAGTGGTGCGCGGTTATCAGATGCTACAAAGAAAGATATAGTTGCGTTGAATCCTTCGCCTACATATACTTCATCTTTACTGGTGGTTAGCGCGAGGAAGGCATCTTCTTTTATATCGACAAACTCAGTCTCATTACGTCCGAAGAAATCATCGGGCCGATCAAAGAAATCACGAAGCGGATCGCGTTGCTGTTGTACAGGGGCACTTACCTTTACTTTTTTTCCGGGTACATTAATTGGTTTATCATTTACTTTCAAGGTAAACGAAGGAACAGTAATGACACCTTGCCTGGTGGGCAGGTACGTCATGATTACACTTTGTGATGATGTGATCTGCCCGTTAATAATGTTGGTGCTGGACTGTGTTGACGTTCCGCGTTTTCGAAATCCGTTTATCTCTGGAAAATTATCATAACTCTTCAGTCTGTCGTTCTGTATCGTGATTGTTATAGTCCACGCCTGGTTCTCTCCTATTTCATCGGGGCCCAGTGTGATCTGCGCGGACTGAGCATAACTTGCTGCCGCGAAAAGAATACCTGTTAAAAGTGCTAAAACTGATTTTATCGAGAAAACTGTGCGCATACAAAAACCTTATCCTGATTAATCGTTACAAACATACTGAATAGCTAACTGGCATCTAAACAAGGTCCGTTAATCGGCAAATAGCTTATTTTTTCAGCTCTGCCGGCATTAGTTTACCGCACTTTTAGGTAGCTTTCGTAAAAAGATAACGATTGTTCTTTTAGATATTCAGATTATTTTTTACCTTAACACTTGTTAGGAAAACCTATTTTTTTAACTATCAAATTTTGTCATGCTGCATTACGCAAAAACTGTTCTTACAAAAGTAAGTTTCGATGCTCTTCTATTCGAGAAAGAGCTTCGAAAAGCTATCAAGCTTTTGATAGCAGATGAAGTAAATGAACTCAAGCGCTGGTGCTATACCAGCTTTGGGACCGAACACGAAGCAATTCTGAATCGTTGCTTTGTGGTTGCTTAAACTGAAAACTCATTAACCAAAAACCTCTGACCCCCGATTATAAAAAAATCGGGGGTTATTTTTTTCAAGAAGTTCTCAACACCGTATTACAACGGGCAGGCTATATCAAAAATTACTCTTCTGTAGTGAAGCGAATATTCCTTTTCAAGCCTTCAAGTTTTGTACGCTTTACTGCTGAATGACGAAAGAGCTTTTGAAAAACTTCATCTGTTATTTCCTTCCAGTCCTGAGCCGACATTTTTGCAAGGTCAGCATGTGCTTCAAATTTTGTTTCACGATGTGGTTTTGAAAAACTATTCCATGGGCAAACATCCTGACATATATCACAACCGAAGATCCAGTTCTCAAATTTACCTTTCACATCAGCCGGTATATCTTCTTTCAACTCAATGGTAAAGTATGATATACATTTACTTCCGTCTACTACATACGGCTGTGGTATAGCATCGGTAGGGCATGCATCTATACATGCCGTGCACGTACCGCAGTAATCTTTTACTGGCCCATCATACTCGAGATCAAGATCAATGATGAGTTCTGCGAGGAAGAAAAAACTTCCCATCTGCTTATTGAGCAGCAAACTATTTTTACCAATCCAGCCTAAACCACTGCGTTTCGCCCATGCTCTTTCCATAACAGGCGCAGAGTCTACAAAGGCACGTCCGTTTATTTCACCGGCTTCTGCCTGAAGTCGCTCGAGAAAAATTTTAAGTTTATCTTTTACCACGAAGTGATAGTCTTCACCATAAGCATACTTGGCAATTTTAAGAGAGCCTTCTGCAGCCAGATCTTTTTCAGGAAAGTAATTATAGATAAGACTCACTACCGATTTAGCTCCGGGCACCAGCAAGGTAGGATCAAGTCGTTTATCAAAGTGATTTTCCAGGTAACTCATCTTACCCTGGTAGCCGCGCTTCAGCCATGCTTCCAGTTGTGGCGCTTCTTCTTTCAGAAATTCTGCTTTGGAAATTCCACAAAAACTGAAGCCCAGCTCGGCCGCTACCTGCTTAACAAGATGAGTATATTTTGCCGGTTGCATATAGCGAAGGTAACGTAAAGCTTCTGGTAAAAATTCGGCTATAGCGTTATGGGTAACAATTGAAGTTGCTGCAATTCCTGTTTAACCTGTGCCGGTGTTTGAAAGTGAATGGTTGTTAACCCTACAGCTTTTGCTCCTTCTATATTCCTGATGTTATCATCTATGAAAAGTGCTGTGGCCGGATCAATATTATAGCGCTCGAATAAAATGTTATAGAATTCCGGAAAAGGCTTTCGCGTTTTTTCTACGCCCGATACAACAATGCCTTCAAACCAATGAAGAAATTCGAAGTTATCGAGTGCCCACGGAAAGGTTTGTGCAGACCAGTTGGTAAGCGCGTATAGCCTGTGCGATGCATTGCTCTTGAAGTATTGCAGCATCTCTACTGTTTCGTGTACCGGGCCCGGTATAGTTTCCTGCCAGCGCTCATACCACGCTCGAATAGGAAGCTCCCACTCCGGATGTTGGGCCACCAGCTCAAGCGTTGCTTCTTCAAATGAACGGCCTGCATCCTGTGCATCGTTCCATTCGTTTGTACATATATTCTCCAGAAACCACGTTACTTCTTCTTCCGTTTTAAAAATTTTCCGATACAGGTACCGCGGGTTCCAATCAATCAATACGCCACCCAGGTCAAAAATGATCGTGTTAATAGTCTTCATGAAAATATAATGACAGTGTTTAAGCTGAAGTATATATAGTACATATCTATTGAAATCGTTGCATCACCCGGTCAGCAACCATCTGCGGAGTAATGCGGTTCAGACAGGCAAAGTCTCCGCGAAAACATTTTTCTCTTCCGTACACCGAGCAAGGTCTGCACGCGAGCTCTTCTCTGCTAATCTGAATGATACTGGTATCGTATGAGTAATTATAAGGACCGAAGCCTACATCCGGATGAGTTCCTCCCCAAATGGATAGCAAGGGTATACCTGATAAAGCTGCTAAGTGCATGTTCGATGAATCTACGCACAACATCAGATCCAGGTGTTGCATTAATGCTATCTCCTGCCGCAGCTTTAGCTTACCGGCAATTACTTCACAGTGTTCGGGAAATTTTTCTTTCAGTGATTCAAAGTATTTGATCTCCTTCTCGCCTCCACCAAACAAAAAGAATTTAGCCGGAGTCTTCTGCAAAATAGACTCGATCAATGCCGGGTAATTTTCGAGCGGCCATATTTTGGATTTGTGCATAGCAAACGGAGCAATGCCGATCCACTTGGTTAGCTCCATTGATTTTTTATAGCCGAACCAACCCGAAGCATTCTGTATAGGATCGCCCAGCGACAGGTAGGGCCCACGTTGCATCATGAAAGGAAACCCAGCTTTTTCAAACGCCAATCTATAGCGCTCTACTGTATGTGGCAATGGCGTTGTTACTTTATTCTCCTTGCGACTGAATGCTTTTTTCTCTGCTCTTCCTTTTTCGAATACAATTACTTTTGAACCGAAAAGCTTAAACAATGTCCGAAGAATTTTAGTACGAATATGATCGTGCATATCCATCACCACATCATACGGGCCTTTGCGCATCAGCTTTCTGAAAAGATCGCGCATGCCAAGTATACCGGTATAGGTATAATCAACATCAGCAGGAAAAACCGTAACCCGCTCCATGTCAAAAAACATAGGGCCGAACTTCGGTCTTGTCACCATAGTCACTTCTACATCAGGGTAAGCAGCTGTCAATGATCTGACAACCGGCACGAGCAATGCAACATCGCCCATGGCAGAAAACCGAAGTATGAGTATCTTCTTCTTCACACTATCTTCTTATTTTTTCTGGCCGTATAACATCGGGTTGAGCGATGCATCATTATACATCTTCATCTGCCGATATACTTTAAATCGTCTGCTGCCGTTACCGATGTCTTCCATCAGTTCATCAAACGCAAGTTGCATATCTGTTTTCTGTTCCATCAGCACAGCAAGTTTCGCCTGCGTTTTAGCAATGTGCTCAGCACTTGCATCCTTTCGTTCAGTCTGCTCTTTCATGTGGTATATCTTCAGCATAAGTATACTCATACGATCGAGCAACCACGCGGGTGTCTCAGAATTTATACGTGCTCCCGGTTGAGGTACTACATTTTTGAATTGTTCCAGAAAATAATCATCAACTTTCTCTACCATATCAGTCCGATCCTGGTTCGACTTATCAATTCTTCTTTTGATCTGAATACCTTCTGTCGGGTTGATGTCGGGTAACCGGATTATATCTTCCAAATGCCATTGCACAGTATCGATCCAGTTTTTGGTGTATAATAAAAATTCGAAGCTCGCAGCAGGATATGGATTTTTTAGTGGCGTATCAACATCATCGTGCATGTGATAGTCCTGAATGCTCTGATCAAATATTTTATAACACTGCGTTGCTGATAGCATATTGAAATAATTAATGTCGCAATTTAACCGTTATCTGCAAATCGTTGCCAGTATGATTAACCGTTATCCATTATTTTTAAATTGAATTAAATTATTCCAAGATGTCATCGCATCATTTTGTAAAAGAAGGACAGGAACCTGCATTACTCATTGCTGAAGCATTGTCGTTTGAACTTGCAGAACCGTTACTCGAATGGGCTCCGTTGGTAGTAGTATGCGATGCAGCACTTGATAATGTATTGCATTGGGGAATAAAGATTGATGTTGTACTGGGTGAAGCAACACACGTGGGCTCATTACAAGATAAGATGATGGAACAGGCACCGGTAAAAATACATTCATATCAACGCGATGAAGATCCGTTGGAGAGTGCGCTTCATTTCTTAATTGCATCAAAGAACACAGCGGTTAACATTATGACAGTTGATGTAAAAAGTAAATTGCATCTCTCCAAAAAATTTCCGCAGATACAAATTGTTTTAATGGATCATGACTATAAGTGGTCGCTTCACACGCATCCTTTTGAAAAATGGGTGCCTGCCGGCACATCGCTGCTCATCCATCCGTATGATCCTTCCCAGAAATTTACTTTCACCGGACTAATCTCTGAAGGTGAACACGTTACAGCAACAGCTGATGGACTTATAGGTATAGAATCGGATAACATTTTCTGGATTGGACAATCGTTCTGAAATTTTTTTACCGGCATAGGGGTAAATCTTTTCCTGATTGTCATAACCCAAACGTCTTAAAACCGTAAATTTCGCTGTTAAAAGAATTCGCAAAAGCAGTGGAATTTACAGAACAGCAAGTAACACCAGCGTTGCTCAAGACGGGCGATATAACTGCTTTTGAAATGTTATTCAGAACCTACTATCAACCACTCTGTAATTACGCATACACCTTCGTGCAAGATCGTGACGATGCCGAAGAGATTGTACAATCAACCTTTCTTTCCGTTTGGGAGAAGCGTGAAAATCTCGAGATACGCACGGCAGTAAAACCATATCTCTATGCGATGGTGCGTAACGCTTGTCTCAATGTGTTGAAACACGAAAAGATCAAACAACAACATGCGGCTATAGAATTAGCGGTAGCAGAAAAGAGCGTTGAGTCTGTTACGCGAACTGTTATGGCTTCTGAACTGGAAACAAGAATATATGAAGCGATGGAGAAACTACCGCAGCAATGCAGGTTGATCTTTAAGTTAAGCCGCTTTGAAGAATTGAAATATTCGGAGATCGCAGAGCAACTTGATCTTTCTGTTAAAACGGTAGAGAACCAAATGGGTAAAGCACTCAAGATTATGCGCGAGCAGCTAAAGGATTATCTTCCCTTGTTAATCGTACTGATGAACGGATTTCTTAATTAACGACCTTGCAATACAATACAAACGATATTGACGAACTGATCGGCAAGTACCTGGCGGGGGAAGCAACTCCGGAAGAGAACGCTTTTATAGAGTCATGGCAATTGCAAAACGATGCCAATCGGAAATATATAGATCAGTTCAGAACAATTTTCGTAAAGGCTTCTTCTATTAAAGAATGGCAGGAATTTGATACTGATGCTGCATGGGGTAAACTTCGCTCGAAACTTCAAAAGCCGAAAGAAGCACGCGAGATACCGCTGCATGCACCCAAGCGTTATTTATACTTACGCATTGCAGCAAGTATTGTAATTATACTAGGTATAGGATTTTTTGTATACCGTGGTATAAGTACGACACAAACCAAACCGATACAAGTAGTTGCCGAGAAGCAAACGAAGGGCGATACGCTTCCGGATGGCAGCGGTGTTTTTCTAAACAAGCAAACGAAGCTCACATACTCTTACGATAAAAAGAAAAAAAGCCATGTAGTAAAACTGAAGGGTGAGGCATACTTCAACATCAATCACCAGGATGATAAAAAATTTCTGGTGGATGCCGAAGGAGTTTTCATTCGCGATATAGGTACATCTTTCAATGTAACCGCGTACCCCGAGTCTAACACCGTGGAAGTTGTAGTAGAAGAAGGTGAAGTGCTATTCTTTACGGATGACAATGCCGGTATACAATTGAAAGCCGGTGGCAAAGGTGTATATGACAAGAACACAAAAACGTTCTCCATTGAACAACCAGAGAGCAATGTGTTGTCTTATAAAACAAAGTTCTTCAGTTTCAGCAATGCTGATCTCGCTTCGGTAGTAGATGCATTGAACAATGTTTACGACACCAAGATCCGTATCGATAAAAACCTGGAGAGCTGTAATCTCACCGTGTCTTTCAATAATGAAGATATTCACGAGATCGCACAGGTAATTGCCGAGACTTTAAATCTTACTGTAAAAGAAACAGGAAAAGAAATTGTTTTGGAGGGTCAGGGTTGTGAAAACCAATAGAACATTTTTACTGATCGCCTTTTTGATAGTAGGGCAATTCGCTTCGGCAAAAGTTGTTGAAGATCCGAAAACTCCGTTACTGGAGCGTGTCATTACCGTAAACTTCGAGCAGGAAACAGTAGCCTCTGCGTTGAAAAGAATTGGCGAACTTGCCGGCTTTACATTCTCCTATAACTCTAAAATACTGGATGGCAACCGGCTCATTTCATACGAGGCTTCCAACAAAACGGTGCGCGAAGTATTAGATTATATCTTCAAAGGAAACATTCAGTATAAAGAGCGCAGAAAACACATCATCTTAACAAAAGCCGAAACAGCCCTCAAGGATACACGAAAAGTTAGCGGGTATATTATTGATGAAGCTACCGGAGAGCGGTTGAAGAATGTGAGTATATATGATCCCGTCTCATTGTCGTCTGCGGTTACAGATGCATACGGATTTTTTCAGATCGAAATTCCACGCCCATCGAATGAAGAAGTGAGCCTCGTTGTAAAAAAATTGAATTATGCTGACACCGTAGTAACTGCAATGGGCAATGGAAAAGGATTGCTGAACGTGCCTATAAAAATCGACAAGGAAAGATTAAATGTACTGGCAGATAGTGTCGGAAAAAAAATAAAACGATTCTGGCTCATGACCAAGAGCGCTACAGTACAAGCTATAAACATGATTAACATTGACGATACACTGCATCGTCATTTTCAGTTTTCTGTAGTTCCGTTTATTGGTACCAATCATAAGCTGAGCGGTAATATTATAAACGACTACTCCCTTAACCTCTTTGGCGGCTATTCTAAAGGCACAGAGAAATTAGAGATTGGTGGATACTTTAACGCTGTAGGCGGAGATGTACATGGTGTACAGATAGCGGGCTTCGCCAACGGTGTGGCTGGTGAAACGAACGGTGTGCAGATAGCCGGAATTGTTAATGCCAACATGCAAAAAACTACCGGTGTGCAAGTGGCTGGCATGGTAAATTTTAATGTCGATACAACAAACACTGTAGCACTGGCTGGTTTTCTGAACTTTGGATTACGAGATTCGAAAGGCGCACGAGTCGGTGGTCTGGGTAACTTTACCATAGGCAAACAAGAAGGTCCGAGCATAGCCGGACTTTTTAATTTTGCAACGCACGATGCCAGTACTACACAGGTGGCAGGCTTACTTAATTTTACGGCAGGCTCAATGAACAAAGGGGCGCAAGTAGCGGGCCTGGTAAATTTTGCTGCACAAGGTGTAGAAGGTGCACAAGTTTCAGGGCTTCTAAATATAGCAGGAGGAACAACAACCGGAGTTCAAGTTGGTGTTATTAACTATGCTACCAAAATGAAAGGACTTCAGTTCGGACTTGTAAATATATCCGACAGTATCAAAGGGGTTCCTATAGGCTTCTTAACTTTTGCGAGCAGAGGTGGCTATCATAAAATAGAAATATCGGCTGATGAGATCTTTTATGCCAACGTTGCCTTTCGCACAGGGGTAAGGCAGTTCTACAATATATTTACGGCAGGTGCAAAGCCTGAAACATTTAAAGATTCTGAAACACTTTGGACATTTGGTTATGGTATAGGATCGGCTCCGCGGCTTACTCGTAGTCTATATCTGAACGTTGATCTCACAGCCAACCAGGTTGTAAAAGGCAATTGGACTGATGCTGTAAACATGATCAACAAACTATATGTAGGAGTTGATTACCAGTTTGCCAAAAAGATGTCGATTACTGCCGGTGTAACATTGAACGCTTATGTTACGGATGCAACCTACCAGAATTACCCGGATATATTTACTGATTACAAGCCGCACTTCTTTTCAGAGAGCACCAGCAGTGGTGATATCAACAGTAAATGGTGGTGGGGAGCAAAAGTAGGACTCCGGTTCCTATAGAGCCGGAGTAAGTTCAGCT
>Ga0307408_100003239_pt1 | contig 11194 bp, 8 predicted proteins | sample 322Cmetagenome_FD_202116 | JGI IMG/M metagenome (GOLD analysis project Ga0307408, IMG submission 202116) | Maize rhizosphere microbial communities from greenhouse at UC Davis, California, United States - 322HYB-C-3 | ecosystem: Host-associated > Plants > Roots > Rhizosphere > Soil | place: USA... | reverse complement strand
AAGGCAGATCACTTTCTGACCAAGTCCCACAGCCGGCCGCGAGAGCCGGATGTACGTTTTGAAGGCTGGTAAGGTTTGTCAAAAACGAGCTGAATCAGTCAACGAGAAGCCGGCCATAAGCCGGCTTTTTAATGTCTGGTGGATAGCCTTCACGCCTGCCCCAAGTGCTGCAAGCTGAATTACATAAACCCAAAAATAGACGAAGCAATAGCTCCCCCGGTCAGCCGATTCGTAAGACAAAGCATCCAGCAAGATTGGTTCGCCTCTCTTCAAAGGCAATCGTAAAGTATCACTGCGCATTTGCTTGAAATTGAACGTCGACAGGGTTGGCATCTGCAAATGCACGATTTCAGCCGCCACTAACGCCACTCACCTGACTGCGCCCTTGGAATGCCTTTCTAATCAGAACAAAAACCGAAGGGTGTGCCTGTACTGTAGGCAGGATTCCTGAGCGGCAGCTTCGGAGCTCGCACACCCACGGCGATCCCATTGAGATCGGCGAGGGTTAAGTTCTAGCAAATACTTTTTACCCAATGGAGCTACATGCGGGCCTAAAAAAGAGCTGCTCACATTGCCGAGCACCGATACAATCCCAAGAAATGAGCGGCTCTTTTTTGTAGGTAACGCATGTCTGAAGTATCTCCCATCAAACCTGAAGAATCCGTACGTCAGCAAGTAATCAGGCAGCTAATTCGTCTTGGTTGGAAAGAAAATCAACTGCGCTGGAAGCCAGAATGGCAGGTGCCGGACACCCCCCATGACTTGACTAGGCGAGAACGGGGTCAAAAATACTCTATTTGTGGGTCAGCTGATCTCGTAGCTTTTGCTGACGAGAGCAGCGAATGGTATGCGCTTCAAGTGATTTTTGAGTTCAAAGCTCCAAATATTGAGCACGGTAAGTCTCAGCTTCTTAGATACCTAAGCAACGAGCCAATGGCCAAAATGGGGTTTTGGACCAATGGGAGCCAAACGCTGGCGGTATATAAAAGACACCAATCGGAATGGGTCTTCGTCGAAAATGCTGGACTGCCTCACCCTACAGATGATTTAACACAACCGCCTGATACGCCTCCTACTTGGAATACGATGCGACAACCAAGCGAAGCAGAGCTGTCGGGGGCATTGAAGCGGCTCGTTGCGACTGTAGTAGTTTCTGACCCGCATGTAGTTAGACGCGAAGAGCAACTTCGTGAACTATTGCATATCCTACTGGTGAAACTTGAAAGTGATGCGATTGCTTGTCGCTCGGCCAATCGTAATGATCCCGTAAATTTTAGAATTTACGGCGACATGCTAACCAAGGTTGCCCTCACCGCCAAACAAGTGCGGGACAGTTATAGGGAATACTTTCACAAACAGAGAAATAGAGTTTTTAATCCAGCTGACCGAGAAGACCTTCTTCTTAGTGATGACTCACTATTTGCAGTAGTGGCCGAATTAAGCCCTTTCCGTATTCTTGGCGACGATATCGACTTGCTTTCGAAGGCTTTTCAGATCTTTCGAACATCAGCGCTCAAGAGCGGGGAAGGGCAATACCTTACCCCCCTTCGAGTTGTCCGATCTGCTGTAATGGCGATGGAAATCACCTCCGCCGACAAAGTGATCGATCCCGCCTGCGGATCAGGCGCGTTTGTTGTTGAAGCGCTTCGTCAAGTAGCACAGCGTGAGTTTCCTGGAGAGGATGAAACGTATCATCTAGTAAAATGGGCAAACGACAATCTATATGGAATAGACAAAGACGATATTGGCGTCAAGTTAACTAAAGCGACCATGGTTGCGATGCGTGACGGTTCAACACATGTTCTTCTGGGCGATGCAATCAGGACCAGTCTTTGGTCCGCCAAATATCCCAAACTCAGCCAAGAACTAGGAAGTCCAATTGATAAGTTTGGACTTGAACAGTTCACCGCCGTAATAACAAATCCTCCTTTCGGTGAAAATTTAAAGGTTAAGGCAGCCGACTGCCGTGCATCTGGCTATACCATTTCAACTTATGCCGCCATGAAGGGACCAACTGATCATGCCGACCTAGAAATCGGCCTCGTTTATTTGGAACAATGCTATCGATTGCTTAGTGTTGGAGGACGAGTTGGCATAGTCCTACCAGAAACCTATTTCTTTAGCTATTCATATAGATGGCTCCCATATTGGCTGGAGGGGCGATTCGCTCTCAGAGGAATGCTGAACATACCTATGGAGGCGTTTGAGGAGTTCTGCAGAGCAAAAACAAACTTTTACATTTTTGAGAAAGTAGGGCGTATTGACACTGCTTTTGACTCGACCGTTATCCCAAAGAAAACAATTAAGAGAAAGGCGGGGCAATGAGTATTCGTAAACCTAGCTGGTTTTCTAACGATACAATCATGGTATCTACAGCGCCAACTTGTGGACTTTCCAAAGGTGGACGTCTACTACCAATAGTTGACCCTGCCACCGGAAAGCGCGTTCAAGACATCGACCCCGAGACGGGGGCGCCAATTGACGCTGTGGATGACAAGCTCCGAGAGGATGCAATAGCACTATCGAAAGGTCAGATAACTGACACTCTATCCTTTATCCCTGTAGGTGATGTTGATCTTCGTTGTGCCGTGCCCGTTTATTACGATCATCGTTTTCGTGACCAATTCTCCGAAGCTATGAAACACCCACAGTTCTCGGGCTTTGAGGCAGCCTCTATTGGAGCCTTGATTGAAAGGAAAGTTTTAACCGTACGAGGAGGACATGGCTCTCCCTCTCAGGATCAACGAATAGGTGATGTACCGTATATAAAGGTTTCCGACTTGCGAGCGGGATTAATTAATATAAACCCAACTAATCGCATCCCTTTGTCGGTAGCTAAAAAATTTTGGGGCGGCGACGAATCGGGCCTAAAGGCCTTTGATCTATTGTGCCCGGAGAGAACATCAAAAAATATTGGGGATTTTTGCATTCTACTACCTGGCCAAGAACGAGTAGTTACTACCAAGGAGGTCATTGTTCTACGCCCTGGAGAAAATGCAAACTTTGATCCTTTTTATCTACTTTGGGCACTATCATTAAAGGTGGTACGGGACCAATGGAGACGTATTATATTCATGCAAACCAATCGAGAGGATGTGGGTAAGCGTTATCTAGAAATACTGCTTCCGGTGCCACCCACAAGCGAGCGGGCCGAGGAGATATCCTTGCCTTTCAAAAAATATTATCAAACACTTGCAAAGGCACGCTCGGAACTTTCCGACTATCTCAAAGAAGATAAACAGCATCACTTCTTCGTCTCAGGCGCTGAGGAAATGCTTCCTATTGAGGATGAACACGATATTTAGAGACGGGAAGAACTACGTTCGTCATCAGGACGCATTCGTATTTTTGGATATTTAACTTAGCATCGCAACCCTCACAGGCCAGAGTTGTGGATAGCGTGCTTCGGCTTAGTTCACCCTGATATTATCGCCCTCTTAGTTCATTGAAAAAGGTCTTGCTATGCAGGACCTTTTTTTAGAGGTAAGTGATCCGTAGGGCAACCGTGACCATGCCAAAAGCATCCGTGGACGAAAATCACCTTACGTTTTGTTGCAAAAACGATATCTGGCTTTCCAGGGAGGTCTTTACGATGCAACCTGTACCTATAGCCCATGGCATACAGCGTTTGACGCAGGACCATTTCTGGCCCGGTATGAGCCGTTCCGACAGATTGCATGATTTTGCGACGCTGCTCTACAGAACGGAGATCAACCACCGAGCCCTCCATAATCCCTGCAGGGAATTTTGCCGTACAGCGAAGACGAGGATCACCAACCGGTGAACTGCAGAATGTTCTCCAACGGAACAACGCGTACGTTATCTGAACGAAACGCTCTGCTCCAAAAAAACCTACGTATAGCATCACTCCCTGCGCCCTCCCATTCAATAACTCGGATGGGAGTACTCTGTGCATACGCCGCTAAGACATCATTCAAATGAGTATCTGCACCAGAGTAACCGAAAACAACAATCTCTTCGGCCTCGAGACAGCAGCTGTGGAGGTAGCTCCAATATGTTCGTAAGATGTACGACCCATCAATAACAGAACGCTTATGCTTAACATGTGTCAGCACGATATGATTATCCTGCACGTCTGTAAGGATACTTAAGTTATCTCTAGTAAGCTTACACACAGCTCCATTTTGATCCGTATAAAACAGCGGAGAGCCATGCAAGTGCAAATAATACCCAAAGTTACGTCCCTGGCGCCTCACTAGATTGTCTGCGTTAAAACCGCTTCCCCAAAAACCATCTATAAGATTGCCATCATAACCAGCACACAGACCATTATCTACCAATTGTCCGTAAATTAAGCGATCATAGTTAAGTGTTGCTACATGAGAGTTCGTTTCTCTCAAGAAAGCAAAAAGCGAGTCTAGAAACTGTTCTGGCAACGGATCATCGTAAATATGAAGTTGGGTTGCAACCTTATGTATGTATCGAGAAACCTCCCTTGGAAACTGCTGACCATGCGGAGTAAGCCATTGAGCCTGTGCGTCTTGTAATGAGTTTATCATTTTGCAAGAAGATACCACCATATGAAGCTTATCGAGCTTATCTTCACCCTCCGGCGGCTCGCCGTTAGTACCAATACATCTGCTGATCATTTGTTTATGATCCTCAGATATGTACCTAGGCTCATTCCAAATACTTTCTAAAGCCATACTAAGGCTAAAATGATCCGGATTATGCGCCATCCCGATCCCATTTCCGAAAATCAGCACCTTCCTTGCCATTGCAATTTCATCCCTTGTTGCACTATTTCGCTGAAGATACCGACGCGCCCCCCTGATGTCCATTATAGGTGATCGTGCGGTTAATGCTCTTCAGACACCAAACGGTGATGCGCTCTCATCTCGTCGGCATAATGAAATTCTTGGCAGGGGTCACCAGCCCGAAAGCTTGGCGAAAATAGGTGTCGACCACGCATGGATTCCATCCCAAAACGAAGTCCTCCTGCATTCGATGACCCTAAACGACTTACGGTAAGCAAACCTATAAGGCTACGCCCCCTTGATAACCGCTATGGCAACATCAAAAGTCATGAGGGCGATTTTTTGGCCAAAAGGAGGCTGTCGCACCTCATGACTTTCTCGCGGTAGACGCTAGACCTATTGATGGCTTTGGGCTATCGTTGGATCCAATCACGAAAACCGAGCACTTCCTCTCACAGCCCTAAAAGTCACTCCGAGCGCTGTATCGGTGAAAAATTCTCAACACACCTCTTTATGGGAGGAGCCTAAAAGATGGAGAAATTTTCCCACTCAGTGCTAAACATAGAGGGGACGGCGCAATCCTTACGACCTCCTCAATCCTACCCAATGAAGCGAGAGAGTCCCGATGAGCGCCACATCTGACTTTATAACAACAGATTTTGGGGCTACTTTGTTTCCCCTAAAAACAAATCAACTGATGGTGACGAACCACGAAACCGAAATCAACGAATACATCTACCAGAAAATTCTCGATGAGAAAAACAAATCAGACAACTTCTTATCACAGCAACGTGTCTATGCTACTAAACCCCACGGGCATCTTCGTCGTACATCCAAGCTTGATCCAGTAGCCGAATATTTTTTGTACGATATTGCATATCGCAACCGCGCGATTTTTCGGCCCCAGGTTAGCGACCAAAGAAGAAGTTTTGGATACCGCTTTAAGAGCGGAACGCAAATCTCAGTTCATACAGCCTATACCGAATATAGGCAAAGCCTGTCCGAAAATGGTAAAAAATACAAACACAATCTCCAATTCGATATTGCGTCATATTTTAATAGCCTATATCACCACGACATATGTCATTGGTTTGCTGCCGCGCCGAATGTATCCGATATTGACGCAAATGCACTGGGGCAATTTTTCCGTGAAATAAATGCAGGCAGAAGCGTGGATTTCCTCCCACAAGGAATTTACCCTAGCAAAATGATGGGTAATGAGTTCCTTAAGCTAGTCGACTTAGCCGGCCAAATAAAATCAAGCTGCCTAGTTAGATTCATGGATGACTTTACACTTTTCCATGATAGCCCTGAAGTTTTATGGCAAGACTTCACTCGAATTCAACAACTTCTCGGACAACATGGACTAAATATCAACCCCAGCAAGACGTACTTTGAAAAAAATCTCAGCGGGGTGGAGGAGACTCTTACCAAACTCCGTGAATCCCTTATAGAGATTGTTGAAGAATTCGAAGAAATCCATACAGCCTCATCTGTTGAACTTGTGGAAATAGAAACTGAAATTGAGTCGACCCTAACCACCGACCAAGTTAATGCTTTGCTCAGCCTCTTAAAAGACGAAGCACTAGAAGAGTCTGACGCAGATCTCATCCTAAGTTTCTTGAGATCCCATAGCAATAGTATCCTTGAGCACATCCCCGATTTACTACGTCGCTTTCCAAACTTAGCAAAACATATCTACGCTGTTTGCGGAACCATATCCGAAAAAAACGACCTTTCTGCAATACTTCTGGACTACTTAAATCAGGAGACTTTTTTCTTAGAATACCAACTATTTTGGCTGACATGCATAGTCGAAGACCATTTAATGGGGCATGGCTGCTATGGCGAGCTTTTGATTAGACTATACGAGCTTTCACAAGATTTCAAAATCGCACGTGCCAAAATCCTTGAAATCCCAGAACAGGGGTTTGGTTTCAAGCAAATTCGCGGAGACTTTCTGAAAACGGGTCAGTCTGACTGGCTTTCCTGGGCATCAGCCATAGGCAGCAGGTCGCTGAAACCAGGCGAAAGAAATTACACGTTGGATTACTTCTCTAAAGGCTCACCAATGAATTTTTTAATTGCAGGTTGCGCAAAAAAACTTTGAAGGCCCATCCTCCAACCCCATTAAAGAAGCCATTCAACAACATCAGATAAAAGCTGAAAACTGTCGCAAGCAACTTGTGGAGCCCACATGAAAAACTCAGAACGCCAACTTAGAATTTATTTCTCTGATTTCTTTGATGTACTACCTAAACAGGTAGAAAACTATGGCGCCTTTAACATTTCACTCATAAACGATCTACCTTTATTTGTCGACCCATTCCTACTTTTCAACAGCGAAGACGAGACCTTTAGAAAGCTTCACTCCGAAATAATAAACTACATGCTTTTTCTCAAGAAAAAGTCCGTATTACAGCTCCCCTCGGGCTTAATAAAGGCATGGTATCTATTCCCCGAAGTCAAACAAAATTGGCTCGGATTTAGCAAGACGGGAAACAGTGGCCGCGGACTCGGTCCATCATTTGCAAAATCGCTCCAAAACAACTTCAGAGATATTTTTTCAGATTTTGGTAATGAGGCATCTGGATCCACCCACCTCGGAAAACTGACGTTAGTAAAGCATGGAGTAGGAAAAGATCAAATTAGCGATTTCACTTGCAACTTAATTCATGGCTTTCTCGCTGAGTACACACAAAAATTCGCAATAGAAAATATACCGATTGAGAAAACGCAAAAATTCACCATTCCAAAAGCCGAGTTCAACTACCATACGGAAACATGGAGATCGAAGCAGTATACACTACCTAAATATGGGAAAGAGTACATACTACTAACACCAATTGACATACTTACAAAAGATGAAGCATGGATTTCTCACAAAGGATTCCTAGAAGATTTTAGCCATGTAGTCTCGTGCGTCCCTAACGATCAAATACGAGATCAGATAAATTTATATCTGACAAAAGTCATGCCCGCCGATCCAACGAAAGAAGAACAAGCAATCGCTTACGAAAAAACGATACATCAGTACCCTAGCTTAATGGATGTATACGTAGAGATAAGAGAGTCGCATAAAGAAGCCGCCAGCGCCTCAAGCTTAGAAAAGGTACTCATTGCTCAGAAACTATTTCAAGAGCAACTGAGACAACTTGTAGATCTTCTAGATAAAACATCATTTTATGACTCAGAACCGGACAGCTATGAAGCAGGAATGCGAAGAGTTCAGTTTTTAAAACATGTAATTGAGAAACAAGATGGATATCGCCTTTTTTACGTCAAAGGCATCCCGATTTCAAGAGAAAGCGACCTGCAAATCATGTTCAAACTCACTTGGTTCGCCTCTAAGTTTAGCTCAGACTCAGAAGTCAACAATGGTCGCGGGCCAGCAGACTTTTTAGTCTCGTACGGCAGCAGCGATAAAACCATAATAGAGTTCAAATTAGCCAAAAATTCACATATGGAAAAAAACATTAAAAATCAAGTAAGAATCTATAGCGATGCTGCTCGATCAAAGCATCCTCCGATCATGGTAATTTTATACTTTAATTCATCCGAGGCAGATAAAGTCAGACGTATATTGACAAAAAATGGGCTATCCGACACCAAACATATAGTCCTAATTGATGCATCCCCTAAAGAGTCGGCATCCAAGGCTTCATAGATACCTCCATCCTGAGACGGGTGCATGCCCTAAAGTTTTTACGAAAAAACCTGCCACATTAAGGGAAACATCTTACATTGCCACACAAGCGCGACAAGCACGACAGATTGATTCGTGCTTAGAAGAAACTGATATAAGAGCAACCCGATTTGGCCCAGAAGGCCACGGATCTGATCATCAAAAGCACATACCAAACACTGATGCCCCATGGGATGAAAGGGTGCTACCTATACTGCACTGATCAGGAATGGCACAGTACTTTGAGAGTCGGCTTGCTGATTACCGCCCCGCTGTTGCTCTTCTGACTTGAACAATCTGGACTCTCGTCGTTTCGGGACTCTCGCATACAAAAAGGCCTTGCCAAGCAAGACCTTTTTTACGCCAGAAGGGCAGTTAACGCCCCGCCCTACCTCACCTCAACAATATCCAAAGCCCGATTCGCCAGCAGTTCACTCACCTCAATCACCTGCAAAATCCCCAACGCAAAATGCCGTCGTGATCCCTCAAGACCAAACGCCAAATCACTGATCATGGCATTGGCCGAAGCCAAGTTCTCACTGAGATTGGCAAGCAAACATTCCAAATCAACATCCGGTGCGATACGGAAAATGGTGTTGGGCTTGTGAGACGTTTCATCCTTCGGCGTAGGCTTTAGGTAGTAATCCAAGGCCCGGTTGGCAGCGTCATCAAGCTTATTGTTACGAGCAGACTGAGCGCGAGATACATGCTCGTCTTCAGCTGGCGGGTTCGGTGTAATTTTAGCCATGGTAAAGCTCCTAGAGTCTGTTGGAGCTGCCACCATTCGCTGCGAAACGAAGTTGGGGTGGCAGCTGTACGCGGGTTCGCAGACCGGGACTCTAGGGACCGGCAGACCCAAGGGGTCTCCCACGCACAGCCACCTCTGACGAAATCACAGACATGGGCGATCTGCTTTCGAAGGTGACGTTGTGCGCCTATAGAGTCCGGGCTGCGAAACCCGATCACTGATGCTCAGTGACAGGACTCAAACTACCGACGCCCTCCAAGACGCACAAGCCGGCGGATTCTGGCGTAGTTGTAGGCAATGGCGCAAGGTGATGTCGGTCGTGGCTCGTCTCGTGGAGTCACGATAAACAGCTGGCTGGAATGTGGCTGATGCACCGCTATCGCGAGCAAGCTCGCTCCCACAGAGGAGCTTGCGTCAGGCATTTCAAACATAGGACTGGCGGAGCGGGTTTACTCGTGAATGCGGTGCGTCAGCGTCATTTATGTTGGCCAGCAAGGAGCGACGCTGTGGTTGGGGAAATTGTGCAAGAGGTACTTGCACAACTTCTCCGTCGACTTTACGTCTGTGACTACGACTCGCTCGCTCCGGAACGCTGCTCGGCCAGGATGTCCTCAACCGTGCGTTCATGACCTGCCTTCACCAGCTTCAAGTCGTATCCGGTCGCTTCCAATAACCGGACAAGGGCCGAGACGCTCATATCCCCCTTAGCCATTGTTTCCATACGCGCCACCGTTGAACGTGATACGCCAGCGCGACTGGCCAAGGCTTCCTGGCTCAAATGGGCCTCACCTCGAGCCTGTTTCAGCATTTCAGCCACATCAAACAGGGTGGTCATTTGTAGCCCTCAAGCATCAAACGTCTATATTTTTCTTATTGCTGTAGCCTTGGGGACACAACGCCACGTGTTTTTGATTCGTGATTAGTGCAGCACCTTGTTGCACAAATGGAGCGACGAATTTCTGGATGCCACTAAACCTGACAGCCTTTTATTCCAATCTCTCGCCTACAAAAAAGGCCTTGCCAAGCAAGACCTTTTATTCATACGCCGGGGTAAGCGCGGCCCCTCGTTACCTCACCTCAACAATATCCAAAGCCCGATTCGCCAGCAGCTCACTCACCTCAATCACCTGCAAAATCCCCAACGCAAAATGCCGTCGTGATCCCTCAAGACCAAACGCCAAATCACTGATCATGGCATTCGCCGAAGCCAGGTTTTCACTGAGATTGGCCAGCAGACATTCCGAATCAACATCCGGTGCGATACGGAAGATGGTGTTGGGTTTGTCAGACGTTTCTTCCTTCGGCGTAGGCTTCAGGTAGTAATCCAACGCCCGGTTGGCAGCGTCATCAAGCTTATTGTTGCGAGCAGACTGAGCGCGAGATACATGCTCATCTGTGGTCGGAGGGTTCGGTGTAATTTTGACCATAGCCTTAACTCTCTTTGGTGAGGCCACGACCCTCTCGCTGCTAAACGAGTGGGTGGCAGCTGTACGCGGGTTAGCAGACCGACGAGTTAAGAAATCGGCGCGCCCGGGGGCGCCCCACGCACAGCCACCATCAAATGCAGGGATGGGAATACCTGACTGATGACGCTTGATGCGACTCAACTCGACGGGCTGCTAAACCCGATCACTGATGGGCAGTGACAGGATCAAAACTACCGACGAAGCCAAGGACGCACAAGCCGGCGGATTCTGGCGTAGTTGTAGGCAATGGCGCAAGGCGATGTCGGTCGTGGCTGGTCTCGTGGAGTCACGATAAACAGCTGGCTGGAATGTTGGCTGACACACCGCTATCGCGAGCACGCTCGCTCCCACAGAGGAGCAGCTTGTGCACATACGTCGCAGGGGAATGCATGCGCGACTGGCTGCATCCTTGCAGCCAGTCGCGAAGCGGGTGACGACTCGTTGTTCAATGGAGCTTGCGAGCAACGTCGCAATGAATCAGGCGGGATATCTCGATCCTATCCACGACGGTTTTGTCATCGACCGCAAACCCGCTGCCTGAAACCCCTGTGTTGCTGTTACTTGAGGGTGACGTCGA
>Ga0307408_100003238_pt1 | contig 11195 bp, 14 predicted proteins | sample 322Cmetagenome_FD_202116 | JGI IMG/M metagenome (GOLD analysis project Ga0307408, IMG submission 202116) | Maize rhizosphere microbial communities from greenhouse at UC Davis, California, United States - 322HYB-C-3 | ecosystem: Host-associated > Plants > Roots > Rhizosphere > Soil | place... | reverse complement strand
CCATCCCCATGACCGACCGCCTTCCCGTCACCGTGCTGTCCGGCTTTCTCGGCGCCGGCAAGACCACGCTGCTCAATCACATCCTGCACAACCGCGAGGGCCGCCGCGTGGCGGTCATCGTCAACGACATGAGCGAGGTCAACATCGACGCGGCGCTGGTGCGGGACGGCGGCGCCGAGCTTTCGCGCACCGACGAGAAGCTGGTCGAGATGAGCAACGGCTGCATCTGCTGCACGCTGCGCGAAGACCTGCTGCTCGAAGTGGGCCGGCTCGCGGGGGAAGGGCGCTTCGATCAGCTGGTGATCGAATCGACCGGCATTTCGGAGCCGCTGCCGGTGGCCGAAACCTTCACCTTTGCCGGCGAGGACGGCAGGAGCCTGGCCGACGTGGCGCGCCTGGACACCATGGTGACGGTGGTCGATGCCTTCAACTTCCTGCGCGACTACGGCTCGCCCGACAGCCTGGGCCAGCGCGGCCAGTCGCTGGGCGACGAGGACACGCGCACCGTGGTCGACCTGCTGATCGAGCAGATCGAGTTCTGCGATGTGCTGGTGGTCAACAAGACCGACCTCGTGACCGCCGAAGAGCGCGAGCGGCTGGTGGCCATTCTGCGCAGCCTCAATCCGCGTGCGCGCATCGAGACTTCGGAGTTCGGCCGCGTCGCGCTCGACCGCGTGCTCGGCACCGGCCTGTTCGACTTCGAGCAGGCCGAACGCGCTCCCGGCTGGCTGGCCGAACTGCGCGGCGAGCACCAGCCCGAGAGCGAGGCCTACGGCATCCGCAGCTTCGTCTACCGCGCGCGCCGGCCGTTCCATCCGCAGCGCTTCTGGGCGCTGGTGCAAAGCGAGTGGGAGGGCGTGGTGCGTTCCAAGGGATTCTTCTGGCTGGCGAGCCGCGCCACGCGGGCCGGCTCATGGTCGCAGGCGGGCGGCGCCTGCCGCTACGGCGTCGCAGGCCTGTGGTGGGCCGCCGTGCCGCGCGAACACTGGCCGGCCGACGGGGAGGCGCTGGCGGCCATCCGCAAGAACTGGGACCCGGCCACGGGCGACGCCCGCCAGGAGCTGGTGCTGATCGGCATCGGCATGGACGAGGCGGCCTTGCGTGCGCGGCTCGATGCCTGCCTGCTGACCGAAAGCGAAATGCGCCAGGGCGCGGCGTCGTGGGCGGATCTGCCCGATCCTTTTCCGTCCTGGAACGTGTAGGGCCTGCTGCCTCAGCCCCTGCATTCCCCGCAGGTGCCGTGCAGCGTGAGCGCGGTGTGGCGGGTGTCGATGCCCTGCTTGCGCAGCTCGCGGCCGAGCCGGCTCATCACCTTGGGCAGCTCGGGATCGGAGGGCAGCGCGAGCACCTTGTGGCACTGGTCGCATTCGAAGGTGTTGCCCGAAGCGGCTTCCACGTGGCGCGAAAAGCGGTTGACGCGGTCCGCGCCCACGCGCCGGTCGCACAGGCCGGCGTCGACCAGGCGGTCGAGCACGCGGTACACCGTGACGCGGTCGGGCGCCTCGCTGGCAGCGGCGGTGTAGGCGGCCACCACGTCGTCGTGCGTGAGCGGCTGGGAGGCGTGTTCCAGCAGTTCGAGCACGGTCTGCGCGGCGCGCGTCACGCGCAGCCCGCTGCTGCGCAGCAGGGCTGCGCTGTCGGGCGCCGTCGCGGCAGTGGGGGGCTTCGGATGCGGGCTCATTGGTTTTCCGTGGTAACCGACATTGTGTTGCATTCCGTGAGCCCGTGCTCCGCGCCGCCCGAATGCGCTAAGGTCTGGTTTTTCGCGTTTTTGAATACCTTCTGCCGACCATGTCCAGTTCCCCGATCGAAATCGAAACCGCTCCCCATCCCACCGCCACGGTGATCGTGATGCACGGCCTGGGTGCCGACGGAAACGATTTCGTGCCAATTGCCAACGAGCTCGACCTGTCGAGCGTGGGCCCGGTGCGCTTCGTTTTTCCCAATGCGCCGGTGATCCCCGTCACCATCAACGGCGGCTACCGCATGCCGGCCTGGTACGACATTGCCGTGGCCGACCTGACGGCGCGCGAGGACGAGGCCGGCCTGCGCCGCTCGCAGGCCAGCATCGAGGCGCTGATCGCCAGCGAGAAGGCCCGCGGCATCGCGGCCAACCGCATCGTGGTGGCGGGTTTCTCGCAGGGCTGCGCCATGGCGCTCCTGACCGGGCTGCGCCATACCGAGCGGCTGGCCGGCATCGTCGGCCTGTCGGGCTACCTGCCGATTGCCGCCACCACCGCGGCCGAGCGGCATGCGGCCAACCACGACACGCCGGTTTTCCTGGCCCATGGCCGGCAGGATCCGGTGGTGCCGCTCGAACGGGCGCTGCAGTCGCGCGACGCGCTCGTCGCGCTGGGCCATCCCGTCGAGTGGCACGAATACACGATGGCGCACTCGGTCTGCATGGACGAGATCGCCGACCTGAACCGGTTTCTCCTGCACGTGCTGGAGACGAAAAAATGATCCTCGTCATCGGACACGCCATGGCGAAACCCGAAACGCTGCAGGCGATGCTCGCCATCAGCGTGGAGCACGTGCTGCGGTCGCGCACCGAGCCCGGCTGCATCTCGCACGAGGTCAGCGCCGACGTGCAGCAGCCGCTGCGGCTGAGCTTCGTGGAGCGCTGGAGCGACATGGCGGCGCTGAAGGCGCATTTCCGCGACGAGGCGTCGCGCGCCTTCGGCAAGGCGCTGGCCGCCATGGCCGACGGCACGCCGCAGATCTCCATCTACCAGTCGGAAGAGATCGGTCCCGCATGAGCCAAGCTATCAAAACAATAGCGGCGCGCAGCATAGCGGATGCCGGGATTCCCTGCACGAGCAGCGCCCGCGCGGCCGTGCTACCTTCCAGCCCCTCAGAGATTGACGGGTCATAACAATATGAGCAGCAGATTGCAGGAGAGGCTGAGTGCGCTCTCGGCCGCGCGGTTGAAGGGCATGCGGCGCGGCATCGAGAAGGAAAGCCTGCGCGCGCTGCCGGACGGCAAGCTCGCGCTCACGCCGCACCCGCTGGCCCTGGGATCGGCGCTGACCCATCCGCACATCACCACCGACTTCAGCGAGTCGCAGCTCGAGCTCATCACCGGCGTGCATGCCAGCGCCGAGTCGGCGCTGGAGGAACTCACGCGCGTGCACCAGTTCACCTACCGCGTGCTGGCTTCGCTCGGCGACGAGCGCCTCTGGGTGTCGAGCATGCCCTGCGGCCTGCCGACCGACGAGACCATCCCCATCGGCCGCTACGGCTCCTCGAACGTCGGGCGAGCCAAGAGCGTCTACCGCATGGGCCTGAGCCACCGCTACGGGCGGCGCATGCAGACCATCTCGGGCATCCACTACAACTGGTCGCTGCCCGACGTGTCGAGCGAACAGTATTTCGCGCTCATCCGCAACTTCCGGCGCCATGCCTTCCTGCTGCTGTACCTGTTCGGCGCTTCGCCCGCGCTGTGCTCCAGCTTTGTCGCAGGCCGCCCGCACGAGCTGCAGCCGCTGGGCGACGGCAGCATGTTCATGCCGCACGGCACCTCGCTGCGCATGGGGCGACTGGGTTACCAGAGCGACGCCCAGGCCTCGCTGGCCGTGAGCTACAACAGCCTCGAGGGCTACGGCGCCTCGCTGCAGGACGCGCTCACGCGGCCCTGGCCGGCCTACGAGGCCATCGGCATCCGCAACCTCGGCGGCGACTACAACCAGCTGGGCACCAGCCTGCTGCAGATCGAGAACGAGTTCTACGGCACCATCCGGCCCAAGCGCGTGATCAACCCCGGCGAGCGCCCGCTGCATGCGCTGCGCGAGCGCGGCGTCGAATACGTCGAGGTGCGGCTGATGGACCTCGACCCCTTCGAGCCGGTGGGCATCAACGCGCAGACCATGCGCTTTCTCGACGTGTTCCTGCTTCAGTGCCTCTTGAGCGACAGCCCGGCCGACACGCCCCAGGAAATTGCCGAACTGGCCCACAACCAGCACCTCACGGCGGCGCGCGGACGCGAGCCGGGCCTGCAGCTCTTGCGCGGCGGGCGCGAGGTGGGGCTGGCCGACTGGGGCATCGAGCTGGTCGAGCAGTGCCGGCCCATTGCCGCTGCGCTCGATGCCGCGAGCGGCGGCACCCAGCATGCCGACGCGGTGCGCGCCGCAATGGCCGCGCTGCAGAACCCCGGCAGCCTGCCTTCGGCGCGGGTGCTGGCGGCGGTCGAAGAGCGCCACGGCAATTCCTTCATCGGCTTCGTGCGCGCGCAGTCGGAGCAGACCCGCGCCACGCTGCTGGCCCTGCCGTTCTCGGCCGAGCAGCAGGCCGAATTCGAGCGCATGACCGAGGAATCGATCCAGGAGCAAAAGCGCATCGAGGCCGCCGACACCATGCCTTTCGAGATCTACCGGGAGCAGTACGTGTCTCCCGCGCGCCTGGGAATCGGGCGCGGGCGGGTGGCCGTCGCGGCCTGACCGCCGGGCGCGTCCCACTGTCACACGGCTCGCCTGACGACAGGCGCGAAGCGCGATGGCCTACAGGCATTGGCCGGCATGGCCCACCGTGCGCGCCGCCACCGCGGCGACCATGGGCGGCATGCATCCCGAACGCTTCAGATTTCCGCTCCGGCCCGTGGTTCGGCCGGAGATTGCGGCATGACTTTCAAGGCCTACCTTGTCGAGGACAGCCCCCTCATTCGCGAAAACCTCGTCGGCTTCCTGCACGACGTGGCCGATGCGGACGTGGTGGCCTGCGCCAGCAGCGAGGAAGAGGCCGTGCGCTGGCTCGACCATCACCGCGACGACTGGGACCTGACCATCGTCGATCTTTTCCTGGAGCACGGCAACGGCCTGGGCGTGGTCAGGGCCTGCCGCCACCGCGCGGCCAAGCAGAAGGTCGTGGTGCTGAGCAACTACGCCACCTCCGAGATGCGCCAGCGCTCCGCGCAGCTGGGTGCCGATGCCTTCTTCGACAAGTCGGCCGAGCTCGACCAGCTGGTGGCCTACTGCGAAACGCTGCGTCACGCGCGCGACTGAGCCCGCTTCCGGGCGGCCCTGCCGGGGCGCCTTTCTGGGGTAAAACGCCACGCGGCCGCCGTGGCGGCCATCGGCACACCCATTCCCAAGGAAAGAAAGCAGCGAGATGAGCAACAGCACCATCGACTTCAAGGGCCGAGTGGCCATCGTGACCGGCGCGGGCGGCGGCCTGGGCCGCCAGCATGCGCTGGCCCTGGCGGCGCGCGGCGCCAAGGTGGTGGTCAACGACCTGGGCGGCGCCCGCGACGGCTCCGGCGCCTCGGTGAGCGCGGCGCAGGCCGTGGTGGACGAGATCGAGGCCGCGGGCGGCGAGGCCATGGCCAACGGCGCCTCGGTCACCGATTTCGAGGCGGTGCAGGCCATGGTGAAGCAGGCGGTCGACGCCTGGGGCCGGGTCGACATCCTGGTCAACAACGCCGGCATCCTGCGCGACAAGAGCTTTGCGAAGATGGAACTGGCCGATTTCAAGCTGGTGGTCGACGTGCACCTGATGGGCGCGGTGAACTGCACCAAGGCCGTCTGGGCGCTCATGAACGAGCAGAAGTACGGCCGCATCGTCATGACCACCTCGTCCTCCGGCCTCTACGGCAACTTCGGCCAGAGCAACTACGGCGCGGCCAAGCTCGCGCTCGTGGGGCTGATGCAGACGCTCAGCATCGAAGGCGCGAAGAACGACATCCGCGTCAATTGCCTGGCACCGACCGCGGCCACCCGCATGACCGAGGGACTGATGCCGCAGGAAGTGCTGGATGCGCTCAAGCCCGAGGCCGTGGTTCCCGCCATGCTGGTGCTGGCGGCCGAGAACGCGCCGAACCGCACCATCCTCTGCGCCGGCGCCGGCACCTTCGAGGCCGCGCACATCACGCTGACGCAGGGCGCCTGGCTCGGCATCGGCGCAGACGCGCCCGAGCAGCTGGCCGCACGGCTCGCCGAGGTGACCTCGCGCGAGGGCGAGATCGTGCCGCAGAGCGGCTCGGCCCAGGGCAGCAACGAGGTCGGCAAGGCGATGGCGAACGCCCGCAAAGGCTGACCGCAATCCGCTCCATGGCCGCTTGACCTCGAGTGCACTCGAGCATTTCCAATGGATTCACCGGGGCTTCCGGTTCATTCATCCATCCGAGGAAAGCAGCCATGGACACGACAGACGACAACAAGGCGCTGGTGCAGCGCATTCATTCCGAGCTGGACAAGGGCAACGGCCAGCTCTTCATCGACAGCCTGGCCGACGACGCCAGCTGGACGCTGGAAGGCAGCACGCCCTGGTCGCGCACCTATGCAGGCAAGGCCGCCATCCGCGAAGAGCTGATCAAGCCGCTGTTCGCGCAGTTCGCGGGCCCCTATGTGAGCAAGACCGAGCGCATCATCGCCGAGGGCGACCGGGTGGTGGTGCTGTTCAGCGGCGACGTGCCCACCCGGGCCGGCAAGCGCTACAACAACCGCTACTGCTACATCTATCGCATCGAAGGAGGCAAGGTGAAAGAGCTGACCGAGTACTTCGACACCGCACTGGTCCAGCAGGCGCTCGAGGCGCCGCCGGCCGCAGTTCATGCCGGCTGACAACGGCAGGCCCTTCCACATCGGCGAGCTGGCCCAGCGCACCGGCCGCACCGTGCACGCCATCCGCTGGTACGAAACGCAGGGCCTCGTGCCGGGCGTCGTGCGCGACGAAGGCGGACGGCGCCTGTACGGCGAACTGCACGTCGGCTGGCTCGACCTGATGGACCGGCTGCGCCGCACCGGCATGTCGATTGCCGAGATGCGCGAATACACGGCGCTCGCGCTGCAGGGCAAGGCCACGCTGCGCCAGCGCCGCGACCTGCTTGCCGCGCACCGCGCGCGCGTGGCCGAGACCATTGCGGATTGGAACCGGGCGCTGTCGCTGGTCGAGCGCAAGATAGATTTCTACGACGACTGGATGGAGAGCGGCCGCAGGCCACCCCTGCTGCCCGCCGAAGCCCCGCGCATCCCGCCGCCCGGGCGAAAACCCCGGTGAGCGGCGCCAGGCCGGCCCCGGCTATTCCGCAATGAAGCCCGTGTCCTTGCGGATCGAATCGCGGTCGCGGTGGTTGTTCAGGCGGCCGAGCGTGTTGTCGAGCAGGCGCTTGAGCTTGTCGGCCGCGCCGCGAAAGGCCTCGTCCAGGGTGGTGGCGTGCTGGGTGACGGCCAGCGGATGATGGTGAGCGAGGCGTGCTTCCATCACGCAGCACTTGTCTCCCGCGCCGGCCTTGTCATGGTTCTCGTCGCTCAGATGCACTTCGACGCGGGTGACGTCATCGACGAAACGGTTCAGTTGCTGCTTGATTTCCGCATCGGCCCAGCGCTCCAGCGCGTCCTTGTTGTTGACACCGTTGCTCGTGTTGACCTGAATCTGCATGCCTTGTCCCTGATGTTGGATGAACGAGCCCCTACTGTGCGCCCTAAATGGTCCCGCCGCGCGTAGGCATGTACCCCACCTGCGGGCAGGCGGGGTCAGCTCTGGATATAGGTCGTGAGCTGCGCGATGGTTTCCTCGTGGTCGGCAATGATGTCGTCCATCAGGTCCTGGATGGAGATCATGCCCACGACCTTGGTGCCGTCGACCACCGGCAGGTGGCGGAACTTGCGCTGGCTCATCAGCGCCATGCAGGCGCGCGTGCGGGTTTGCGGGGTGACGGTCATCACGTCGGGCGTCATGATTTCGGAGACCTTCATCTCCTTGGAGTTCTTGCCCTGCAGCGCCACCTTGCGGGTGTAGTCGCGTTCGGAAAGAAAGCCCACCAGCCGGTCGCCCTCCATCACCATCAGCGCGCCGACCTCGAAGCGCGCCAGGGTGGCCAGCGCGTCGAACACGCTGGTGTCGGGCGAGGTGCGCCAGGCCGCGGAATCGTGGCGCTTGAGCAGTTCGGAGACGGGTTTCATCGCGGTAACTCCATCAAAAAGGTTCAGCTTCGACCGGCGCGTCCATGCGCCGCACGCGGTCAAATGATAGGGGCGGAACCACCCCCGCGATGCAAAAACCTCCAGGAGATTGCGCGTGCCGCCCAAGGGCGCAGGCCGACGCGAACTAAGGTGTTGCTGCGAGCACGCGGCTGAGCGCCACCGGGTCGCCCACCACGGTCTTGACCAGGCCCTTGTCGTCGAAGTTGACCTGGTACTCCGACCAGCTGTCGCGCCAGTAGCGCCAGATGGGCGCATCGAGGCTGGGGTTCTCGCTGGCCACCGGGTAGCCGATGGCCATCAGCACCTGTTCGCGCGTCATGCCGGGCGCCACCTTTCCGGCGGCGATGGCGTCGCGCACGGCGGGTGCAAAGGCCGCCATCTTCTGCTTCGGGTCTTCGGTCACCACGTAGCGCTGCGCGAAGTCGATCAGGCTGATGTTGCGGCTGTAGTCGTTCTTGATGCGCTGTGGCTTGCCCGCGAGATCGAGGTTGAACCAGCGGAAGTCGTAGCCCGTGATGCGCGCCGGCGTGCCCACGGCCACGATGCTGGTGCCCTGCTCGTCGTAGTTGATGTCGCTGATCGAGTTGCCGTAGGTGCGCATGTTGCAGCACAGGAAGCCGCTGACCAGCGGGCCCGGTGGCGGCGAGGGACGCTGGGCATGGACGATGGTCGCAGGAACGACGGTGGCTGCCAGCAGGGCGGCAGCGGCAAGGCGCTTGAACATGGATTTCCCTCGGTACTTATTGAAGATGGCTGCGCGTGCAGCGCGCGGATTCTAGAGGGGGCAGCGCACCCGAGCGCAGGCAAAATGGACCTGCGCAGCTATAAAAAGCGTAGCGGCGTGATTTGGCGCACATCGCAGTCCACAATGCGCACCCGGCCTTCGGGCCCGCACCTTCCCCCACAGAGCGAAAGAAAGAACATCCATCGATGGCGATCCAGTGGTTCCCCGGGCACATGTACACGACCCAGAAGGCCATCACCGAGCGGGTGAAGGACATCGACGTGGTCATCGAGCTGCTCGACGCGCGCCTGCCGGGCTCCAGCGCCAACCCGATGCTGGCCGAACTCACGGCTGGCCGGCCCACGCTCAAGGTGCTCAACAAGCAGGACCTGGCCGACCCGCCGCGCACAGCGCTCTGGCTTGCGCACTACAACGCGCTGCCGGCCACGCGCGCCATTGCGCTCGATGCGAGCCAGACCACGCCCGCACAGGCCATCGTGCGCGCCTGCCACGAGCTCTCGCCCAACCGCGGCGGCATGGCCAAGCCGATGCGCGTGCTGATCTGCGGCATTCCGAATGTCGGCAAGTCGACGCTCATCAACACGCTCACCGGCAGCCGCAAGGCCAAGACCGGCGACGAGGCCGGCATCACCAAGCTGGAGCAGCGCATCACGCTGGCCGACGACTTCTACCTGTGGGACACGCCCGGCATGCTGTGGCCGCGCATCGTCGTGCCCAAGAGCGGCTACAACCTGGCGGCCAGCGGCGCCGTCGGGCGCAACGCCTTCGACGAGGAAGAAGTGGCGCTGGAACTGCTCAACTACCTGAAGACACACTACGCCGCGGGCATCACCGAGCGCTTCAAGCTGGCCGAGCATGACGCCGCGGCCATCGCCGCCATGAAGGACGAAGAGGTGCTCGACGCCATCGGCCGCAAGCGCGGCGCGCTGCTCGGCAAGGGCCGCGTCAACCTGCAGAAGGCGGCCGAGATCGTGATGCACGAGTTCCGCGCGGGCAACCTCGGACGCATCACGCTCGAGACGCCCGAGGAGTTTGCGCAGTGGCTCGCCGAGGGGCTGCGCGCCGATGCGGAGCGTGCGGCAAAGAAGGCGGCGCGCGGAAAGAAGGGCAAGCCGAAGCTCGAGGCCCCGCCCGAACAGGACGCATGACACCGACGGGCGCCGAATCCGCAGGCCACGCATGGGTGCAGGCGCTCGTGCGGCGCTTCCCGGAGTTGGCGCCTGCCGCATTGGCTGCACTGGCCGGCCAGGCGCAGCGCACCACGCTGGCGGCGCATGCCACGCTGCTTGCGGCCGGCGAGCCGTGGCAGCATGCCTTCTGGGTGGAGCAGGGGCTGCTGCGGCTTTTCTACGTCGACAGCGAAGGCCGCGAGTCGAACAAGAACTTCCACGCCGAGGATGCCTTCATCTGGCCCGTGACCGACCTGCTGCGCCGCGAGCCCGCCGCCTTTTTCATTGCCGCCCTGGTGCCGGCCGTTGTGTGGCGCCTTCCGTATGCCGCGCTCGAGGCCGCCGTGGCGAACCTGCCTTCATGGACCGCGCTGCAGCTGCATGCACTGGCGGGATTGCTCGACGACAAGATGCGGCGCGAACAGGCTTTTCTGCAGTGCACGGGGCGCCAGCGCTACGAGGCCTTGCTGCGCGAGCGGCCCGAATGGACGCAGCGCATTCCGCTGCGGCACCTGGCGTCCTACCTGGGAATGACCGATGTCTCGCTGTCGCGGCTGCGCGCCAGCATGGGACTTATCGACGGTTAAGGCGCGCGCTCGGCGGGGCTGGAACAGTGGGGCTTTCCATGGGAAGGCATCGCCATGTTCCGTTTCCCGCCGATGGCCCTGCAGCTCGCGCTGCACGCACTCGCCGTCTTCTGGCTGGGCCTGATGGCCGGCTTCTTCTGGACCTACAGCGCCAACGTCAACTTCGCAACCTTGCAGATGGACGGCAGCACCTACGCGCTGGTGCAGTCCAGCCTGAACCGCAATGTGCGGCACGCGATGTTCTTCGGCTTCTTCTTCGGTCCGCCGCTGTTCTGCGCGCTGGCCGTGCTGGCTGCGTGGCCGGCGCGGCGCGAGCATTGGCTGTGGTGCCTGGCCACCGCCGGGGTGTTGTATGCCCTCGGCATCGTGCTGTTCACGGCGCAGGTCAACCTGCCGCTCAACGCCTATACCGAATCGTGGGATCCACGGGCGCTGCCACCCGACTGGGCGCGGACGCGCGAACGCTGGAACGCGGCGAACCTCTGGCGCACGTGGGCCGGTGCGGTGGCGTTCGCGCTGGCGTTGGCCGCCTTGTGCATGCGGGCCGTCCGCTCCGTTCGCTGAACGGAAGGCGCCCGCCCACTATCATCGAGCCATGCAACGCCTCACGCGCCAACGCAACGCTGTCTTTTCGGCCTTCAGCGACACCGGCCTGGTGCTGACCGCGCCGGAAATCCTCGAACGCGCCCGCGCCATCGTGCCCGAGATCAGCCTCTCCACCGTGTACCGCCAGGTGTCCATGCTGCTGGCCGACGGCGAGATCGCCAAAGTCGAGCTG
>Ga0307408_100003232_pt1 | contig 11203 bp, 7 predicted proteins | sample 322Cmetagenome_FD_202116 | JGI IMG/M metagenome (GOLD analysis project Ga0307408, IMG submission 202116) | Maize rhizosphere microbial communities from greenhouse at UC Davis, California, United States - 322HYB-C-3 | ecosystem: Host-associated > Plants > Roots > Rhizosphere > Soil | place: USA... | reverse complement strand
CCAGCTTCGGCACGCCGGAGGATGCGGTGGGCGGTTTCATGCAGATGGTGAACTACCGCCGCGCGCAGCAATTGCTGATGGAAGTGCCGGCCGCCGCAACCGGCGACTTCTGCCCGGACCAGGCGCGCGCGCGGCAAGTGATCGCCCTTGCACTGCAATCGAGCCGGCAGATGCTGAGCGAACCGGAAGCCAAGGAGGTGCTGGCCTGCTATGGCATTCCGGTGGTGGAAACGGCCATTGCCGACCGGGTGGAGGCGGCCGTACTGCTGGCCGGGCGCCTCGGCTACCCGGTGGCGCTGAAGATCCTGTCGCCGGACGTCACCCACAAGACCGAGGTGGGCGGCGTCGCGCTCGACCTGGAAACGCCGGAAGCGGTACGTGCCGCGGCGCTGGCCATGCGCGAGCGCCTGCATGCGCTGCATCCGCAGGCGCACCTGCGCGGCTTCACGGTGCAGGCCATGGCGCGCCGGCCCGGAGCGCATGAACTGATCGTCGGCGCCAGCTGCGATCCCGTGTTCGGGCCGGTGATCCTGTTCGGCCAGGGCGGCATCGCGGTGGAGACCATCGGCGACCGCGCCCTGGCGCTGCCGCCGCTGAACCAGGTGCTGGCACGCGACCTGGTGGGGCGCACCCGTGTCGCGCGCCTGCTGGCCGGCTATCGCGGCCGGCCGGCGGCCGACATGGAGGCGCTGTGCACGGTGCTGGTGCGCATCGCTACGCTGCTGGCCGACTTGCCCGAAGTGCAGGAGCTCGACATCAATCCGCTGCTGGCCGACGAACATGGCGTGCTGGCGCTTGACGCGCGGATGCGGGTGGCCACTGCAGCGCAAATCGGGCCGGCCCGCTTTGCCATCCGGCCTTATCCCGCCGAGCTGGAAGAAAGCGTGACCTGGGAAGGCAGCACGCTGCTGCTGCGCCCGATCCGCCCGGAAGACGCGCCACAGCACAGCGCCTTCTTTGCCGCGCTGACGCCGGAAGACGTGCGCTTCCGCATGTTCGCGCAGATGCAGTCGCTGCCGCCGGCACAATTGGCGCGCTGGACGCAAATCGACTACGACCGCGAAATGGCTTTCATCGCCACCCGCATGGGCCCCAGCGGGCTGGAAACGATCGGCGTGGCGCGCGCCGTGGCCGACCCCGACAACATCCGCGCGGAGTTCGCAGTGGTGGTGCGCTCCGACCTGAAAGGACGCGGGCTGGGCGCGCTGCTGATGGAGAAAATGCTGCGCTATTGCCGTGCGCGCGGCACGCAAGAGCTGGTGGGCGAAGCCCTGCCGGAAAACCTGCGCATGCTGCAGCTGGCGCACCACCTGGGCTTCACGGTGGCGCCGGCTGCGTCGGAAGGCGCCATTGGCATGCGCCTGGTGCTGAGCGGCCCGGTGGGCGGGGCGTAGCTTAGCGCGGCAGGGCCGCGTCGCCATCGAGCAGGCGCGCTGCCTGCTGGTTGCGCGCCTTCAGCTCGCGCACGCGGCGGTCGCAGCGGTGCACTTCGAGCAGGCCCTTGATCGACAGGTAGCTGCCAAGCACGACCAGTATTGCGCTCAGCACCAGCAAGGGCCAGAGCAGCAGCACGACTTCATGGAAGCGATAGCTGCCGGAGGTGGCGATCAGCAGGCCCAGCACCGACAAGGGCAGGGCAAAGACGGCAATGCCGGTGCGCAGCAGCGACAGCGCCGTGCGCTCCTCCGACAGCAGGAGCTGGATCTCGTTGGTGAGCAGCAGCAAGCTGCCATGCCCGCTATCCTTCATTGGGTCATCAGCAGCGGCACCGGGCTTTGCTCGACCAGGCTGGCCGTGGTGCTGCCCAGGACCCAGTCGTGCATGCGGCTGTGGCCATAAGCTCCGGCCACCAGCAGGTCGGCATGGTTCTGGCGCGCCAGCTCGCACAGGGCGCTGCCGGTTTCCACCACGGTATCCAGTCCCACCACGCGCACATTGCGGTGATGGCGGGCCAGGTAGGCCGCCAGGTCGGCGCCCGGTTCGGCGGCCATGTCGATGCGCTCATTTTCCGGGTTGACCACGGCGATCATCACTTGCGAGGCGCGCTGCAGCAGTGGCAGGGCGAAGGCCAGCGCCCGGCTGGCGCCGGCGCTGCCATTCCAGGCGACCATGACGTTATCGAACTTCGCCGCAGGCTGGCGCAGCCCGGGCGGAACCAGCAGCACCGGGCGCACGCATTGCGTAACCAGGCGACCCGGCAGGCGTGAAGGGGCCAGCACGCCGTAATCGGCCACGTCCTGCGTGCCCGCCACCAGCAGGTCGCAGTAGCGCGACTCCAGGACCAGCGCTTCGACCGCCGAGGTGTCGAGCAGGCGCGATTCGAAGGAATCGACGTCCGCCTCGAAGCACTGGCGCTCGAAAGACTCGAGCCGCTGGCGGGCTTCCTGGCGCAATGACTCGGGATCGGGCGTGGGCATGACAGCCATCGGCGCGCCGGTCGACATCAGCGTGTTCAATTCCAGCCAGCCGCTGACGGCAGTGCCGACCAGGTGGGCGCCATACGTCTTGGCCAGACCGGCCGCAACAGCGAACGTGGCCGGCATGCCGGAAACCGGGCTGACGTGGACGACAATTGTCTTGTACATGATGTGCTCCCGAGTCGGTTGATGGGCAGGGCGGCACGGGACGCAGCCGCTTTGAGACCATGCTATGGCTTCGGCGGCTATTGCTTCAATGATCCAGATCAACTTGCCACCTTACGGCAAGGGCGGAGAAAAAAATGATCCATATCATGGCCCGCCACGCCGGGCGGGCGTAGCGTCGCTTGCAGCGGTATCCCTGTATAACCTGACAATAGCGTCCGCAAGGACAATAGGAGGCCCGGCGCAGCCGGGGGCAAGGCCCCAATTCGATGGAGGTAGACGGTCGTGGAAACAAATAAGACGGTATACACCTGCCCCATGCACCCCGAGGTGCGGCAGCCGGCGCCGGGCAACTGCCCGAAGTGCGGCATGACGCTGGAGCCGCTGCTGCCGGCGCTGGAGGAGGAGGGCGACGCCGAACTGGCTGATCTCACGCGGCGCTTCTGGTGGACGCTGCCGCTGACGGTGCTGGTCACCATCCTGGCCATGTTCGGCCACCGCCTTTTTCCGCACGGCCTGGGCGGGCAAAGCTGGATCGAAATGCTGCTCGGGACGCCGGTCGTACTGTGGGCCGGCTGGCCCTTCCTGCTGCGTTGGATAGCATCGCTGAAGGCACGCAGCCCGAATATGTGGACCCTGATCGGCACCGGCGTGCTGGCGGCGTATGGCTACAGCGTGGTCGCGACCATCGTTCCCGGCGCGTTTCCTCCATCGCTGGCTGAACATGGCCGGATCGGCGTGTACTTTGAAGCAGCGGCGGTGATCGTCTCGCTCACCTTGCTGGGGCAGGTGCTCGAATTGCGGGCGCGCTCGCAGACGTCGGCCGCGATCAAGTCGCTGCTCGGCCTTGCGCCCAAGACCGCGCGCCGCATTCGCGAGGGCGGCGAGGAAGAGGATATCCCGCTGGCACACGTGCACGTGGCCGACCTGCTGCGCGTTCGCCCCGGCGAGAAGGTGCCGGTCGACGGGGTGGTGGTGAGCGGCGAAAGCGCGGTCGACGAGTCGATGCTGACCGGCGAGCCGCTGCCGGTCAGCAAACGCAGTGGCGACAAGGTGGTTGGCGCGACGCTGAATACCAGCGGCAGCCTGGTGATGCGCGCCGAGAAGGTCGGCGGCGAAACGATGCTGGCGCAAATCGTGCAAATGGTGTCGCAGGCGCAGCGTTCGCGGGCGCCGATGCAGCGCCTTGCAGACGTGGTAGCGGGATATTTTGTCGGCGCGGTGGTGCTGTTGGCAGTCCTGACGCTGCTTGCCTGGGGCTTGTTCGGGCCCGAGCCGCGCTGGGTGTTCGGTTTCGTCAATGCGGTGGCGGTGCTGATCATTGCCTGCCCCTGCGCACTTGGCCTGGCCACGCCGATGTCCATCATGGCGGCGACCGGCCGCGCCGCGACGCAGGGCATCCTGTTCCGTGACGCTGCCGCCATCGAAGCCTTGCGCAAGGTGGACACGCTGATTGTCGACAAGACCGGCACGCTGACCGAGGGCAAACCCGCTTTCGACAGCGTGGCGGCGGCGCCCGGCTGGGATGGCGACGAAGTACTGCGGCTGGCCGCTTGCCTGGACCTTGGCAGCGAGCACCCGCTGGCGCATGCGCTGGTCGCGCAGGCCCGCCAGCGCGGGCTGCGCCTGGCGGAGCCGTCGGCTTTCGAGTCCGCCAGTGGAATTGGCGTGCGCGGCGTGGTGGAGGGGCGCCGGCTTGCGCTGGGCAACACGGCCCTGATGGACGCGGACGGCGTGGCCTGGGATACCCTGTCCGGCCCTGCCGAATCGCTGCGTTCCAGCGGCGCCAGCGTCATGCTGCTGGCGGTTGAAGGCAAGTTGGCCGGATTGCTGGCCGTGTCGGACCCGGTCAAGCCAAGTTCGGCGGAGGCCATTGCCGCCCTGGCGGCCGAGGGTGTGCGCGTGATCATGGCAACTGGCGATGGCCTGACCACTGCGCGCGCCGTGGCGGCGCGCCTGAGAATCGACGAAGTCCACGGCGAAGTCAAACCGCAGGACAAGCTGCAGCTGGTCGAACGCCTGCAGCGTGAGGGGCGCATCGTGGCCATGGCGGGCGACGGTATCAACGACGCCCCGGCGCTGGCGCGGGCGGATGTTGGCATTGCGATGGGTTCGGGAACCGATGTCGCCATCAACAGCGCCCATGTGGCCCTGGTCAAGGGCGACCTTGCGCGGCATCGCCAGGGCACGGGCGATTTCGAGCGATGCCGTGCGCAATATGCGCCAGAACCTGGCCTTTGCCTTTGCCTATAACGCGCTTGGCATCCCGCTGGCGGCGGGTGTCCTGTACCCGGCGACGGGAATGCTGCTGTCGCCCATGGTTGCGGCGCTGGCAATGAGCCTGAGCTCGGTTTCCGTCATCGGCAATGCGCTGCGCCTGCGGCATGCCGGGTAGGGGAAAGGAAGTTGTTAACGGTTTCTGTGGAAAACCCTGTTAACAAGGCCGCATGCAGCTTGCCAAGTGTTTGATTTAATAGGGGAAATTAATTGTGCGCAAATAAGGGGCAATTGAAACAAGCCGTTCGGCAACAACTGCTATAGTGTTCTATCGACAATCTTCGTGCAGGACTGCCATGCTCCAGCCGCAGAACAAGCAGACGGATGCCTTCATTTCGACCGGCATCGCCGGCCTGGACACCATCCTGGCCGGCGGCCTGACCAAGGATAGGCTGTACCTGCTGGAAGGCGACCCCGGAACGGGCAAGACCACCATGGCGCTGCAGTTCCTGATCGAGGGCGCGCAGCGCGGCGAGCCGGTGCTGTATATCACGCTGGCGGAGAATGAAGTGGAGCTGCGGGCGGTGGCGCAGTCGCACGGCTTCAAGATGAACGGCATCACCGTGCACGAAATCATCCCGGCCGAAGGCGTGCTTGATCCGGACGAACAGTACACGGTATTTCATCCCTCCGAAGTCGAGCTGGGCGAAACCAACCGCCTGATCCTGGCGCAGATCGAGCGGCTCTGTCCGACGCGAGTGGTCATCGACTCCCTGTCGGAGCTGCAGCTCCTGTCGGGAAATCCGCTGCGCTACCGGCGGCACGTGCTGGCGCTGAAGCAGTATTTTGCCCGGCGCGCCTGCACCGCGCTGTTCCTTGACGATAAAACCGCCATCGGCGGCGACCAGCAGGTGCGCAGCATCGCGCACGGCGTGATCTCGCTGCTGCAGGTTGAATCGGGCTATGGCGCCGAGCGTCGCGTACTGCGCGTCCTGAAATACCGTGGCATCGATTATCGGCGCGGGCCGCATGACTATGTGATCGTTTCCGGCGGCGTGGTTGCCTATCCGCGCATCGTGGCCGCCGAATCGCGCGAGCTGGTAAAGCGTAGCCAGGTCGCGAGCGGGCTGCCGTCCCTTGATGCGCTGCTTGGCGGCGGGATTGAAGAAGGCTCCAGCACCCTGATCTCGGGACCGCCTGGCGCCGGCAAGTCGAGCCTTGCGGCCCAATTCGTCAAGTCTGTCACAAACTGCCGGCAGAAGGCCGCCATGTTCGTGTTCGAAGAGTCCTTCAATACCTTGCTGAACCGGGCCGATGGCATTGGCATGGACCTGCGCACGCCGCTGGACTCGGGATTGCTCACCGTCAGCCAGATCGATCCGGCCGAGCTGTCGCCCGGACAATTCGCGCACGCGGTCTGCAAAGCTGCCGACGAAGGGGCCAAGGTGATCGTGATCGACAGCCTGAACGGCTATATGAACGCGATGCCGGAAGCGCGCTTCCTCACCATCCACTTGCGGGAAGTGCTGACCTACCTGGGGCAGCGCGGGGTGGCGACCATGCTGGTCGGCGTGCAACAGGGCGTGACCGGTCCCGCAGGCACCAATGTGGACGTCAGCTACCTGGCCGATAATGTGCTGCTGCTGCGCTACTACGAATCGGACGGCGCCATGCACAAGGCCCTGTCGGTCTTCAAGAAGCGCGGCAGCCGGCATGAAACCACCTTGCGCGCCTTCTCCATCGGCGAAAAAGGGATCGAAGTGGGACGGGTGCTGAAAGGCTTCCGCGGCATCCTCACCGGCGCCCCCGTCACCGTATCGCAAGGAAAAAAGGATGCAGGGGATGAGTGAGCTCGAGCATCGCATCGTCATATTTGCCCCGGTTGGCAAGGATGCGCGCCTGATCGGCCAGGTGCTGGGCCAGGCGCGCCTGGCTTGCCATGTTTGCACGGCGCTGGGCGACGTGGTGCAGGAGTTGCAAACGGGGGCCGCAGCCTTGTTCGTGGTCGAAGAGGCCTTCACCGACCCATTCCTGCGCGAGATCACGGGCTTTCTTGCTGCCCAGCCGGCCTGGTCGGACTTGCCGGTGCTGGTATTGAGCAAAGAGGGGCTGGATTCGCCCGGCATACAGAGGATTTTCGAACAAGTCGGCAACGTCACGCTGCTGGAGCGCCCGGTACGCCGGGCCACCCTGGTGAGCGCGGCGCTGTCGGCAGGCCGTGCCCGCCGCCGCCAGTATGAAATGCGCGAGGTCGACCGCCGCAAGGATGAATTCCTGGCCATCCTTGGCCATGAACTGCGCAATCCGCTGGCGCCGATCCGCACTGCGATGGATGTCCTGAATACCATACCGGAAACCGATCCCAGGGTGCGCAGCATCAGCCAGGTGGTCGAGCGCCAGGTGCGCCACCTGACCCGCCTGGTGGACGACCTGCTCGACGTGGCGCGCATCACCAACGACAAGGTTGCGCTGCAACCCGAGCGCGTCAGCCTGGCGACCGTGCTGCAGCATGCCGTGGAAATCTGCCGCCAGCAGATCGATGCGGGCGGGCATGCACTGGACTTGCGCCAGCCGGAGGGCAGCGTGCTGTTGTTCGGCGACCGCGCGCGCCTGGTGCAAAGCCTGGCCAATGTGCTGGGCAATGCGGCCAAGTTCTCGCCGCCGCGTTCGACCATCCACCTGCACGCCGAGGTGGAAGGCGAGGACGTCGTGTTCACCGTGCGTGACCATGGCGCCGGGCTCGAGCCGGAGGCGCGCTCGCGCATATTCGACCTTTTCGTGCAGGGGCGCGCTGGTTGTTCGCACTCGCTCGGCGGGCTGGGGATCGGGCTTAGCCTGACCCAGCGTTTCACGAACATGCATGGCGGCAGTGTTTCGGTCGCAAGCGGGGGCGCCGGCAAGGGGTGCGAGTTCGTGCTGCGCATGCCGATTGTGGTGGCTGAACGCCGCAGCAGGGAGCGCTCGGCTGCGGGGGCATCCCGGGAGCATCCCGACGACTCGCTGCGCATCATGGTGGTGGACGACAATGAAGACGGCGCGGACATGCTGCAGGTAATGCTGGAAATGGAGGGCTGCACGGTCGCCAAGGCCAATGATGGCCAGGCGGCGATCGCCCTGGCAGGACGATTCCGTCCCCATGCCGTCCTGATGGATATCGGCCTGCCCGATATGCAGGGCTACGAAGCGGCGCGGCGCATCCATGAACTGGAAGGCGGCGAGGACATTGTCTTCATCGCCATGACCGGCTGGGGGCACGACGAGGCGCGCCGCCACGCATCCGACGCCGGCATGCAGCATTACCTGGTCAAGCCGGTGGATCTGGATGTGCTGCGCAAATACCTGTCCGAGATGCGGAACCAGGCCTCGCAACGCGCCTGAGCGCTTGCTTACTGGGCCGCGCTGGCGTTCAGCGAGACGCCGCTGAAAGTGGCGTAGGAGCGGATGCCGATGTGCCAGGTCCCTGCTTGTGGATTGGCCAGCGCGCACGACTCGGTATTGCCGGTCTTGTAAGGGCGGCAGGCGTAGTCGTTGGCAGTGGGCTGCGCGCCAAAGCGCACGTACAGGTCGCCGTCGCCGCTGCCGCCGCTCATGTTCACGCTCAGCGTATTCGCGCATTCAGGCACGTTGATGCTGAAGTACAGCCAGTTGCCTGCCGTGGCGGACAGGTTGGACTGGTTCAGCGTCACGCTGGCGCATGGCAGGTTCAGGGTGCTTGGGAGCGAATGGAGCAGGGTGGTGGTGACCGCGCCGTCCGCGGCAAACGTCATCTGGTACAGGCGGTCGAATTCCGTCTCTGCGATGGCGCTGCCCGGATCGCCGCCCAGTTGCCGGATCAGCTCGGGCGTGGTGTCGGAATGGCCGACCACCAGCGCGTTGTCGGGCAAGGCGCGCAGTTGTTGCGCGAACGCGGCGAGCTGGCCGCCGTCGTATGTGGTGACCGGCAGGTTCAGGTAGGTCGCCAGAGGTTGCGCAGTCTGCTGCGTGCGCTGGTATGACGTCGCGTAGATGTGCTTGACCTGCGCGTCCTTCAGCGTGGCGGCAATGTTGGTGGCGCGTACCTGTCCATCGGCAGTCAGCACAGGGTCGGTGCCGGTGGCCGATTTCTCGGCGTGGCGGGTCAGGTAAATCGTGTTGGCGCCGGCTGGAACCTGTGCTGCGCAAAATGCCAGCGCGAAGGCGCCCAATATGCTCTTCATGTAGTCTCCCGGAATAAATAATTTCACAATGTTGTATTTAAGGCAATAATGCCTCGGGAGGATACGGCAATTTGGCCGGCGCGTCACGCGGCGCACGAAACGATCAGGGATTATCGATGCGCGATATCCCGCCACGCCTGCCATTGCGGTCGAAGGCCGCCACCTGGATCACGCCGCGATCGGCGATTGGCCCCGTCACCAGCGGGCTGGCGGCATGCGGCTCGGTGCCGTCGCTGGTGTAGCGCAGGGCAAGGCCGGGCAGGGCATGGTTGGCGTGGACTTTGCCGCCGTCCCTCGACAGGCCGGGCGGGGCGATGCGGTAGTTGACGGGGCCCAGCGGTGCAGTGTCGAGGTCGAGGCGCCGCAGCACGCGCTGGCCTAATACATTCACGAAGCGTGACCAATCGGCGCGGCGCAAGGCTGCTGCCCTGGCGGGATCGGTTTCGTTGGCCCATGCAGGATCGGCGGCCCAGGCGCGTTCGGCCATGGCCAGCAGGCGCGGCACCAGCAGGTAGTCGATCAATGCGGGATCCCGGATGGTTTCGGTCCACAGCGCAGCTTCCAGGCCGCGGATGCGCTGCCGGCCGGCGTCGCTCAGGCTCTTGTCGAGCGGGACGAAGTTGTAGACGTCATCGAGCTCGATATAGGCGGCCCAGTTCACGCCCGGTTCGTCGGGATTGAGGTTGTGGCTCATGTCCAGGTACTGCCTGGTGGCGGGCGCCAGGATCACGTCGTAGCCGGCATTGGCAAGCCGGTAGCCCAGGTCGGCCGCGGCGCCGACGTTGTTCCAGACGTGGAGCCGGAAACCGCGCCCGGCGAAATGCGGGTTCGGCACCAGCTTGCGCGTTCCCAGTTCCTCCCACCCCGCGGTGGCCACGCCTTGCCGGCGCACGATGGCGTCAACGCGGTCGTAGAAATAATCCCAGAGGTCGGCAGTGGACTGCAGTTTGTGCCGCGCCATCAGGCTGCGGCTGGCAGGGGATTTTTCCCAGGCGCCCGCCGCGAGCTCATCGCCGCCGACGTGCAGGGTGCGCAGCGGGACGCCGGCTTCGCGGTGCATGGCGGCGACCTCGCCTGCCACGTGTTCGATGAAGGCGTAGCTGGACTCGAGGCCCGGATTGATCACATTGTCGTGGAAGTTCTGCGCTGATTTGTACTGCGACCGGTCGGCCAGGTCGTTCAGCAGGTATTTGGCGGCGTCCGACCGGCCTGCGGCCTTCATGCGCCGATAGCGTGCCTCCATGGCCTGGACCGCCGCGCGCGCGTGGCCGGGCATTTCGATTTCCGGGATGACCTCGATATGGCGGGCGGCCGCGTAGCGCAGGATCTCGATGTAGTCGGCGCGGGAGTAGTAGCCGCTGCCGTGCGGATCGCCGGCGCTGGGGCCGGAGCCGTAGGCCGGCTGCAGGCGCACGCCAGGTTTTGCGCTGTGGCCGCGCACCGCGCCGATGCTGGTCAATTCCGGCAGTCCGGCAATTTCAAGGCGCCAGCCTTCGTCGTCGGTCAAATGGAAGTGGAAGGCGTTCAGCTTGAAGCGCGCCATCAGGTCGAGCAGGTGGAAGATGGTTTGTTTGCCCTGGAAGTTGCGGCTGACGTCCAGCATCAGGCCGCGATAAGCGAAGCGCGGGGCATCGGTCACGGCCAGCAGCGGCAGGTCCACTGCTTGCTGCGTTCCGGCGATGGGCAGCGGCAGCAGGTCGCGCAGCGATTGCAGGCCGTGCGCCACGCCGGCAGGGCTGTTGCCGGTGATGGCAATGCCATCGGCCGTCACGGCCAGGGTATAAGCCTCGGGCGAGGACTGGCCGGCGACGGTGCCGGTTGCGAGGCGCAAAGTGGTGCCGGAGGGCGCTGCAGCGCTGGCGGGCAAGTATTGCTGAAACAGGCTGCCGGCAAGGGCGGCTTCCTGTTCCAGGCCGCCAGCGGCCACGATGGCCGGCGCCGCTGCCAGGTGCAAGGTGCCGGGACCTTGCCGCAGCTGCAGCGGGGTCGGGAAGATGGGCGGCAGCGCGCTGGCCGGCAGCACGCCCGTCCCTGCGTTGCGGCGGTACAGGTCCTGGGCCGTTACTGCCTGGCCTTGCTGCAGCTGGTCCGGGCGCGGCAGCGGCAGCATGCGGTAGTCGGCGATGGCCTGCGCCTTGTCGGGCGCCGCGTCATAGACCATGTACAGGCCGGAAGGGGCGCGGTAGGCCTTGGCGTCGGGGCTCGGGG
>Ga0307408_100003231_pt1 | contig 11206 bp, 8 predicted proteins | sample 322Cmetagenome_FD_202116 | JGI IMG/M metagenome (GOLD analysis project Ga0307408, IMG submission 202116) | Maize rhizosphere microbial communities from greenhouse at UC Davis, California, United States - 322HYB-C-3 | ecosystem: Host-associated > Plants > Roots > Rhizosphere > Soil | place: USA... | reverse complement strand
TGGCCGAAATGACCGCCAAGCGCAGCTCCCTGGAAGCGGCATCATCCGCCTGTCGCCCGAGTTGCCAACCCAGGTAACCCCAGAGCAACGCGCAGCACGCCCCGACTATCGCGGCCACGCCCGCACCTTGGCCCAGCTGGTCGAGCAGGCTCTTGGCCCAGCCGCTCATGGCGTCACCGGCGCGATAGACAACGGTGTCGATGAAGTTCTTGGCCTTGTATTTACTTTCAGCGTCCAGCGGCGCGAACAGCATCTCCCTGCCCGGCCGGACGAACGCGTACTCACCGATCCGTCGCACAATCATCAACGTCGCCAGCAGCGCAAAGCCAGGCGCCAGGGCGAGTCCCAAAAAGCCGATGCACATCAGCAACGGGACGACGGCCAGCAATGCCCGCACGCCGAGCCTGGGTGCGATCCGGCCGGTGATGAATAACTGGGACAGCAACGCGCCGGCCTGCACGATAATGTCGATGGTGCTGAAGATGCGCACTTGCGATGCGCGGTCCGGATAGTGCTCGGCCACCAGGCGCGCCTGCTCGAAATAGAGGAAGGTGCTGACCGTCGCCAACAACACCACGAAACCGGCGATCCCCAACAGGTACGGCGAGCGGAGCACCGCAAGCATCCCACTGAACGGGTTGCCGGCCAGGGGCTGCCGGGGGCTTTGCGTGGGCGCTGCGCCGGGGCGACCGGCCCCGCCTTGCCCGCGCCAACTCATCAAGGTCCGTTTCAATACCAGCGTGGCGCCGAGCAACACAGCCGCCAGCAGCATCAAGCCCGACGCGCCCAAGGTGTCGATCAACAGCGCGCTCAGCGCCGGCCCCAGCAGGCCGCCGACGCTGGCGCCGGCGGCGATGAACGCAAACAAGCGCTTGGCCTGCTCACTGTCGAACACGTCCGCCATCAAGCTCCAGGCCACCGACACGACGAACAGGTTGTACACCGATATCCAGACGTAAAACACCCGGGCCAGCCAGACACTGTCCGGCAAAAATTGGAAGACCTCGACGAACATCAGCAGATTGATGCCGAAGAAGCCATAGACCCAATCGATCAGGCGCAGCCGCGGGACCCGGGAACTGAGCCAGGCGAACAACGGAACAGCCGCCAGCATGACCAGGAAGGTCGCGGTGAACAGCCATTGCAGGTTTTCCACGCCCGCCGCGATGCCCATCGATTCGCGGATCGGACGCAGCATGAAGTAACCGGTAAACAGGCAAAGGAACAGCAGGAACCCGCACAGCGCCGGACGCAGCTCACCGTCGCGGGCGTTGAGGGCGAGGCTCAGCCGGTGCAAGTAGGAAATCGTACTCATGGAAACTCCAGGGAGACGGCGACAGGCCAGAGGATAGGCGCGGGACGAACGCCCGCGCCGGGGGTCGGATCAGCGATAGGTAACGCCGGTCAGGCGCTCGGAGGTGGCCCAGAGCCGTTCGGCATCCGCTTCGTTGGTCGCGGTCGGTGGCGTTTTGGCGAACCCCAGCGGACCGCGTTTTTCGTCATCGCCGGTCGGGCCGTAGTACGCACCGCCAACGGCCTGCTCGGCGGTGGCCGCGTACAGCGTGGGCAGCGCCCCTTGTGCCGCGGAATGGTAGGCCTCGCGATCCTTCGCCCAGCGCTGGCCAAACTCACTGTTGACCCCGGGCCCGCGGGCGACCAGTTCGGTGACGGCCACGCCAGGATGCGCGGCGATGCTGCGGATACCCCATTTCTGCGCGTCACTGCGCCGTTGCAGCGCGAACGACCACTGCAGGACGGCCAGTTTCGACTGCGCGTAGGCCGCATAAGGGTCGTACTTCTGCTCGGCTTGCAGGTCATCGAAATTCACCGCGCCGCGGGTGGCCGCGATGCTGGAAAGGCTCACCACGCGGGGATCGTCACTTTGCCGTAGCAGCGGAACCAGCAGGCCGGTCAGCGCGAAGTGCCCGAGGTAGTTGGTTGCCAACTGAAGCTCGAAGCCATCGGCGGATGTGCCCCGCTCGGGCGGCGCCATGATCGCTGCATTATTGATCAGCACGTCCAGGCGCGGCAGCCTCTGGTTGAGACGCTCGGCCAGGCCGCGCACCGATGACAGGTTGGCCAGGTCCACCGACTCGAACTGCAACTTGGCGTCAGGGACCGCCTCGCGGATACGCTTGATCGCCTCCGCGCCCCGCTCCGGATTGCGCGCAGCGATGATCACCTCGGCCCCCGCACGCGCCAAGGCCAGCGCATCCTCATAGCCCATGCCGCTGGTGCCGCCGGTCACCAGGACAATCCGGCCCTTCTGGGAGGGCATGTCGTTGGTCGACCAGTCGGGTTTCGGCGCGACACGACCCGATGCTTCGATACTCATCGCACTGAGCAGCGCGATACCGGCCGTCAATGTTCGGGTTCGCCGCATGAGCTGGCTCATGGTGTGCAAAAGGCCGCCTGCGGGAGTGATTGTTCTATTCCACATGATTGAGTTCCTTGGTTGGATGGCGAACCGGCGCGGCCGGGCTTACTGGACGGAGCAGGCGTCTGTCTGCTGGAGGAAGCTGACGTGACGAATCTCCCCCTGCGTGTCGACGTAGGTCATCGTTGCCTGCCCGACTTCGCATACGGTTGATTTCGGTTCCTCGATACGAATGGCCTGGGCGATGTCCAGTGGCATGCCGTATTCGTAGGCAGGGGCTTGGGTCTGTTCTTTGGCGAACAGGGGCGAACCGCTCAACGTGATCACTGCCAGCAGGCTGGCGACCGAGAAGGTTTGAATGTTCATGGTGGACTCCACTGTCCTGACCGGGATGGTGGTTGCACTCTAGGAGGGGGACGCTGACGTCAAGGTGACCGGTGACTGACAGGAACATGTCAAAATCCGGCATTGCGCGGTGGGCCCGCGGAGCAATGCCGGAGTGAGGGGAATACCAAGCCGGGGAGTATTTGAACCCTGCTCAGAAATCGACAGTGGCCGAAACCAGGTAGGTGCGAGGGGTCGCCAAGGTCAACCCCGGCTCGCTGTCATCCGAAGCCCCCGCCGAGCTCCAATAACGCTTGTCCGCAACGTTCTCGATATTGGCGCGCAACGTGATGTTCTTGTCATCCACCTTGAAGGCATACCGCGCGCCAACGTCGAAGCGCTCCCACGAATCGATCTTTTTGGTATTGGACGGATCCAGATACTGGGAGCTGGAATAGATGCCCCGGCTGGTCAGCGTCAGCCCCTGCACCGTCGGCACGTCCCATTCCGCGCCGAGGTTAATGTTGTACTCCGGCGTGGCCGGCGCCCGGTTGCCGTCGAAGGCGGGGTTGGTGGTGTCGGTCAATTCGCTGTCGATGTACATCAAGCCCCCGAGCAGGCGCACGCCTTTGAGCGGTTCACCGAATACGCTCAATTCCACACCGGTATTTTCCCGTTTGCCGTTCGGGCCGAACAGGTTTGTCGTGGCATCGGTGGCATAGGCCGGCTGTTTGATCCGGAACACCGCGGCGGTCACCGCGAGCGCACCGGCATCATACTTGGCGCCGACTTCGACCTGGCGACTGATGAACGGCGGGAAGATTTCGTCACTGTTATCGGCAGATGTCGGCGCGATTTTGCCCTGGCTCAAGCCCTCCATGTAGTTGGCATAAAGGGACAGCCTGTCGGTCGCCTTGAACAGGACGCCGCCCGACGGCGAGACCTTTTCTTCGTCATAGGCCGTGGGGCCCTTGACGCCATCGGACCAATCGTCCACCTCCACGCGCTGCCAGCGGGCGCCGAGGGTCAACAGCAACCGGTCATCGAACAATCCCAGGGTGTCGGACAGGGCGACGCCGCTGAAGTGGTTCTCCGTGTAGACCTTCGGATCCGGGCGCGTGGGCAGGTTCGGCGTGGGTGTCTGCACCGGGTCGTACAGGTTGCTGCGGCCGTTGGCGTATCGGGCGCCGCCGTTTTCGAAATCCATGTAGAAATAACTGGCGGCCAGGTTGACCTCGTGGCTCACCGGCCCGGTATGGAACCAGTTGCGTACGCCGGCGTTGGCGGTGCGGACATCTTCATCACGCGTGAAGTCCCGGGGCGACACGGTGAAGTCGCCCGCGGCGTTGCTGACCGAAACGTTGTGCCGCAGGAAATCGTGATGACTCTTGCGGGCTCCCGCCCCGCCATAAAGCATCACGGAATCGTTGACATCGTACTCGGCGTTCACCGCGCCGAAGGTGTCCTCGGTACGCGCCTTGCTCCAATGCTGCGCGTAGTTGCGACGCACGTCGCTGGCGTGGGGAATCGGCGCCGCGGCCGCCACCTGGACGCGCTCCTGGGGCGCATCGGTATCACGCTCGGTGTGGCCGATGTCGGTGGAAAGGCGCAGGCGCTCGCCACGAAAGTCCAGGCCCAGCACCGCCATCTCGCGGTCCACGCTTTGATGATCCCAATCCGTGTCGCCGGACTGTTTCACCCCGTTGAAACGGACACCGAACTGGTTGTCTTCGCCGAAACGGCGGCCCACATCCACGGCAGCGCCGGGTTGGCTGTCGGAGGCGTAGCTGCCCGTGATGGAGGTGATCGGCTGGTCGGTGGCGCGCTTGGGCACCACGTTGATCCCCCCGCCGACGCTGCCACGCGGCGAAATCCCGTTGATGAGCTGGGTCGGCCCCTTGAGGATGTCGACGCGATCGGCCATTTCCATATCGATCGTGTAGGTCGGCAAGAGGCCGTAGAGGCCGTTATAGGCAACGTCGCTGTTGAACAGGCTCAACCCTCGGATGGTGAATTGTTCATAGCGACCGCCCGCCGGGTTGGTGGCGCGCACCGAAGGGTCGCTGGCGATCAAGTCGCCCAAGGTCCGTGCCTGCAGGTTCTTTACCGTCTCGCCGGTGTAGGTCGTCATGCTGAACGGGGTGTCCATGAAGTCCCGCGAACCGAGCAACCCCTGGGAACCACGCCGGGCGACCTGGCCGCCCGCATAGGGTTCGCCACCCGCCGAACCGGTGGTGCCGAGGATCGAGGTAGGGGCCAATTGCAGGCTGCTGCCTTCGGGTGCCGGGACCAGGATGTACGCCTGCTCCCCGACGGCTTGCAATTGCAGGCCGGACCCTTGCAGCAACCGCGCAAAGCCGTCCTGCACACCGTACTCACCGGAGAGGCCGGCGCTGTCGCGACCGCTGACCAGGGCCGGGTCCACCGACAGATTGACCCCCGCCTGTCCAGCGAAGCGGGTCAGTGCCGACCCCAGGCTGCCGGCGGGCACTTGATAGCTGCGCCGGGCGCTTTCTTCTGCCTGGCTGGGCGTTACCAACAACGCACTGGCGCTCAGGCTCAGCAGCAAGCCCAGCTTCAACAAAGGGTGGCGCAACAGCGGACGCCGACCGGCGATGGCCGGGCGTAGGTGCAACGGTGTGACTGCGGACATTGGAGAACGCTCTCGTTTTTTGTTCAGTTGCCAGGAATGACAAGCGAGACAAAAAAAAGGGACAGGCTTCAGGCGATATTTTTGCGTGGCGTCAACGTGACCCAATAGCGAGTACGCATCTGCACCTCCAAGGGCAGGCTGGCCGAGAGCAGCGCAAGGATGCGATCGGTATTGTCCAGGCGGAAGCTACCGGTGACGCGAAGCGATTCCAGTGCCGGGTCCCAGCGCAACACGCCCGGGCGATAACGGTCCAGCTCACGCAGGAAGTCCCCCAGGCGTTGGTTCTGTGCCACGAGCACGCCGTCACGCCAGCCCAATTGCGCGACGTCGAAGCCGCTGACCGGCCCCGCGCCCGTGGCGTGCAGATCGATTTGCTGCCCGGCTTCCAAGGTCACCAACGGACCGCGCAACGGTGTTAGCTGCAGCTCGCCGCTGAGCACCGAAGCATGGCAGGTGCGTTCATCCAGGCGGATGCACGCTTCGCCTCGATTGATCGTGATGACGCCGTACGGGCCTTGCACTGTCAAAGGCACGGTACCAGCGGCCTTGAGGGACATCTCACCGCGCACCAGCACCAAGCGGCGGGCCTTGAGATCCAGGTCCACGGCGCTATCGGTGTTCAATTGCAGGATGCTGCCATCGGCCAACGTCCAGCGGCGTTGCTCGCCGGTGGCGGTGTGCAGGTCGGCGCGCCAGACGTCCAGCGGCAATTCACGCCCGAGCAGCCAGGCCGTGGGCACGAGGGCGGCGACGCCCAACGCGCGCTTGAGCACGGCGCGACGGGACAGTGCCGGACGATCGAGCGTGGCCATGCCCAATGAAGGCGGCACCCCGGCAAATCGCTGGCGTAACAACTGGGCTTTCTGCCACGCGGCTTCGTGCTCGGCGTGGCTGTCACGCCAGCGTTGCAGCGCAGCGTGGTCGACCCCCTCCTCGCCGGACTCGATCATCGCCAGCCACCGGGCCGCTGCCCGGGCCACTTCGCGGGCCTCGGGCGTCAGCGCCTGGCGAGTCAAAAGTCCACCAACAGGCAATGCTCATAAGCCTGGGCCATGTAGCGCTTGACGGTGCGCTCGGCCACCTGCAAGCGCTCGGCGATCTCCCGGTAGCCCAGCCCTTCGAGCTGGCTCCACAAGAATGCCCTGCGCACCAGCGGCGGCAGGCCATCGAGCAACTCATCCAAGGCGTGGAGGGTTTCCAGCAGCAACCAGCGCTGCTCGGGAGACGGTACACAGGCTTCAGGCAGGTTCGCCAATGCGTCGAGATAGGCTTGTTCCAGGTTGCGGCGGGTATAGAAATTGCTCAACAGCCGCTTCCCTACCGTCAGCAGATAAGCGCGCGGTTCTTGCAGATCAGCCAGCGGCTGGGCGCTGGACAACACCCGTAGAAACGTATCCTGGCGCAGGTCGGCGGCATCCCAGGCGTTGCCCATGCGACGCCTCAGCCAACCTTCCAGCCAACCGCCGTGGTCGCGGTATAACGCATGGAGGGCGTGCTCCGCCGGCTTTGCTGCATCAAGCATGTGAAGAAGCCCTGGGCAAGAATGTCGTTAATGAGACTGATTCTAATTAATATCCGCAGGCTATTCCAAGGCTTTAATACAAGGCAGTAGAAGATGGTCGATGAATCAGCGCCCTGGACCACAAGGGCGCCGTCCGTCTCAGTGGCTTGCGTGCAGGGTCTTGGGCACTTCGGGCATGGCCGACGAGTGATGGTTGATGATCTTCCACTGCCCGTCGAGTCGCTCGTAAAGGAAGGTGTAGCGCGCCTGCACCTCGCGTTTGGAACCGTCGGCCTGGGTCAGCGTGAAGGTGTAGACGCCACTGTCCATCGCCGCGTCGGCGCCCAGGTGACGGATCTCCCGGTAGTTGATCACGCCGACCGGCTTGCCTGCCAGGAAGTGCACAAAGTAGTCCTGGATCTGTTCTGGAGTGCTGCGCACCTTGTTGGAAACAGTCGGTTGCAATATCGCATCCGGGGCGTAGAGGGCGGTCACGGCGCTGGCGCTGCCGGTTTGCAGTGCCACGTTCCAACGGTCGAACAGCCCCGCAATTTCCCGGTCGGTTTGCTTTTGCGGTAGCTCGGCGACGGTGCGGTATACGAACGGCACGGTTTCCACGGCCTGGACAAATGGCGCGGCCAGCAGGAAAAAAGCGGCAATGGCACAGGTTTTCATTTTCATCGTTGCGTTCCTTTGGGTTTCAATGGCCCCACTTTGCCGGTCCACGCGGTGCCCGCCATCGGCCAACCGGTGCCGATCGCCTATGCCATTCGGCAGATAGGCTGGGTGCCGATCGCAAGGTCTAATGAAGCCAATCACTTACGGGCCGATGCCCTTCCACGCTGGAGTTCCCCCATTGCAAAGCCCACCCCATGACCCAGGCAGCGCCCTGGCGATGCGCAGCCAATATCGCCAGTCGCAAAGCCGGGCGGCACGCCTGGGTCTTTTGCTGGGTACCGGCCATGAGCTGACCCGGCTGCCGTTGGCGCAGATGCGCCAGCGTGCGGTGCAGCGAGCGTGCGCCTTCGTCGCCATGGACCATGGCCTGTTGCTGGAGTGGACGCCGGACACCACGCTGCAGACCGTTGCCAGCCACGGCAGCGGCGATGGACTCGACCTGCTGGCCAGTCTCGCGCAGCCTTCGGCGCCGGAACCGCAATGGTTGGACTGCCCGGGCAAAGCCTTGGCGCAGGTGTTGCGCATGCCGTTGCGAGGTGCGGACGGCATCGTGTTCGGCGCCCTGCTGCTGGGCAACAGCGTGCCCTTGGGCGCCCCCGACAACGAAGACATCGAGTCACTGCAATTGCTCGCGACGCTGCTGGCGGCGCACATGGAAAACAGCCGACTGCTCCAGGCGTTGCAAGCACGGGAGCGGACGATGTCCGAGCTGGTCCATCGACTGTTCACTGCCCAGGAAGACGAACGCAAGCGCGTGGCCTATGACCTGCATGATGGCCTGGCGCAGAACCTCGCGGGGCTGCACCAGCGCCTGCAAGGGTTTGCCGGACGCTGCTCGCCAATGGCGTCGACACTGGACAATGAACTCCAGGCCATCCTCGACCTGGCCCAGCGCTGCGTCGGCGAGAGTCGGCAATTGATTGGCGGCCTTCGCCCCCATGTGCTGGATGATTTTGGCTTGTACAGCGCCATCGACAAGGAAGCCGATCGCCTGCGCGAAGCCGGACTGGTGGTGGACTGGACCAGGCACAGTACCGCGCGGCTGTCGGCAAACGCCGAGATTGCCCTGTTCCGCATCGCCCAGGAAGGCATCAACAATATCCTCAAGCATGCCCAGGCCCGGCACGTGTGCCTGGGCTTGACGGTGGGTGACGGGCTGGCCACGTTGCGGGTCGAGGACGATGGCCGTGGATTTGCCCTCGATCCACCCATTGAAAGCCATGGGTCCAGCCACCTGGGCCTGGCGGCCATGCAGGAACGCGCAAGCCTGCTCGGTGGCCACCTGGACTGTCGCAGCGAACCCGGTGGTGGCACCCGCTTGTTGGCCAGCGTGCCGCTGCCAATCCAAGGAGAACATCCATGAACCGTCCCGTGCGCCTACTGCTGGCCGACGATCACGAAGTCACCCGTACCGGTTTCATTTCCATGCTCGCCGGCATTGAAGGGTTCGAAGTGGTCGGCCAGGCGTGCGACGGCCAGGAGGCACTCGATCTGTGTGAGCGGTTGCAGCCCGACATCGCCATCCTCGATATCCGCATGCCGGTGCTCAACGGCCTTGGTGCGGCGCGCATCCTCAAGCAGCGCCAGCCACAGATCAAGGTGATGGTCTTCACCATGGACGACAGTCCCGACCACCTCGAAGCCGCCATTGGGGCAGGTGCCGTCGGCTATTTGCTCAAGGATGCCAGCCGTGCCGAGATGCTCGATGCGCTGAAACGGGTCGCCCAGGGCGAAGAAGCCCTCAACAGCGCGGTCAGCGCCCGCCTCTTGCGACGCATGGCCGAGCGCGGCGCAAGCGGTGCGCCGCAGGTCCAGGCGCTGACAACTCGCGAGCGCCAGGTGCTCGGTCTGGTGGCGAGCGGGTTCAGCAACCGTGAGATCGGCGAAAAGCTCGGCATCGCCCCCGGCACCGCGAAGGCCCACGTGGAACGGGTCATCGGCAAGCTTGGCGCCGCCGACCGAACCCAGGCCGCCGTGCGCGGTGTTGCCCTGGGGCTGGTCGCGCAACCTTCCGGACAATGGCCATGAGGTTTCTCGCCGCCCGACGTTGGGCCAACCTGCCCTTGCGCGGCAAGGCATTGGTGGTGATCTCCCTGCCATTGGTGGTCCTGTTGCTGTCCTTGGTGCTGATCTATATCACTGAGCGCCAGACCGCCCGCGCCGAGGAAGATGTTCGCCGTGTCCTGCTGGTGCAGGGCGACATCCAGGCGGTGCACACCTTGCTGGCCGAAGCGGCCGCCAGCGTGCGCGGCTATCTGTTGACCCGTCGCGAAGATTTCCTGCCTGGCTATGAACAGGCCACACCGAAGATCCAGGCCGCATTGCAACGCCTGGATCACAACATCCGCGACGCCAGGATGCGCGAGCATCTCAAGACCATCACGCCGCTGATCGGCGAAAAACTCAAGGGGCTGGTCGCCCTGCGCACAGGCAAGGGCGATGACACCGCGACCATTACCGCCATCCTGATCGAAAACAAACAAGTGCTGGATGTGTTGCGCGAACAGATCAGCGCCATGCGCATCCGCGAAGACGCCTTGCTCGCCGAGCGCAGCGCCGCCGCCTCGGCCACGCGCATGCGCCTGTTGTTCGCGACCCTGCTGGCGGCGGTGTGCGGGCTGTTTGGCGCCATCGTCGCGGTGCTGTTCCTGTCCAAGGGCATCGTTGCCAGGGTCCAGAAGGTACAAGGCAACGCCCAGCGCCTGGCGTTGGGCCAACCGCTGCTGCCACAACCACCGGAGCGGGATGAAATCGGCCAACTGGGCACGCGCCTGGTGGAGGCCGGGCAATTGCTGGCCGAGCGCGAGCGAGCCTTGCGCGATAACGAAGAACGCCTGCGACTGATCATCGACGGCGTGAAGGACTATGGGATTTTCGCCCTGGACGCCCAGGGCCATGTGATCACGTGGAATGTCGGCGCCGAGCGGATCAAGGGTTATACCGAACAGGAAGTGCTTGGCCGGCATTTCTCGCTGTTCTACCTCGCCGAAGAATGCCCGGCGCACCCGGACATGGCCCTGCTCGAGGCCACCCGCGACGGTCACTACATGGAAGAAGGCTGGCGATGCCGCAAGGACGGCAGTCGGTTCTGGGCCAGCGTGGTGATCACCGCCCAATACGACGGCACCGGCGCCCTGCGCGGCTTCTCCAAGATCACCCGCGACATTACCGACCGGCGTGCCGCCGAGATAGCCCTGCGCACGGCCCGCGAGGAAGCCGAAAGCGCCAGTCGCGCCAAGAGTGAGTTCCTGTCACGCATGAGCCACGAACTGCGTACGCCGTTGAACTCCATCCTGGGCTTCGCGCAACTGCTGGACATGGATTCCATCGCTGGCCAGCGCCCGCAGGTCAGTCACATCCTCCGGGCGGGCCAGCACTTGCTGGCGTTGATCAACGAGGTGCTCGACATCGCCCGGATCGAAGCGGGTCGACTGCCGTTGAACATCGAACCGATCGGCCTGCCGGCGGTGCTGCACGAAGCCTTGACCCTGGTATCGCCAATGGCCGCCGACGCCGGTATCCATTTGGCCGAGCTTCCCTTGCTGCCCGACGGCAGCGGCGTGCTTGCCGACCGCCAACGCCTGGTCCAGGTGTTGTTGAACCTGCTGTCCAACGCCATCAAATACAACCGGCCGGGCGGCGAGGTGCGCATCGAGGTCATTGTCCAAGCCCC
>Ga0307408_100003229_pt1 | contig 11211 bp, 7 predicted proteins | sample 322Cmetagenome_FD_202116 | JGI IMG/M metagenome (GOLD analysis project Ga0307408, IMG submission 202116) | Maize rhizosphere microbial communities from greenhouse at UC Davis, California, United States - 322HYB-C-3 | ecosystem: Host-associated > Plants > Roots > Rhizosphere > Soil | place: USA... | reverse complement strand
AGTGTCCGCGCGTCCGCCGGACCTATGCAGGCCGCGAGCCGGATGCTCCGTGGCGGAAAGCCGCGCTCGATCGCATCGAGCATCTTCGCAAGGCAGACTTCTCCGTTCGCGTCCGGGGAGCCGATGGTGAACCGCTCTCGAATGCCAAGGTCACGCTGACACTGCGCCGCCATGAGTTCGGCTTCGGCTCCGCCGTCACCGCGGAGCTTCTGACCGCCGAAACGGAAGACGCACAGCGCTATCGCGAGATCGTCGACCGACTCTTCAGCCGCGTGGTGTTCGAGGACGATCTCAAGGACTTCGGGTGGGAAACGGGCGCAGCCGGAAAGGACGAGCACAAGCAGCGGATTGACCAAGCGTTCGGTTGGCTGGGGAGAAGAAAGATCAGCGTGCGCGGCCACTACCTGATGCAAGTCGCCGTGCCGCCGAACCTTGCCGACGTTAAAGATTCAGAAGCGATCCGCCGCCACTTTTTGGACACCGCTCAGGAACGCGTCGACTTCGCTGGCGGCCGAGTTTGCGAGTGGGACGTCATCAATCATCCCGTCGCGTGGAGCGGGGCCGACTTGCTGTCAAAGAGGGCGGGCTTGGAGAAGCTCGATCGCGAAGTCTATGCTCTGGCGCAGCGTGCGACATCCCTGCCGTTTTTCGTCAATGAAGACCAGATTTTCCGCCCGGGACGTCAGGCAGATGAAACCTTCACCTATCTTGAATCGCTGAAACGCGCCGGTTTTCGGGTCGATGGCCTCGGCAATCAGGCTCACTTCGACGAGAGCTTCCTGCCTTCACCCGGGCAACTTCTCGCCGTGACCGATCGCTTCGCCACCTTGGTGCCGCGGCAGGTGGTTACCGAGTTCGACATCGTCACGCAGGATGATGAAGAGCTTGCCGCCGACTACACCCGCGATGCCCTGATCGCCTGCTTCAGTCATCCCGCCTACAGCGGTTTCCTGCTGTGGGGATTCTGGGAGGGCAGGCATTGGAAACCGGAGGCCGCGTCGTGGAACCAGGACTGGTCGATCCGCAAACGAGGCGAAGTGCTGGAGGAATGGCTGGGACGCCGTTGGACCACCCGCGTCACGCTGACTACCGGAGCTGACGGAACGGTTCGCTGGCGGGGATTTCCCGGTCACTACCAACTTGAGAGTGGGGAGAAGCAGCAGGAATTCACGGTGTCGAAGGATACCCCTGCGGCAGACGTCGAGTTCCGCTGAAGCGAATCTCGGTCTTGCACGGCGCGGCTGCATCGCGGACGGATGGCGCGTGACCGAAGAATCTCCGCCGACTCTCCAGCGCCGCGTCGCCCTGCTCTTGTGGCTGGTGCCGCTCGGGCTGGTCTTTACCAGTGGCTTGGGGCTGTGGCTTCACTTCAAGGCAAAGACCGCGGGAGAGCAGATCGAGCAGGCGCGCTTCACTACCGCCATCAATGCAGACCTGCTGCACGATGATATGGTTAAGATGCTCGGCTTCGTGGGCGAGCGCCATATTTCCAGGCCTGCTGGCATCCAGGGTCTCAAGCGCGCCGCGGCGATGATCGAGGGCTCACTCGGTCCGGCGAATGCGGGGTACAAGATCGAGAGTATCTCCGGTCCGGAGGTCGATGAGAGCCGCTGGCCCATCCTGATCGCCACCCTGCGTGGCGGTGATCAGAAGGCAACCCCGTTGTGGATTGTGGCCCCTTACGATACGCGCCCGGGTTCTCCGGGTGCGGAGGCGAATGCCAGTGGCGTCGTCAGCGTGATGGCCGCTGCCCACGCCCTTGCCAACACTCCGCCGAAACGGTCTGTCCATTTCGCTTTCGTGCCCCATGCCTACGACGCGGAGGCGCCCGTGATGGAGCTTCAAGGGCTGCTCGCCGATCGAATTGGCAAGGCAAGCACCGTGCTCGTCGTTGAGTCCATGGGCGCAGCGGAAAAGCTGATGATCAGCTCTCGCGATGCCGACAATGCGGCGCTCCGGCAGACCACCGGTCTTGGCGAGGTCGTGGGCGCGGAAGCGATCTGCCTGGAGGATGACTTCGATCTGTCCGCCACTTTGTTCGAGCTTGATCTGCCCGCTGCACGCGTTTCCACGCGCCCGGTGGTGAAGGCGGACGAGGCCGATGACAACGCTCCCGATGCTGCAGTTCATGCCGCCGCGACGCGCTCCTTGGTGACTCTGATCGAAAGATTGTCAGGTAATTGAAAAAACCTCTTGCACGGCCCGGAGGGAACCCCTACCAAGCGCGCGACCTCGCCGCTGGCGAGGGTCACAAGACAGGACACGAGGGGCATTAGCTCAGTTGGTAGAGCACTTGCATGGCATGCAAGGGGTCAGCGGTTCGAATCCGCTATGCTCCACTCCTCCGGTCCTTATCACCTTCCTCTTCCCGAAGGTTCCTTCTCGCTCTCTACTGGTCCGTCGCGCCATGGTTCGATGCCTCCGGGACACATTCCGGGATTTGGGCTTGGAAAACCATCGATCCTGCGGACTGAATCGCGGCATGTTTAGCGCCAGCAAGCTTTCCGAGGAACAGAAGTCCGCCCTTCACCGCTGGGCAGCCGACGGTGCCAGCATTGCTGACCTCCAGAAGCGTCTGAAGGATGAGTTCGACATTGGCATCACTTACATGGATGCCCGTTTCATGGTGCTCGATCTTGGCATCGAACTGAAAGAGGCACCGCCGGAGGAAAAGAAGCCGGAAGAGGAAGCCGCCAAGCCCGTGCCGACCGGCACTGTGGAGGTGACCATGGACGGCCTCGCGCTCCCCGGTGCCTTGATCTCCGGCAAGGTCACTTTTTCCGATGGCGAGACTGCCGTCTGGATGCTCGATCATCATGGCCGCCCCGGTCTCGATCCCGACAGGGCGGGCTATCGTCCGACTCAGGAAGACGTGATCGACTTCCAAAAGCAGCTTTCTGAGATGGTCCGCCGGAAGGGCTACTGATCGGACGGACGGGGATTACCCCGCTCGCGAGGATGGGTTTATCTCCCAGCTGTTTGTTCTTGATAGAAAAAGAACGACACGGTTGAGATAAGTTCATGTCCAGACTTAAGCTTGCGGCGATTATCGCCCTCGTGGTGGGCCCGTGCCTCGCCTTCGTGGGATTCAAAGAGAAACAGCGAATCGATAAGATTGAGAAGAACGGCGTGGAAGTCGCCGGCGTGCCCATGGGCGGCGAGATGCGGAAAGGCCGGAAGGGAAGCAAGACCTACAAGCTCCAAGTCATCTATCCCGACACCAAGGGCGGCTCGAAGACCAACGAGTTCAAGGTCACGCGCGCCTTCTTCGAATCCATCTCCAGCGGCGACCAGATTACTGCGGAGACTGTTCCGGTGAAGTTGCTCGTCGAACAACCGGATGAAGCAATCATCGTCGGTGGTTCGGATGATGACCGCCTGATGTTCCCCGTGGGCATCGGGGCCTTCGTCCTCGGTGGAGTTGGAACCGCCTTCATGTTCCTCAAGCGCGGTCAGGCCTGATCGCCCCAGATTTCAAGGCGGCCTGGCGGGAAGTTCCTGCCAGGCCGTTTTCTTTGCGGAGGCTGCTCAGTTCTCCAGGAGCTCCAGCCGGAAGAACTGCTTGGGATCCGCGGCAGGGAAGGCAATCTCCACGAGTCCGCCTGCGACCGGCAGCCCTTGGTTCTGCTGCACGTTCCATGGCGTCCACTGGCCGAGATCGGTGGAGGTGTCGATGCGGAACGAACGGTTGACCGGCAGGGTGAAGCTCAGCTTCGACGGCGACGAGGAGACGGTAGGCCGGAAGGCGCTCGCGCCGTTGTGAGGATCGGTGCCGGCAAGGAACTCATCGCGGTTGTTAAATCCGTCATCATCGGCATCTGTCGTGGGTTCGCCGGAAGGGTCGTTGTCGGGTTCGAAGTTCGAACTACGCCAGGCATCGTAGGTCTGACGGGCGGCGAGCTCGCCATTGATCCAATTCGTCACGAGCGTGACGTTGGCGGAGTCGATGACATTGCTGCCGATCGGCGGCATGCGAGTGAAGCCACCGGTCGCGGCCATGCGATGGAGAACGATGGAGTGCGCAGTGTCTCCCGGGACGACGAGCTTGTTCAGCGGATCGCTGGCGTTGTTAGAAGCGCTGCCGTTCACGAGAAGCGTCTGTGCCAATGTGAGCTGCGGACGGCCGTCCCAAGTGGCGGGGGCGGTTCCCCCGGACTTGTGGCAGTAAGAGCAATTCACCGCGAGGTAGGAGCGGACGCGGGCTTCCAGCGAATAGGCCGTCTCAGTTGGCCAGAGATGCCGCGGCAGCAGGTTGGGCGAGCCGGGATTGTTGGTGAGGTAGCCTTGCTGCTGGAGCGTGGTGAGCTGGTTCCCGGTGAAGCCTAGCATATCGCTGCTCAGGTTGAGTTGGCGGGTATTGAAGGAGAGGGCATGGCCCGCTTGAGTCGTGTGGCAGACCATGCACTCGGCGCGGCTGGGGATGCGCCATGTTTGCGGAACGGGGTTGCCATTGTCCGTGACGTTGAGCGGGAAATCCACGCCTTCATCCTGGACAAGCGTGGCTTCGGTACCGGTTTCGTTCCATCGGTAGCTCACGCCGTAGGCCCCGCTGGCGTTCTTCACGATCAGTCGGGTTTCGATGCGCTTCTTGCTGGCGGGGACGCCACGCTCCATCTCCATGTCGAAGTGCTTCACCCAGATTGTGCCCGCGGGCAGCGTCCACAGTCCGTCCTTCGACCATGTGAACTGGGAGGTGCCATTGGGGACTACCATCCAGCGGCGTTTGATCGCATGATCGCTCCAGAACGGGAGGTTTACATCATAGGGGACCAGCCCGGGCGAAGGATATAGGTCGGTCAGATCCGCGAACAAGCCGGTGGCGGAAAGGGTTGCCGGATACGTGTTTGGAACGGTCGAAGCGGTTAACCGGCGGACCACGCCATCGCCGATGTCCGCAAGCAGGATGTCTTGGTTCGAGGGATCATAGCCAAAGGCCGCGATGTTGCCTTCGCCGGCGATTCGCTGGACGCCAGAGCCGTTGAGGTTCATCGCCCAGATGTTTCCGGTCTCATGATCACCGAAGATATACTTGCCGGTCAGCGCACTGATGCGATTGCCGCGATAGACCCGCCCGCCAGTGACGGAGCGCCCGCCGAAGTCACCTGTCCGTCCATAGTCGTAGACCGGGCCAGTGTGGTAGGCGGTCAGGAAGTTGGCGGGCATGGTCGGGTTGGTCGTTCGTGGACCGGCAATAGTTCCTTCGCGATAGACCCAGCCGTAGTTCCCACCGCGGACGATGATGTCGATTTCCTCCCGGGCCCCTTGGCCGACATCGCCGCACCACAGCGCGCCGGTCGCGGGGTCGAAACCGATACGCCAAGGGTTCCGCAGACCAGTGGCCCAGAACTCGCGGCGCACGGCGGTGCTGCTCACTGCGCTGCCATTGTAAGTCCCATTCCAATCGCCGCCGAGCGACGTGGCCACGAAGGGATTGGTCTTCGGAATGGCGAAGGCGGCCACACCCAGATAAAGGGGAATCGAAGCATGGGCCGTGGGCTCGACGCTATTCGCCATGTTCCGATCCACATCAAGGCGCAGGATGCCGGAGAAGATGTCCTTATCGATGCGCTGGCTATTGAAGGTGGGGTCATCGTTCCCATTCCCTTCGTCGCCTACGGAGATGTAGAGATACCCGTCCGTGCCGAAGTGCATGTCGCCGCCATTGTGATTGTCGTAGTCATCACGCTGCTCGATCAGGATCTGCTCGGAGTTCGTGTCGGCGAGGTTTGAATTTCCCGCTTGGGTGGTGAAACGGCTTACTCGCTGATAGAGCTGGTAGGCAGAGGCGGCGTTGGCCCGCTTGTTGACGGAATAGAAGACGTAAAACTGACCGTTCGTCGCGAAGTTCGGGTGAAAAGCGATGCTCAAAAGGCCGGCCTCTCCACCGCTATAAAAGTTCTCATCCGTGCGGTCGGTCACCACGGTTCCAAGATCGAAGAACGTGCTGGCTGTCGGACTTGCGACAGTGACATCCGGCACCATGCGGACCACGCCACCTTTTTCGCAGACGAAGAGTCGCGTGGTCTCTCCGGGCGGGGTGACTAGACATAGTGGCTGGCTGAAGGTGAGCGTGCCGAGCGCATTGGGCAACGAGTAGGCGGTCGCCGGTGGCGAAGCCGGGACATTCAGCGCCGGATTCGCGATTTTGAGCGAGCTTGAGAAGCTGACCGTGACCGTCGCTGTCGATGTCTGGCCGGTGCTGTTAGAAATTCGGTAGGAGAAGCTGTCGTTGGCGGGCGTGCCGGTGGTGTGGGTGTAGAGGATGGTTCCATCGCTGGAAACCGTGGCCGTTCCGGAAGCCGGGGGGCTCTCAACGATCAGAGACGACTGGACCATTTCTCCCGAGTCGTTTGCCAACACATTCAGCTTGGCCTTCCTGCCATGGAGCATCGTCACGGCATCGGCGGTCACGGAAGGAGCGGGGAAATTCGCGTTCGGTCCAGCAGCCGTGTTGGCCGAGATTTGGGCGGGGCTCAGTGCGTAGTCGTAGAGGCGAACCTCGTTGTAGGTGATGTTCGAGTTCGAGTCGCCCGAATACTGTGAACGGCCGAGCCAGTTGTTCACGTCGTTCAGCTCATTGAGGCGGAAGTTGGTGTCGAGCGTGGCCACTTGGTTACCATCGCGATACCAGATCAGCCGTCCGCCGGTGGTGGGATTTGCGCCAACGCTGGCTTGGAAGGTGAGGACATAGTGATACTGGGTGCCGACCGTGGTCGCGAGCGTGCTGTCCACTCCCAGTTCCGCGGCTCCCTCGTTGCGGGCGGCGAGGCGCTTGTCATTCAGGGTCGTACCGCGGCACTCCGCGATCATCAGGTCGTCGCGCGAATTCGTTCCGGCACCCGGCGCACCAGCGGTGTTGCCGATCTCTCCGGTGCCCGCGGTATTCATGCTGCCGAAGTCGAGCAGACGCTGCCAGTTCTTCACCGAAACCGGGGTGGCCCAGAGCTCGATCGTCAGGTTCGTCTTCGAAGAAACAATACCGTTTGGAAGGTCGAGATAGGCGGAGATGGTCGCGGCGGCCACGTTTCCATTTGAGGTCCCAGGAAGCGTGACCACGGTGCCATTCCTGACTGCTCCGGCTCCCACGATGGTCGCTGGGGCGTTGGAAATGACGTCCGTGATGACCGTGCCATGGGTTTGAGTGCCTGTGGTGTTGAACGTCCACCGATGGGTGACGTTCTGGGCGTTGGCGGAACAAAGCAGGGCAAGGAGAAGGAGCGCTTTCCGGGACATCGGCCGGGACGATAAGCCGAATCTTCGGAAAGGCAAAATACTTCGGGTGACAGCTCGCCTAATTCTCAATCAGTTCCACCCGGAAGAACTGCTTCGCATCAGGGGCTGGAAATGCGATCTCCACCAAGCCGCCCGCGACCGGGAGACCTTGGTTCTGTGGAATATTCCACGGAGTCCACTGGCCAAGATCGGTGGAGATATCGATGCGGAACGAGCGATTCGCCGGCAGCGGGAAACGGAGCGCCGGAGGAGCCAGTGACACCTCGGGATGGAAAGCGCTGGAGCCCTCCTTTGGATCCGTTCCGGCAAGGAACTCGTCGCGATTCGAAGTGCCGTCGCCGTCGGCGTCCGCGGTTCCCGCCCCGGATGGATCATTGTCCGGCTCGAAGTGCTGCGCGCGCCAGTCGTCGTAGCCAAGCCGGTCATCGAGCTCGCCGTCGATCCAGTTGGTGAGTAGCGCAACGCTGGTTGTATCGATCACATTGCTGCCGAGCGGCGGCATGCGGGTGAAGCCATTGGTGGCCGCCACGCGGTTGAGGACGATGGAGTGCAAGGTATCGCCCGGAACTACCAGCTTGTTGATGGAAGTCCCTCCATTGTTGCTGGCGTTGCCATTCACCAAGCCGGTGTCATCCAGCAACAGCTCAGGCCGTCCGTCCCACTGCCCCAGTCCGGTGCCGCCAGCCTTATGGCAATACGAGCAATTCACCGCGATATACGAGCGAACACGGGCTTCGGCCGAGTAGGCGCTTTCGTCCGGGCGCACATGGCGTGGCAGGAAATTGGGCGAGCCGGGGTTGTTAGAGAAGTAGCCCTGATTGAAGAGAGTCGTGAGCTGGTTGCCGGTGTGGCCCGACATGTCGGATTCGAGATTGAGTTGCCGGGTGTTGAATGAGAGCGCGTGACCCGCTTGGGAGGTATGGCAGATCATGCACTCACCCCGTGCGGGGATGCGCCACGTTTGCGGAACCGGGTTGCCATTTTCGGTGACGTTGAGTGTGAAGCTTTCTCCGCCGTCTTCAACCAGCGTGGCTTCGGTTTCCGCTGCGTTCCATTTGTAGCTGACCCCGTAGGCGCCGGTGGCATTCTTCACGATCAGCCGCGTCTCGATGCGCTTCTTACTGGCGGGAACCCCGCGCTGCATCTCCATGTCGAAGTGTTTCACCCAGATGCTGCCGGTCGGCAGCGTCCACAGGCCGTCCTTGGACCAAGTGAAGGTGGTACCGGCATTCGGCAGGGTGAACCAGCGGCTTTTGATGGCGTGATCGCTCCAGAACGGGAGGTTCACGGAGTAGGGGACCAGACCCGGGGCTGGCGTGAGATTGGCGACACTCGTGAAGAGGCCGGTTTCGCTCAGTGTGTCGGGAAAGGCCGTGCTGGTGGTATTGGAGACGATGCGCAGGATGCGGTTGCCGCTTTCGTCGGCCAGCAGAGCGTCCTGATTCGATGGATCCACACCGAAAGCCGAGATGCCGCCTTCGTTGAAGATCTTGGTGACCCCGGTGCCGTCGAGGTTCATCGACCACACCTTGCCTTCGACGTAGTCGGCGAAGAGATACTTGCCGTACAGCGCTGCCACCCGGCCACCCCGATAGACGATGCCACCAATGATGCAGTCGCCGGTGAAGTCCGCTCCGCCCGTGCTGTGATGATAGCTATAAACGGGATCAATCGACGTGAAACCTGCGGGTTGAACCGGATGATCCGGAGTAGTGGCGTCCCATGGACCTTCGAACGCGCCTTCGCGGTAGACCCAACCATAGTTGCCGCCCTTTGTGATTCGGTTCACCTCCTCTCGCTTCGACCCGCCCACATCGCCACACCACAATTCGCCGGTGAGCGGATCGAAAGAAAACCGCCACGGATTGCGCAGTCCCACGGCCCACATTTCGCTCCGGACGAAGCCGATGGTCACCGGTTCCCCATTGAAGGAGGTGGCGTCCACGAACGGGTTGTCAGCCGGAACGAGATAACGAGCCTCTCCGGCATCGCGCTTCACGGCATCCAAGTTCAGCGGGTCCGGGTCAGGATAAGCCGGGTTAGGATTGGGATTCGGCTGTCGGTTGCCTTCCTTCTTGTCAACGTCGATGCGGAAGATCGCGGAGAAGAAGTCGCGGTCGATCCGCTGCGAGTTGAACTGCTGGTCGTTCTGCCCCCCTTCGTCTCCCACGCCGTAATAGAGATACCCGTCGTTCGGACCGAAGTGAAGATCGCCGCCGTTGTGGTTTCCCTGTTGGTCGCGCTGGTCGAGATAGACTAGCTCGCTCTTCGGGTCGGCAGCGTTTGGATTGGCCGCCTGTGTGGTAAAGCGGGACAGCCGGTCGTGAAGCGGCGGGGAGTTCGTGCTGTCTCCGAAACCCACGCTATAAGCCAGATAGAAAAAGCGGTTCTGCGCGTAGTTCGGATGAAAGGCGAGACCCAGGAGGCCGATTTCATCTCCGTTCGTCCGCATTCGCTGGCGGACTTGGTTCGGCGCTTCCGTGGTGGGTCCGTTGCGTGAATCCACCTCTGCCTTCAGGTCGAAGAACAGAACCTTCGCCGGGGACGCGATTGTCACATCCGGGATTAGCCAAATCTTTCCTCCCTGTTCGCAGACGAACAGACGTTTGGTGTCTCCCGGCGGGGATGCCAGGCAAACCGGCTCCGAGAACGACAGCGTGGGAAATGCATCCACCAACTGTAGGCTCGTCGCCGGTGGCGCGGCAGGAACGTTCAGCGAGGGGTTTGGCTGACGCAGCGGCAATGGATCCGCGAAAGCGGACGCAATGAAGCAGACTAACAGCGACGGGTGGGGGAACCGGCACATGGCGCAGAAGATATGCATCCCGGGTGCCAGAACAAGATCTTTGAGCCGGAAGTTATCGTTGCATTTTGAGACGACCTGGGCTCGCGAGCTTGACAACCGGGGGCCCGCCAAGGTGCCTCGGGGTAGTGAAAAGCAAGCGCATCCGCCGGCTGTATCGCGGCGTCGGAATCCTGACGCTGGTGGTAGCGCTGTGGCTGGGAGCCGTGGCCGGATGGATTGTGGCTTTTGGCGAGGTCGATCACGCCCGCCCGTCGGACTGCGCGATCGTGCTCGGCGCCGCGGCCTATGGCAGCAAGCCGTCACCGGTGTTTGCCGAGCGGATCAATCACGCGGTCGCCCTTTACCAGTCGGGCACGGTGAAGTGCCTGCTCTTCACCGGCGGGAGCGTGATCGAAGCCGATCAATCGGAAAGCGCGGTGGCACGCAGTCACGCGATTGCCGCTGGCGTGCCCGCGGATGCGATCTTCATCGAGAGCCAGTCCCGCACGACGGCGCAAAATCTCGCACAGGCGAAGGGCGTGATGAAGGAGCACGGCCTGAAGACCGCGGTGATCGTCAGCGACCCGCTGCACCTCAAGCGTGCGGCATCGATGGCTGCGGACCTTGGCGTCGATGCCGTGACGTCGCCGACCCCCACTTCACGTTATCGCACGTGGAAGGTGAAGGCCGGATTTTTGTTCCGGGAGGTGTTTTACCTCCACGGCTATTGGATCACGGGGAAGTGAAGATTTTCAGCGGGCGCGACGATACCCCACGATCGAAATCACCAGCAAGATCACTCCCACAAGACCACCGATGAGTCCGATGGCGGTGCCGATCAATGCGGTCCCGACATGAACCGACAGCTGTGTCGGGTCCGCGCCTCCGGTGGATTCCAGCTCATTGAAGGCGCTCGTCATATCCATGACCGTGATCGCGATACCAATCAGCGGTGAAACGATCGTAAGCAACGCCGAGCCCCATAGTGCCCGCTTCCAGAAGCGTCGACGCGCGATCAGTTCCCCCGGTGCCGGAGGTTGCGGGGGTGCTTCTGGAGGCAGGTAGGGCTGGGCCATTCTATCGTCTTAGCCTTCGGCGTCGTCCTTCTGCACCGCGGGCGCAATCGAATCGATGATATCGAGCGCTTCTTCGTCCAGGGTGGGTGCCTGAAGTGCTGCGAGCGAGTCATCGAG
>Ga0307408_100003228_pt1 | contig 11212 bp, 5 predicted proteins | sample 322Cmetagenome_FD_202116 | JGI IMG/M metagenome (GOLD analysis project Ga0307408, IMG submission 202116) | Maize rhizosphere microbial communities from greenhouse at UC Davis, California, United States - 322HYB-C-3 | ecosystem: Host-associated > Plants > Roots > Rhizosphere > Soil | place: USA... | reverse complement strand
GGCGAGTTGCAGTTTGTGATGAAAGTCGTCGGCGTCCGGAACCTGATGCAGCATCGAGGTCATCCACCAGGAGAAGTGTTCCGCGCGCCACACGCGCCTGAGGCACGTGCGCGAATACCCATCGAGCGCCGCCCGATCGCCAGTACGATACCACTCGGCGATCGCTGCGCCGAGTACCCGAACGTCCGACACGGCGAGGTTCATCCCCTTGGCGCCCGTGGGCGGAACGACATGCGCGGCATCCCCGGCAACGAACAACCCCCCCCACTGCATTGGCTCCATCACGGAGCTGCGCATGGTGGTGATGCCCTTCTCGAGCACTGGCCCGACTTCCAGCGTCCATCCATCGGCGGTCTGGAGGCGCGTGCGCAGCTCGGTCCAGACGCGGTCGTCCGGCCACGCGTCGAGCGGCTCGTCAGGCGCGCACTGCACGTAGAGCCGAGTGATCGCGGGTGTCCGCATGCTGTGCAGCGCGAAGCCACGGTCGTGGTGCGCGTAGATCAGCTCATCGAGTGACGGCGGCACGGCGGCGAGGATGCCGAGCCACGCGAACGGGTAGGTTCGCTCGAACACGCGGTAGGCATCTCGAGGGATCGAGGCACGCGAGACGCCGTGCGACCCGTCGCAGCCGGCAATGATGTCGCACTCGATCTCTCGCGTCGCACCCTCGGAGCGATAGCGAACGCGAGGGCGCTCGGAGTCGACGTCATGCAGGCTCACCTCGTCGACCTCGAAGCAGATCTCCCGTCCGGTCGCGATTCGGGCGGCGATGAGGTCCTTCACTACCTCATGCTGACCGTACACCGTGATCGAACGGCCACCGGCGAGCTCGGTGAGCGGGATGCGATGCCGTTCGCCCTCGAACTGGAGGTGGATGCCGTGATGGACGAGCCCTTCGCGATCCATCCGCTCGCCGACGCCGATGGAGCGGAAGAGATCCACCGTGCCCTGCTCGAGCACGCCTGCGCGCTGCCGGCGCTCCACGTAGGCGCGGTCTCGGTGCTCGATGATCACCGAGTCGATGCCGGAACAATGGAGCAGATGGCCAAGCGTGAGCCCGGCCGGTCCAGCGCCGATGATCGCGACCTGCGTGCGAGTGCGTTGTCCTGTCACACCAAAGAAGCTAGCGGAGTGATTCCACTGGCCGTCAGAGGGGTCCGCTGCCGCCACCGCCGTCTGAGACTGATGACCGAATACAGAAGACTGACCACCGAGGACTCAGGACTCGCCGACCGCCCGAAACTCCTCGCGATGTCCTGGACAGTCATGAGTCCTCGGTGGTGAGTCTTCTGTTGTCAGTCATGAGTTTCCGAAGCCCGGGTCCCGCGCTAGACTTCAGGTACTCGACCGGGGTGCCTGTGCCGAACTACGGCACGAGAGGCTGAGAGAGTCCCGTTGAACCTGATCCGGTTCGTACCGGCGTAGGGAGTCGCGAGTGAGCGAATGCCACGAGTTGGGGCGCGCCGTGCGCGCTGTCGTGCGCACGTGCCTGCCACGCGCCCATCGCCCGCGCGCCATCAGGGAACGGCTCGGTCGACCGACCCGAACCTGGCGGTTTGCCGTGTCATCTCCTCGACTTTACTGCGTCGCGACATTCGCGGTCCTCGTCCTCGCTGCGCCCGGGGCTGCGCAAACCCCGCGTACACCCACCGCCGCTGATTCAGCGACACGCGACAGCACGCGCCGAGCGCAATCGTTGGAGGCGCTCACGATCACGACGACGCGTGCGACCGCCGACGCGCCATATGCCCAAACGACGCTCGACCGCCCGCGGCTCGCTCGCGACTACGCCGGGCAGGACGTGCCGCTGTTGCTAAGGAGCGCTCCATCGGTGACGGCGTATTCCGAGAGCGGTTCGCTCTCCAACTATTCGTACTTCCGCCTGCGCGGCATTGACCAGTCGCGCATCAACATCACGCTCGACGGCGTGCCGCTGAACGAGCCGGAAGATCAGCAGATCTACTTCGCCGACTTCCCAGACCTCACGAGCTCGATCGAGAGCGCGCAGATGCAGCGCGGCGTGGGCACGAGCAGCTACGGCCAGGCGGCGTATGGCGGCTCGCTCAATCTCGCGTCGCGGCCGCTGACTGGCTCGGAGCGAGGCGGTGCGCTGCAGTTAGGCGGCGGATCGTTCGGCGCCGCGCGTGGGACGCTGGAGCTCGAGACCGGGCTCATGCCCAGCCGCTGGGCGTTCTCGGGACGGTTCTCCGGCCTGCGTTCCGACGGCTATCGACGTGGCGCGTCCAATGCGGCGAATGGCGGGTTCGTGAGCGGCGGCTACTTCGGCGACCGTGATATCGTGAAGGTCACGGCGTCCACTGGTCTCGAGCAGAACGGCCAGGCCTACACGGCGGTTCCCGACAGTGCGCTGCGCGTCGATCCTCGCAATAACCCGCTGGACGGCGTCGGCGACCATTACCGCGAGAGCTTCGCGACCGTGAACTACACTCGGTTGCTGTCCTCGAGCACGTCGGCGGGGCTCACGGCGTACGGCTTCGATACGCGCGGCTACTACGACTATCCGTCGGGTGTGACCGAACCGCTGCGCTATCGCTCCAGCTCGCGATGGGGTGGGCTCATCGCGGCAGCGCACGCGACGCGCGGAGATCTCACGCTCGATGCCGGAGCGCACGCCATGACGTACTCGAAGGACCACGAGTTCGATGGGCGGACGGACCTCGAGTATCCACCATACGCGAACACGGGCTACAAGTCGGAGGCGAGCGCGTTCGCCAAGGCGAGCGTCGCGTTAGGCGCCGTCACGCTTTTCGGCGACTTGCAGGTGCGCACTGCGGAGTTCCGTTACAAGCCGACGGAGGGCTACGGGCTGAGCGAGGCGACCCAGCGCTGGAGCTTCGTCAACCCGAAGGCGGGGCTGACGGTTCGCGCGGCCTCCGGGCTTCTCCTGTACGGATCGTTCGGGACGACGGGGCGCGAGCCGACCCGCACCGACCTGTTCGCTGGCGCGGATGACGTGACTCCGGACGATGCCCCGGCGCTGCTGCCGCTCACACGCGTGAAGCCGGAGCACGTGAACGACCTCGAGCTCGGCGCGCAGCTGACGCGCGGTCCGGTAGTGCTCTCGGCGGGCCTGTACGACATGCGCTTCCGGGACGAGATCGCACGCACGGGTGCCACGACACCGTTAGGCTACGAGCTGCGCGCGAACGTCGGGCGGAGCTACCGGCGCGGCGTCGAGGCCGACGTGCAGTGGACGGTGACGCGGACGTTCGACCTCGGCCTCAATGCCACGGTGAGCCGGAATCGCATCGACAGCTACACCGATGAGGCGACCGGGACGACGTACGAGGACGTGGAGCCGATTCTGACGCCGGCCTTCATCGGCGGCCATCGCGCGACGTGGCACGCGACTCCGTGGCTCGCGCTCAGCGGAGATGGTCGATACCAGTCGCGCAGCTTCCTCGCTCCGACGGGTGATGACCGTCTGACGGCGGCGGCGTTCTACATCCTGGACGCGGGTGTGACGCTGTTCGGCGATCGCGCATCCGATATCGCCGCGTGGGCGGGGCGGACGACGGTGGTGATCACGGGTCGGAACCTGCTCGACCGTCATGCGTATCCGACGGGTGACGTGAGCGACGGCGTGCCGCGGTATATCATCCTCGCGCCGAGCAGCGTGGATGTGACGGTGCGGGTTCGGTTCTAGTGCTTTCAAACCGAAAGTATCGTCTCGCAACGAGCCGAGTTTATTACCACAGAGGTCACAGAGAACTACAAAGGCAACACCATTTGAACCGCGGAGGTCGCAGAGGTCGCGGAGGATGCCCGGTCGACATGGGTCACTCCGCGACCTCCGCGTCCTCTGCGGTTCATTCGTTTTCTCCGTTACCTCTGTGACCTCTGTGGTTAATTGCTCTTTCTCCACTCGAGTTCGGGTAGATGCATTCGGAGGGACGTATTCCACTAGAATATGGATTCTCCATCTGCGACGGAGACTGCATGGACGATCGAACGGTCGGCGGTCCGTTGTCGCGGCCGATGACCCGTCGCGAGGCGGTCGCGACGGCCTTCGCGCTCGGCGCGTCGCTCGCGTGGCCATTCCGCGGCGAGCGGCGGTCGTTAGGCGCGTGGCGCGAATGCCGCGACTGCTATCCGCAGGGCGTCGCCTCCGGTGACCCGGGCGCCGACGGCGTGATCCTGTGGACCCGCCGTCCGCCGACGAAGGAGGGCTCCGCGTCGCGGCTGCTCGTCGAGATCGCCGCCGATGAGGGCTTCCGCAACGTCGTTTCGACCACACACGCGAACGTCAGCGCAGCCACCGACTGGACATGTCGAGTGCTCGTGGCAGGCCTCGCCCCGGCGCAAGAGTACTGGTACCGCTTCACCGACGAACACAGGTTCGGCAGCCGGGTCGGTCGGACGCTCACCACACCGGCCCCAACCGACCGCCGTCCGATGCAGTTTGTGTTCGTCAGCTGTCAGAACTTGCAGCTCGGCGCGTGCAACGCCTATCGCCGCATGATCTGGGAGGATGAGCGTCGCGATCCCGCGGACCGGCTGACGTTCGTCCTCCACCTCGGCGACTTCGTCTACGAGATCGTGTGGTACCCCGAGGACCGGCCGCAGGGCTACTACGCTCGCCGCATCCGGGACATCGTCCGCTACGCGCACGGCGAGCAGCACAGCGATTTTCACGTTCCCACGACCGTGGACGATTATCGGGCGCTCTATCGGGCGTACCTGCTGGACCCGGATCTCCAGGACGCGCGGGCGCGCTGGCCATTCGTCCCGGTGCCTGACAACCACGAGTTCTCGTGGAAGGGGTGGCAGAGCCAGGAGAGCTTCGGCGCCACGCTCCCGGCGCAGACGCGCAAGGTCGCGGCAAACCAGGCGTGGTTCGAGTATCAGCCCGCCCGCGTCGTCCGGCCGGGTACGCCTAACGCGGATGAGTTTCGCGCGCCGCGGGTCGCCGATACGCCGCTCCGCCAGCTCGACGAACAGGGGCTTGGCGTCGACCGGGACAACCTAGCGGCGATCCGCAGCCTGCGGGTGTACCGGTCCCTTCGTCTCGGCGCGAACGCGGAGATGATTCTCACCGACAACCGAAGCTTCCGATCGGAGCCGCTCACGACCAGAGCGGAGGCTGCTCCATTCCGACCGACGTCGTTCCCGGGCGTCGTCTCGGAGGACGTGACCGAGGTGCTCGATGCCGGGGAGGCCGTACCTAACGCGACGATCCCCTTCGGCGGGATTGACGTACCCAACCCCCGGCGTACTGCCGCGCCACTCTCCATGCTCGGTGCGACGCAGAAGGCATGGTTCCTCGATCGGTTGCGGGCGGCGACCACGCCGTGGAAGCTGTGGGGCAACTCGGTCGCAATGCTCGACTGGAGGACGGATTTCCAGAATTTGCCTGACGACGTCCGTGCACGCTGGCCGACGAGTGGCTACGCACTCTTCGGCGATGATGACTGGTCGGGCTACCGCCACGAGCGCGCGGAGATCTTCGACTTCGTCGAGCGAAATGGTATCACCGGGCTGGCGACGGTCTGCGGCGATCGCCACGCGTTCCTCGCGGGCGTCGTGTCCGCGACGCTGCCTCCGCACCGCTTCCACCCGGTCGCGGCGGAGTTCGTTACCGGCTCGATCTCCGCTCCGGGGCTATTCGAAGCGATGGAGTTTGGTCTCCCGCGAGACCATCCGCTCCGAGCCGTGTATGTGCACCAGCCTCCTGGCGCCGCGGCGGCCGAGCCTGCGATCAATCTCTCGATGATGCAAGGCGTTCGGTCGAGCCTCGAGCTGCAGCGAACGCACGACCTCCGTCGGGCGCTTGCGGCGAGTAATCCCGAGGTCGCGCCGCATCTGTCGTTTGCGGATACCGGCGGCCACGGGTACGCAGTCGTGCGCGTCGCGCCGGAAGACCTGACCGTCGAGTTCGTGTGCATTCCCCGACCCATCGAGCGGTCGGCGAGCGCCGACGGCGGCCCGCTCGCGTATCGCGTGAGTCATCGCGTTAGGCTCTGGGCTGCCGGCGAAACACCAACGCTCGTCCGCGCCTCGCAGGAGGGTGCGCTGCCGCTCGTCCCGTAGCTCGGATCGTCGGGCAGGCATCCAGAAAGGGTTCGGGCCGGCATCCAGAACGAAGGGGTCGACCGCATGAGCGGCATGAGCAGCATACTGGGCATCCATCCAGATCGCCCAAGACCCCTCACGCAACGAGCTGAATGAAAGGGGGACAGCTTTTCGGGATGGTAGCGTCCCGAGCGGCCGATCCCCTCTTTCATTTCGGCTCGTGGCAAGAGGGAACTTCCCGGTAGAGCGGGATGCAAAGCATGCTGCTCATGTCGCTCATGCGGTCGACCCCTCCGTTCTGGATGCTTAGTCGTCGGGAGATATCCGACCTGCCACACGCGGACCGCCGACAGACCGACAACGCCCGCAAAGCGATCTTGGCATGCACGCGCGATGGACGCGGGCCATTCGCGGAGGGCGGCATGACGACAACCCAGTTCCGACAGAAGCCTGAGCTCCCAAGGCAGTCGGCCGAACGAGGGATGCTGCAAACGATCCTGCTCGTGTGCGGCATCCTCTCATCTGTGCTGTACGTGGCAACCGACCTCATCGGAGGCATGACGTACGAGGAGTACAGCTTCAGCGCGCAGACGATCAGCGAGCTTGGCGCGATCGGCTCTCCATCCAAGCCGCTCGTCTATCCGCTCTTCCTCACCTACGACGTGCTGCTGGTGACGTTCGGGATCGGCGTCATGCGAGAGTCCGTTGCCCGGCAACGCGCCCTGCGCTTCGCGGCATTCCTGCTCGCCGGAATCGGCGTCATCGGACTCGTGATGGCGCCCTACTCGGCACTCCACATGCGCGGAGCCGAATGGACGATCAGCGACACGCTGCACATCGTCGTCACGAGCGTCATGGTCCTCTCCATTCTGCTCGCGGTCGGCTTCGGCGCCGTCACGCTCGGCCCACGCTTCCTCCGCTACTCCTTCGGCACGCTGCTGATGCTGGTCGTGTCTCTCGCCCTGATAGGCGTGTACGGGCCGCGACTCGCCGCACATCTGCCGACGCCGGGTTTGGGGATCATCGAGCGCGTCAACATCTACGCGTATCTCCTCTGGGTCGCGGTGCTCGCGATTGGGCTCCTGCGACAACCCGTCGCTCCGAAGACCGTGGCCGCGCGCGTCGACGGGTTCGTCGCTCCAGGCTTCGAAGAAGTCCGCGCCCAGTTCGAGCGCAACTTCGCCGAGCGCGGCGAGATCGGCGCGGCCGTCGCTGCCTACTGGCGCGGCGAGAAGGTCGTCGACCTCTGGGGTGGACGGCGCACACCCGACCGAGACGCGCCGTGGAACGAGGATACGATGGTCGTCGTCATGTCGACCACGAAGGGCCTCGCCGCGATGACGTTGGCAGTGGCCAACGCCCGCGGATGGCTCGACTACGACGCGCCCGTCGCACGCTACTGGCCCGAGTTCGCGCAGGGTGGCAAGGGCGCGATCACCGTTCGGCAGCTCCTCGCGCATGAAGCCGGCCTGGTCCTGCTCGACGAGCGCCTAACGATCGTCCGGATGCCCGACCTCGACGACGTGGCGCACCTGCTTGCGCGGCAGCGGCCGGCCTGGCCCGTGGGCACCAAGCACGGCTACCACGGGATGACGCTGGGGCTGTACATGCAGGAGCTCATCCGCCACGTCGATCCCGCGCATCGAACGCTCGGTCGATTCTTCCAGGAGGAGATCGCCCGGCCGCTCGGGCTCGACTTCCACATCGGTCTCCCGCGCGACGTGCCGGACACGCGGCTGGCGAAGATCAAACCCCTGTCCCGTTTCCGGGCGCTGCCGGCGCTCCGGCATTCAACGCCCGAGCTCATCAAGCGGGTCCTCGGGCCCGCGTCGTTGCTCCGCAAGTCGCTCGCGATCCCGGCGGATATCGACTACAACGACCGGCACACTCTCGAGGTCGAGCTGCCAGCCGGCAATGGCGTCGGCACTGCCCGTTCGATCGCACGCGCCTACTCGGCATTCGCGGAAGGGGGTGCCGAGGTCGGGCTCACGAAGGAGACATTCGCTCACATAACGGCTCCGCCCGAAACCACAGGCAGAAAGGACGAAGTGCTGGGCGTGCCGTCGTGCTTCTCGCTTGGCTTCGCCCGGCCCGGGCCTGACGTCGCGTTCGGTTCCAGCCAACGAGCGTTCGGCGCGCCGGGCGCGGGCGGCTCCTTTGGCTTCGCCGACCCCGACGCTCGACTCGGCTACGCGTACGTCATGAACAAGCTGGATTTCTGGCTGATTGACGATCCGCGGGAGAAGGCCCTGCGCGACGCCGTCTATCGCGCGGTCGCCCGGCTCGGCTCGGCGCGACCGGCGGAGATTGAGCCGCCGGTGATGTCAGCGGTCGGCTGACATGGTGTGATACGAATCCCGACAGACATCCCCCGCGCGACCGCGTAGCGTGCGGATGGAAAGCATTGGGGAGAAACCATGTCAGTCGATTCGCCGAGCGCCACGGGCCTCGAGCGCCCGATCAGTGAACCCGCAGAAGCGGGGGTCGCTTCCCAGGTCGCACAGTCGTTAGGCGACCGACTTCGACACCGGCCGATCGTCGTTGCCGTCACAGGGGAGGCCGACGGCGCGGGGCCGGTGCGCGTCGCGTCGGCCCTCGAGCAACGCTTCGGGTCGTCGGTCTCGGCCGTCCAGGTGCTCGATGTGTCCGACCTGCCGAATCCGCTTCCGGCTGCGTTCACGTTCGCGCGGGAGCTCATTGGCGACGCCCCGTATGCCGAGGACGCCCGGGCGCGCCGTCGGCAGTTCGGCGAGTGGCTCGGCAGACCTAACGAGTGGCAGGTTCACATCGGGGTCGGCTCTGCCCCGTATCAGATCCTGGGCTACGCCGAGCGGCAGGAGGCCGCACTCATCGTCATGGGGCTTCGCCACCACGGCCTCGTGGATCGCGTGCTCCGCGATGAAACGACGCTCACGGTGGCGCGCCGAGCCCACAGTGTCGTGCTGGCCGTCGTTCCGAGCCTCCATGGGTTGCCGCGCCGGGCCATCGTCGGGATCGACTTCGGGCCGGCGAGCATCCGGGCCGCGCGTGCGGCGCTCGACGTGCTCGACCGCCCGGCGCCGACGAACACACTGGTGCTCCGCCTCGTGTACGTCGATCGCAGCGGCGTGGACGGCGCGCACGAGGACTCGGCAGGCGAGGCGCTGATCAAGCACCTTGGTGTGGAAGCGGCCTTCGAGCAGCTCGTGCGGGAGCTCGCCGCGCCGCCTGGGGTCCGGGTGGAATTCGTGACACGACATGGCTCCGTGGCCGAGGAGCTGCTGGGGTGTGCGGATGAGAGCCGCGCCGACCTGATCGCGATCGGCAGCCTGCGGCACGAGCGGTTGGAGCGATGGATCCTCGGAAGCGTCACGACCGAGATCGTTCGTGACGGGCGCTGCTCGGTGTTGGTCATCCCGCCGCCGCCCGCTGCCTCGACACAGAACCGTTAGGCAGGCGCCAATTCGGCCGCGGCGAGCACACTCAGCGCATCCGCCGTCACCCAGGGGTTCGCAGCGCGCTTGCTCGTGCCTCCCCAGTCCACTGCATCGGCGCCCAGCTCGACCTTGCCCGTGATCTTGTAGTGGCGCGCTTCGGCCGGAAAGCCGCCGTCGGGCAGCTGCTTGCCGGCGAGCAGCTCGAGTGCGGCGGTGCATCGCGGGTCGCCAATGAACCCAGCTTCGCCCATGACCTTCAAGCCGCCAAGGATGTCGTAGTGCCAGTAGAGCGGGTAATGCAACTGGATGAACTCGCCACGGATGACCGCGCCGGTCGACCGCCGTTTGAATAGCTGACGATCGAGGAAGACACTCGCGGCGCGCCTAACGGCTGCGCCAACGTTGGCGTCGCCCGAGTCCCGCGCGAAGGCGGCTAGCCCACGCAGCGGCGTCAGGGTTTCCATGAACGACGAGGAGTCCGCGCTCGGATCTTTGTCGCAATTCCAACCGCCATCGGGCCACTGCCAGTGCAGGAGGCGTTCGACGAGCGCCTCGGTGCGTTCGTCGGCGAGACCGAGAGTCACGATGGCATAGAGTGCGTTGCCCTGTTGCGATGCGCAGCGCCGGTATCGGCCGCGTATCACCGGCACGCCGCGCCGCGAATACGCCTTCGCTTTGCTCGGGCACTCGAACTCGTCGTAGAACTCCGGCGCGAGCCACGCGTCGAGAAGCTGGTCGCGCATCGGCACGAGGTCGCGGTCGCCTGGTGGATATCCCAGATCGGCCAGCGCGGCCATCACCCAGTGCGCGCCCTGCCATTTCTCGTAGACGTGTCGCCCTCGCAGCAGCCGCCCGTCGGGCGCGCGACCAGCGAGCAGGGCGGCGACCCGCGGCGATCCGCGAATTTCTCGACGCAGCGCGCGAATGCTTCGTGACGATTTGCTTTCGCCGAGCACACCGACGCGGACCTTGTAGCGAACGGATGGTTCGGACGACGCGAGAAGCCCATCGACTTGTGCGGTCGTGTCCATGGCTCCTGCCGTTTGACGCGCGGAGGGTCGATCGAAAGCCGTGTGCTCGATACCTATATGCTACCGATCGACCCGTCGCGCGAGCTCACGCGTCGTCACGCTTTGTCGTTAGGAGCGACGGGCGCGAGTCCAGGCAGCCTTCCGGGCCGCGGCCTTTCTGGCTGCCGGGCCCTTGGTGCGCACAGCCTTCCTCGCCGACGCAGACCGTTGCGAGGCTGTGCGGGAACGGGCGGCGGTGTGAGCATGCCTCGAGAGCGCCCGATGGGATGCAGCCGAATGTCCCTCTTTGCGAAGCGCACGCTTGATGGCAGCCGAGCGACGGGCCGAGGGCCGCTTCCGGGCGCGCTTGGTTCCTCCGGAGCTCGCCGCACGCTGCTTCGATGCCGCTGACCCCCGTCTGGGGCGCGGGAGCTTCACGCCCGCGCGACGAGCCTTCGATAGGCCGATGGCGATGGCCTGCTTGGATGACCGCGCACCGTGCTTCCCTTCGCGGACGTGGTGTATCTCCTCTCGAACGAACTCTCCCGCCTGAGTCGACGGGGATTTTCCTTCACGCCTGTCGCGCCGGGCGCGGGCAATCGTTGCTTTCTCGGGCATCTGTCCCTCCCATGCTGTAGACGGGGTCGCCCCCGTCGACGCCATTGATGAGATCAGTCACCACACGCAGTCGCCGTGCCCGCGCCCACGCAATGGCCCGGGTGGTCGGTCGGTGACAAAGACAACAGCAAGACC
>Ga0307408_100003227_pt1 | contig 11215 bp, 6 predicted proteins | sample 322Cmetagenome_FD_202116 | JGI IMG/M metagenome (GOLD analysis project Ga0307408, IMG submission 202116) | Maize rhizosphere microbial communities from greenhouse at UC Davis, California, United States - 322HYB-C-3 | ecosystem: Host-associated > Plants > Roots > Rhizosphere > Soil | place: USA... | reverse complement strand
CCACACCGCGTCCGGGAACGCCGTCGGCGTCCTTGCCTGATTCGAGCTGCCGCTGAAGGGCAAGATCCAGGCCCTCCTTGCGCATCCGGAGATCCATGTACAAGAGGCCCATGACTGAAGTCTGGAAGGCGTATCCGACTGCAGCGATGAGGGCAGTGACAATGATCGACGCGATCTCGATGCCCGCGTCGAGGGCGCGCTCCCCGTCGCCGCCGTGCGGCGCGAGGACTGAGGAGAGGCCCTCGGACGCGAGCCCGAGGGGGATCAGGACTATTTGGCTGATGATGCCTACGAGGAGGGACGTGACGAGCAGGATGCCGAAGATACGCCACCAGTTGTGCCGGGTGAGGTGCCAGGACCTCCGCACGCCGTCAATGACGCCCTGCTCCTCGACAACCATCGCCGCCGGTGTCACGGCGAGCCGGACGGATACCAACACCACGGTCACCACGGTTCCCAGGAACAAGGGGACGAGGATCAGCGCCGACGTTCCGCCCATGGCATCGGCCAGCAGCAAGGTACCGCCCACGAGGACGACGCCGAGGGTGACGCCGGTGAGGATCTGCATCCCGCCCAACGCAAGCAACGAGCCGATCCTTGACCTCGACAGCCGCCACATTTCCTTGAAGCCGGTACGCCGGTTGAGGACGGACCGGGCCACCGGAACCACCATCACACCCTGAAGCACAATGGAAATGAAGAAGGACACCAGTGCCAGGAAAGCTGCGCCAATGACGAGTCCCCCGCCGACGTCGATAACTTCCGGGGGAGCGAGTCCTGCCAGCCAAAGGCCGATCGACTCTCCGCGGGATTCGGCATTCGCCGAAAAGACCTCCCCGACGACGGTTGCCAGGGTCTGTGCCAGAAGCGCCGCACCCAGCATTGCCGCCGCGTTGCGCCTGATGGTCTGAAATGAGCCGTCCAGGAGTTCGCCGAACAACAGCGGTCGCAGGGGCACGATTCCGGGCTTGGGCGGGGCTACATACTGCGGTTGAAGGGGCCCGGTCTGCTGCCCGGAGTAGGGGGAAGAGCCCCACGCCGGCTGGCTCCCGTAGGCGGGCGGCGGTGCGTTCCACTGAGCGGGGGCGTCCCAGGGGAGCGGCTGCACCGGCTGCTGCCGGCCCTCCCCGGGCCACGCGTTCGGATCCTGCTCTGACAACCTGTTCCTCCCCAAAAGACGCTGTCCGCGAGCCGCCCGGCGGGATCTCCCGTCCGATGACCCAGGACCGGCAGTGTCGTGCACTGTCCGGCCCGCTCCCAGCCTATAGTTTTGCCGGCAGGCCTCATAGCTTCCGGCTGATTCTTCCCGCTGTGGCGCCGGTCCGCGGCCTTGACCGCGTTCTGGCCGGCGGGTTGCCGCGCCATGCCGTGTCGGCGCTCAACGGGACAAAGCCCATTCAATAGGCGAATATATAACTATGAAGGCACGCATTCTGGTAGTGGACGATGACGAGGCGCTGGCCGAGATGATCGGGATTGTCTTGCGCAATGACGGTTTCGAGCCGGTCTTTTGCGCAGACGGCGGGCAGGCGCTGGAAGTCTTCCGTTCTTCCAAACCGGATCTTGTGCTTTTGGACCTGATGCTCCCCGGCACGGATGGCATCGAGGTATGCCGGCAGATCCGTGCCGAGTCGGATTCGCCCATCGTCATGCTCACCGCCAAGTCGGATACCTCGGACGTGGTCCGCGGCCTGGAATCGGGTGCTGACGACTACGTTCCCAAACCCTTCAAGCCCGCGGAGTTGGTGGCACGGGTGAGGGCCCGGCTCCGGCCCGGCGATCAGAAGGCGCCTGAAACACTGCGCATTGCCGACATCACCATTGACGTGGCCGGCCACCTGGTGAGCCGGAACGACGAACGCATTTCCTTGACACCACTCGAGTTCGACCTGCTGGTAGCCCTGGCCCGCAAACCGTGGCAGGTCTTCACCCGGGAGCTCCTGCTGGAACAGGTCTGGGGATACCGGCACGCAGCGGATACGAGACTCGTGAACGTCCACGTCCAGCGGCTGAGGTCGAAGATCGAGCGCGACCCCGAAGCCCCCGAAGTAGTTTTGACGGTCCGTGGTGTCGGCTACAAAGCAGGTTCCTGAACCGTCCAGCGGCGAAGCCGGCCATGAGCCGGAGGTAGCCCGGCCCCACAAAACGGAACACGCCCACGTCCACAGCGCTCCGGAGCATACCGACGCCATGGCCGGGGTGTTCTCTGAATTGCCGTTCCGGACCCGCATCTGGTTCCGCCGCGCCCGGATCGTGGGATTGCGGGTCCTGCGGCTCGTCCGGACCGGCCTGATCCGGCTCCTGCCCGGTGTCCGGTTCCTGCTGCGCGCGCTGCACCGGCGCTGGCGCCGGTCCCTGCAGTTCCGCACGGTCCTCACCACCCTGTTGCTCTCGATCGGCTCCTTCGTCGTGGTCGGGGCCTATCTGTCGAACCAGATCGCCAATAACCTCTTCCAGGAACGGCTGACCCAAGCGGAGTCGGAGACGCTCTACCACGTCAAACAGGTCCAGGACACCTTCGACGGCGCCCAGGTCACCGACCAGTCCAGTGTCATTACGCTGGTCTACGACACCCTCAATGCCGTCGAGGGGCGCGGAAACGTCATCCAGCGGCGGTATGTTTTCGAAGCGATGCCGGAACAGACGAAGCCCCGCAACCGCTGGGTGGAATCGCGGGCCTCGGACCAGCTCACTATCAGTGTGATCCCGCCGGAGTTGCGGAAGGCCGTACAGGAATCGGGGAAAGACCAGTTCTGGGCATCCACTGAGATCCCGGTGGGTACGGAAGACCGGCCGGGTATCGCTGTGGGCAACAAGGTCACCTTCAACGGCACCGTGTACGAGCTGTACCTTATCTACGACCTGAATACCGCGCAGAAAACCCTGGATGAAATCCAGAACGTCCTGCTGGCCGGCGGGGCAGTCCTGGTGCTCATTATCGGCGCCATCGCGTGGTACGTGACCCGGAACGTGGTCAGCCCGGTCAGCCACGCGGCGGTGGTGTCGGAGAAGCTGGCGGCCGGGCAGCTCCAGGAACGCATGGTGGTCAAGGGCGAAGACGAGGTGGCGCGGCTGGGCGCATCGTTCAACCACATGGCCGCCAGCCTGCAGGAACAGATCACCCAGCTGGCAACGCTGTCCCAGATGCAGCAGCGATTTGTCTCGGATGTGTCCCATGAACTGCGCACGCCCCTCACCACGGTGCGGATGGCCGCGGAAGTCCTGTACGACGCACGGCATGATTTCGACCCCATCAACAAGCGCTCGGCCGAGTTGCTCTACAACCAGGTGGAGCGGTTCCAGTCCCTGCTGGCTGATCTCCTGGAGATTTCCCGCTTCGACGCAGGCGTGGCCGTACTCGACGCCGAACCTACCGATATCCTGCAGCTCGTGGCGAATGTCGTGGAAGACGCTCAGCCCGTCGCGGCGGAGTACGGCTCGGAAGTCACCATCAATTCGCGGGAAGAGAGCGTCGTGGTGGAGATGGATGACCGGCGCATCGAACGGATTCTCCGCAACCTCGTCCTTAACGCCCTGGAACACAGTGAAGGGAAACCGGTCAACATTTCCGTAGCTGCCAACGATACCGCCGTCGCCGTCGCCGTCCGTGACCACGGCATCGGAATGACGCAGGCCGAGGCTGCCAGGGTTTTCGACCGTTTCTGGCGTGCAGACCCCGCCAGGGCCCGGACCACAGGGGGCAGCGGTTTGGGCCTCTCCATTGCCGCGGAAGATACGAAACTCCACAATGGATGGCTCCAGGCATGGGGCAGCAAAGGAACGGGATCCAACTTCAGGCTGACGCTTCCGCTGAGGCAGGGCGAGGCCATCTCCAAGTCACCGCTGCAGCTGGAACCTGCCGACGTCGAATTGCCAGGCGGATCGGGGCAGGGCACCATGCTGCTTTTTGAAAGTGCCGCGTCGCCAGAGCACGGAGGGAACGGCACCGAGCCTGGGCCGGCTGAGCCTAAGCCAGCCGCGCCGGCGGTCGCCGCCCCCGGGCCGAAGCCCGCCGCGGGCCGGGAAGAAACGAAATGACCGGCGGATCACCTCGGTTGCGCGCCCTCGTCGCGGCCCTGATGACAGCCTTGCTCCTGGTGGTGACCTCGTGCGCCCAGATTCCGCGCTCCGGGCCCGTCGGTAAGAGTACGGATGAGAGTGCCGGCAAGCCAAACAACGCCCCCGTGTTCTTTCCGGTGGCGCCGCGCGAGGGCGCCGGACCTGATTCCGTCATCGAAGACTTCTACCTCGCCGGCAGTGGCTACGAGGACGACTACGCCGTGGCGCGGGAATACCTGACACAGGCGGCCTCAGTAGCCTGGAAACCGGACCAGCGCACCCTGGTTTTCCGCTCAACGAGGGTGGTCCGGACCGGAGTCGAAAATGTCTTCAACTACGAACTGGACGTCGCCTACTCGGTCGACGCGGACGGGATCGCCACGCAGTTCCCCGAAGGCACCAAGGAGAACATCCCCGTCACGCTCACGCAGGTTGACGGCGAATGGCGTATTTCGGCGGTTCCTGACGGAATCGCCATCCCCGAGCAGACCTTCAAGGTGATCTACGGCGCCTACCCCATCTATTTCTACGATCCCGGCTTCACCTATGCCGTGCCCGACATCAGATGGTTCAACAAGAAAAAAACGGTCAAGGCGATGACCAGCGCGTTGCTCAGCGGCCCGGCCCCGTACCTCAAGGGCGCCGTGGTCAGTGCCTTCCCGTCGGGGATGAAGCTCACACGGGAGTCCGTTCCCGTCGTCTCCGGCGCAGCCCAGGTGGACCTTTCGGCAAAAGAACTCGTGGAAGCCTCCAACGAGGACAGGCTGAGGATGCAGACCCAACTGGCTCTCACGTTCCGAGGCCAGCCGGATGTCGTCAACGTGGAACTGCGGGCAAACCAGGACCTCGTCCGTGTCGAGGACAACGGGTCCGTGCTGCCTCCGGTCCGGGACAAGAACGTCCCGGCCCGGCAGATTGCCGTGAACGACGGCCAGCTGGTCCGGTACGAGAACAACCGAATTTCGCCGTTGCCGGATATCCAGCCGGTAGGGGCCCTCGGCCCCGTTTCCCCTGCTGAATCGCCGGTCTCACAGTCGGTGGCGTTCCTCAACGGCAGCCGGACCACGTTGTACTCGATCGTGCCGGGCCAGCCCGCGCGTGCGCTGACCACACGTTCCACCCTGACGCACCCGTCGTTCGGCCAGCAGGATTGGGTCTGGACGGCGGGCCCCGGGGCCAACGGCGCCACGGAAGTACTTGCCTACCGTCCCGCGGGCGTCACTGAAGGAGCCGCCGTGCCCACAGTCACGCTCGCCCCTGCCTGGCTTGCCGGGCGCACAGTCAAGGAATTCCGCATATCGCGTGAAGGGGTGCGTGCCCTGGTCATTTCGGAGCAGAACGGGAAGACCCGCGTGCAGGTAACGGGGATAGTTCGGAATGCAGACGGCACGCCCCGGGACCTGACCGCGCCCACGACTCTGCTGACGGACCGGCAGCCGGACCAGGGCGTGTGGGTCAGCGACACCACCGTGGCGGTCATGAAGGCATCGGCCACCGACAACGTCACGCCCGAGCTGCTCTCACTGGCATCAACTCAGACACAGCAGCTGGCACCCTGGCCCGGACTGACGGCGATCAGTGCAGGCAACGGGCCGGAAGAAATCTTCGGACAGTCTGCTGACGGTATCTTCCAGCGGCTCGGAAACGGCTGGTCGCCCCAGCTGCAGGGGCCCGTGGACCCGTCCTTCCCCGGCTGACGCCGCGGCACCTCCACCACAGGGGGCTCTGTCCGCCTAGCCGCGCTGTCCATGTAAGCGGACCTGTCCACATGGGCGGACCTGTCCACATAAGCGGATGGGGCGCTGCCGCGTGGGTATCCCGTCTGGCAGCCTTGATGATGCCATGAGAAGCTCCGACCCGGATCTCGAACCGCCCGCCCCGACGCCGGCAAAGCACCGCAGCGACTATGCACGGTGGTGGGCGCGGGCGGCGGATGGTGCAGCGAACGCCGGCCGCGAGCTACTGGCACTCGCCGCCCCGGTGGAATGCGTCTGTTGCGGAACGGAAGACTTCTCCCTCTGCGGCCACTGTGAGCGGGCGGTGCGTGTGCTCACGAGGACTCCGTTCCGGGCTGAAGGGCAGGCTCCCGCCCTGATGGACGTGAACGGTTCGGTGATCCTGCCCGTCGTGGCGGCGGGGGTTTACCGGGAAGAGCTCGCACAGGCAGTGCTCTCCTTTAAGAAACACGGCCAGGGCCAGCTCGAGTCGGTGTTGTCCAAAGCGCTGGGAAGGGCCATCAAAGCGGCGGCCGGGACTATGGCGGGATTCTGCCTCGTGCCCGTTCCCACTACCAACAGCGCGTTCAGGAGGCGTGGTTTCAGCCCTGTGCATCTCATGCTGCGGAACTTGGCCGGAAGCGGGACCCTGGATGCGGGGAGCGTCGCCAACGCACTCCGCAAGGGAGGCGTCCTCACGCAGGGAGCGCGGGCCACCGGCGGGTTGTCCGAACGCCTCCAGTCGCTGGTTCCAGCCCACGCCATGGCCGGAGGGCAGAAAGGCCTGGGACGCGGCGCCCGCGTGAGGCGCGTCCGTGGCTCCATGCGGGTAAGGCGACCGCTCCTTGCGCCGGACATCACGGGACGCCGGTGCATCCTTGTGGACGACGTCCTCACCACCGGCGCCACGCTGGCGGAAGCGGCGCGGGCCGTGCACCAGGCGGGAGGCATCGTGGTGGGTGCCGTTGTCCTGGCGGCGACACGCCCGCCCGACGTCGCCGATCCGCCGTCTATTCCCGGCGCCAGGGCAGCGATGGGCGGCTGACTTGGAAAAAAATAAACGAAGAAAAGGTGAATAACGGGTAGCGATGAACTAACGTCGGTTGTGGGTACCAAGATCAGTTGTACCTGTCGATAGCGGCTCGGAAAGGGGCTCGACTGTCAGTCAGATCGGCCCCCGGGAAGTGCCGCCGTCGTGTCACCGAAGTCATTTGGAGGGCACCATGGAGTTCATGATCAGCGGACGGAATTTGACGGTTTCAGACCGCTTCCGCGAATACGCCGACGAGAAGATCTCAAAGATCGCATCGCTGGGAGACAAGGTCCAAAGGGTGGACGCGAAGGTCTCCAAGGAGACCAAGGCCCGCCAGACCGCAGACTTGCTCACGGTTGAGCTGACTGTCTTGGGCCGCGGCCCCGTCATCCGTGCGGAGGCCAGCGCCGCCGACAAGTTCGCCGCGTTCGATCTCGCTTACAACAAGCTTCTTGAGCGCCTGCGCCGGGCCAAGGACCGGAAGAAGGTCCACCACGGCCGGCACACACCCAAAGCCGTCCGCGAGGCGACGGCCAGTCTTGAGCCGGCAAGCGCCACCGAGCCTCTGTACGTCGAGGCAAGCAATCACCAGGAGCCCCGGCCCGCACCGGTCGAAAGGTCGCCGTACGACGTCGACAACGACATCCCTGCAGGGGATTCGCCGGTCCTGATCCGCCGCAAGGTGTTCCCGGCGGCATCCCTCACGCTCGACGACGCCGTCGACAACATGGAACTCGTGGGCCACGACTTCTACCTGTTTGTGGACAAGGAAACCAAGGCGCCCTCCGTTGTCTACCGTCGCGACGGATGGACCTACGGCGTCATCAGCCTTGACCAGACATGCGAACCGGGTGAAGCAGCCGTGGAAGAGAAGATCCTCGCTTACCGCTCGGAGGATGAACCTGCGCGCGCCTGAGCTGCGCGTCCGTCTCAGCTGGTGTTGACCAGCCAAGGGAAGGACTGACATGGGCGCATCGCTGAGCCTCGACCAGGCACGGCGGATCGCATTGGCAGCCCAGGGATTGGACAAAGGACGGCCCGCCGGACCCGTGACTGCACGGGCGGTGGGCCGGACCTTTGACCGGCTCCACCTGGTGCAGATCGATTCCGTCAACGTCCTCGCCCGCAGCCACTACCTGCCGTTCTTTTCCCGGCTGGGAAACTACGACCGCGCCATTCTGCATCGGATGGCCTCCTCGCACCCCCGCCGGATGACGGAGTACTGGGCACACGAAGCCAGCTTCATCCGGCCCGACCACTTTCCGGACCTGCTGTTGTGGCAGAACCGGAAATGGGTCGGCGCGGCAGGCATGGACCCGGAGCTGCGGACCGGCGTTGCCACTAAGATCCTCGACGAGCTCGCGAAGGGAAAACCCCTCACCGCCGCCGAGCTCACCGCACGGATCGGGCACGTAGAGGACCGCCGGACGGACAACTGGGGCTGGAACTGGAATGCCGTAAAACGCGTTCTGGAGCACCTTTTCGAAGACGGGCTCGTCTCGGCCTCCTCCCGGACGGATCAGTTTGAGCGCCGCTACACGCTGACCGAGAAGGTCTATGCAACGTTCGACGGCGGGGGAGGAACGCACGCTGATCCCGCCGCGGCGATGGACCGGCTCATCGATGCCGCTGCCAGGGCCCACGGCATTGGCACCGTCCGCTGCTTTGCGGACTACTTCCGCACGCCCATGAAGGCCGCCGCCATCGCGGTGGAGAACCTGGTGAACCTCGGCACCGTTGAACACGTCTCGGTCCGGGGCTGGAACAGGCCGGTCTACCGTCACGTCGAGTCACGGCTTCCCCGGAAGGCAACCGGACGGGCGCTCCTGAGCCCCTTCGACTCGCTTGTGTTTGAGCGCCGGCGGTTGGAGGAGCTCTTCGGCTTCCACTACAGGATTGAGATCTATACACCGGAAGCCAAACGGCGTTTCGGATACTACGTCCTTCCGTTCCTGCTGCGGGACGGCATTGTGGCGCGCGTGGACCTCAAAGCTGACAGGGCGGCCGGGCAATTGCTGGCGAGGGCTGCGCACGCCGAACCGGGCGCCCCCGCTGACACCGCCGTCGAACTCGCAGCGGAACTACACCTCATGGCCGAATGGCTGGGGCTCGACGATGTGGTTGTTTCGCCCGCCGGAGACCTGGCGCCAGCCCTTGCCGAGGCGGTCGCCGCCTACGGAACGGGACTATCAGCTCTCAGGGAACAGGCGTAACGTGCCGTGCGTGTCTCCCGTAGACTGAACACGCCAGAATTCGGCAGCTTGAGACTGGGAGCAACTTCACGTGGCATCACTTATCGAAAAACTTCTCCGTACGGGTGACAAAAAAACCCTGAGGCAACTGAGGAACTATGCCGATTCCATCAATGCCCTGGAGAGCTCTTTCCAGACCTTCACGGACGCCGAACTGCGCGAAGAAACCGACCGGCTCCGGGAACGCCACCAGGACGGCGAAACCTTGGACGATCTCCTGCCGGAGGCCTTCGCCGCCGTCCGGGAGGCCTCCTCGCGAACTCTGGGATTGCGCCACTTCGACGTCCAGTTGATGGGCGGCGCTGCCCTGCACCTGGGCAACATCGCGGAAATGAAGACCGGTGAAGGCAAGACGCTCGTGGCCACTGCTCCGGCCTACCTCAACGCCCTCGCCGGCAAGGGCGTCCACGTCGTCACCGTGAACGACTATCTCGCTGAATACCAGTCGGACCTCATGGGCCGGGTCTACCGCTTCCTGGGCCTGAGCAGCGGCTGCATCCTGTCCAACCAGGACCCTGCCGTGCGCCGCGAGCAGTATGCCGCCGACATCACCTACGGCACCAACAATGAATTCGGCTTCGATTACCTGCGCGACAACATGGCCTGGGACAAGTCGGAACTCGTCCAGCGTGGCCACCACTTCGCGGTTGTTGACGAAGTGGACTCCATCCTCATCGATGAGGCCCGCACCCCGCTCATCATTTCCGGTCCGGCCCAGGGCGACACAAACCGCTGGTACAGCGAGTTCGCCAAGGTGGTCCTGCGGCTCAAGCCCGAGATCGACTACGAGGTTGACGAGAAGAAGCGCACTGTAGGTGTGCTCGAAGCAGGCATCGAAAAGGTTGAGGACTACCTCGGCATCCACAACCTCTACGAGTCAGCCAACACTCCGCTGATCGGCTTCCTCAACAACGCCATCAAGGCCAAGGAACTCTTCAAGCGGGACAAGGACTACGTCATCCTCGACGGCGAGGTGCTGATCGTTGATGAACACACCGGCCGCATCCTGGCGGGCCGGCGCTACAACGAGGGCATGCACCAGGCGATCGAGGCCAAGGAAGGCGTCGAGATCAAGGCGGAGAACCAGACCCTCGCCACCGTTACGCTGCAGAACTACTTCCGCATGTACGACAAGCTTTCCGGCATGACGGGTACCGCGGAGACCGAAGCCGCAGAGTTCATGGGCACCTACAAGCTCGGAGTGGTGGCCATTCCCACCAACCGGGACATGCAGCGCATCGATCAGTCGGACCTCGTCTACAAGAACGAGGCCGTCAAATTCGACGCCGTCGTCAAGGACATTGCTGAGCGGCATGAAAAGGGCCAGCCCGTTCTGGTGGGAACAACCAGCGTGGAAAAGAGCGAATATCTCTCACGCCTGCTGGCCAAGGAAGGCATCCGGCACGAGGTCCTGAACGCGAAGAACCACGCCCGGGAAGCTGCGATCGTCGCGCAGGCCGGCCGTAAGGGCGCCGTGACCGTCGCCACGAACATGGCCGGTCGCGGCACCGACATCATGCTGGGCGGAAACGCTGAATTCACAGCCGTAGCCGAGCTGGCGTCCAAGGGTCTGGATCCGGAAGAAAATTCGGAAGAGTACGAGGCCGCGTGGCCTGCGGCATTCGAAGCGGCCAAGCAGGCCGTCAAGGACGAGCACGAGGAAGTCTTGAACCTCGGCGGACTCTACGTCCTGGGCACCGAACGCCACGAATCCCGCCGCATCGACAACCAGCTCCGGGGACGTTCCGGACGCCAGGGCGATCCCGGCGAGTCGCGGTTCTACCTGTCCCTGACCGATGACCTGATGCGCCTGTTCAATTCCGGTGCTGCCGAACGGCTCATGAACAGTTCCGTTCCGGACGACGTCGCGCTGGAATCAAAGCTGGTATCCAGGGCCATTGCATCGGCCCAGGGCCAGGTTGAAGGCCGCAACGCGGAACAGCGCAAGAACGTCCTCAAGTACGACGACGTCCTCAACCGCCAGCGTGAAGCCATCTATGGTGACCGCCGCCGCATCCTTGAGGGTGACGACCTCCACGAGAAGGTGCAGTTCTTCCTGGAGGACACCATCACGGCCCTCATCGACGAAGCGACCGCCGAAGGCACCGGGGACGACTGGGACTTCAACCAGCTCTGGACGAACCTGAAAACGCTCT
>Ga0307408_100003223_pt1 | contig 11226 bp, 11 predicted proteins | sample 322Cmetagenome_FD_202116 | JGI IMG/M metagenome (GOLD analysis project Ga0307408, IMG submission 202116) | Maize rhizosphere microbial communities from greenhouse at UC Davis, California, United States - 322HYB-C-3 | ecosystem: Host-associated > Plants > Roots > Rhizosphere > Soil | place... | reverse complement strand
ATCGAGCGCGATTCCGTGTTTCTCACCGCGTTAGGTTGACGCACTGCCGGCGATTCGCCGCCACTACTCGAACACAGGTACCCTGATGACGCTCCGCTCGCGTCCAATCGCCGTTGTCGCCGGACTCGCAGTCGTGGGGTTGCTCGCCATCGCGGCCCGCCGTGCGCCGAACCGTGAGCCGGCGCCGCACCAGGCAGCGTCCAACCCGACCGCGGCGCTGCTGCTGGAGCTGCTGCGCGTCAACACGTCAAATCCGCCAGGAAACGAAGGGGCCATCGCGCGGCTGCTCGCGCCGAAATTCAAGGCCCTCGGGTTCGAGGTCGACATCATCCAGACCCCCGACAGCGGCAAGGCACACTTCATCGCGCGCCTGCGCGGCAACGGGTCGAAACGCCCCGTGCTCATCGCCGCACATGCAGACGTCGTCGGCGTCGAACGAGAGAAGTGGACGGTCGATCCGTTCGCTGGCGTGGTGAAGGACGGCTATGTGTTCGGGCGCGGCGCGCTCGACTTCAAGGGCGGCATGGCGGTGTTCGCGCGCGCCGCGATGATGCTGGCCGAGCGCAAGGTTCCGCTCGACCGCGACGTCATCTTCCTCGCCGAGGCGGACGAAGAGAGCGGCAAGTACAGCACAATCTGGCTGGCGTCGCAGGCGTGGGAGAAGATCGACTGCGAATTCGCGCTGAACGAGGGCGGCTGGATCATGAAGGGACCGGACGGGCGCGTGCGCTACGTGAGCATCTCGACGGCGGACAAGAGCGCGGTCCCGATCGTCCTCACCGCGAAGGGCACGTCCACGCACGCGTCGATGCCGCGGCCAGACAACGCGATCTTCGCGCTCGCGCGGGCATTGGCGAAAATCTCGGCGTACGAGACGCCGCTGATGTTCACGCCGAGCACGCGGCAGTTCTTCCAGACGCTGGCGAAGACGAGCCAGCCGCCAATGGCCGGATATTTCGCCGACTTGTTAGGCACCGACTCCACTCGCGTGCGCCGGGCCGATCGGGAGATCAGCAAGGATCCCCTGCTGCACGCCCTCATGCGCAACACGCTCGCGCCCGTGCTGCTGAACGCCGGTTTCCGTGGGAACGTGATTCCGGGTTCGGCGGAGGCGACGATCAACGCGCGTCTCATCCCGGGAGCGAAGCCCGAGGACATCGTGCGCGACCTGCAGCGCGTGATCGGCGATTCGACGATCGAGGTGCACCCGTCGAACACGATCCCGTGGCCGCAGGGGCTCGCGCCTTCGTCGGAGAACACCGATCTCTACCGCGCGCTCGAGAAGTCCGCTCGCCAGCAGTTCTCGGCCGAGGTGACTCCGTACCTGTTCCAGGCCGGTACCGACGCGCCGACATGGCGCTCGCGCGGCATCCCGGTGTACGGGATCTATCCGTATCCCATCGACGCCGAGGACCTCACGCGCATGCACGGCAATGACGAGCGGGTGAGCATCGAGTCGCTGCGGCAAGGGACCGAGATGATCTATCGGACGCTCGTCGACGTCGCCGGGAAGCGATAGGGATCAAAGGGGTCAGAGTCGGTTTCAAGGGGTCAGAGCCCTTGAATGCGAGGCCTCTATGAAACCGAGGTCTCAAAATTCAAGAGCTCTGACCCCTTGAAACTCCCCTTGAAACTTTGATCTCGAATTCAAGCGACTCTGACCCCTTTGATCGACAGGTCATGTTCCCACGCCTAAATTGGCGCCCATGCAACGACGGGATTTTGTCCAATCGATGGCCGGCGGGTTGGCCGGCGCGCTCGGCGCAGCGAGCTGGCCACAGCTCCGCGCGGTGAGCGCCTATGCGGCCGGCGTCGCCGAGTCGGCTCCGTACGAGTTCCTGACCGCCGAGCAGGTGAAGCTGCTCGACGTGATCACCGCGCACCTCATCCCCACGGACGACACGCCCGGCGCGCGTGAGGCGAAGGTGGTGCGATTCATCGATCACGCGCTCACGACGATCTTCAAGGACTTTCAGAAGGACTTCACGAAAACGCTCGCCGATTTCGCGGAGTTCACGTCGCACTACCGGCCCGACGGCGCGTCGTTCCTCGCGTTGACACCTAACGAGCAGATCGACGCCATCGGCGAGCTCGAACGGCTCCAGCCAGACGTATTCCGGGATCTTCGCGGGGCGACGATGACCGGCATGTTCGCGCACCCCGAGCACGGCGGCAACTTCGGCAAGGTTGGCTGGAAGCTCATCGGCTACGAGGACCGTTACTCCTGGGCGCCGCCCTTCGGCTACTACGACCGAGGTCGTGAATGAGCGGGCATCCGCATCACACCGACGGGCCGGTCCGGCTCCCGCCGCCGATGCGAACGTATGCGAGCACGGACGAGGTGGATTTCGTCATCGTCGGATCGGGTGCAGCCGGTGGCGTCATGGCGCGCGAGCTGTCTCGCAACGGGTTCTCCGTCGTGGTCCTCGAGCAGGGCCCGTTCCTCACGGAGCGCGACTTCAGTCACGACCCGTTCTGGGGAGATCTCCATCCCGACAAGGCGCTCACGAACAATCGGAAGGAGCAGCCGGGTACGAGTCGGAAGACCGACAAGGACGAGGCGAAGCTCAGCGGTTGGAACAACTATGGCCGCGTCGTCGGTGGCGGCTCCGTGCATTTCACGGCGAACTACTGGCGGTTCCCAGAGCTCGAGTTCGAGCAGGCCACACGGTTCGGCGTTCCCGATGCCTCCACGATCGCGGATTGGCCGATTCGTTATGCGGACCTCGAGCCATACTACACGAAGGTCGAGTGGGACATCGGCGTCTCGGGTCTCGCGGGCAATCCGTTCGAGCCGCCGCGAAGCAAGCCGTTCCCGTTGCCACCGCTTCCGATCAAGTCCGAGGGCGTGCTGCTGGAGCGCGGCGCGAACAAGCTCGGCATGCATCCGTGGCCGGCACCGATGGCGATTCTCTCGCGTCCATATCGCGGTCGCTCCGGGTGCGTGGCATGCGGCATCTGTATCGGGAACGCGTGCGAGGTGCGAGCGAAATCGAGCTCGCTCGTCACGATGATCCCCGAGGCTGTAGCGACTGGGCGCTGCGAGATTCGGCCGCTCAGCTACGTGCGCAAGGTGGAGACCAATGCCAGCGGGCGCGTCACCGGCGTGACGTATTTCGATAAGAACAAGAAGGAAGTCGTACAACGCGCGAAGGCGGTCGTGCTCTCCGCCAACGGGTGCGAGACGCCGAAGCTGTTGCTCATGTCCGCGACGAGCGCGTTTCCCGACGGCCTCGCCAACTCGAGCGGGCAGGTCGGCCGGAATATCATGTTCAACGGGAGTGCGCTCCGCGATGGGTTGTTCGAGCACGAGGTCAACGGCTGGAAGGGAGCGGTTGTGTCGCGCGTGGTCTGGGACACGTACGAGCTGCCGGCCTCGTTAGGCCTCTACGGCGGCGGCGGGTTCGACTTCCGGTGCGGGTACGGCCCGTTGGCCGGCGACGCGACGTGGCCCGGCGAGCCCACCTGGGGCAGCGCGTGGAAGAAGCGCGCGCGCGACTACTTCACGAAGCGGCTCAGCGTGTACGGGCACATGAGCAGCCTGCCCACGCCGAACAACCGCATGGATCTCGATCCGAAGGTGAAGGACGCGTGGGGCCTCCCGGCCCCTCGCCTGACGTTCACGGGTCATCCGAACGACTTCAAGCTCGGCGCGTGGTTCGGGAAACGCGGAGAAGAGTTGTTGAGCGCCGCCGGTGCCGTCAGCATCGCCGGCGAGTACGGCGGCCCGGATGGCGGCGGCCCTCACCTCCTCGGCACGTGTCGCATGGGGAGCGATCCGCGCACGTCGGTGGTGAACGCGGATCATCGCGCGCACGATGTGCCGAACCTGTTCATCGTGGACGGGAGCAACTTCGTCACGTCAGGACGTGGTCAGCCGACGATGACGATCCAGGCGCTCGCGTTTCGCGCGGCGGATCGCATAACGGCGCTGGCCAAGGAAAAGGCGCTCTAACACACAGGTTACAGGTAACTGGTTACTAGCGGTTGAACCCTCGGGATGCCTCTCTGCCGGCGAGATGAGCATCCGGCGGTGCAAATAACCAATTACCAATTCCAGTAACCAATTACCTGTTCTGTTGCGTTTGTCGAACATTCGATGTAGACTGCCGGCCCGATCTACCGAGTCCAATGAACTGCCACCCCATCTGCACCCAGCTCGACGCGCGAGACGCTGAGGGTCTTCGAGACCCGCGGCGGTATTGGCGCTTGGTGCAGATGAGCTGGGAGGACGTCGGATGAAGTAGACGACCACCTCCCACCGGGAGTGTGGAATCCCACGCCCCATCCGCGCCGAGCGCTGGATGGGGCGTTTTGCATCCGCCAATCAACAAACTGGAGGAACCAGACCGTGTCGCACATCACGGTGCAGCAACTCAAGGAGCTCAGGCAACGAACCGGAGCCGGCATGCTCGACTGTCGTCAGGCACTCGAGCAGGCCGAGGGCAACATGGAGCAGGCCATCGAGTATCTGCGAAAGCAGACGGCAGCCGAGGCAGCGAAGCGAGCGGCGCGACTCACCGGCGAGGGTCAGATCGGCAGCTACATCCATCACGACGCCAAGGTCGGCGCGCTCGTGGAGGTGAACTGCGAGACGGACTTCGTCGCGCGTACCGAGGACTTTCGGTCGCTGGTGCGCTTTGTGGCCGAGCAGGTCGCGGCCACGCCGGCGGAGGCGCTCGCGATGGAGGCATCCCTGCTCGAGCAGCCGTGGATCCGTGACCCCTCGCGCACGATCGGCGATCTCGTGAGCGAGACGTCGGCGCGCGTAGGTGAGAATGTGCGCGTCCGCCGGTTCGCGCGATTTCGAATCTCGGATGCGTGACGACCGGGAAGCGGGAGACGGGAGACGGGAGGGGGTTAACAGCGGGAGCCCTCGGGATGCTCTTCTCACCGGAAGAGACATCCGGAGGGTTTCCGCTCCTTACCGTCTCCCTTCTCCCGTCTCCCGTCTCCCGCTTCCCGGCTAGCTAGCCGCATACCGGCCCTCTATCGTTCGACCTGATGCCTGACGACTCGTCCCACCCATGACCGATCTTCGCGACCGCCTTCAGGCCTCACTCGGCGACGACTACACCATCGAGCGCGAGCTCGGTGGCGGCGGCATGAGCCACGTCTTTCTCGCCACCGAGCGTCGACTCGATCGTCAGGTCGTGATCAAGCTGCTGCCACCCGACCTCACCGGCGGCGTCAGCCTCGATCGGTTCCACCGCGAGATCCAGCTCGTCGCGAAGCTCCAGAACCCACACATCGTTCCCGTGATCACGGCGGGCGAAGCCGACGGCGTGCCGTTCTTCACCATGCCGTTCGTCGAAGGGCGGTCGCTGCGCGACCTGATCAACTCGGGCACGTCGATGTCGATCACGGAGGGGGCGAACATCCTGCGTGACGTTGCGACTGCGCTCGCGTACGCGCACGAGCGCGGGATCGTGCATCGCGACATCAAGCCGGACAACGTGCTGCTCTCGGGCGGGGCCGCGGTCGTCACCGACTTCGGGGTCGCGAAGGCGATCTCGACGGCGCGACAGGGAACGGCACCCGGTGGGTCGCTGACGCAGATTGGTTTCTCGTTAAGCACGCCAATGTACATGGCGCCCGAGCAGGCGGCGGCCGACCCGAATACCGACCATCGCGCTGACCTCTATTCGTTCGGCGTGATGGCGTACGAGCTGTTCGCGGGGGCACCGCCGTTCGCCGGACGGTCGCCGGCCGCGCTGCTCGCCGCCCAGATGACCGAAACGCCGCCGCCGCTGTCGGTCGCGCGGCCGGACGCCCCGGTGCCACTCGTCGAGCTCGTCCGCCGCTGCCTCGAGAAGGATCCCGCCAGGCGGCCGCAGCACGCCGCCGAAATCATTCAGGGACTCGACCAGGCGCTCGTATCGAGCGGCCACTCTGCGTTAGGCGCCGTGACGGCTGCCGCGGCGCAGCCGACTCGACGGACCAACCGCAGCGTCCTCGGGCTCGCAGTCGGCGCCATGGTCGTCATCGCCGCGACGGCCGGGTTGATCATGTCGCGCGGCACCGGGCGCGACTCGGCTTCCGCCGCGGACAGCGCACGCTCGGTCGCCGTTCTGCCGCTCGAAAACGTCGGCGGCAGCGACAGCGACCGCTACTTCAGCGAAGGCGTCACCGACGAGCTCACGAGCACGCTCGGAAAGATTCCGGGGCTCCGCGTCGCGTCGCGCACCTCGGTGTTCGCGCTGAAGGGCAGGGGTTGGCAACGGGAACCGTGCCCGCCGGGACCGAGGACCTGGCCGCATATGACCTGTACCTGCGTGGCCGCTACTTCTGGCACCAGCGCGGCAACGACGCGCTGCACCGCGCCGCCGACTATTTTGGCCAGGCCATAGACCGCGACCCGACGTTCGCCCGGGCCTATGCCGGCCTCGCCGATGCGCTCGGCCTCCTCCCCATCTATGGATCGACTCCGGCGGACAGCGCGTACCCGCTCGCACGCAAGGTCGCGGAAAAGGCCTTGTCGCTCGACAGCACGCTGGCCGAGGCGCACACGACGTTAGGCTTGATCCTCAAGAGCACCGGCGAGTGGGAACCAGCCGCCGCCGAATTCCGCCGCGGGCTCGCGCTCGACAGTACCTACGCGACGGGACATCAATGGTATGCGGAGGGGCTGATCATCACTGGCCGCGTTCATGAGGCCGTTGCGGAGCTCGAGCGCGCGCGGGACCTCGAGCCGCTCTCGCCCGTCATCAACGCGGAGTTGGGCTACGCGCTCGGACTCGCCGGCCGTTACCAGGACGGCATCCTGGCCGGCCAGCGCGCCGTGGAGCTCGATTCGACGCTCTGGACCGGGCACGCGTTTCTCGCGTTCACGCACGCATTCGCCAGCGAGTACCCCGAAGCTGTTGCCGGCTTTCAGCGAGCCGTTCGGCTCGGCCAGGGGATCGACCCGCTCCTCGGGGCACTCGCCTTCTCTTTGGCGAAGACGGGTCAGACCGATAGCGCACGTGCGGTGATCGCGCCGGCTGAGACCCGCGCGAAAGGCCGTGGCGGTTCACCCATCGCAATGGCCATGGCGTACACGGGCCTGGGCAATCGCGACGCGGCCCTCACGTGGCTCACGCGCGCCGCGCGCGAGAAGGATCCGTGGCTCTACGCGATGTCGATCAACGCGCCGATCTTCGACGCGATTCGCGATGATCCGCGCTTCGCCAACGCGGCGAAGACGATGAAGCTGGATCCCGCCGCGATGACAAAGCCATCAAAGGGTACATGAATCGTTATTGAACCACGGAGGTCACCGAGTCACGGAGAAAACGAATGAACCGCAGAGGACGCGGAGGTCGCGGAGTGACTGGACTTCCCCCGATTTTGTGGACACCGGGGTTAACCAGCCTTGAGCAGCTGCGCCTCAAACTCCACGGGCGTTAGGTAGCCGAGCGTGGAATGCCGGCGCTGGCGGTTGTACCAGATCTCGATGAACTCGAACACGGCGCGGCTCGCCTCGGCCCGCGTCTCGAACACGCGGTCGCCGAGCAGCTCCTTCGTCAGCGTGGCAAAGAAGCTCTCGACAACCGCGTTGTCCCAGCAGTTCCCCACCCGGCTCATGCTCGCCGTGAACCCCGCACTCGCCAGTCGCTGCTGGTACGCCTGACTCGCGTACTGCACGCCGCGGTCGGAGTGGTGCCGCCCGCCGCACGCCCCCCGGTGCAGCAACGCCATCTCCAGCGCCGCCAACGTGAGGTCTTGGTGCAAACTCGTCCGGAGCGCCCAGCCCACGACGAGTCGGGTGGCAAGGTCCAACACGACGGCCAGATACAGCCACCCCTCCCGCGTCGGGATATACGTGATGTCCGCCGCCCACGTCACATCGGGCGCGGGGTTCGCCGCCAGCGAGAACTGCCGGTCCACCACGTTAGGCGCCACCGGCTCGTCGTGAGACGACTGCGTCGTCCCTGGGACAAAGCGCCGCGCGGGCTTCGCCGGCAGTTGGGCCGCGCGCATGAGCCGCTCGACCCGGTGCTTCCCGCACGTAAAGCCCAGCGCCCGCAGCTCCTGGTGCACCCGCGGGCTGCCGTAGCGCTGCTTCACCTGCGTCTGAATCTCGCGGATCTGCGCCGTGAGCACGCGATCGTCCTTCACGCGCTCACACAGGGGGCGGGCACGCCAGGCGTAGTAGCCGGCCCTCGACACCTCCAGCACCCGGCAGATCGTACGGACCGGCCAGATGCGGGCGTGCGCTTGGATAAAGGCGAATCTCATCGCCTCTCCCTGGCGAAGAAGGCCGTCGCTTTTTTTAGGATCTCGTGCTCCTCGCGCAGTCGCTCGTTCTCCCGCCGGAGCCGGCGCACTTCCTCCTCAAGCGAGAGGACGCGGCCCGGGGCCGTCGCCTTCCCCGCGGGGATGGCGCGGAGCCACTGGCGCAGCGTCGTCTCGCTGACGCCGAGCTCCGCGCCGAGGGCCTTCACCGATTTGTCCGACTCCCGCACGAGGCGCACCGCCTCGCGCCGGAACTCCTCACTGAACTTCTGCGGTCCTCGCTTGGTTCGCATGCGAACACCTCCGCTGCCTTCGAATCTTCCTCGAAGCGGTTGAGGTGTCCACAAAACCGGGGGAGGTCCAAATCTCAGACTACGAAACCGCGCGCACTTTTTCGCCCTTGGCGGTTCCGGCCCATGGGATCGGCGCAGTTCGGGATTGGCGACCTTCGGGATTTGGCGCCGTCTGGGATTTCGCGCCCTTAAAGATTTCGCGCCGTTTGGGTCGTTCGCTTCACCGGCTCGTACGCCAGAGTGATGCCCACGTTGCCGATGGGTTCGTCGACAACTTCGCGCGAACGTCGTTAGGCTCCGCCAAGCCGATCACGGCGAAGCTCGCGCCGTCCCTTCCCCAGCTGCTCAGCACCGCGTCCTCGTCATTCTCCGCGACCGTGGCGCCAGCGAGATCACCGGTCGCGAGGATCGTGGGCCGAGTGCCATCGGAGGGAATCGCAAACCGGAACAGCTCTCGGGTGGACTCCGTACCGCCCGCCGTGCGAACGAACAGCGCCCACGAACCGTCACGCGCGATACTCTGCGGCTCGCCTACCACTTCCTCACCACGAGAGACGGCGCCCGTCGCCAGGTCGACCGACGCGAGGCGAGAGAGGGAGTTGACGCCATCCTCGGCCCAGCCGAGGTGCTCCGTGAAGAAGAGACGCGTTCCGGAGCCGTCGAAGCGCATGACGTCGTAGCCCGACACGGTCGCGCCGGTCGTCACGCGCGTGACCGCGTCGCGGCCGAGGTCCGTCACGAAGATGTCCGGAGCCAGGCCGTAGGGGCCGGTCGCCATCATGTATGCGATCCGACGCCCGTCCGGCGACCACGCGACGCTTCCCCAGAGATACTGGGAGTTCGGACTCACCGTTCGGAGCGCGCGTCCGTCGGCACTCACGAGAACGACTTGAAGCGCGTCGCTGGCCGGCGCCACGATGACAGCGAGGTAGCGGCCGTCGGGACTCCACTTCGCGCTCGTTATGCGCGTCAGCGATTCGTCCGTGACCGGAAGTTGCCTCGGTGAGTAGTTCCCCACGACGTGGTCGCTGACGTGGTCGAACACGACGCGCACGCGATCGCTGCCGTCAAGGTTCTGAATGTAGAGCCTTGGGGTGCTTCCCTCCCATTCGATAGTTGCGAGGCGGTCGCCGCCGCGAGTCGGGGCGAGGGCGCGTAACAGGGTCTCGGACGGGGCGGTAACGGTACTTGCATCGCTGCAGCCGCCGAGCACGAGCGCGACGGCGATGGGGACAATTGGGGTGAGTCTGAGTCGCATGAGTTTACGATGAGGCGTTGGGGCTGCGGCGTTCGCGGAGGACCTTAGCTTGGCGATGTGCCGGCCGAGCACGTCGGGGCCCGGCGGCAGGCAGAACCCCAGTTCCAGCACACCGGTCACCTTCGACCAGGCGCCCGGTGGGAACCAGTCCTTCAGCGAGGAATGACAATGGAAATCAAGCGAGCCGGCTCACAGCCCTCCGGCAAAGGACCGACCGACTGGTTCACCGGCACCGTGCGCATCGATCCGTTGATTCAGACGAGCGCCCCGGCGCGTGTGGCCGGCGCTGCCGTCACCTTCGAACCGGGCGCACGAACCGCGTGGCACACCCACCCGTTAGGTCAGACGCTCATCGTAACCGCCGGCTACGGACTCGCTCAGCGATGGGGCGGCACGATCGAGGAGATTCGCCCCGGCGACGTCGTCTGGTTCTCACCTAACGAAAAGCACTGGCACGGCGCGTCACCCACGACCGCGATGACCCACATCGCGATTCAGGAAGCGCTCGACGGCAAGTTCGTCGAGTGGATGGAGCAGGTCACCGACGAGCAGTATGGCACTATGCCACGCCAGACGAACCGCTAGCGAGAAACCCTGCGACCTCGGCGAGCACCCGTGCCGCCTGTTCCCGGTGCGGGACATGCCCGCACCCCTCGATGATCACCGCCTTGGCCGGTCCCTGCGTTAGGCGCGCGATCCGCCCGGGGTGTTCCGCCGAGCCATACTCGTCCTGATCGCCGTGGAGGGCGAGCGCGGGACAGCGCACGGCTCGCAGGTCGTCGTCGAGACGCCAATCGGAAAACTCCGGGGCAAGCCAAGTCTCGATCCAGGCATCGAGAATCCAGCGCGCCTTCGTGCCGTGGTATCGAGCAAGGCGCTCGAGCTGTCCCGGTCGCGCGAACTCGACACGAGCGGCCTCGAGGCCGGCACGGGTGCGGTCCTCCACGAAGCTCTGCGCCGACTCGGTCACCACGGCGGCGCAGCGGTCGGGCCACCGCGCCGCCGTCGCAATCGCCATCCCGCCACCGACGCTGTGGCCGAACGGAACGATCGTGTCGAGGCCTAACGCGTCGCACAACCGCGGGACCACCGACGCGGCTTCGTCGCGAATGAACGTCAGCGGCAACCGGCCCGGGTGTTCGTCCGATCGCCCGAAGCCCAGCCGATCGTACGCAACCACCGACCGGCGTGTCGCGACCGCAAGCTGTTCCGGGAAGTCCCGCCAAAGCTCGACGCACCCGAGCGAGTCGTGAAAGAGAACGATCGGTGCGAGAGCATCGCGCACGTCCGACGGAACCCAACGTCTCGCGAACAGCGTTCCCCGCGCCGTAGCCATCCAGTGATCGGTGGCGCTCGGCGTGATCGACGGCGGGTCTCCAGCGTCCGTCATTTGCGTTAGGCGTTCACGACCACGAGCTTGCCGCTGCCGCGGTTCTCCTCCATGAACCGGTGGGCGGT
>Ga0307408_100003220_pt1 | contig 11233 bp, 11 predicted proteins | sample 322Cmetagenome_FD_202116 | JGI IMG/M metagenome (GOLD analysis project Ga0307408, IMG submission 202116) | Maize rhizosphere microbial communities from greenhouse at UC Davis, California, United States - 322HYB-C-3 | ecosystem: Host-associated > Plants > Roots > Rhizosphere > Soil | place... | reverse complement strand
TCCAACCTGTGGTAGCGAGCAAGCTCGCTAATGGGGCCGGCGTTGGATCGCCGTGCTGCGTTACTTCACGTTTACCGTAATCTTTTCGGACACGATCGACGGGTCGAACGGCATATGGCCACTGTCGCCCAGAATCAACTGCAGAGTGTGTTTGCCCGGTGCCAGTTTGATCGTTGCTTCGGTTTGCGCCTTGCCGAAATGCATGTGGTGGGCATCGGTCGGAATCGGCGCGCCTTCGGCCGGTAGATCATCGACGTCGATCAGCAGATGGTGATGGCCAGTGTTTTTTGTCATGTCGCCCGCCGGGGCCAGGGCGATTTCCTTGACGCCGAACTTGACCTTGAACTCTTGGCTGACGGTGGCGCCGTCTTCAGGAGAAACGATGAATACTTCCGCATTTTTGGGCGCCGGGGTTGCTGCTGTTGCCAGCATTGAAGTTCCGAGCAACAAACCGGCCAACGCCGCACGCGACATAAAACTTTTCATTTTTTACTCCACTTTTTCCATAAAACCGTCGAGTCGTGACAACTTCGTGACTAATCGTTGTCGAAGCCTGCAACAACCATAGCAAAGCGAGCCAGAAACGAGCATCGCTTGTATAAATCTAGGAGTGACCATGCGTTTCCTGCCTGGCCTGATCTGCCTGCTACCCCTGTTGAGCCCTATGGCCCATGCGGAACTGATCGATGACGTCAACGACCGTGGCGAGTTGCGAATCGCCGTTGAGGCCAATACCGCGCCGTTCAATTTCAAGGAGGACGGCAAGCTCACCGGTTTCGAAGTGGAACTGGGCGAGATGCTCGCGGGTGAGCTCGATGTCCGCCCTGATTTTGTCGTGACCGATGAGGCTGATCTGCTGTCCGGCGTGGAAAGCGGCAAGTACGACGTCGCCATCAACCACATAGCAATGACCCCGGAACTGGCGGAACGTTTCGACACCAGTGCCACTTATAGCCAACCGGATGCGCAATTGCTGGCGAGCAAGGATGAGGCGCAACGGCCTCTGGTCCTGGCGCAGTCTTTCCAGCCGCAAGAGAAAAAAGGACCGGCTCCGAACCTGGTGATTCCATTCCAGAAGGGCAATCCGGCGTTCAAGGCCAGCTTGGACAATGCGTTGGCGCGGATCAAGGATGATGGGCGACTGGAGCAGTTGTCGCAGAAGTGGTTGGTCAAGCAGGATTGAGATCCGCAATCAAGCGCGAGCTCTGTGGCGAGGGGATAAATTCCCTCGCCACAAGACCACGGCCTATCCGTTACAGAATGGTTTTCAAGCCTTACGCCACACACTCGCCAACCAAGGCTGCTGCTCCCGCGGCAACCCCGCCGGGCGGTAGTAATGTTCCAGCTCCAGAAATCCTGCTTCCGTGAGCAATGTGCGCCAGGCGTCGAGGTCGTGATACGCGCCGAAGCGCTGGCCGTTCCAGCCTTCCTGGTTTTCGCCCCGGGGGTTTGAGCTGAACAGCACGCCGCCAGGCTTGAGCGTGGCATGCAATTGCTTGAGGACGCGAGGCAGCTCTTGGACCGGAATGTGGAACAGGACGGCGTTGGCGAAGATCCCGTCGAAACGCTCCGCCGGCAGATCCAGTTGCAGGAAATCCTGTTGCCACACCTCGCAGCCGCTGTCCTGGCGGGCCATGCGTGCGAACTCTTCTGAACCGTCGAGGCCTACCGCGACATGGCCCATGGCCGTGAACGTGCGCAGGTCGCGCCCCGGACCGCAGCCGAAATCGAGGATATGCAGCGGCGGCTGGCCTTGGATGTGGCGCAGCAAGGCGTCGATGTTCTGGCTGACGTCATGATCGCGGGTGCCTTCGCGAAAGCTGTCCGCCACGGCGTTGTAATGGCCCAGGGTCGTGGCGGTGATGGTCTGCAGGTCGTCGGCGGTGTGTTTCATGATTGCTGGCTTGGCTGGGAATTGTCAGCCGACTATACCGCAAGCCCGCGGGTCGCTTCGCAGCCAATCGCGAGCAAGCTCGTCTCCAGATACCCTGCGTTCAGCGCTTGTTCAGCCCCCGTGCCAGGCGATCCCCACCGAGTTGAATCACCGCCACCAGTGCCACCAGCAATACGATGACCGTCAACATGACCTGGCTGTCGAAGCGCTGGTAACCGTAGCGGTAGGCGATATCCCCCAGCCCACCGGCGCCGATCGCACCAGCCATGGCCGATGAGTTGATCATGGTCACCAAAGTGATGGTAAAGCCGCCGACAATTCCTGGCAGTGCTTCGGGCAGCAGCACATGCCAGACGATGTGCCAGCGTCGGCAGCCCATGGCCTGGGCTGCTTCGATCAGGCCGTGATCGACCTCCCGCAGGCTGACTTCTGCGATACGGGCAAAAAACGGCGTGGCGGCGATAGTCAGCGGCACCACTGCAGCCCATACGCCGTAGGTGGTGCCGACGATCAATCGAGTGAACGGAATCAACGCCACCATCAGGATCAGGAAAGGTATCGAGCGAAACAGATTCACAAACCCGCCCAAGGCCTTGTTCAGCGCGGGCGCTTCATAGATACCGCCCTTGCCGCTGGTGACCAGGATCACCGCCAGCGGAATACCCGCCAACAACGCGATCAATGACGACACGCCGACCATCAGGAACGTGTCGATAAACCCCTGCAACAACCGGTCAAACCACATAACCCAGCACCTCCACCCGTTGTGCCCAATCGCCCGCGCGGTTACGCAATTGCTCGGCGCCCAATGACGAGCCGCTCACCGCCAGCAACAACTGCCCCAGCCCGTGACCTTGAATGCTTTCAATGCCGCCGTGCAGCAGCCGCACGCGTCCGCCCAAGGCACTGAACAGGGCGGCGAGGTCTGGTTCATCGCCGCTGCGACCGGTGAAGTGCAGGCGCAACACGGTGGCTGCGTCCGCCGAGGTCGGCTGCGGTCGCAGGCGTTTGTGCAACTCATTGGGCAGCGCATGCTGCAGCGGCGCCAGGAGCGTGCGGCTGACCTCATGCTGCGGGTTGCCGAAGACCTCCCAGACGGGGCCTTGTTCGACGATCCGTCCCTGTTCCAGCACTACCACGCGGTCGCAGACTTCCCGGATCACCGCCATCTCATGGGTGATCAGCACAATCGTCAGGCCCAGCCGCTGATTGATCTCACGAAGCAGGCTGAGGATTGATTGGGTCGTTTCCGGGTCCAGCGCTGAGGTCGCTTCGTCGCACAACAGGATCTGCGGGTCGTGGACCAGCGCCCTGGCAATCCCGACGCGCTGCTTCTGTCCGCCGGAGAGTTGCGCCGGATAAGCCTCGTGCTTGCCTTGCAAGCCGACCAATTCCAACAGTTCGCGGACTTTGCGCTGGCGTTGTTCCTTGGGCACGCCCGCGACTTTCAGAGGCAGTTCAACGTTCTGCCAGACTGTCTTGGCCGACATCAGGTTGAAATGCTGGAAGATCATGCCGACGCGGCGGCGCAGCTGCACCAGGCGATCTTCATCGAACGTGCCGATGTCCACCTGATCGATCAACACCCGCCCGCTGGTGGGCTGTTCGAGTCGGTTGATGGTGCGGATCAATGAGGATTTGCCCGCGCCACTGCGGCCGATAATGCCGAACACCTCGCCATGCTGGATCGCCAGGTCGATGCCTTGCAGCGCATCCACCGGACCCTGATCCCCCCGATAGGTCTTGCCCAGGCCAATGAAACGTACGTGGGCGCGGTTGAGTTGCGGATGCAGTTCGGTCTGTTCGGCTTCCCGTGGCGCAACGGGGTGCTGTTTTAGCTGCGTGTTGGTGGCGTTCATGCTCAGCCTTCCCAGCCGGCTTGGTAGAGCTTGCCGTGGGCCTTGTCCAGCGCCGCGCGAACGGCCGGCGAGTGTTGGTAGATATCGACGAACTTGATCAGCCGTGGATCATCCTTGCTCTTGGGCTGGATCACGAACTGGATGACGTATTCCTTATGATCGAGGCCATCGAAGAGCAGGGCAGACGTTGCGTCAAAGGTGTTCGCCAGGCGGATATAGGCCGGATAGCCCTGCACCAGGTCGGCGTCTTCATAGGCGCGCACCAGCTGCACGGCCTCGACTTGCAGGATCTTGAGTTTTTTTGGATTGGCAATGATGTCGTCTTCCGTGGCTTTGTAGCCTACCCCCGGCTTGAGCTGGATAAGCCCGGCCTTGGCCAGCAGCTGCAAGCCGCGACCGCTGTTGATCGGGTCGTTGGCAATGGCGACACTGGCGCCCTCGGGCAGCTCATCGAAGCTTTTGTAGTTCTTCGAATAGAGACCGACGTTATTGATGATTCCCGGCGCGAACGGCACCAGCTCGAAACCGGCGGCGGCCTTGGCGTTTTCCAGGAAGGGGATGTGCTGGAAATAATTCACATCGATGTCACCCGAGGCGAGGCTGACGTTCGGTGCGATCCAGTCGCTGAACTCCACCAGTTCGACTTTCAGGCCTTGTTTGTCAGCTTCTTCGACGGCGGCCTCCAAAGGAATGGCGAAGGCGGCAGTGGTGCCGATTTTCAACGGGGCGTCGGCGGCGAACAGCGTCGGGCTGAAAATGCTGAAGGCCAGGGCCAGTACTTTGACTGGCAGGATAAGGAAGTGCTTGGTCATGTCGGATGCTCCAGTCATTGCTTGATTGAGTCATGCGCCTTCGTGGCGGTAGCTTGAACCGGTGTGTTGGTCGGGTAGTCGCGCTTCTGCGTGAAACAGTTTTTCCCGCAGGGTGCCGCTGCCATATTCGGTCTTGTACGACCCGCGTCGCTGCAGCTCGGGAATCACCAGGTCGATGAAGTCCACGTAACTTTGCGGCGTGACGATGCGGGTCAGGTTGAAACCATCGAGGCCGGTCTCGGCAATCCACGATTCCAACTCGTCGGCGACCTGTTCGGGCGAGCCGACCACCGTGATGTAACGACCGCCCAAGGCGTGTTGCTCCAGCAGCTTGCGGCGGGTCCAGTCGTTGTTCTGCAGGGTCTTGGTGGCGGATTGGATGGCGTTGCTTTTCACGTATTGGATCGGTTCATCGAGTGCGTACTCGGAAAAATCGATGCCCGTGGAGGCAGAGAAATGCGCCACCCCGGCCTCGGCGCTGGCGTAGCTCAAGTACTCGGCATGCTTGGCCCAGGCTGCCGCTTCGGTCTCGGCGACGATCACGTTCAGGCCCATGAACACTTTGATGTCATCGGCATTGCGCCTGGCCGCGAGGGCGCTGGCGCGGACCTTGTCCACCTGGACCTTGGTCGCCGGCTTGTCCTGGCCGCTGATGAACACGCATTCGGCGTGGCGCCCGGCGAACAGCAGGCCCCGCTCGGAGCTGCCGGCCTGGAACAGCACGGGGGTGCGCTGTGGCGACGGTTCGCAGAGGTGATAGCCTTCGACCTGATAGAACTCGCCCTGATGCCGGACCATGTGCACCTTTTCTGGCTGGGCATAAATCCGCTGCTCGCGATCGTTGATGACCGCCTCGTCTTCCCAGCTGCCTTCCCATAGCTTGTAGAGCACTTGCAGATATTCGTCTGCCTGGTCGTAGCGGCGGTCGTGCTCGACTTGCGCAGTGAGGCCCATGGCCTTGGCGGCGCTGTCCAGATAACCCGTGACGATATTCCAGCCGACCCGGCCGCGGCTCAGGTGATCCAGCGTGCTCATGCGCCGGGCGAACAGGTACGGCGGTTCGTAGGTCAGGTTGGCCGTGAGGCCGAAGCCGAGGTGTTTCGTCACGGCGGCCATTGCCGACAGCAGCAGCAATGGGTCGTTGACCGGCAATTGGATCGACTCTTTCAGCGTGACATCCACCGACTGCTGGTAGACGTCGTAGACCCCGACGATATCGGCGATGAATAACCCGTCGAACAAGCCGCGCTCCAACAGCTGGGCCAGCCCGGTCCAGTATTCAAGGGTGTTGTACTGGGTCGAAGTGTCCTGCGGATGGGTCCACAGGCCATGGTTGATGTGCCCGATGCAGTTCATGTTGAACGCGTTGAGGAGGATTTTTTTCTTGCCGGCCGCCATCAGATCGTCCCCCGCAGTGGCGGTTTTTCATCGTTGAGGTAGAAGTTGCCGACTGCGTGATATTTCCAGCGCACCGGGTCATGCAAGGTGTGCACCCGGGCGTTGCGCCAGTGACGATCGAGGCCATGTTCGGCCAGGGTCGCCTGGCTGCCGGCCAGTTCGAACAGCGTGCTGCCAGCGGCCAGGGAAATTTCCGTGCTGATCGCCCGTGCCTCGGCCACGGCGATCGAGGCCGCTGCTACCGTCTTTGCGTTCGTCTCGGCCTGGGCGCGGTCGAGAAATTCACCGGCACGCTCCAGCAGCGCTTCGGCGGCGTGCAGGCGAATGCTCAGGTGGCCAAAGCTCTTGAGGGTATGCGGGTCCTGAGTGGCGACGTCGCTGGTGGCGTCGATCCATGGCCGGGTTTTGCTGCGGACAAAATGCAGGGCATCTTCGTAGGCGGCGCGGGCGATGCCGGTGTCGATAGCCGCATGGAGAATCTGCGCCAGCGGGCCGACCGGCGTCGGACGCTCGAAGGCACTCTGGAACGGCACGATGTCTTCGGCACTCACATGCACATCTTCGAAGACCACCGAGCCGCTGCCCGTGGTGCGCTGGCCAAACCCGCTCCAATCGTCGATCACCGTCAGGCCTTTGCTGTCACGCGGGACGAACGCCAGCTGTTGCACGCCGTCCTCGTCCACCACCGAGGTGGGGATGCGCTGGGCATAGATTGCCCCGGTGGCGTAGAACTTGCGGCCATCGATGCGGTAGCCGTCGCGACGCAGCTGGGTGATGCGGTCGTGGGCGGTCCGGGTCCCGAGCTCCGCCAGGGCATTGCCGAAACGCTGGCCGGACAGGACTTCGGCGTACAGCCGCTGTTTCTGGGCTTCGTTGCCGTTGACCCGCAGCACTTCCAATGCATAGAAATGATTTTGCGGAATCTGGCCGAGCGAGCCGTCGGCTTGGGAAATCAGTGCGATGACTCTGGCCAGCGTGATGTTGGATACGCCTGCGCCGCCGTAGGCCTTGGGCACGCTGATGCCCCACAAGCCCGAGCGGGTGAACGCTTCCAGCTCCGGAAGGGGCAGGCGCCGCTCGCGGTCGCGCAGGGCACTGTCGCGCTTGAAGTCATCGGCCAGGTCGCTGGCGACGATCAGGGCTTGTTCATCGCTGGTGATCACCGCGACGTGTTGGGAAAGCGTCATATGCTGCTCCAGTTGTCGGGTCGTCAGATCCAGGAATGCCGGGCCGGCAAGGTGCCGTTCAGGCGGTAGTCGCCAACCGCGTGGTACTTCCAGCGCACCGGGTCGTGCAGGGTGTGGACCCGCGCGTTTCGCCAGTGGCGATCGAGGTTGAATTCAGCAAGGGTGGCGCGGCTGCCGGCCAGCTCGAAGAGCTTTTCGCTGGCTTGCAGGGCAATCTCGGTAGTCAGCACCTTGGCTTCGGCCACGGCTATCGAGGCGCGAGCCGCTGACTGTTCAGTGACAGGCGCGGCGTTGACCAGGTCAAGCACCTGCCCGGCCTTGCGCAGCAACGCCTCGGCGGCGTGCAGTTCGATCTTCAGCTTGCCGACATCGGCGATGACGTACAGGTCGTCGCTGGCCCGCTCGACGTGGGCGTCGATCCAGGGTCGGGAGCGTTCACGAACGAAGTCGATCGCATCGTCGATGGCGCCACGGGCGATGCCCAGGTCAATCGCGGCCTGGATCAGTTGCGAGAATGCGCCTTGAACGTTGGGTGTTTCATTGATGCGCCAGTTGTCCAATACCAGCTCGGCGTCGACCCGTACGTTGTTGAGCAGCACCGTGCCGCTGGCCGTGGTGCGTTGGCCGAAGCCCGACCAGTCATCGACGATCCGCAGGCCTGGTGTGCCGCGCCGCACGAACGCCAATACCTGGCGACCCTCTTCATTCAAAGCCTTGACGGCGACCCAATGGGCGAACAGCGCACCGGTGGAATAGAACTTCTGCCCGTTGATGACAAAGCCGTTACCGTCAGCCGTGATCCGTGCCTTGAGTTCCAAGGTGTCGCGGGTGCCACGTTCCGGTCCGGCATTGCCGATGCGCCAGCCTTCGAGCACGCTCTGCAGAAGAATTCTCTTTTGTCGCTCGGTGCCCGTGGCAAGAATCAGTTGGAGCACGCCGAACTGGTTCTGGGGAATTTGACCGAGGGCCGGATCGGCTGCGGAAATGATTGCGAACACGTCGGCAATCGTGACGCAGGAGACTTGCGGCCCCCCGTACTCACGAGGCACGGCAATACTGCCGAGCCCGCTGCGGGTGAATTGCTCGATTTCCGTCCAGGGCAGCTTGCGTTGCTGGTCGCGACGCGCGGCGTGCTGGCGCGCCACTTGCGCCAGTTCATGAGCCGCCCTGATCGCCTCGGCATCAGTGCGCAGCACCTGGGGCGGCAACAATGGTGGAGCGATGTCCAGGTCGCTCTGGATTTTTGCCTGGGCCAAATCGGACATCACAGCCACTCCGTGGCTGCACGCAGAGCCTTGGCGCCCTGCATTGGGGTGATTGTGTTCCGTACCATATCCACCTCACATCTCAAGAAAACGCCGCGATGAATGCGGCGACCAAAATCAAGAATGTCCGGTGGTCCGGTTTATATACCCTAAACGTGTAAATACGGTTTTTGAACTAACCTTTAGGAATATCCATAGGCTGGATTTGTCACCCGGTGCAGCCTGCACGGAGACGACTGCACGAGAAAAGCATCAAGGCGCCCGGTGTCGCGGTTCAGCGGCCATGAGCGGCGCTTTCGGCGGGTTTTTCAGATACGGGTTCGTACAGCCGATTTTCAGTGTCCGCGGCGGAGCCCAGCGGGAGTTGTTGCCCACGCGGTCGATGATGCAATAGGTCACTTCCAGGCGCAGGTCCTCGCCTGCTTCCATGATGATTTCCGGCGGCACCCAGACGTGGACCGGTTGGCCTACCTCGCAAGGTTTTATCCCCGGCAGGTCCATGCGCACGTCGCCCCAGCGCACGGTAATCGCATCGTCGGCGGCCATGTTCAGGTAGGGCTCGATGGTCAGCGGCACGCCACGTTTGATCTGGTTCGGGTTCACGCCTTGGCGGCGGATGGCTTGAGGAATCCGCACCGGCGCCAGGCTCTGGTTCTCATCACCGGTCAAGGCAGAGGGTTGACCACCGGGGCAGTCCAGCTTGACCTGAACCTGTCGCGCTGCAGAGAGCGCCGGCCCTCGTCCGATTTGCATGACACGGTAGTGAACGTGGGAGGTCCCGTTGACGATGAAGCTCTCCGGAACCCGCAAGCGGATGCTGTCATGCACGTCCGTCTCGGTAAGCAGGCGTGAGCCGACGTAGCAGTTGTCCCAGAACAATTCGAGCAAATCGCCTGCGTCCATGCGGGGGTAGGGCGCAACGATGACCTCCAGGTGCGCGGCGCTGGTGATATTGATGCCGCTACTGGCCAAGGTGGGCGCGGCCAATTCAGGGATAGGTGACGTACATGTCATGGTGTTCTCCTTGATGTCTAAACGCACTACGTTCCGGAAAGATAAGAGACGTAAATAACTATCGCATTATTGAGTTACTTGGGTTGGTTGTGTGCTGGCTCATCCAACTCTGTTGAAATAGATAATGTGCTCCGCGTGTTTGCATCTAGATATAGGTTAGAGAGTTTCAGTGTCAATAGAGGCGCTTGCGCAAAAGTTGATTATGTCCGGCTTCAGAAATGTCCTACGCGCTGCTGTTACGAATACGTGTTGCTCGGCGTACTTTTCCTCGGGGCGCCGGAGTTGGGGCTTCGATAGGTTGGAAGCGGAGCTGGCCAGTATTGGCGCAAGATGTTCACTTGATAAGTTAAGTTTAGAGAGGCGGGGGTTGAAGTGTATGGCCAGGAATATTTCGATGGCTTGCAGATGGCCTTACTTCCGTCCATGGAAGTAATGGCGGTGTGGCTAACTTACTGTGCGCCGTGACCGGCTGAGAGGAACTTGCTGAGAAACTGTCGAGTACGCTCTTCTTTTGGTGCTTCGAACAATGCCTTGGCTTCGCCTTGTTCGACGATCACGCCTTTATCGAAGAAGACCACGCGGTTTGCCACGTCCCGGGCGAAACCCATCTCGTGCGTCACGATGATCATGGTGCGCTTTTCTTCGGCCAAGCCGCGAATGGTTGCCAGTACTTCACCCACCAGTTCCGGGTCGAGCGCGGAGGTTGGTTCGTCGAAGAGAATCACCGCAGGTTCCATCGCCAACGCCCGGGCAATCGCCACGCGCTGTTGCTGGCCACCGGACAGGCGCCTCGGATAAGCGTTTTCCTTGCCGGCCAACCCGACCTTTGCCAGTAGCTTGCGACCCAGGGTCTCGGCATCGGCACGCGGCGTTTTTTTCACCACGATCGGGCCTTCGGTGACGTTCTCCAGGGCAGTGCGGTGGGGGAACAGGTTGAAGTTCTGGAACACGAAGCCCACCTGTTGGCGCAAACGACGCACCAGGCCCTGCTGCTGGCTCAGTGGGCGACTGCCATCGATCTCGATGTCGCCGACCTTGATCCGGCCGCTGGTTGGCTCTTCAAGGAAATTCAGGCAGCGCAGGAACGTCGTCTTGCCCGAACCACTGGGGCCGATGATCGCAACCACCTCGCCTTCTTCGATCTTCAAGTCGATGCCATTGAGCACCACCTGACCCTTGAACTGCTTTGTCAGCTTTTCCACGACAATCATGGGTCAGGACTCCTGGTCGTGCCGATTGACCCGGGCTTCCAATACGTTCTGCAGGTGCGAAAGCACGGTGGCAAGAACCCAGTAGATCAGCGCGGCGGCAAGATACATGGTGAAGATTTCGAAGGTGCGGGCGGTGATCAACTGCGCCTGGCGGAACAGCTCCGGTACCTGGATGGTCGCCGCCAGCGCGGTGTCCTTGACCAGGGAAATGAAGCTGTTGCCCAGCGGTGGCAGGGCCGTGCGTGCGGCTTGCGGCAGGATGGCCCGGCGCAGGGTCTGGGCGCGGGTCATGCCGATACTCGCCGCCGCTTCCCACTGGCCGCGCTCGATGGAACTGATGGCGGCCCGCAGGATTTCACACGCATAGGCCCCCATGTTCAGCGAGAACCCGATAAGCGCCGCCGGCAGTGGATCAAGTTCGAGGCCCAGCTGCGGCAATCCGTAGTAGATCAGGAATAACTGCACGAGCAATGGCGTGCCGCGAAAGAACGACACGTACATGCGGGCGATCCAGTTGATCACCTTGAGACGCGACAGGCGCATCAGCGCCAGGCCGAACCCCAGCAGCAAGCCGAAGAACATGCCGCCGAGGC
>Ga0307408_100003219_pt1 | contig 11236 bp, 6 predicted proteins | sample 322Cmetagenome_FD_202116 | JGI IMG/M metagenome (GOLD analysis project Ga0307408, IMG submission 202116) | Maize rhizosphere microbial communities from greenhouse at UC Davis, California, United States - 322HYB-C-3 | ecosystem: Host-associated > Plants > Roots > Rhizosphere > Soil | place: USA... | reverse complement strand
TCCGATCTACAATTCTTTTATCTACAACAACTACATAAATACCCTGCTCGACCTGGGGGCGTACGATGAAGCACAGGGCTTTTTAAAAAAATTATTAAAGCGCGATCCGCAAAACCTGCAATACAAGCTTGATGCAGGACTCGTCTACATGCGTTCTGGAGACCTTACACGGGCCGATCGACACTTTCGCGACCTGATTAGTGAAAATAAGATGAACGTGCAGCGTATCAAACTTATGGCGGAATTCTTCTCTTCGCGTTCGCTGCTCGATTATGGCATACTTGCACTGACTGAAAGCCGAAACTTTTTAAACAATTCCACACTCTTCAGTCTTGACTTGGCCATGCTATACCGGCTGAAAGGAAACCAGGATAAAATGGTGCAGGAATATCTGAACTATGTCACCCAGACCTCGGCCAACATCCAGTATGTTAAAAATGTAATGCAGGCACTGTTAACCGAACCAGAAGAACTGACCAGTTTGGAAAAATTATTATATGATCGTGTTCAGGAATTTCCGGACGTAGAAGTTTACTCGGATCTTCTGATCTGGGTAACAATGCAGCAAAAAAATTTCTACGCATCTTTTGTTCAAGCGCGGGCATACGACAAACGCTATAAACACGATGGCGAAAAAAGTATGGAAGTTGCCAAGGTTGCGCTAGACAATGAGGATTACGATAACGCGGCAAAAATATATCGCTACGTTATTCGCGAATATAAAAACACACCTAACTACCTGATGGCAACGCTCGGTTTGATTCGCACGCGCGAAGCAAGATTGAAAAAAGTTTATCCCGTGAATAACGACTCGGTTAAAACACTCGTAGCGGATTACAAAAAATTTATAAAACAATATCCAGATAACACAAACGCACTAGAGGCTACCAGAAGTGAAGCATTGTTGTTCGCCAATTATTTGGATCAAAAAGATTCTTCCGTAAAAATTTTAAATAAACTCATCGCCAACCCAAGAACATCTTTATACCTGCGATCGAAGGCCAAGCTGGATCTTGGTGATATTTACCTCTTGAAAGCAGAGCCATGGGAGTCAACCCTGCTCTACTCGCAAGTAGAAAAAACACAAAAAGAAAATCCCATTGGTTATGAGGCCAAGCTGAAGAATGCAAAACTCTCGTACTACAAAGGCGACTTCAAATTAGCACAGGAACATCTTGATATACTTAAAGAAGCAACAACGCGTGAAATTTCGAACGATGCCCTTGATCTGAGTATGCGCATAAAAGAAAATATAGCACTGGACTCTACGGGCGAAGCACTGAAAGAATATGCGTCAATTGAATTGATGCTCTATCAAAATAAAATCGATGAAGCATTGGCTCGCCTTGATAAACTAAAGCAAGGATTTTCAATTTCCGGAAAACCAATTTCAAATCAGACTATACTTGATGATGTATATTGGCTTGAAGCAAACATTAGAATGAAGCGCGGAGAATTTGAAAACTCCATAGCATTGCTCCAAAAAATTCGCGATGAATTTGCTGAAGATATACTGGCCGATGACGCCTATTTTTTACAAGGAGAAATTTACGAACGCCAATTAAAAAATAAAGAAAAGGCAATGGAGATATACCGCGACTTTCTTAACAAATTCCCGGGAAGTGTATACGCTGCAGAGGCAAGAAAAAGATATCGCACCATGCGTGGCGACTTTGCAGAACCAAACCAACCGGGCTTTTAAAAATTTTCCAGATGTGTTAAGAACTCGTTGAAATTCTATCCAGAGATTGAAATTATGGAAATAAGAAAGGGATCATGTAGTGATCCCTTTCTTATTTATCTGGCGATAACAATTTTCTGCGTTATCGATCGTACTCCACTTTTGGCTTTTACAAGATATAGTCCGTTAGGGTATTCATTGTCAAAAATAAATTCGGCATAGCCTGTCTCATCGGTGATTAATTTTTTGCGAGCCAACTCATAGCCGGACATATCGTGTATACTTACTTCAACATCGGCTTGTTCAGTGAATGCACGAAGCGATGCAGTAAAATCTTTTTGCTGAACCGGGTTTGGAGATAAAACAAGTTGAGCATTTTGTGAAGTTGCATCAACCTCAACGGACACCGGCTTGAATGTTTTTGATATACCATCGAAATCGGTTTGTCTCAAACGGTAATACGATAAGCCAGTATGCGGTGCATTGTCCCAGGCTATATAAGTATATTCTTCGCTTGTAGTACCATTGCCTTTTACTTTTGTAACTGCCTGAAAAAATTCTCCTGACTTTGAGTTTTCAATCGTAAAGTAATCGTTGTTCAATTCGCTTGAAGTAGTCCACACAAGTTTAACTCTTCCATCCACTGAATACGCTTTAAAACTTTTCAGATTTATAGGTAACGGGTTAATCGGATCTTCGGATCCAAGCGTGAACGGACTAAACGCGGTAATTAAATCACTGGTTAAAGATCCGGCTGATTGTGTTCCGGAAATTGAATTTCCTCCGTGGTTAATCCAGCGCGATCCGTCCCAACGAATAACGCGAAGATCAGCACGCCCCGGTGAACTTGCATTAGCTGATACACCACTTCGTTCATTCCACGAAAGTGTAACGGAGGCATCCGTTATTCCCGAACGATTCAAAATCCAATACTCAACATCACTTATCGTTTGCAGTGATCCGTCATTTAAAGAACCATACGTATCCAATGCACTGGCTGCAAAATATTCGGCAGTAAAAGTTGTGAGTGGAGTGTTTGTTGCCGTGATGGAAAGTTGTCGCATCCTTCCGCTTTTACCAACCGGGAAACTAAATGAACCAATAGAATTTGTTTGCTTGCCGGCCGGTCCGTTAATGTGTGTAACATCACTTGCACCACTATAACTTCCGCTCGGTCCGAAAATTATATACCCGCCTGATGAAGTATTTACAATACCACTTACAAAAGTCATTGCATGATCAACCACCACATTTTGTGAAATATTTTTGGCAGCACCACCATCAACCACCAGGTTATAAACAGAAAACTGATCATCTCCTGAAACCTGCTGTGCTGTTGTGCCACTTAACGTAACGGTACCACTACCCGCATCAAAGGAATTATTCTGTGTAAAATTTCCGATCAGTTCTATACTTTGACTTCCTGAAACAACCAGACTTCCATTTACCACTATACCATATGGAGCAAATCCATCCGAACATTGACTTATGCTTCCTGCTCCTGAAAGATTTACCGAAGCACCTTCGATAACAACAAGTTCTTTAACAGTAATTGCAGAAGTGACGTCAGGTTGAAAAGTTGCACTGCTTATTTTGATACGATCGCGGCCGCCACACGAAGGAACAACATTACCCGACCAGTTAGCAGCAGTATACCAATCTGTTTCATTGCCCGCAGCGCCACCGAGCCATGTAATGAGAACTTCGCTTGCACCAATGTCGGGTATATTAAGTCGTTGCGCTCCATCTATATCTTCCGTAACAACAGAAGCACCTTTATCTACAATGTTATCATCAACAACCGTTGATCCATCTTCTGGAATACGCAAATCGCCAGAGGCAAGTGAAATGAATTTTCCATTAGGTGATACGGCTATTGTTCCCAGATCTGAAAATTTCGAATTAGCATCAGCAACACTTTGCCACGTTGCAAAATCATACTCGGTGCTCGCAATCTTGCCTACTTCATTAGCACTATATAATAAATTATAGTCGGACGATGTGCTTGAAAAATTTGTGAGGTTGTTAAGCTGAAGTGAATAATTACCGCTTCCACCGGTGCGATTATTAAAGAGAATATTGCTCCGGACATCAACAGGAGAATTGAATGACCTGAAAAATGCTGACGTAGCAACACTGCTTCCGCCATTAGCTCCGGTGATCACAACAGAATTTCCAAACAGCGAAAGCGTTGAAGTGTTGGTGTAAAAATTATACAGACCATAGATCGCTGCATCGGCCGTTACGGAATGTCCGAGGGCTATCATATTATTGGCAAGCGTGAGATTAACATCCGAACTTCCCACTTCAATGCCCGATATAGTTGCGAAATTAGAATTGCTTCGCAGATTGCTAATGTTGTTTCGTTGCACACTCGTAACACTTCCGCCCACGCTGATGCCCGCCAACCTATAGTTTACAGTTGTAGCACCCGATGCAACGATATATCCGATTTTATTTTTATCAACATAACTATGGTTGTTGGTAGAGTTTACGTTAATACCAACAATCTCGTACTCCGAAGGACAACTTGCGCAGGCGTTGATCACAACCGAGTTTGCCTGTGTATTGTCGCTAAGCGAACCGATTTCATTTTTTGTAATGTTCGCCCGAACTCCGGAAGTGCCCGTATTAATTCCAGAAAAAATGTACTGAACACCGGATGGCTTGCTGGTAATTATATTTTTAACAATAACATTTTTCAACACGGTAGAATATGTAGTACTCGACACATCAAGATCTATACCCCGGAAGAGTGCTGATGTTGAAGGCGTGGCTCCGGTATTGGTTACAGCAAAATTTTGAATTGTATTTTTCTGAATTACTACAGGCTGTGTTCCGCTAGCTTGTATACCGGTTACAATTCCTCCTTCCGTATTATCAGTTACTGCTATACTTCCGGTACCATCTGCTTTCGATCCGATAAAATTATCTTCGATCGTACAGTTACAGTTGTTGACATGAATACCTACAAGTAAAGATGTTGCCGCTGCAGATGTATGACTCGTGGCATCGACATTGGTAAGAATGTTTCCTGAAATTTTTGCAGTAACAGTACCGGAACTTGGCTCGAGCCAGATGAGACGCGAACGGATATAGGAAGAACTGTTAGAAGAAGTCCATGGTGTACTACTAATTTCTGCCAGCGGACTATCACCACCTATATAGTTATTGTTGATGTAGAATGTACCTGAACTTGTAATATTTATACCATATATATCTTTACTCGCTGTATTGCTGATGGCCGATGTTTGATAGATGGAATTATTTTGGATTGTCCAGTTGTCATTGTTCGAGCTTAGAAAAATACCACGACCGATGTTCACCGTACCAATACCAAAAAAGAAATCATAGATTCTGTTATACCTAACAATGTTGTTTTGATTCGGTGTACCAAACGAACCGGAAGAATATAGTCCGTTAGAAGGGTGAAGACTCGAATTTTTTATATCGCAGTATTCAACTACTATATTATTATTTGCGCTACCTCCAAAGAAAACCACACCGCGGTTTACGTTCGCATCATTCCCTTCGATGATGAGTGAACGAAGCGAATTGTCAACAGCACCACCGGTAAAGCTAAATACAATTCCTTCACCAGCAGGCGTAGCATTTTCAAATGTATTACGGAACGTGAGGTAACGATTTGAATAATTAAAACTCAAGTTGGAAGGATCTCTTCCATCAATAATAACACGATCTGCTCCGGTAAAACGAATAAGTGCAAGACCACCGCCAATTGCACCAGTAATGGTTCGCATCACGTTAGAACTTGGACGTATTGTGAGAAGAAACGGACCGCCAAATTCTGTTCGCTGATTCAGTGAAATTGTTCCTGGTTCAGTAATGTCTGATACAATACTAACTATAACATTTCCATTCATGCCATCAAGGTTAATAGCATTGAAAAGTCCAGTTGAACTTGTGAGATCAGGATACATTCCTGATGTACCAACCGTAACTGTACCTGACAATTGAGCAAACAAAGCTGTTGCGCATGCCAACAGCAAGCAGGTTAAGATGTAAAGCCTTTTCATATAGACAATGGAGATTATCCCAGCCAAAGATAGATTATTTTTTCACGCAATTCGAATATTAATAATATCTGACTACCGTGTTAAAATCTCTGTACTTGATGCTTAATCTATATTTCGGACAAATTAGAAATTGCGATGTATTGCGAATAAGACGAGCTAATAGAAATGAAAGTGCCACAGTTCTCTCTAAAGCGTATTTTCAAATATACTCTGGTATGGCGAAGTGAAAATTGATAATGCATATGTGCGACTTATTTATTCAGCAAATAAAAATTTTATCAACCAATCACTGCCATAAATCGCGGTAAACGAATAAAACAGTACATCACTAAATTTAGAAGGAGAGCATTGAAACAGAAGCTTGATTAAATATGCATTCAACAGATCTTCAAGCATTAAATCGGATAAATATCATCGCCTTCGCGAATCAATCCACCTTCAATAACTTTTGCAGTTATACCGCCATGACCACGCATCGCATTGTACCCACCATGACCTAAACTTTCTTCCATTCGCGAACAAGGATGACATTCTCCGGAATATTCCATCACCGCTTCTCCGACTTTGAATCGCTTCCCTTTTAATGCGAGCAGATTTATGCCCTGCACTACTATATTTCTCCGGGTAAGACCCGGATTAACTTCTTCTTTACCGAGGTAACTCGCGATCGCTTTTAGATGTTCGACCTGTATGAATGTAACTTGTCGATCGCCTCCCGGATTTTTATAGCGATCACCTTCTAATCCTTTATCTTTTATCGCCAATATTTCATCCGTAAATTTTACCGGCTCCAATCGCTTCGTCCGAAACGTAATGATTTTTACTTTGCCGGGCTGAGTAAATTGGTCGTGTAGCTGCTTAAAGTCCATTTTATACGTCACTTTAGGTGATTTTTTCTTGAAACTCAAAAATATAAAAATGGCCACTGAAGCGAACCAGGGCACTTTTATAAAAAACTCGCTCATTCATTAAATTGAAAACATAGTCTGAGCCTCAAAAACGCAGATTGGATTTTAATAAAATTGGCCTGAAAAATATTTTCAAATACTCTGCATGCATACCAAAATTTTTTTACCTTCGCTTTCCCCGATTCAAACGTATGCGCAGGGAAGAAACCGTAGATCATCATATAAAAACTGCATGGCACGCAATTGCCCGAATGTATAACCAACAGGCGGGCAAGTATGATATTACTACATCTATCGGATTCGTTCTTTTAAATATACATTCGGAAGAGGGAACTCCTGCAACCAAAATTGCTCCGCTTATGGGCCTTGAAGCACGTAGCCTTTCGCGCATGCTCAAGACCATGGAAGAGAAAAAACTTATATACCGAGAGCCCGACCCTGTTGATAAACGCTCGGTTAGAATTTTTTTAACAGAACTCGGCAAAAAGAAAAAAGAAGTATCGCGTAAAACTGTACTTCGCTTTAATGACGCTGTTCGACAAGAAATAGATATAGAAAAGCTTGCAGTATTTTTTGAAGTGCTGCAGAATATAAATCAGATAATAGATAGAAATAACATTTACGAAAAAGTATAGAATTTAACTTCGGACGTGTGACATATATACATGCGGCCACATCAAACATAAAGTATGAAACGTTCTATTCGAAAAGTTGCTGTCTTAGGTTCCGGAGTGATGGGCTCCGCCATTGCGTGTCACTTTGCCAACATTGGCTGCCAGGTAATGTTATTGGATATTGCCCCGAAGGATCTTAGCGATGAAGAAAAGGCTAAGGGTCTTTCTCTTGAAAGTAAAGTTGTAAAAAATCGAATCGTGCAGAGCTCGTTCGATCGTTCTATCAAATCAAGTCCCGGACCTATATATAGTAAGAGATTTATTTCGCGCATCTCGTTGGGCAATTTTGATGATGACATGGCGAAGATCAAGGACTACGACTGGATTATAGAAGTGGTTGTTGAAAATCTGGATATTAAGAAGAAGGTATATGAACAAGTAGAGAAATTCCGTAAACCCGGAACTTTGGTTACATCCAATACCTCCGGTATACCTATTCATTTAATGGCAGAAGGCAGGAGTGAAGATTTTAAAAAGAATTTTGCCGGTACACACTTCTTTAATCCACCACGGTATTTAAAATTATTCGAGATCATTCCTACCCCGTATACTGATCCGGACGTTGTAAAATTTCTGATGCACTATGGCGATCTGTATCTTGGAAAAACAACTGTACTTTGTAAAGATACACCTGCATTTATAGGCAATCGCGTTGGTGTGTGGGGTTTACTCAAAGTGATCGATGCCATGCGCAAGTTCGATCTCAACGTAGATGAAATTGATAAACTTACCGGGCCGGTAATCGGAAGACCGAAGTCTGCAACATTCCGCACGTCTGATTTAGTAGGCCTGGATACACTCGTTAAAGTAGCGAATAATTTGTATGCAGCACTTCCGAATGATGAAGGTCGCGACATGTTCAAACTGCCAGATGTAGTAAATCAACTTGAAAAAAATAAATGGCTTGGGGATAAGACTGGTCAGGGCTTCTATAAAAAATCAAAAAATGCAAAAGGCGAAACGGAGATCCTGACACTGGATCTTAAATCGCTGGAGTATAAATCCAAAGCTAAAGCAAAGTTTGCTACGCTCGAAACCACCAAAACGATTGACAATCTGAAAGATCGTTTTAAAGTTTTATTGGCCGGAAAGGATAAAGCTGGTGATTTTTACCGCGATGCATTTTTCGGATTGTTTCAATATGCCAGCAACCGTATACCCGAAATTGCAGACGAACTCTATAAAATAGATGACGCTGTATGTGCCGGTTTCGGTTGGGAACTTGGTCCGTTTGAAACGTGGGATGCTGTTGGTGTTGAAAAGTCGATTCAAACAATGGAGGCATCCGGCTATAAACCTGCTGCCTGGGTATATGATATGATTGCTTCTGGCAATAAGTCTTTCTATAAAATAGAGGGAGGAAAGCGTCAGTATTATGATATACCTTCAAAGGCTTATAAAAATATACCAGGCAAAGAAGAGTTTATCATTCTTGAAAACCTCAGCAATAATGTAGTCTGGAAAAACGCCGAATCTAAAGTTACAGATATAGGCGATGGTGTGATCAACTTCTCATGGCACAGCAAGAGTTATACACTTGGCAGTTCTGTAATAGAAGGTTTGAACAAAGCGATTGATCTCGCTGAAAAGGATTTCAAAGGGTTAGTTATCGGTCACCAGGGCGCTGACTTTTCGTTGGGTGCAAACCTCGGTCTTGTATTCATGTTTGCCATTGAGCAGGAATATGATGAGATCGATTTTATGGTGCGTCAATTCCAAAACTCGGTTATGCGCATTCGTTACTCATCCGTTCCGGTAGTGGTTGCTCCACAAGGAAGAACGCTGGGAGGCGGCTGCGAGATGACGCTGCATTCTGATCTTGCCCAAGCAGCAGCAGAAACCTATATAGGTCTTGTGGAAGTAGGTGTAGGATTGATTCCCGGAGGAGGCGGAACAAAGGAACTTACCAAACGCGTAAGCGATGCATTACAGGAAGGTGATGTAGAACTGAATGCACTTCAAAATGCGTTTATGAATATAGCAACTGCAAAAGTTGCTTTATCTGCTGAGGAGGCTCGTGAAATGGGAATTCTGAGAAGTAAAGACAGAATTTCAGTTAATAAAGATCGCCAGATTCTTGACGCAAAAGCAGCTGTAATAGAATTGGCAGAAGCAGGATATACGATGCCTGTGCCGGCAAAGAATATAAAAGTACAAGGCCGCACAGGCATGGCACTTTTCATGGCAGGCGTTGAAGGTATGCGCATGGGTAACTATATCAGCGATCATGATAAAAAAATTGCGCAATGGATTGCCAACGTAATGTGCGGAGGAGACTTGTCGTATGCGCAGGAAGTAAGCGAACAATATTTACTCGACCTGGAGCGCGAAGCATTTGTATCGCTCACTGGTGAGAAGAAAACATTGGAAAGAATTCAGTCGATATTAACAGGTGGCAAACCACTTCGAAACTAAAATATTAAAACTATGGATGCATATATAGTGGCTGGTTTCAGAACTGGCGTTGGAAAAGCAAAGAAAGGCGGGTTTCGTTTTACAAGACCAGACGATCTCGCTGCTGACGTAATCAAGCATCTGGTAAAGTCTGTTCCCGGACTTGAAAATAAAATGGTGGATGATCTTATCGTTGGTAACGCTGTACCCGAAGCAGAGCAAGGTATGCAAATGGGACGTATGATCTCGTTACTTGCTTTAGGTATAGATACACCTGGTATGGTTGTGAATCGTTACTGCGGCTCGGGTGTTGAAACCATCGCCATAGCAAGCGCACGCATTCATGCAGGGCAGGCCGATGTAATTATAGCGGGAGGAACGGAGTCAATGTCTCTTGTTCCGGTAATGGGTATAAAAACTGCATTGAATTATACCATTGCCAAAGATCACCCGACATACTATACCAGTATGGGCCTTACAGCAGAAGAAGTGTCGAAGCAATTTAAAATTTCGCGCGAAGAGCAAGATCAATTCTCATACGAGTCGCACATGAAAGCTGCCGCTGCCTGGAAAGAAGGTAAATTTAAAGATGAAGTTGTTCCCATCACGGTGAAAGAAACATACGTGGATGAGAACATGAAAAAGAAAACACGCGAGTTCATTGTTGATAAAGATGAAGGTATACGTACCGATACAACGGTTGAAGGACTTTCAAAACTGAAACCTGTATTTGCTGCTGGTGGTACAGTAACTGCGGGCAACTCTTCACAAACATCAGACGGAGCTGCCTTTGTAGTAGTTATGTCTGAGCGAATGGTGAAGCAATTGAATGTTAAACCGATTGCCCGAATGGTTAGCTATGCCACAGCGGGTGTTGATCCACGCATTATGGGAATTGGTCCTGTAGCCGCTATACCAAAAGCATTGAAACTTGCCGATCTGAAACTGGATGATATAGACTTGTTCGAGTTGAATGAAGCATTCGCTGCACAGTCGCTGGCAGTTGTAAAAGAACTAGGAATAGATCGTGCAAAGTTAAACGTAAACGGAGGTGCTATAGCAGTAGGCCATCCACTCGGTTCATCTGGCGCAAGACTATCCGTTCAACTCTTTGGTGAGCTTCGCAGGCAAAAGAAAAAATATGGAATGGTTACAGCATGTGTTGGCGGAGGCCAGGGCGTAGCCGGTATATATGAACTTCTTTAACAGCGTTTGCAAATCATTTTCGAAAAACGAATCAACAGGAAATTACAAAACATTATAGGTTATGAGTACTACCACAGCTGAAAAACAAGCTATCAAAGGAGGAGAGTTTCTTATTCGCGAAACAGCAGCACATGAAATTTTCATTCCGGAAGAATTCAACGAAGAGCAACGCATGATACAGCAGCAGTGTAAAGATTTTCTTGCGAAAGAAGTCTGGCCACGCCTGGACGAAATCGACTCGATGAAAGATCCGAAGTTGATGCCTTCTATTCTTGATAAAGCTGGTGAACTTGGTTTACTCGGTACATCGGTGCCGGCAGAGCTGGGTGGTTTTGG
>Ga0307408_100003218_pt1 | contig 11237 bp, 9 predicted proteins | sample 322Cmetagenome_FD_202116 | JGI IMG/M metagenome (GOLD analysis project Ga0307408, IMG submission 202116) | Maize rhizosphere microbial communities from greenhouse at UC Davis, California, United States - 322HYB-C-3 | ecosystem: Host-associated > Plants > Roots > Rhizosphere > Soil | place: USA... | reverse complement strand
CGGCTTGCCCTTGAGGCTCGCGAACGCCGTGCGCGAGTTCGCGAAGGTGTTCACGCGGATACCGAACCATGCGACGCCGTAGCTGCCGGCGATGCCGACGAGGCTGAACAGCAGAATGACCGCCACCTTCACCGGCGGAAATCCGCGGACGACCGCGCCGCTCGCGTCGGTGGTCGACGCCAAGGCACCGAAGTACAGCGCGGCGATCGAGCCGATGAAGAGCCACAGGACCAGGATGAACTTGCCCTGTGTCGTCAGATAGGTTTTGCAGGTCTCGTAGATCAGCTCCGAGATCTCCCGCATGGACTCGTGGACCGGCAGCCGCTTGAGCTGGCCGTAGATCACGAGGCCGAACAGGAGGCCAAGCGCGCAGACGACGAGGCCCGCCATCAACAGCGTGTGGCCCGGGAGGCCGAAGAACTGGACGCTGCTCAGATCCGGAATGAGCAAATTCGCCTCACCGCCCGGCCGATGCTCCTGCGCCGCCGGCTCCTGCAGCGCGAGGAGCGGCCGCACGAGCGGACTCGCGACCAACGCAAGCAGCGCCGCGAGCGCGACTGGTACCAGGTTGCGTAACGGGAAGAACTTCCGATTCATCGCTAACGATCTCCTGTGGGTTTGCGGGGCAGCATGGCGGGTGGGACTACCTGGTCCTGCCCCTCGAGGCGAAGTACGCCACCCCGCGTACGGGCGGCGCTGTCAGAGCGCTGGCGCGAGCTACGACGCTTCCACGCGGCGCCAGATGAAGTACACCGGGATGCCGATGAGCACGAGCACGAGGCCGGACAGGGCTTCCGTGCGCGTCTTCGGCGCGATCAAGAGGATTACTGCCACGGCCGCCGCCAGCGCCATGTACAACGCCGGCAGCACCGGATATCCGACCGCCCGATATGGGCGCTCGGCATCGGGACGCTTCGCACGCAGGATGAACAATCCGATCGTGGTCATGACATAGAACACGAGCGCGGCGAAGATCACGTAGTTGAGCAACTGCCCGTACGTTCCCGTTAGGCAGAGCAAGGAGACCCACACGGACTGCACGATGAGACCCGCGGCGGGTACCGCCTTCGCGTTCAGCGAGCCGACCCGACTGAAGAAAACGCCGTCACGCGCCATGGCGTAGTACACGCGCGCTCCGGCGAGAATCAGCCCGTTGGCGCAGCCGAACGTCGAGATGAGAATCGCGATGGCCATGAGCACGGTACCGCTCGAGCCGAACAGCACCTCGGCGGCTGCCGTCCCGACCCGGTCCTGCGTCGCGTGCTGAATGCCGCGCGCGAACACCGTCGCTCCGTCTGCGGAGCCCACGAGCGGCAGCGTGCTGAGATAGGCCACGTTCGCCAGAATGTAGAGCAGCGTCACGAGCCCGGTGCCGAGCAGCAACGACAGCGGGAGGTTCCGCTGCGGGTTCTTCACCTCGGCCGCGGCGAACGTGACGTTGTTCCAGGCATCGCTCGAGAACAGCGACCCGACAAGCGCGGCACCGAACGCCAGCACCAGCGCCGAGTCGACCGGAATGGACCCGACGAATTGCCCCGATCCGAAGTTCGCGGCGATCGCATCGGCATTTCGGCCAATCGTTAGGCCAAGCAGGACGAGCGCGGCCAGCGCGCCGGTTTTCACGACCGTGAGCGTGGTCTGGACCATCTTGCCCTCGCGCACGCCACGAAGGTTGATCCACGTCAGCACCCAGACGGAGACGAGCGCGATCAAGCGTTGCGGGGATAGTCCAAGCTCCACCGTGCCCCCCGAGATCGCAAAATCGACGCGAGGAAACCAGCTATAGCGGTCCGGACCAATCGCCGGGATGAGAACGCCGAGGAACCGACCGAACGCTACCGCCACAGCCGCGATCGTCCCCGTCTGAATGACAAGAAAAAGGGTCCACCCATAGAGGAAGCCCATGAGGGGACCCATCGATTCGCGGAGGAAGACGTACTGTCCGCCGGCCCTCGGGTACATGGCCGCGAGCTCCCCGTACGCAAGGGCACCGAGCAAGGTGATGACGCCGGTGACCACCCAAGCGACGACCAACCAGAATGGCGAGGGGAGCGATCTGGCAATGTCCGCCGAGACGATGAAAATCCCCGAGCCGATCATGGATCCCGCGACCAGCATGGTCGCGTCGGTCAACGTCATGGCCTTTACGAAACCCGAGTGCTCTGCCTGCGCCTTGGGCGCAGTGGTCTCGGCGGCCACAGTGCTCATCAACTATCCTCAGCGGCGCGGAAAGGAACGTGTCGCCGGCGGGAGGGACGAGCCGGGACGATCGGATGCGGGTTTGCCGCGCAAAATGTATCCACGCGCGGCCGGTATAGCCAGACTTAGGCGGGAGGCCGAGTTACGCGACTTCTCGGGTGCTACGGAGCGATGGCTGAGATCTGCGCGGTGTCACGAACGGGACGGCCATCATTCGCTCGAACCGCGGGGCGGAATCGGATCTCCGACAGCATCTCGCGGATCCGTTTGTTGTAACCGCCGTCCTTGGAGGGATTGAAGCTCAACAGCGTCGCGTTGCCGAGCGTGTCGACGTCGAAGTAAGCGACGAGCGTGTACGGACGCACCTTCGACGGAACGGGAATGGGGAGGATCGTCAGCGCGACAACGGTGGGCGGAAAGATCTCGGCGTTCCCGCCGCCGGTGCCAGGTCCGTTTCCGGAGCCTTTGCCCGTGCCGTTGCCCGAGCCGACGCCTCCACCGGTACCCGGTCCGCTCCCGTTGGTCCCGTCGTTGCCCGAGCCACCTCCAACGCCGGTGACCTTGCTCGGGTCCGTATTCGCGGTGGCGGCGGGTTCCGGCTTGATCTCCGCGGCCGGCTGGACGGGCTCGGGCGGCTTCGGCTTCGGGGGCTCGAGCTTGGGAACAACCGGCACGGGTTTCGGCTCGATCTTGGGCTGCACCGGAGCTGGTGGCGCCGCCATCTGCATGTACTGAAGCCGCTCGCGCGAGTTGTCACCGCCGGTGCCGCGCGTTCCACCGCCTCCGCCGCCAACCGGCCCCGGGCCTCCCGCGCCCTCGTTGTTCGCCTGTATCTCCCTCGCGATGAGGAATGGCGGAGCAAGCAGTAACACAATGATGAGCACGTGCAGCAGAACCGAGATGAGGGCACCGGCCGTCTTCCCTTCGTCGCGAATGGGAATCCCGACGGGAGGGCGATATGGCGGGCGTCTGCGCCTCGGCGTATCTCGGCTGTCGCTCGGCGGTGGGTACATCATGGTAGAAACTAATACGGCGGAGGGTCCCGAAAGGGTTCCCTCCGCCGTATTGACGATCGAATGGCCGTGCTCGGCCGGGTGCTACTGCGGCGTTGCAGTCTTATCCTTGGGCGGCACGCCGATGACCTTCACACCGGCCTGGCGCGCCATATCCATGGCGAAAATCACGTCCTGGAATTTCACCTTCGGGTCGCCCTTCACGAAGATCAGCTTGTCGGGGCGAGGATCGTAGATCTCCTTCAGCCGCTTGACGAGGTTGTCCTTGCTGAGCGGCTCCTTGTTGACGGCGAAGGCGCCGTTAGGCAGCACCTCGAGGACGATCTGCTGCGAGACCGCGTTCGCCGGCGCCACGGCCGGGTTCGGGTCTGGCAACTGAATGTCGATCGCCTTGCGTGCCATCGGGATGACCATCATGAAGATGATGAGCAGCACGAGGAGCACGTCGATCATCGGAGTGACGTTCGGCTCGTTGGTGAGCCCGCCACCGCCACCACCAGTGGACATTGCCATTACGGTTTCGCCTCCTTCTTCTCAGGGCCCGGCATCAGGTTGTCCCCGGGGACGGTGGACATCGTGCCTGGCCGCTGATCCGTGATGAGACCCGTCACGCGAACCCCTGCGACCGCCGCGATGTCGAGCGCGTCGATCACCTTGGTGTACTCGAGGTTCTTGTCGGCCTTCACGTACAGGATCTTGTCGACCGTGCGAGCGTCGAAGATCCGCTTGAGCTCATTGGGCAGCGTTTCGTTCTTGATCGCTTTCTTGTTCAGGTAGTACTGGCCCGACGCGTCGATCCCGAGCACCTGATCCTGATCCTCTTCGGGATGCGGCTTCAGGTTGACACCCTGCGGCGGCTGGGCGTTGAACCCGGAGTTAATCGCCGGGATCACGATCATGAAGATGATCAGGAGGACGAGCATGACGTCGATCATCGGCGTCACGTTAGGCTCGGCCTTGACTCCTCCTCCTGATGTCGCGGACATCGCCATCGTGTACCTCCCTCGAAGGCGAAGTGATTACTGCGAGATCGGCGAGCTGCCGCCGGCGGCGGTGTTGAACTCGCGCGTGAAGCGCGAACGGCCGAACTCACCCGACACGCCCTTGATGAGGTAGTCGATCATTTCCTTCGACGAGTACGTCATCTCGGCCGTGAGGTTGTCGATCTTGGTCTGGAAGTAGTTGTACGCCCACACCGCCGGAATGGCGACGAGGAGACCGAAGGCCGTCGTGATGAGCGCTTCGGCGACGCCAGCCGAGATCGCGGAGAGACCGCCGGAGCCCGACGCGGCCATGCCCGTGAACGCGTTCACGATACCCATCGTGGTGCCGAGCAGACCGACGAACGGCGCCGTCGCGCCGACCGTCGCGAGCACGCCCAGACCGCGCTTGAGCTGCACGATCGTCATGAGCATCTCGCGCTCGACCGCACGCTCGGCCGAGTTGATGTCGGCGACCGTTACGGAGCCATCGAGAATGAGGGGCTTGATCTCGGAGAGCGCGCCACCGAGGACGCGGGCCACGTGCGACTTCTTGTAGCCTTCGGCGAGCTTGATCGCTTCGGTGAGGTTGTCTTCCTCGAGGAACTGCGAGAACTCAGGCGCGAACTTGCGTGTTTCCTGCTGCGCTTTGCGAAGGCCCCACCACTTCTGGATCATGATGGTGAGCGAGTACACGGACATGATCGCGAGGACCCACACGATGCCCTTCGCGAAGTAGCCCATCGAGTGCCAGAGATCGATCAGCGACAGATTCATAGTGGTTGTCTCCCGGTGAGCTTACTTCGAAATGCTGAACGTGAACGGCTGTTGAACGAGCTGCTTCACCTTCTTTCCGCCGACTTCCGCGGGGATGAACTTCATCTGCGGCAGCGCGTTCTTCACGGATTGCACGAACATGTCGTGCGACGACTTCAGGATCTTGAGCGAGCCCCCCTCCGCCTTGCCCGTCGTGTCGACCACGAACTGCGCGAGGACTTCGCCCTCAACACCCGCTTGGCGGAGCATATCCGGGTACCGCGGCTGTACAGACCCAGGCGCCGGCACGACCGGCTTCTCGACCTGGAACTCGAAGTACGGCTGGTCGCTCTGCACGACGGCACCGCCCTCCTTGCCCTTCGCGACGCCGCCGGCAACGCCCTTACCGGAGAAGTCGGCTTCGTCAGTCACCTTCTTGCTCAGGTCGATGTCCGGAATCACATCCGGGATCTCGACCGGCGCAGTGAGGACCTGGAAGCCCTTCGGCGGAGGCGGTGCGACGACAACGTCGGGTGGAGGCGGCGGAGGTGGTTCCTCCTTCGGTGGCGGTGGCTCGTCCTTCGGAGTCTCGACGAAGTCGATCTTCTCCTGTTTCGGCTTTTCGTTCCTGATCGCCGCATTCGCCGTTGCGTAGACGGCGAGCCCGACGAGGATCGAATGGACCACGACGCTCGTGATGGTCCCGCCGCCGCGCTTTTCCTTCTTCGGCTTGGACTCGAGCAGGTTGTTGAACATGCAATCTCCCTAACGCTGGACGAGAAACCCGAAGTCACTGCGGGATTCTAGCCGGGAGAGTTATCACCGGAATGGAAAAAAGATTAAGAAACGGTGAAACGGGAATTACGATTCGGTAGTGCGCATCGTCACATCACGCCTCGGGTCGCCATACGCGAAACGAATTGAGCAGCGTGACATAAAACGCGTCCCGGAATATGGTTAGACCGCAGCGCGCGCAAACCGCTGGAACCGGGGATCGCACGGCTCGTCCCCGCCGGATTTTATTAACGACTCAGCCACGAGCGTCGGGCTCGTGCATGATCATGCGTCCGCGCGCGCGGCTATTTCGGTGGCCGCCGGCTGCTGTGCGGTGCCGTCGGCGACTGGCTCGAGCGCGATGTCGCCGGCAATCGGCAACGAGACGGTGAAGGTCGATCCGCGATGCAGTCGCGACTGTACCGTCAATGCTCCGCCATGCGCCTGCGCGATCCACTGACTGATTGCGAGGCCCAGCCCGAACCCGCCGCGCTCGGAGAGCCTCGAGCGTGCGCGGTCCGCGCGCCAAAATCGCTCGAAGATGTATGGGAGGTCGGCCGCTGCGATGCCGATCCCGGTATCGCGGACTGCGAACAGCACTTCTCCTTCGCGGCGACGGAGTGTCAGCTCCACCGAGCCGCCGCGCGACGTGTACTTGATCGCGTTCGTGACGAGGTTGAGGAAGAGCTGCCGCAGCCGCAGGCGGTCGCCGAGGATGACCGCCCCTTCCACCGTCGGCAGCGAGACGTGGAGGCCCGCGTGTTCGCCGAGGATCACCGCTGTCTCGAAGACGTCGTGAACGAGTGGCTCGAGCGGGAACGCCTCGCGATGCAGGTCGAAGCGTCCCTCGTCTGCGCGCGCGAGCGTCAGCAGGCTGTCCACGAGGTCCGCCATCCGTGTGGTCTCCTGGAGCGCCTCCTCGAGCGCGACAAGATGCTCCGTAGACGTCGGCGACGAATGCATCGCGCGTTCCACATCGGCGCGAAGCACGGCCAGCGGCGTCTTCAGCTCGTGGCTCGCGTCCGCGGTGAAGCGGCGCAACGCGGCGAACGACGTCTCGAGACGCGCGATCATCGCGTTGAGCGTCGCACCCAGGCGCGCGAGCTCGTCGCCGGTCGTGTCGACCGGTAGGCGTCGGTGCAAACTGCGGCCGTCCGATATCGCCTCGACCTCGTTGATCATACGCCCGACAGGCTCCACGGCCCGGCCGGCAATGAGATAGGCGGCACCCATAGACGCACCAATGATCAGCGGCGCGACCACGAGGATCGTCGCGAGAAACTCGCGCGCCCAATCCGCGGTCAGATCCACCTCGCGTCCGGCGACGACGCGGGTGACGAGCGTGGTGGAGTCCGTCTCCGGGAGCGCCACGAGCAGCACGTTGTTGTTCCCGACAGGGACGGGGAACGTGGAGTTGCCAGGAGCGAGGTTGACCGCCTCCCGCATCAGCCGGTCGTAATCTCCGCTCGATGGATCGCGAGACTGAAGCTGACGGACCGACGGGGACACGTAGAGCGACTTTCCGGTCGAGTCCATCAATACGACGTAGTCGGGCAACCCGTCGAGGATCGCAGCGATTCTCGGCGTGATCTGCGCCGAGGTTTGAACGAACTGCTGCGCGCCGGCGCCGATCACCTGGCTCGTGTTGGTCGTGACCGGTTCATTGGCGGTGGCGGCAAACCGCAGCACGCGGAGGGCAATGTCCGCCTGTACGGCAACCTCGCGCCCGATCTCGCGACGCGCGTTCGTTCGGCGCTCGCCATACAGCGCGACGGAATACACCGCGACGCTTCCGAGCAACGCACCCGCGTATGCGACGGTGAGCTTCGCGCGAATTGTCGCCATGCGTCACCCTTTGATTACGTACCCGACTCCCCGGACTGTCGTAATCAGCTTTCGGTCGTGCTTGGCGTCGATCTTCTTGCGCAGATGGTTGATCACGACGTCGACGATGTTCGTGCCGGGGTCAAAGTGATACCCCCAAGCATACTCGGTGATCAACGTCCGGCTCATGACGCGCCCCTGGTGGCGCATCAGGTACTCGAGGACGGCGTATTCCTTGGGGGTGAGCTCGATAAGCTCTCCACTGCGTTGCACCTCGCGCGTGTCGCGATTCAGGTCAAGGTCTCCGACGTGGAGCATCGGTGACGCCATGGCGCGGGGGCGCCGAGCCAAAGCCTCGACGCGTGCGAGCAGCTCCTCGAACGCGAACGGCTTGGTGACGTAGTCGTCGGCGCCCGCGCGCAACGCGTTGACCTTCGCGTCGACGGCATCCTGCGCAGTCAGCACGAGCACCGGGCGCTCGAAGCCGCGGGCGCGAAGGGAATTCAGCACGTCCATACCCGACTTGCCGGGCAGTCGCATATCGAGGATCACGACGTCGTATGCGTCCGACGTCGCGAGCCTCTCCCCTTCCTCACCGTCTGCCACCAATTGTACGCCCCAGCGCTGCTCCTCCAATCCTCGCCGAACGAAATTGCCTACGGTGGGATCGTCTTCGATGACCAATACTTTCATTACAGACGGTAACCCGGAGACGGTGCGAAAGAAGCCCACGCAGACGCGTGACGCCGCGTAGCGCGGAAGTCTACGGCGCGTGCGTGGGTACGGTAATGGGGGCGGTCCAGGACGAGAATGCCCCTCGGTGGGCACCGTGCGGTACCTCAGCCGAGGGCACCGGGCGACGCAACAGCGACCTAAACGTTAGGCAACGGCCGCCAATGCGTCCACTATCCGTTGGCCGCCCGAGGGCGGTGGAATCCGTATTCGCGAATCTTCCGGTAAAGGGTCTTGGACGATATCCCGAGCACGGTTGCGGCGCGGCCCTGGTGCCAGTTCGTACGCGACAGGACGCTCTCGATGTGGCGGCGCTCGACCTCGGCCAGCGAGACGACCTCACCATTCATGCCCCCGCGCGCCGGCGCCTGCGCGTCGTGCAGTGGAAGGTCACGCGCCTGAATGATGCCGCCATTGGCGAGGAGCACCGCGCGCTCCATGACGTTCCGGAGCTCGCGCACGTTGCCGGGCCACCGGTAGTCCTGCAGCGCGCGCATCGCCTCATCCGACAATCGCGGCGGGTGCGCGCCGCCGAACTGCGTGAGGAACGCGTTCGCGAGGAGCGGGATGTCCACCGCTCGCTCGCGCAGCGGCGGCAGCACGATGCTGATCGTGTTGATGCGATAAAAGAGATCGCTGCGGAAGCGGCCTTCGCTCACCGCCACGGCGAGGTCCTTGTTCGTCGCGGTGACGATGCGCGCGTTCACCTCCACCTTCTGTGTGCCGCCGACGCGGAAAAAGGAGCCCTGCTCCAGCGCCCGAAGGAGCTTCCCCTGCACCTTCGGCTCGAGTCCGCCAATTTCGTCCATGAACAGCGTGCCGCCGCCAGCCAGCTCGAACAGGCCGAGCTTCCGGGTCTCGGCGCCGGCGAAGGCGCCCTTCTCGTACCCGAACAGCTCGGTCTCGATCAACCCGTCGGCGATCGCTTCGCAGTTGATGTCCACGAGCGGGCCGGCGCCTCGCTCGGACAGCCGGTGGAGCGCGCGGGCGATCAGCTCCTTCCCCGTCCCCGACTCGCCGGAGATGAGAATCGGCGAATCGCTCTTGGCGACGCGAGCGACCAACTGCAGCACCGCCTGCATCGGGGCGTACTGCGTCACGACCTCGGGGACGCCGTCGACGCGGGACAGGCGATTGTGCAGCAGCGCGTTCTCGCGCGCGAGCTGGCGCCGCTCCCAGGCGCGCCTAACGAGCACGTCGATCTCCGCCATGCGGTACGGCTTCGACAGGTAGTCGTACGCCCCCAGCCGGATAGCGGTGATCGCGGTTTCGATCGTGCCATTGCCGGTGATGATGATGACTTCCGGGTGCGCCGCGTCCTCGTGGATGCTGCGCAGGACCTCCAACCCGTCCATCTCCGGCATGACGATGTCCAGCAGCGCGACGTCGTAGGCTTCGCTGCGAAGCGCCGCCAACGCCGCTTTTCCGTCGCGTGTCACCGTCACCTGGTAGCCGCGGCCGAGCAGGAATTGCTCGAGAATGGTGCCGAGGTGTTCCTCGTCCTCGGCGATCAGGACTTTGATGCGCGGTCCGGTCGTGGGCGCGGTCATAACGTGGCCTCCTCGGCCGGCAATAGGATTCTGAACGTGCTGCCGGCGCCCGGGGTGCTATCGACTTCGATGCGTCCACCGTGGTCGGCGATGATCCCGTAACAGATGGAGAGCCCGAGACCGGTACCGCGTCCGGGCCCCTTGGTGGTGAAGAACGGTTCGAAAATCTTGGACGTGTCCCCGCGCGGGATGCCCACGCCCTCGTCGATCACCTCGGCGACGACGGCTTCCCGCTCGCCGCGGCCGTGGCGGGTCTTGATGGTGATCGTTCCCTGTTCGTCCATCGCGTCCACGGCGTTGATCAGCAGCGCCATGAAGACCTGGACGAGCTGCTCGCGGTTCGCGGTCACGTGCGCGAGCTCGTCGGCGAGCAGGGTTTCGACCCGCATCTTCTTGAACCGCGCGTGATGCTTGACGAGGAACAGCGTGTGCTCGACGACCTCATTGATCTCCGTGCTCGATTTCGTGACGGGCTTCGGGCGGCTGAAATCGAGGAGGCCATCGATGATGCGCTTGCAGCGATGCACCTCGCCGTCGATGATCCCGAGGTACTCGTTGGCGTCGCGCGGCGTTCGCGCGCCATCCACGCGCATGTCGTCGAGGCGCATCGTCAGGCTCTCGGCGCAGGCCGCAATGGTGGCGAGCGGGTTGTTGATCTCATGCATGACGCCCGCGGCCAGCTGGCCGATCGCGGCGAGCTTTTCAGCCTGGGCGAATCGCTCCTGCGCCTCCCGCCACTCGGTCACGTCTTCGCCGATCGCGATCACGTGGGTGATGCCCGCGTCGGTGAGGCGCATGGGGATCTTCGAGATGCGGAACGTCCGCGCGTCGCCGCTCGCCGTCGACTCCATGTGAACCGTCTGGATCCGCCCCGTTCGGAAGACTTCGTCGAACTCCTTCCGCAGACTCTCGGCAGGCTGGCGGTGCAGGATCTCGAAGATGCTTTTCCCGATCGCTTCTTCGCGTGACACGCCCTGCATGCCGGTCTCGCGTTTTCGATTCCACGCCTGCACGCGGAATTCGCGGTCGACGACATAGAGCCCGACCGGCAGCGAATCGATGATCCGCTCGATGAAGCGGCGCTGGTCGTCGTTCTGCCGCGTGCGCAGCGCCACCTCGACCTCGAGCTGCCGTGCGCGTTCGGCGTGGGCGAGCCAGGGGACGAGCATGTCCGCGATCACGCGCAGGACGAGATGGTCGTCGACGCTGAGCGCGCGCGACCTGCGGAACGAGATGGCGCCGAGCGGTTGGGGCTCATCGGCGAGGAGTGGCCTAACGATGATGCCGTTCGCCTCGGCGACGTTGGCGGCGAGGAGCGCGCTCACCTCGTCGGGCTTGGTTCCCTGGTGTCCGGACGAGGCGAGCTTTTCGAGGCCACCCGGGCTGAAAGACCAGAGCACGCACTCCTC
>Ga0307408_100003217_pt1 | contig 11240 bp, 9 predicted proteins | sample 322Cmetagenome_FD_202116 | JGI IMG/M metagenome (GOLD analysis project Ga0307408, IMG submission 202116) | Maize rhizosphere microbial communities from greenhouse at UC Davis, California, United States - 322HYB-C-3 | ecosystem: Host-associated > Plants > Roots > Rhizosphere > Soil | place: USA... | reverse complement strand
TTGATCGCCTTGGCATGCCTCGTCTCACATAACCTCAACTACTCGAACCGCCCGGTGCGGACCCGCATGCCGGGTGGTGTGGCAGGGGAACGGCCAGCTGGGCTGGCCGCCCCTATGCCGATTGTCTGTTTCCACCTGGAACTTGTGTGGTTTCCCGGTCAATTTTGGGGAAACCGACAATGTTACGGTTGACCTCAGGATGGAAGCCTCCTAGCATCGTTTTTGATAGCCGCCACCAGCGGCTGTCTTTTTTCTGTTGTCCAAGGCCACTCATTCCACACTCGATCCCAGGACTCATCATGTTCAAAAAACAGAGCAGAAATACCCGCGCCAAATTCGCCATGACCGTGCTGGCGGCGGCCGTCAGTACCCAATTCCCTGTTGCCAGCGCCGCTGGCGGCGACATGCGCGTCATCATCGGCTTCAAGGCCGGCGGTGCGTCCAGCGGCAAGGCCGCCATCGCGGCGGCGCGCGGCAAAGTGGTACAGGAGCTGGCGGAAATCAACGCCACGGCAGCCGAAGTTCCCAGCAGCGAACTGGCCACACTGCGCAAGAATTCCCAGATCGAGTTCGTGGAAGAAGACAGGAAGCGCTACCCCTTCGCCACCAGCACGCCATCGACCGGCACGCCATATCTGCTGGGCCAGCAGGTGCCGTACGGCATCGGCATGGTCCAGGCCGACCAGCTGCCCGATACCTATGCCAGCAACCGCACGGTGTGCATCATCGATTCCGGCATCGACATGGCGCATGAAGACCTGCACGGCAACCGTCTCACCGGCAACAGCAATCCCGGCACCGGCAACTGGTTCACCGACGAGCTGCACCACGGCACCCACGTCGCCGGCACCATTGCCGCCATCAACAACGCCGGCGTCGGCGTGGTGGGCGTCAACCCGGGCCGCCAGCTGAATATCCATATCGTCAAGGTCTTCAGCGCCGACGAATGGACCTACACTTCGACCCTGATCGGGGCCGCCAACAAGTGCGGCGCCGCAGGCGCTAACGTGATCAGCATGTCGCTCGGCGGCGGCGACCCGAGCATCGCCGAGGAACTCGCCTTTGCCGGCCTGGCCAAGCGCGGCGTGTTGTCGATTGCCGCCGCCGGCAACGACGGCAACAACACCCAGTCCTACCCTGCCGGCTACAGCAGCGTGATGTCGATCGGTGCGCTGGACGAGAACAGGCAGGTCGCCAGCTTCTCCCAGTTCACGCCAAAGGTTGAACTGTCGGCGCCTGGCGTCAGCGTGCTGTCGACCGTGCCGATGGGCAGCGGCCGCACCGCCACCCTGCAGGTGACCGACGTCGTCTACACGCCAATCCCGATGGATGGCACGCCGCCCGGTACCGCATCGGGGGTGCTGGCCAACTTTGGACTCGGTACTGCAGCCGACGGCGCCATGGCCGGCAAGATCTGCCTGATCCAGCGCGGCGCGATCTCGTTTGCGGCCAAGGTTGCCAACTGCCAGGCCAGCGGCGGCATAGGCGCGTTGGTGTACAACAATGTGGCGGGCGACCTGAATGGCACGCTGGGCGGAGCGGTCACCAGCATCCCTTCGGTTGGCGTATCGGACACCGTGGGCGCCAGCCTGCTGCAGCAGCTGGGGCAGCCTGCCGTCCTGCAGGTGAACGCAAGCAGCTACGCGCTGTTCAACGGCACCTCGATGGCAACCCCGCACGTGTCGGCAGTAGCAGCGCTGGTATGGAGCTACTTCCCGAAATGCAGCGCCGCCCAGATCCGCAGCACGCTGGACAAGACTGCGCTTGACCTGGGCGCAGCCGGCCGCGACCCCTATTACGGCTACGGCCTGGTGCAAGCCAAGGCAGCCTATGACCGCATCCGCGCCATGGGCTGCAGCAATTAAGCGGGGATAAGCGCTTTCCCGGCAAGGGAAGCCATGCTGCGGCTTCCCTCGCCCAGCGCAGGCCTGTCCGGCATCCAAAGTCCGGTTACGGCATCGGCGGCGGCCACGGAATGACGTCCTTTTCCTAGCCGAGCAAGGGCCGGTCCAAGTTGCGGCCGGCTGTGGCCACCAGCTTGAAGGAATCGACCAGTCGCGCCAGGTGGCCGGCCTGCTGCTGCATATCCAGCGCAGCGGCGGCCGATTGCTCGACCAGCGCGGCATTCTCCTGTGTGGCGTTGTCCATTTGCGCAACCGCACGATTGATCAATTCGATACCCCTGCTCTGCTCCGCGCTGGCGGCGGAAATGTCGGCCATATAGCCGGCGACCCGCTGCACCGAATGCACGATCTCGTCCATCGTCCTGCCGGCCCGGTCCACCAACGTGCTGCCCGCATCCACCTTGTCGACAGCATCCCCGATCAGGGACTTGATTTCCCTGGCTGCCGCAGCCGACCGCTGCGCCAGGTTGCGCACTTCGCTGGCCACCACGGCGAAGCCGCGTCCCTGTTCGCCGGCCCGCGCGGCCTCCACCGCCGCATTCAGGGCCAGGATGTTGGTTTGGAAGGCGATGCCGTCAATGACACCGATGATGTCGACGATCTTGCCGGAGCTTTCCTTGATCGAGGCCATGGTGCCGACCACCTGGCCGACCGCTTCCCCGCCCTGGACGGCCGTGATTGCCGCCGAGGACACCAGGCGATTGGCCTCCTGCGCATTGTCGGCATTCTGTTTCACCGTGCCGGTCAGCTCCTCCATCGAGGAAGCCGTCTCCTGCAGGGCGCTGGCCTGCGACTCGGTGCGTGCTGACAGGTCTGCATTGCCGGCGGCAATCTCGCTGGCACCGCCGTTGACGACTTCCGTCGCTTCCTTGATCTGCCCCACCAGCAGCTTCACATTGGTTTGCAGCACGCGCAGCGACTGCGCCAGCTGCGCATATTCGTCATTGCCGGCGGCCTGGATCTTGCCCGACAAGTCGCCCGCGCTCATGCGCTCGATATCGCGCCGCACCCGCTCCAGCGGCAGCACAATGGCGCGGTCGAGCAAGTAGCCGAACAGCAGGCTCACGATAACGCCCAGCAGGGGCCCCAGCCAGTGTCCATCCGCTGGCTGGGGGCCACCCGCGACCATGCCGGCGAGGCAGGCGCCGAACAGCAGCGCCAGGATGCCGGATGCCAAGCCGATCCTGGTGCGCAGCGACAGGCTGGCCCGGGCGCGCAAGCGCTGCGGCAACGACCGCACGATCACGGCGCCTTCCTGCACGCCAAGCCGCGAGCCGCCCGCCCTGATCTCGCGGTAAGCACGTTCTGCCGCCGCCACCTGTTGCCGGCTTGGCTTGACCCGGATCGAGGTGTACCCGACGACCCTGCCGTGTTCGAGCATCGGCGCGGCATTCGCTTCGACCCAATAGTGGTCGCCATTCTTGCAGCGGTTCTTGACCAAGCCAGTCCACGCCTTGCCGCTCTTGATGGTGCGCCAGAAATCGGCAAAGGCTTCGGCTGGCATGTCCGGATGGCGCACGATATTCTGTGGCGCACCCAGGAGTTCCTCGGCCGAATATCCGCTGATATTGATGAAGTCCTGGTTGACGTAGGTGATATTGCCCTGCAGGTCAGTCTTGGAAACGACAGTCTCGTGATCCTTCAGGATGTATTCGACATGGGTTACCGGCATATTGTTGCGCACATCCACTCCTGTTTTTCGCGTATCTGACGGGCGGTGACACTAACATTCCTGGCAAGCTTTAAATATCAGCAATTCCTGCTAATGGCGTGAGGCAATCCCTACCGCCGGCGCTGGCAGCGGCCGGCGCTGCAGGGGTGGCGCTCCAGCAGCGGAAGTATCCCTACTGCAATATCAGGATATCCTTACTACTCCAATCCCCCGCGCTGGCCTAAGCTGATCCACAGGCTACTGCTTGCACGGCGCAAGCGAAGTGGCCGCGGGTTGGCGACGCATGTCCTTCGCTTTAAGCGCCCTCAGCCCACCACAAGGTCCGACAGGACCGGGCATCCACCATGAGGGGAGAAAGCAAATGAAATGGGCTGCGAATCTGCAACTGTCGACGAAGCTGGTCGTGTCGTTCCTGGCGATTGTCCTGCTGGGCGTGCTGCTCGGCGTGTTTTCGATTGTGCAACTGGCGCGCGTCAACCAGACGGCGACCGAGATCGAAACCAACTGGATGCCCAGCATACGAAGCAGCATGGCCATGAGCACCAATCTCGCGCATTTGCGCCTCAAGGACTTGCAGCACATCCTGTCCGACAACGATAGCGACTGGGGCAAGTACGAGGCGGAAGGGCAAGCCGCAATCGCCGCGTTCGAAACGAACCGGGCCGAATACGTCAAGCTGATCTCGTCGCAGGAAGAGCAGCGGCTGTATGACTCCTTCCTCAGCCACTGGGACGAGCACCTGGCCGAACACCGCAAGGCGCTGGCCCTGTCGCGCGCCGGCAAGCGCGACGAAGCGCTTGTGCTCATCCGGGGCCAGTCCCAGCAAAAATTCAACGCCGCCAATGCGGACATCGGCAAGCTGGTGGCGCTGAATACCGAAGGCGGCCGCCAGTCCAGCCTGGCCGGCACCCGGCACTATGAAGAGTCGCGCCACTGGATCATGGGGGGACTGGCGCTGATGCTGATGCTCAGCGCGACCGTTGTCGTCCTGCTGATGCGCAGCGTGCTGGCCCAGCTGGGCGGCGACCCGGGCTACGCGGCGCAGATCGTGCGCAGCATTGCCGGCGGCGACCTGGCGGTGGATGTGCAGCTGCGCCGCAACGACCGCCAGAGCCTGCTGTTCTCGATGCAGGAAATGCGCGACAACCTGGCCGGCATCGTCGACCAGGTGCGCGGCGGCGCCACCAGCATTGCCAGCGCCACCAGCCAGATCGCAGCCGGCAACCTCGACCTGTCCTCGCGCACCGAGCAGCAAGCCGGTTCGCTGGAAGAGACCGCGTCGTCGATGGAAGAGATGACGTCGACCGTCAAACAGAATGCCGGCAATGCGCAGCAAGCCAACCAGATGGCTATCCATGCAGCGGACATGGCCGGCAAGGGCGGGACCGTCATGGCGCAAGTCGTGCAAACCATGGATGCCATCAATGCCGCATCGGGAAAGATTGCCGACATCACCGGCGTGATCGACGGCATTGCATTCCAGACCAATATCCTGGCCCTGAACGCGGCAGTCGAAGCAGCCCGCGCCGGCGAACAGGGGCGCGGCTTCGCTGTCGTGGCCAGCGAGGTGCGCAACCTGGCGCAACGCTCGGCGGCCGCGGCCAAGGAAATCAAGGTCCTGATCGGCGCCTCGGCGCAGCAGGTGGAAGGCGGCACCAGGCTGGTCGAAGAAGCCGGCAATACCATGGCAGCCATCGTGGCCGGCATCCGCGGCGTGGCCGACATCGTGGGCGAGATCAATGCCGCCAGCCGCGAGCAGTCGGCCGGCATCGAGCAGATCAACGAGGCCGTGACCCAGATGGACCAGACTACCCAGCAAAATGCCGCCCTGGTCGAAGAAGCAGCCGCCGCCGCTAACGCCCTGCAGCAGCAAGCCGACAGCCTGGTCGAAATCGTCAGCATTTTCAAGACCGCGCCGCAGGCCGCGGCCCGTTCGCAGGCGGCAGCCGCCCGGCCTGCCGCACCAGCCCGCCCGGCCCAGGCCCTGCGCCTGGTACCGCGCCTGGCCACGGCACCGTTGCCCATGCCCGCCTGAACGCCTGAGCGCCCGGCCCGGCCCGGCAAGGCTAGGCTTGCTCGACAGCCTTGAGCGCGAGGGAAGCCATGGCACGGATTCCCTCGTAAGACTTGGCAGAGGCGATGAACCTGCCGTTATGGCAAAAGCCGGCGTCCGGCACGCCGGTGACTGCCGCCAGTTCGGCATCACGCAATCCGGCCCAGGCCTCCGGCAAATCGGCCCGCGCATCGAAGCTCTCCGTGCTGACCGGGACCGTGTGCAGCATGTGGCGCTGCTCGGCGATGCTGTAGCTGATGACGAACAGCACCTTCGGCATTTCCTTGCGCACCACCTGGCTCCACGGCAGCGCACCATTTTTCAGGAACAGGACCTTGCCGCCCTCCAGCACTTCGGCCTGGCGCACCTGTTCCAATGCCAGCAAGGCGCCGACCCGGTACTTGACGGCATTGACCATGACATCGGTCAGCACCTCCATCGCACGGCGGAATTGCGACAGGCGGAACGCGTCGGCTGCCGCGCCATACCCCAGCCTTTGTTCGTCGAGCCAGTTGGTGTTATAGCCGGAAATCACCGCCGACAGCCCATAGCCGCCGGGAGCGCTCTTGGCCGCGCCCACGTCCGACAGGTCGAGGTATTGCACCACATCGGCATCGATGCCGTAGGCGATCTCGCGCGCCTGCCCTTCCGCCAGCTGGTGCCCCGTGTGCGCGAGGGCCAGCGTAGTGACGCAGCGCGCACCATATTCGCGCCATACCAGCCCTGCGCTGGCGTACGGCACGCCGGTCTGCCGCGCCACGTCGAAGCCTTTTTGATGATGGTCGAAGCGGCCCGCGGCCGGGTCCCACACGCCACCTACATCCACCGCAAAATCGGCCGTGTCGATCACGGCCTGGTCGCGCGTGCGGACGATCGCGGCGCCGGGGTATACAACGTTCAGGACAGCGACCGCCCACGCATCGTCTGCGTGGAATTTGCCGCTGTGAGTCACTATAAGCATGCCAAATCCAATTCCATGAAACTACAGTCATGATATACCGTGACACAATCCAGATACGTTCCGTTCCTATACTTGGCCCAACCACAACACAGCGGAGGAAGCATTGGACCACAAGATCGCTACGCAGCGCCGTTCCCTGATGGGGGGATTGCTGGCCCTGGCCGGCCTCGCCGCGCTGGCACCAATCGCCCAGGCAGCAGCTTTGCCGGCCAGCGGCGGCCGCTCCCTGGGCGTCCTGCGCACGGTGCGCACGGCTGAGCTGGAAGTCGGCTACGCAGAACTTGGCCCGGCAAGCGGCCAGCCTGTCATCCTCCTGCACGGCTGGCCCTACGACATACACAGTTTCGAAGAAGTCGCGCCGCTGCTGGCCGGCGCCGGCTATCGCGTGCTCATGCCCTACCTGCGCGGCTACGGCAGCACGCGCTTCCTGTCCAAAGAAACCTTCCGCAACGCGCAGCAAACCGCCGTGGCGCTCGATATCATCGGCATGATGGATGCGCTGAAAATCGAGAACGCCATCTTCGGCGCCTTCGACTGGGGCGCGCGCACGGCCTGCATTATCGCGGCCCTGTTCCCGGAACGCTGCAAGGGACTGGTCTCGGTCAGCGGCTACCTGATTGGCACGCCGGCCGGCAACAGGAAGCCGCTGCCGCCCCAGGCCGAATATGAATGGTGGTACCAGTACTACTTCACGACTGAGCGCGGTAGGCTCGGTTACGAGGCCAACCGCAACGACTTCAACCGCCTGATCTGGAAGACGGCTTCACCGAAATGGGCCTTCGACGAAGCCACCTTCGCGCGCACTGCCGCGGCCTTCGACAATCCTGACCACGTCGACATCGTGGTCCACAACTACCGCTGGCGCCTCGGCTTGGCCGATGGCGAGCGCAAATACGATGCGCTGGAAGCGCGGCTGGCGGCCGGCCCGGCGATCAGCGTGCCATCCATTACGATGGAAGGCGACGCCAACGGCGCACCGCATGCGCCGCCTGCTGCCTACGCCAGGAAATTTACCGGCAAGTACCAGCACCGCACGCTCACAGGCGGCATTGGCCACAACCTGCCGCAGGAAGCGCCGCGCGAATTCGCGCAGGCCATCCTGGATGTATCGGCGCTTTAGCGACTGCTCACGGAAGCGCGGCGATGAATTTTGCCGGGTCCGCGTCGAACATCTGTTTGTGTCCGGCCATGCAGAAGTAGTAGGTTCGCTTGCGGTAGAGGGACGACGCAGCGGTGCTTTTGTCCACGTCCATGTCGCACACCGGGCAGAGCGGCTGTTTCTCGGTTGAGACGCGGCGCTTCGCATAAACATTGTTGGACATCGGGTCGAGCCAGCCCTGGCCCTGGTATTCCAGCGTGTTGGCCGTGTTGAGCGCCACCGTGCGGCCGAAATAGCGCTCCACCACGCGCAGCGCCAGGTCGATGCCGGAAGACAGCCCGCCTGCACTGGCCAGGTTGCCCTCTTCGACGAAGCGCGCGCCGCGCTTCAGCTTCACGTCCGGGAATTCCATGGCGAACTGGTTGAAGCTGCCGTGGTGGGTGGTGGCCGACTTCCCTGCAAGCAGGCCGGTGCTGGCCAGCAGCGTTGCGCCGGTACACACAGACATGGTCAGGTCGGCATTGCGCGAGGCCTGGCGGATCCACTCCAGCACCGCCGGGTCGCGCGTACTCTGCGCCGGGATCACGATCACTTTCGGCGCCGGCGCGTTGGCGATCGTATAGTTCGGCACGATGGTCATGCCGCCACTGGCCGTGATCGGTGCGGCACTCGCGGCGACGGTATAGAGTTCAAAGGCCGGATCGCAATTGCAGCCCGCAGTCGAGGCATTGGAAAACACTTCCCATGGGCCGGCAAAATCAATCACGACGGCGTTGTCGGACAACAGGAAAGCGACCGGGATCTTGCCTTCGGCTGGTGGCTTCAGCGGACCGGCCAGGGCGGCTTGCGCCTTGGCCTGGCTCAAAGCCGGCAGCGCCGCAGCCAGCCCCATGGCGGTGGAAATGCGGAACAGGTCTCGTCTTTTCATGATTTTTCTCGATGGTTGAGCCACCCCTGGTGGCGAGGCCTGTAGTCTCCCACTGGCGCGCCCTGCAAAGCGATGCAACTGGCTGCAGCCTGGCGTGCGTTCGCTGCAAAGCGTCGCCTGCCGTCCCGAATTCCCCTATGATTGCCACCCATGAGAGCAAACACCGCACATCCCTGGCGCTATATCGTCGGCGCATGGCTGGCCATCGGCCTGTTCGAGGCGACGCAAGTGGTCGTCTCCATGAAGGCAATGGGCATGCAGCACGCGTGGTGGACCTTATTTTTCGTCACGCTTGCCGGCTGGGTGGTCTGGGCAGGCGCCACGCCATGCGCCCTGTCCCTGCTGCAGCGCTTCCCGCTGCCTGCACGCAAAGCCACGCCCTGGCTGGTGCACGGCGCGGCATGCATGGCCATCAGCGCGCTGTGGGCGATCTGGGCCGCGCTGCTTGAACACACGACCAATCCCTTCGCTTACCCCCATGGGGCAGACCCCTTCCTGCAATTGTGGAAGGCCAGGCAGGTGAACAACCTGGTCGGCAGCGTCATCCTGTACAGCACCATGGCTGCATTCGGCATCGCCCTGGACAGCCAGCGCCGCCTGTCGCAGCAGCGGGAATTGCTGGCCCAGGCGCAGCTGGCGGCGCTGCGGCTGCAAATCGAACCGCATTTCATTTTCAACGCCCTCAATGCCGTCACCGGCTTGATCCGGGAGAAAAGGGATGAGGAAGCCATTGCGGCAGTCGCCTCGCTGGGCGACCTGCTGCGGCGCGTGACGGACCGCTCGGAACGCCAATACGTGACGCTCGATGAAGAAATGGATTTCCTCCTCAAATACCTGGAGATCCAGCAGCTGCGCTTCGCCGAACGGCTGCGTTGCCATCTCGACATACCGTCCGCCCTGATGCGTGCCCAGGTGCCGGACTTCATCCTGCAGCCGCTGGTGGAGAACGCGATCAAGCACGGCATCGCCAAGCGCGCCAAGGGCGGCGAACTGCGCATCAGCGCCGCGCGCGATGGCGAGCTGCTAAGCTTCAGCATCTTCAACGAAGGCCCTGCGCTGGCGCCCGGTGCCCAGGATGGCGTCGGGCTGGCCAATACGCGCCGGCGCCTGCAGGCGCTGTACGGCGAAGCCCAGTCCCTGGTCCTGCGCGATGTGCCGCAAGGCGTACTGGCCAGCGTCACCCTGCCCTACCTGGAGCATGCATGCTGCGCGCCCTGATCATCGACGACGAACCGCTGGCACGCAGCAATATCGCCCACCTGCTGGCACGCGATGCGGCCGTGGAACTGGCCGGCCAGTGCGGCTCGGCGGAAGAAGCGCTGGCGATGCTCCCCACCGCACGCCCCGACCTCGTCTTCCTGGACATTGAAATGCCCGAGTGCGACGGCTTCGAACTGCTCGAGCGCATCGGCGCCGCGCCGCCATTTGCCATCGTGTTCGTCACCGCCCATCACCAGTTCGCCCTGCGCGCGTTCGAAGTCGGCGCGCTCGACTACCTGCTCAAGCCCTTCGACGACCAGCGTTTCGAACGCGTGCTGGAACGCGTCAAGGAGCGCCTGCGCGTGCCGTGCGAAACCCGGCGCTTCATCATCAAGAACGGCAATGCCCTCGATGTGGTGAAATTCGCCGACATCGACTGGGTCGAGGCCAGCGACTACTACACGACCTTGCACGCCGCCGGCCGCCACCACATGCTGCGCCGCAGCCTGGCCGACCTGGCTGACGAGCTGGCAGCGCACGGCTTCCAGCGCATCCACCGCTCCGCCATCGTCAACCTGGAGCGCGTTCGCACACTCGCGCTATGCGAAGGCGGCGAATACGAGCTTGTGCTGGAAGGCGGCCAGCGCCTGCGCATGAGCCGCCGCTACCGAAAAACAATTCTGGAACGGATGTCCCCGGCTTAGTTATACTTGCATTTTTTTTAACCGTAGAAGATATGCAACGACTGACACTGGCCATTGCCGCGCTGGCCCTGAGCGCGTGCGCCACCAAGGACCAAAACCGCATCCAGGAAATTTCGACCACGCCGCTGCGGGACCTGAATATCGCCAAAATAGAAATCCCCGACGTTCTGCGTGACGCGATGGGCAATCCGTATAAAGCCCCCGCCGACAAGAGCTGCCCGGCCCTGCTGGCGCAAGTTGCGGACCTCGACGAGGAACTGGGCCCGGACTTCGACGTGCCTGAAGAAAAGCAGAGCCATATGGAGGCTGGGAAGGAAGCCCTCGGCGACGCGGCAACCGGCGCCCTGGCACGCACGGTCGAAGGCGCGATTCCTTTCCGCGGCTGGCTGCGCAAGCTGAGTGGCGCGGAGCGCCAATCGAAGAAAGCCCAAAGCGCAGTCCTGGCAGGCAAGGTCCGCCGCGGCTACCTGCGCGGCCTGATGGAATCGAATGCCTGCATGAAGGCATAAACTGCATGAACGCTTGCTTTTGCTGCGCCGCATCATGCTAGAATCGTTGCAATATTCGCCACAGCGGGGGCCAGCAAATGAAACGCGTAATCTTCAACCAGAAGGGCGGCGTCGGTAAATCGACCATTGCGGTAAACCTGGCGGCCATTGCGGCGCACCACGGCAAACGCACGCTATTGATCGATATCGACCCGCAGTGCAACAGCAGCC
>Ga0307408_100003216_pt1 | contig 11241 bp, 6 predicted proteins | sample 322Cmetagenome_FD_202116 | JGI IMG/M metagenome (GOLD analysis project Ga0307408, IMG submission 202116) | Maize rhizosphere microbial communities from greenhouse at UC Davis, California, United States - 322HYB-C-3 | ecosystem: Host-associated > Plants > Roots > Rhizosphere > Soil | place: USA... | reverse complement strand
CGGTGATCAGGTCTTCCACCACCAGCCAGCCCACCGCGATGCGGCCATTGAAGGAATCGAGGATGCCCCGTTCTTCCAGCGCCCGCAACAGTACCACGGTGCTGGCGACCGACAAGGCCAGGCCGAATACCAGGCCGCCACCCAGGCTCCAGCCCCACCAGTGCGCCAACCCCATGCCCATCGCGGTGGCCGCGCCGATTTGCAGCACGGCGCCCGGCAGCGCCACCTTGCGCACTTCCCATAAATCATCCAGCGAAAAATGCAGGCCCACGCCAAACATCATCAGCATCACGCCGATTTCCGCCAACTGGCCGGCCAGCGCGGTGTCGGCGACAAAGCCCGGCGTGGCCGGGCCGATCAGGATGCCGGCCGCCAGGTAGCCGACCAGGGCGGGCAACTTGAGTTTGGTGGCGATGAAGCCGCATACCAGCCCGAAACCGAGCGCGGCGGCAATGGTGGTGATCAGGGGAAAGTCATGGTGCATGCGTACGTGATACCCTTAAACGGTGGTGAGCCGTTCAAGGGTAGCACAGGCATGCAGAGGAGGTTTTTTACAGCTTGCGCACCACGACCGCGCCGATCGAATAGCCGGCGCCAAACGAACAGATCACACCAAGGGCACCGGCCGGCAAATCATCCTGGTGCTTGTGGAAGGCAATGATGGAACCCGCCGACGAGGTGTTGGCATAGGTATCGAGGATCACCGGCGCTTCATGCGGTTCCGCATCGCGGCCCAGGATGGTGCGGGAAATCAGCTGGTTCATGCTGAGGTTGGCCTGGTGCAGCCAGAAGCGGCTGAACTGTTCCACCTGCATGCCGGTGCGCGCAATGCTGTCCTTGATCATCGCGGCCGCCATCGGGCAGACGTCCTTGAAGACCTTGCGGCCCTGCTGCTTGAACAATTTGTCCGGCTGGCCCACGCCGTCTTCATCGAAGCGGTTCATGAAGCCGAAGTTGTTGCGGATATTGTTGGAGAAGCTGGTTTTCAGCCTGGTGTCGATGATTTCCCACTGGTGCGTGGACACCGCCGCCTCTTTCGCCTCCACCACGATCGCGGTGCAGGCGTCGCCGAAGATGAAATGGCTGTCGCGGTCGCGCCAGTCCAGGTGGCCGCTGGTGATTTCCGGGTTCAGCACCAGCACCGCGCGCGCCTGGCCGCTTTGCACGGCCGCGACGGCGGTCTGGATGCCGAAGGTGGCCGACGAGCAGGCCACGTTCATGTCGAAGCCATAGCCATCGATGCCCAGCGCCTGCTGCACTTCCACCGCCATGGCGGGATAGGCGCGCTGCATGTTCGAGCACGCCACCAGCACCATGTCGATGTCGGCGGCGCCGCGGCCGGCGCGGTCGAGCGCCTGCTGGGCCGCCTTGACACAGATTTCCGCCTGCAGCGACAGTTCGTCGTTGCCGCGTTCAGGGATGCGCGGCACCATGCGCTTCGGATCGAGAATGCCTTCCTTTTCCATCACATAGCGCGACTTGATGCCGGACGCTTTTTCAATGAAGGCGGAGCTGGACGGTTCCAGCGCGGTGGCGGTGCCGGCCGCGATGGCGTCCGCGTGGTCGGCATTGAATTGTTCCGCGTAGGCGTTGAAGCACGCTACCAGTTCATCGTTCGAGATGGCATGCGGCGGGGTAAACAGCCCGGTGCCGCTAATGACGACTTGTTTCATATTATTTAATCTTTCTCCCAAAGGCGGTCGCCTGACCGAGAAATTTTACACGAAGCGCCGCGTCACAAAGATAAAACGGCGCCCGCCGGGACGCCGTTTCGGTACCAACGGGCTGTTTTTTAGAGCATCCGCTTGATTTATTTTTTCAACGGACTCTTGGCTGGCACGGGATCGGCCTGCACCAGCTTGGATTCCTGCTTGGCCAGTTGCACCGGCAAGCCCTTCAGGTGGTTCAAGGCCTGCTGCAGCTGGAAGTCGTCATTGCTGCCGAAATCGAGCGGCTTGCGCTTGCGCTCGGCCATCAGGATGCGCAACTGTTCTTCCGCTTCATCGCGTTTGGATTTGGCGGCTTCCTGGTCGCGGTCGTTGCTCAGGTGCTTGGACAAGTCCGCTTCGCGCAGGCGCAGCGCATTCAGGCCGTCGCCATCGGCGTTTTCTTCCACCTGCAAATCCGGCGTGATGCCTTTGGCCTGGATCGAGCGGCCGTTGGGCGTGTAGTAGCGGGCCGTGGTGAGCTTGACGGCGGTATCGGCCGTCAGCTGGCGGATGGTTTGCACCGATCCCTTGCCAAAGGTTTGCGTGCCGATGATGGTGGCGCGCTTGTAATCCTGCAGTGCGCCCGCCACGATTTCGGAGGCCGATGCGGAACCGGTATTGACCAGCACCGCCATCGGCACATTCTTCACCGCCGCCGGCAGCTTGGCGAGGATATCGCCTTCATTGCGCAGCAAATAGTATTCCGGACGCCCGTAAAACGTCTGGCGCGAATCGGGCAACTGGCCATTGGTCGACACGATGGCCGAGTCGCGCGGCAGGAACGCCGCCGCCACGCCGATCGCGCCTTGCAGCACGCCGCCCGGATCATTGCGCAAATCCAGCACCAGGCCTTTCAGTTGCGGGTCTTGCTTGTACAGGTCGGTAATCTTGGCGGCCAGGTCATCGACCGTCGGTTCCTGGAATTGCGCAATGCGCAACCACGCATAACCGGGTTCGACGATCTTGCCCTTGACGCTTTTCTGGTGGATTTCCTCGCGCGTGATGTTGAACACCAGCGGTTCCGGCTCATCCTTGCGCAGCACGGTCAGCGAGACTTTGCTGTGCGGCTCGCCGCGCATTTTTTTCACGGATTCATCGAGGCTCAAGCCTTTCACCGGCGTCGCATCGAGGCGGGTGATCAAGTCGCCGGCCTTGATGCCGGCGCGGTGCGCCGGCGAATCCTCGATCGGCGCGACGATCTTGATGTAGCCATCTTCGCTCTGGCCGATTTCAATGCCGAGGCCGACGAACTTGCCTTGCGACCCTTCGCGCAATTCCGCGTAGGCTTTCTTGTCGAGGTAAGCGGAGTGGGGATCGAGCGAGGCGACCATGCCGGTGATGGCTTCGGTCAACAATTTCTTGTCTTCGACCGGTTCCACATAATCGGATTTGATGAGGCCAAACACGTCGGCCAGTTGCCGCAACTCTTCCAGCGGCAGGGCGGGGTCAGCAGGGCGCTGAGCCATCGCGGAAAATTGCAACGACGCGGCAATGCCGGCCACTACACCAAGCCCAACCAGCCCGGTATTCTTGAGTTTCTTGCCCATGTTTCACCTGTGTCAAACCCGTGTTCCTTGATGGTAACGCGGTGAAATCAGTATAAACCTGATCCTAAGCAACCTGAGTAGCCTCAATGTAATTTCATTCGCTTTTCAGGCACTTTTAAGCTTGCCGCGCCACACAAATATCGGATGGACAAGAGAAAGTTTGACAGCCTCTCAACAATAATTTTCTGCTCTGTAAATCGTTTGTTCACGCCCGTAAGCAAATGTAAGAAAACAGGAAGGGCAATCGGACGCGGCCTACACTGGCCTTGTAATTCTCTCTACCCTGTAGTGGTTTTCCGCCAGCGCGCCCGCGCTGGCTTTTTTTTAAATGCGGCGCATGCCGGACCGCTCGCCGCCGCGCGCGGTTACAATGCGTGCGCGGCACTCTCCCGAGCCAGCCAGAACGCTCCAGCCAGCCAAGGCCGCACGGACCCCTCCCTGATTCCATGAGCAAACTGATCCCCATTGCCTGCCTGGCATTAATAGGCGCCCCGGTTCACGCCTATGCCCAGCAGCAGGGCGATGACGGAAAAACCGCCGCGCAGCCGATGCAGCCGGTGCAGCAGGTCACCATCACCAACAGCCGCGCCAGCGACATGGACGAGCGCCGCAACGCCACCGCCGGCAAGCAGGTATATGGCCGCGAAGAGCTGGACCGCAACGGCGACACCAGCCTGGGCGATGTCTTAAAACGCTTGCCGGGCGTGACCATCGGTGGCGGCCGTCCCGGCCGTGGCGGCGAGGTGCGCATGCGCGGCCTCGGCAACGGCTATACCCAGGTGCTGGTCAATGGCGAACGCCCGCCGGCCGGCTTTTCCATGGAATCGCTGTCACCCGACCAGGTCGAGCGCGTGGAAGTCATGCGCGGCCCGGTGGCCGAACACAGTGCCCGCGCGATTGCCGGCACCATCAACATCGTGCTGCGCGACGGCTACCAGCAAAAAGACATCCAGGTGAAGTTGGCCGATTCCGTCGAGCAGGGCCTGCATTCGCCGAACCTGTCGGTGACCTTGCCGGGCAAGCAGGGCACGCTGAACTACACGCTGACGGGGACCCTGGGCCTCCAGCGCCAGCATAACGAAGGGTATGGCGCCAGCACCGATACGCGCCCGGACGGCATCGTGGAACGCCTGCAATTGCAGGATGACGACAGCAGCGGCACGACGAAGAACCTGAACCTGGCGCCGCGCGTGTCCTATAAATTCGAGAACGGCGACACGCTCAATTTCCAGGCCTTCGTGATGGCCAACCGCAGCGATACCGGCGCCACCAGTGACTTGCGCCAGCCGGTGGCGCTGCCGGGCGTGCCGGCGCCGGAATACGCGGCGGCCGATACGCAAGCGCATGCCAGCGCCACCTTCATGCGCGGCTTCGGCAACTGGGTGCACCGCCTGGCGGGCGCCGCGAAACTGGACGTGAAATTCGGCTTCGGCCTGGGCAAGCGCGACAGCGACGTGCTGCGCCACCAGTACGATGCGGCCGGCAGCCTGCTGGACCGCTTTACCGATACCGATGCGGCGCGCGACCGTGGCGTGAACACGGGCGGCAAATACACCTCGCCGCTGGCCCAGGGGCACCTGCTGGCGGCGGGCTGGGAAGTGGAAACCGGCCACCGCGAACAGACCCGCGTCTCGCTCGACAAGAACGGCGCGTCGCAATTTGCCGGTTCCGGCGACAACTTCACCGCCGACACGCGCCGCGTGGCGGTGTATGCACAGGATGAATGGGATATCACGCCGGCATGGGGCGTGTATGTTGGCGCCCGCTGGGAAGGTATCCGCACCACGTCCGAGCGCGGCGCCGGCACGATCCGTAACAACAGCAGCGTGTTTTCCCCGCTGCTGCACGGCGTCTGGCGCATTCCCGGCAAGGAGCGCGACCAGGTGCGCCTGAGCTGGACGAAGAGTTACAAATCGCCCAATGTGCAGGACCTGATCGCATTGCCCGCGCTGTCGCGCAACAATGACGCGACCCGTCCCGACCGCACCGGCAACCCGAATTTGAAACCGGAACTGGCCACCGGTCTGGATCTCGCGTATGAACATTACCTGGGCCGCGCCGGCATCCTGTCGGCCAGCGCCTTTGTGCGCGACATCGATGACCTGATCCGCCGCACGCTGGCCACGTACCGCGCGCCCGATGGCACGCCGCGCTGGGTCTCGACGCCATCGAACGTGGGCCATGCGACCACTCGTGGTATCGAGCTGGAGGCGAAGTTCCAGCTGGTGGAATGGTTCCCCGACGCGCCGGTGGTCGACGTGCGCACCAATTACAGCCGCTTCTGGTCGCGGGTCGACGGCATTCCCGGCCCGGACAACCGCCTTGACCAGCAGGCGAAGCAAACCGGCAACCTGGGCCTCGATTACCGCATGAAGGATGCGCCGCTGACGTTCGGCGCCAGCTTCAACTGGACCCCGGCGATCCGTGTGCAAACGTCAACGGAACAGGTGGTCGAAGTGGGCCGCAAGCGGGTGTTTGACACCTATGTGTTGTGGAAAGCCACACCGTTGACCCAATTGCGCCTGTCGGCGAGTAATATTCTGGCCGACGACGCCACCGGCAACAACCTGGTGATGGCCGGCGGCGTGACCAACATTGCCAAATTATCCAGTACGGTCAACCCCACTTACCCGGTGTGGAGCGCGCGGCTGGAAACCAAGTTCTGACAAAGGAGAGATGTAGTGAATTGCACCCCGTTGCGCACCCTGTTGAGCACCCTGGCCTTGAGCCTGCTCGTAGCCTATGGCCCCGCCAGCGCCCATGAGGGCCACGACCACCACCCGGCGCCGGCCGCCTTGACGTCGGGCATCGATATCCAGTACATCGACGCCAAGGTGCGTCCGCAAGATGATTTCTTCCAGCACTTGAACGGCGAATGGCTGAAGACCACGCAAATTCCGGACGATAAATCGAGCTGGGGTTCGTTCGCCAAGCTGCGCGACGACACCTTGCCGCAACTGCGCGCCATCATCGAAGACTTGCAGTCGCGTAAGCACAAGGCCGGCAGCAACGAGCAAAAAATCGCCGACCTGTATGCCAGCTACATGAATGAAGCGCTGCTGGAAAAGCAGGGCATCAAACCGCTGTCCGGTGAACTGGGCCAGATCCGTGGCGTCAAGGACAAGAAAGCGTTGCCAGGGCTGATCGTGCGCCTGTCGCGCATCGGCGTAGCGACCCCGTATGCGATTTACGTGAGCACCGATGCGCGCGATTCGCTGAAGAACGCGGCGTATGTCACGCAAAGCGGCCTGGGGCTGCCGGACCGCGACTATTACCTGAAAAAGGATGACGAGCGCCTGGCCGGCATCCGCACCCAATACGTGGCGCACATGGCGCGGATCCTGACGCTGGCCGGCCACAAGGCGCCGGAAGCGGCGGCGCAAGCCATCCTGGAATTTGAAACCGCGCTGGCGGAAGTGCAGTGGTCCAAGGTCGACAACCGCGATCCGGTCAAACGCTACAACAAGACCGAGATCGCCAAACTGGGCGAGGTGGCGCCAGGCTATGACTGGCTGGACGTGATGGGCAAGGCTGGCGTGGCCACCAAGACCGATTATGTGATCGTCAACCAGCCGAGCTACCTGAAGGGCTTTGCCCGGCTGGTCGATGTGACGCCGCTCGATACGCTGAAATCGTATTTTGAATGGCAATTGCTGCGCGATGCGTCGCCTTACCTGTCGAAAGCCTTTGCCGATGCGAACTTCGCGTTTTATGAAGGCGTCATCAGCGGCGTATCGGCGCAGCCGCCGCGCTGGAAACGCGGCGTGGCCACGGTGGAAGGCGCGATCGGCGAAGGCCTGGGCCAGCTGTACGTGACGCGGTATTTCCCGGCCGAGCGCAAGGCGCGCATGGAAGTGCTGGTGAAAAACCTGCTGGCCGCTTACAAGGACAGTATTGACAAGCTCGACTGGATGGGGCCGGACACCAGGCGCGAAGCACAGGACAAGCTGGCCAAGTTCACCACCAAGATCGGTTACCCGAACAAATGGCGCGATTACAGCGCGCTGTCGTTCGTGGCGGGCGATTTGGCCGGCAATATGCGCCGCGCGGCGGAGTTTTCGTACAAGCGCAATATCGCCAAACTGGGCGCGCCGGTGGACCGCGAAGAGTGGGGCATGACGCCGCAAACCGTCAACGCGTATTACCGCTCGACCGCCAATGAAATCGTGTTCCCGGCCGCGATCCTGCAGCCACCGTTCTTCAACGCGCAAGCCGACGACGCGGTCAACTATGGCGCCATCGGCGCCGTGATCGGCCACGAAATCAGCCATGGCTTCGACGACAAGGGCAGCCAGTCCGATGGCAACGGCAACCTGCGCGACTGGTGGACCGCTGACGACCGCGCCAAGTTCAAGGCCAAGGCCGATGCGCTGACCAAACAGTACGACGGCTACAGCCCGCTGCCCGGCTACAACGTCAATGGCGCGCTGACCCTGGGCGAAAACATTGCGGATAACTCCGGCCTGGCGATTGCCTACAAGGCTTATAAGCTGTCGCTGCAAGGGCAGCCGGCGCCGGTCATCGACGGCCTGACCGGTGAGCAGCGCTTCTACATGGGCTTTGGCCAGGTCTGGCGCAGCAAGATGCGCGAGGCCCAGCAAATCAAGCAGGTGAAAACCGATCCGCACGCGCCGGGCCAGTTCCGCGCCAACGGCACGGTGATCAACCAGCCGGGTTTCTATGAGGCGTTTGGCGTGAAGGAAGGCGACAAGATGTATGTGGCGCCGGAAAATCGCATCATCATCTGGTAATTCGAGTTTTTTGTGCAGCGAAAAGGCCACGGATGTGGCCTTTTTGCTATTTTTGTGTATTCCTGCTGTGCTACAGTTTTACCCCCGGCCATAAGCCGGTACGACTACTACTCGAAGGACATCACCTGTGAACCGACATCTGCTCAGTGCATTGACCCTGGCCCTGCTGGCCTCCGCCACCGGCCACGCGGGCGCCCATGGCGCCGCCGCCACGACTTCGGCCAAGCCGACTTCCGGCATTGCCATCGAATACATCGATCCCGCCGTGCGCGCGCAAGACGACTTCTTTACCCATTTGAGCGGCAAGTGGCTGGCCACGACGGAAATTCCGGCGGACAAGTCCAGCTGGGGTGCGTTTGCCAAGCTGCACGAAGACACGCAGCCGCAACTGCGCGCCATCATCGAGCAGGCCGCGGCCAATCCGCAAGCCGGCGCCGATGCGCAGCGCATCGGGGATTTCTACGCCAGCTTCATGAATGAAGCCCGGCTGGAACAGCTGGGCAGCGCGCCGCTGAACAATACGCTGGCGCACATTGCCGCGCTGCAGGACAAGAAGGGCATTCCGGCGCTGATGGCGCAGTTTGCCAAGCTGGGCATCAACGCGCCGTTCGTCGGCGGTGTCCACCAGGACAACAAGGATTCGACCAAGTACGTCGTCGACTTTTACCAGAGCGGCCTGGGCTTGCCTGACCGCGATTACTACCTGAAGCAGGATGACGCGCGCCTGGCCGCCATCCTGGCCAAGTATGAACCGCATGTCGCCGCCATGCTGGCGCTGGCGGGCGACAAGCATGCCGGCGCCAACGCGAAAGCCATCGTGGCGCTGGAAACCGAGCTGGCCAAGGTGCAATGGACCCCGGTCGAACTGCGCGATCCGGTCAAGGCCTATAACAAGGTCGAGATTGCCAAGCTCAATGCACTGACCCCGAACTTTGACTGGACCCCGTACCTGTCGGGCCTGGGCGTGACGGGCAAGGTCAATTACGTGATCATCAGCCAGCCGTCGTACCTGAAAGGCGTGTCCGACATCCTGGCCGCGACGCCGCTGGAAGCCTGGAAAGCGTACTTCACGTGGAAAACCATCCGCACCTACGCCCCTTACCTGTCGAAAGCCTTCGTCGATGAAAACTTCGCGTTTTACGGCACCACGCTGTCGGGCGCCAAGGAAATCAGCCCGCGCTGGAAGCGCGGTGTGATGACGGTGGAAGGCGCGCTGGGCGAATCGCTGGGCAAGCTGTACGTGGAACAGCATTTCCCGGCCGAGCGCAAGGCGCGCATGGAAGCGCTGGTGGGCAACCTGCTGATGGCCTATAAACAGTCGATCAACAAGCTGGACTGGATGAGCCCGGCCACCAAGAAGCAGGCGCAAGCAAAACTGGCCAAGTTCACCACCAAGATCGGCTATCCGAACAAATGGCGCGATTACTCGGCGCTGGCGGTGTCCAAGGATGACCTGGTGGGCAACGTGCAGCGTTCCAACATGGCGGATTTCAACAAGGAAATCAACAAGCTGGGCAAGCCGATCGACCGCGACGAATGGGGCATGACGCCGCAGACCATCAATGCGTACTACAACCCGGAAATGAATGAGATCGTGTTCCCGGCCGCGATCCTGCAGCCGCCGTTCTTTGACGCCAGCGCCGACGACGCGGTCAACTATGGCGGCATCGGCGCCGTGATCGGCCACGAAATCAGCCACGGTTTCGATGACCAGGGGTCGCAGTACGACGGCGACGGCAACCTGCGCAACTGGTGGACCGAATCGGACGGCAAGAACTTCGAGAAAAAGACCAAGGCGCTGGTGGCGCAATACAACGCGTTCAGCCCGCTGCCGGGCTATACCGTGAACGGCGAACTGACCCTGGGTGAAAACATCGCCGACAACTCCGGCGTGGCGATTGCCTACAAGGCGTATAAATTATCGCTGAAGGGCAAGCCGGCGCCGGTGATCGACGGCCTGACGGGCGACCAGCGCTTCTTCATGGGCTTTGCCCAGGTATGGCGCAGCAAGATGCGCGATCCGGAAATGATCAAGCGCGTGAAAACCGACCCGCACTCGCCAGGCCAGTTCCGCGCCAACGGCACCATGCGCAACCAGCCGGGTTTCTATGACGCCTTCAAGGTGAAGAAGGGCGACAAGATGTACCTGGCGCCGCAAGAGCGCGTGATCATCTGGTAAGCACGGCCCCGTGCGGCACACGCACCGCCCTTCGGGGCGGTTTTTTATTTCAGCACCAAAGGGGAAGGGGCCAGGCCCCAAAGGGATTTACGGCGCGGATGACGTTACGCCATGCGCGGGCGAAAAAAAACCGCCCTAGGGGCGGTTCGGCGCGGTGCGCGGGAAGTTCAGGACTTCGGTGCTTCCGCCGCGGCGGCTGGCGCCGGTGCGGCCGGTTCTTTCATCTTGGCGCCGGATTTGTTGGCCATGTAGACCACGGCGCGCGTGACTTCGACGTCGTCCAGGTCTGGATTACCGCCCTTGGCCGGCATGGCTTTCAAGCCTTCCAGCGCGTGTTTGATGACAGCGGCCTCGCCTTGCGCCAGGCGGGCGCCCCAGGCGGCGTTGTCGCCGACCTTGGGCGCGCCGGCCGCGCCGGTGCCGTGGCAAGCCTGGCAAGTCGAGGCATAAATCGCTTCGCCCGATTGCAGCACTTTCGGTGCATTGGCATCTTTCAGCGTGTAGCCCGCATCGGCAACCGGGCGCAAGCGCGCTTCAACGGCTTGCGATGTCTGGCCTTCGGAGCCGGCGCCCGTCAGTTTGGTATTGGTGACGTATTGCACCAGCAGCACAATGCCGAGGATGGTGACGGCAAAGAAGCCGACAACGGCTGCTGCAAGTTGCTTGGGCGTGCGGATCGGGGAATCGTGGCTCATGAATTTCCTTGGTAACAGTTTCGAAACTTGCGTCGGCGTGTGTGTTATTGCAGGAGCAGCTAGGGCGCCAAACGAGCGATTATAGTCGTAAAGAATTGGTAGTGGACGTGCAAAGGTGCAAAAGAGACACTTTTCGTAGACATACGGCACCAGACCCGGTATCCTTCGGGAGTTTCGTCATTCCCTCCTGCGCGGCTGTAGCTCAATGGATAGAGTATTGGCCTCCGAAGCCAAGGGTTGTGGGTTCGATCCCCGCCAGCCGCACCATTTTTCCTCATAAAATTCAATAACTTAGCGTTGTAATATATTGCATTGTGATGCGATGTTTTGCAATTTTTGGCACACTCACTGTGCCAAAAT
>Ga0307408_100003215_pt1 | contig 11242 bp, 12 predicted proteins | sample 322Cmetagenome_FD_202116 | JGI IMG/M metagenome (GOLD analysis project Ga0307408, IMG submission 202116) | Maize rhizosphere microbial communities from greenhouse at UC Davis, California, United States - 322HYB-C-3 | ecosystem: Host-associated > Plants > Roots > Rhizosphere > Soil | place... | reverse complement strand
CGGGACGCGCCTGAGGTTTGAGGATACAGACGGGACATGGGGGAAGTTTGTTGACCTGCAGGGTCGCCCTGGGCAGAGCTTCTCTGGCGGCGGAGGTGGTGGGATATCGAAGCTGCAGGCATTGCAGCTTCAGACGCTTTTGGACATCTTCGGTGGCTGGATCGCCACGCCGCCGACTGTGTTGATTGCATCCCTAAGCGCCGATGATCTTCAGGTGACGGCGGACGGCACGGCCAGCGGGTTCTACACGACGATCCCTGGAGCCCAACTGCTGGGGGCTGCTTACGAATGGGATTGGGGCGACGGATCGACGAGCAGCACAGTCGATGCTGTGCATACGTATGCCGAGGCCGGGACGTACACGGTTTCATTTAGAGCGCGTAATCACATCGGCTGGAGCGATCCAGTCACCCAGGACATCACGGTAACGGCGGAGCCCGGTCTCTGGACGCCGGCTGAACTGGTGGCAGACCATGTGTGGTACGTCGCTGACGACCCGGGCAATGTCCTAGTCGGCGGGTTGCTGGACACCCTGGTCGATAAGGGAAATACCGCACTGAACGCGACGCCGAATCAAGGCGTTAGCGCAAACCGTGCGGCGCTGGCCAACACGCTGAACTCTCGACCTGTCTGGGAGGTGGATCCAGCCTCGTCAACCGAGAAGGGCTACTTGCGAAGCGGAAGCACGGATATTGCGCGCAATGCCAGCGGGTGCTCGATGTTTGCGGTGTTCCGTGCGGCCGGCGAGAGCATGGTCTTGCTTCTGGACAACAGCAATGGCTACTTCGTGCGGGCTGGTATGCATCGTGGCGGCTCGGCAAATTCCATGGTGCTGGATGGGCGCCGTCTGGATGGCGACAGCTACGGGGGCGTCGAAGGCGCCTCCTCGGGCCTCAGCGATTGGAGCATCGCATCGGGCGTGATCGACTATGCCGCCACGTCCCTTCGCCTGCGCGTCAATGGCGACCTGATCGCGCAGACGGACTCTTTCCAGACAGCCGGAGTGACGAGCGACACGGCGTCGCAATTCCTGAGCCTCGGGCACTACACGAACCTTTCGAATGTCGTCGAACTCCCGATGACAGGCGATATCGCAGAAGTGCTGGTGGTGCGCGGTGCGGTAGATACCGCGACCCGTCAGACGATTGAGGGTTACCTTGCATGGCAATGGGGCCTTGAAGGCAACCTGCCTGTCGATCACCCATACAAGAACGCCGCCCCAGAGGCATAAAAAAAGCCGGTGCATGCGAGCCTGGCTGAACCTGCGCTACACGGTTCCTGAGCGGCGAGCGGCGTTTGTTTCGGGCCTTCGGAGGCTGGGATACCAGGTAGAGCAGGGCCTGACGCAGTGCCCCGGTGATCGGGATGCGTTGATAACTTGGAATCGGATAGGGGTCGGCGACCAAGCGGCAAAGGCTTTCGAAGCGCGCGGGCTGCCGGTGATCGTCGCGGAAAACGCGGCATGGGGTAATGATTTCGCGGAAAGCCGGTGGTATTCGCTGGCGCGCGGCATGCACAACACGGCCGGGAGGTTCCCGGTCGGGGATTCGGATCGGTTCGACCGGCTTGGCGTGGAACTGCAGCCTTGGCGACAGGGCGGCGAAAGGGTCGTGCTGCCTCAGCGAGGAATCGGACCGGCAGGCGTGGCGATGCCGCGGGACTGGGCGGCTCAGCAGGTAGGTAGGATTCGCCGACATCCCGGCACGAGGCCAGCCATTCCGCTCGAGCAAGACCTGGCGCGCGCTGGTGAGGTGGTGACATGGGGCAGCGGCGCCGCGATCAAGGCGCTGATGTGGGGCATTAAGGTCGAATCGCACATGCAGGACTGGATAGGCCGGCAGGACAACACGGATGCCGGCCGGCTGGAGATGTTCCGCCGACTGGCATGGGCACAAGCGGAGATCGCGGAAATTGAAAACGGCACAGCCTTCGACAGACTCCTCGTTCGCCCGGTTTGAGCGGGAGCATGTTAGGCCCAAGGTCGGACGCACGCTGATCGTCGGGTCGCGCGTTTACAAGGACAAGGAAGACCGGCGCGCACGGTACGCCGATGCGGTCGGGGTCGACATGCTGGAGGGCGACGGGGTCGATTGGGTGTTGGACCTGGAGGAGAGCCTGCCTTCTGGCCTAGGGCTGTTCGACCACGTCGAGTGCATGAGCGTTCTGGAGCACAGCCGACGCCCGTGGCTTCTGGCGGCGAACGTTGAAAGGCTTATGGCGCCGCAGGCAACGCTCTTCGTGACGGTGCCGTTCATGTGGCGGATCCATGCGTATCCGAGCGATTACTTCCGGATGACGCCCGAGGGGCTGAAGGCCATCTTTCCGGCCGTTCGGTGGTCGCGCGTGATGCTGGCCGGCGAGACGCTTCACGAAGGCCCGAAGATTGAAAGCGTGAAGGTCGACGGGCATCCCTACTTCGCGCGCACGGACACGGTCGGCTTTGGGGTGAAGGCTTGAATCTGCTGTTCACGGGGAAGGGAACCTCGGGCTCTTTCAAGATCAGGGCTGAGCAGCTGGGCGCGGCGATGGGCGCGCCAGTGGTGCCAATGGCGAGCCTCGCAGATTGCCGGGCGGCCGATGTGATCGTGGTGGTCAAGCGGGCGCCGGATGCGCTCCTGCAAAGCATTCGAGCCAGCGGTCGGCCTTGGGTCTACGACGTCGTCGACGCCTACCCACAGCCGGCGTGCGGGTCATGGGGCGAAACGGAATCGAAGGCATGGATCAAGGAGCACCTCGCTAGGCTGAAGCCTAACGCTGTGATCTACCCGAACGAGCGGATGAGCAAGGACGCGGGCGGCGGCAAGGTGCTCTATCACCACCACCGGCCAGGCATGCAGCGGAACCCGATCCGAAAAGAGATCAAGCGCATCGGCTACGAAGGCGCTCCAAGCTACATAGACGGATGGCGGAAGGCAATCGAGGCGCAATGCGCGCGGATCGGCGCCGAGTTCGTGATCAACCCGGTCAACCTGGCCGACGTCGATGTGGTCTTGGCCCTGCGCGACAAGAACCATGCCGGCTATCCGCAGCGGATGTGGAAATCGAATGTGAAGTTGGCGAACGCTCACGGGAGCGGAACGCCTTTCATCGGCATGCCGGAGCCTGGCTATCAAGAGACGGCCAGCGGCTGCGAATACTGGGCCACGGACGGCGAGGAACTCGGCCGCGCGCTGGACTGGCTGGCGCCGCAGAGCACGCGGCAGCACGTCAGCGCGAAGTTCTTGGAATCGGCGATCACGGTTGAACGGGTGGCAGAGCAATGCAAATGCTGGATCGAAGCCTTGAAGTTTTGAGGCTCCCGAGCAACTCGCGCCATTCGAAGGAAACGCTGGACGGGATCATCGATGCAGCCAAGAAGGACGGCTGGTCGGTCACGGTGACAGACAACTTCCGGCGCCGCGGTTCGGTGCTGGTGGTGTACGGGGTCGGTGGGCAGATCAACAACGCGGCGCGGAATGCGCAAGTCGCCCGAGGTGGCCGCGTCGTGATGTTCGACCTTGGCTACTTTGGGAAGAAGAAGACGGGCGGCTATTTCAAGGTGTCGCTCGATACGGACCATCCTCCTCAGTATCTGGGCATCACGCCGAACGAGCCGGAGCGGTGGGCGGCGCATGGGATCGAACTGCAGGAAGGCGCCGGAGACGGGCCTATCGTGCTGGTCGGGCTGGGTCCGAAGGCGCGCAGGTATCTAAGCCTGGATCACTGGGAGGCGAATCAGCTGCGCAACCTGCGACAGAGATTTCCCGGCAGAAACGTTATCCACAGATCGAAGCCCGGAAAGCATGTGCTGAACCTCGGCATTCCTTTCGACTGCGAGACGCCGATCGCGGATCTGCTGAAAGGCGCTTCGCTGGTGGTCTGCCGGCATAGCAACGTGGCGATTGACGCAGCGATTGCCGGGGTGCCTTTCGAATGCATAGACGGGGCGGCGAAGTGGCTGCTGGACAAGCCATTCACGAGAGAAAACAGGCTGGACTTTCTCAGGCGTTGCGCCTACTGGCAATGGCGGGCGGACGAATCCGCTCAGTGCTGGAAATTCATCACAGGAATCATTGATGCGACTTAACGTCTGTTGCGGCACGAAGATCCTGCCGGGCTACAAGAACATTGACATCGTGCCGACCGGCGACGCGGTGCCGGACATCCTGTGCAACGCCGTGTCCGTTCCTCTGCCGAACGGATGCGCGGATGAAATCATGTGCATCCATGGGTTCGAGCATTTCTACCGTTGGGAGTGCGACGATCTGGCCATGGAATGGAAGCGACTGCTCAAACCCGGAGGCGTTCTGATCCTTGAGCTGCCGAACCTCATCAAGTGCTGCGCGAACATCGTCAACGGGTTCACGCGGCCGGGCAAGCATCCTGACCAGCAGGGAATGTGGGGTGTCTTCGGCGATGACCGTTTGAAGAATCCGCACATGATTCACAAATGGGGCTGGTCGCCGGAGACGCTGAGCGCGTTCCTGAAGGAACACGGCTTCGTCGACATCAAGGAAGAGCCGACGCAGTGGCACCTCGGCGGACGGAAGCACCGCGACATGCGGATTGTGAGCAGGAAGCCATGATCCGTCTCTTCTGCGGCTACGACCCTCGGGAAGCGATCGGGTTCCACGTCTTCTCGCAAAGCGTAATCAAGCGCGCTTCGAAGCCGGTGAGCATCGTTCCGCTCGCTGCGATGGGCCTGCCGCAGGGATCGAACACCTTCACGCTTTCGCGCTTTCTGGTTCCGTATCTGAGCGGGTTCAAGGGGCACGCGATTTTCGCGGACGCCTGCGACATGCTGATGCTCGGCGATGTGTCGGAACTCGACTCGTTGTTCGATCCGTCCTATGCGGTCCAAGTGGTCAAGCATCCGGGCTACATGAGCCAGCACGCCCGCAAGTACATCGGCACGGAGATGGAGTGCGAGCAGAGCAACTACGACCGGAAGAACTGGGCCAGCCTGATGATCGTGAACTGCGAACATTCGGCCTGGTTCGCGGCAACGCCGAAGATGATGGCGCTGGCCAACCCTATTGAACTGCTGCAGTTTCAGCACTTCCTAGGGGCGGAGATCGGCGCGCTGTCGCCGGAGTGGAATGTCCTGATCGACGAAGGCCAGGACGATGCCGGCGCGAAGGTGCTGCACTGGACCGCGGGAATTCCGACCTTCAAGCACTACCGCAACGCTCGCCGGTCCAAGGACTGGTTCGCCGAGCATGATGAACTGGTGGTCGCTCATGGCTGATTTCGACGTCAAGGTGACACTGAACGGGATGGATTCCGTCATCGCCAAGATTCAATCCGTCAAGTACGACATGGCCAAGAAGGGCGGTCGGTTTGCGCTTCGCAAGGCGGCTCAGGTGATCCGCGATGCCGCGCGCCAGAATGCGAAGACCGTTGACGACAGCGAGACGGGCCGGTCCATCGCGAAGAACATCACCGAGAAGTGGAACGGCCGGCTCAACAAGAGCACCGGCGACCTCGGGTTTCGTGTGGGCGTGAGCGGCGGTGCAAAACTGCCCAAGGACAACACCGATGAAGGCGCTGGCGGCCCCACACCGCACTGGCGTCTGCTCGAGTTCGGCACTGAGAAGATGAGGGCTCGCCCATTCTTCGTGCCGGCCATCAATGCGAACCTGCAGAAGGTTGTGGATGTCTTCTTTGAGCAGTACGACAAGGCTCTGGATCGCGCGCTGAAGCGCCAGGCGAAAGGCTGACGATGTACCCGGCCATCTTTCCTGCCATCGCTGCGAGCTCTGCGGCTGTTGCGCTGCTGAAGACCAGCACCGGCCCGATCCGGTTCTATCAGTTCGGCTTGGCGCCGCAGAACGTCGCCAAGCCCTATGCCGTGTGGCAGCGGGTGTTCGGCAGCCCGGAGAACTACCTAGGCGACACGCCGGACATCGACAGTTTCACGCTGCAGATCGACGTCTACGCCAGCAGCGCGGACTCGGCACGAACCGTGGCCGCGGCGCTGCGCGATGCCATCGAACCGGTCGCACACATCACGTCCTGGCTCGGCGAATCCGTCGATCCCGAGACCCTAAACAACCGATTCGGCTTCCAGTGCGACTTCTGGACGCCTCGCTGATACCGAACCGAACCACATGAGCCCCGCCGCGTGCGGGCTTTTTTGTGTCCGCAAGACCGGGATGACCGGAATGTTTTCTCAACCCGCGCCGCTTCGATAGCGGCTTTTTTACGTCTGGAGTTTTCCATGTCCCTCAAAACGCAAGGCACCGACCTATACGCTATCGATCCGCGCGATGAATCCCTCATCGACATCGGTTGCGTCACTTCCATCGACGGCATCGACTCGTCCATCGACCAGATCGAAACGACCTGCCTGAACAGCGCGGAACGCGAGTACGTCGCTGGCCTGGCCACGCCTGGCGCCGCCTCCTTCGGCATCAACACCGACCCGGCCGACGCCAACCACATCAAGCTGTACGAGATGAAGCAGGCCGGCCTGACGCTCAAATGGGCGGTTGGTCTGTCGGACGGCACCGCCCCCCCGACGACCGTCGACACGGCCGGAGACTTCAACCTGCCGACGACCCGTTCGTGGATCACCTTCGAGGGCTTCATGAACAGCTTCCCGTTCAACTTCGCGCTGAACGCGGTTGTGCAGTCGACGGTCGGCATCCAAGTGTCCGGCGCTCAAGCGTTCATCCCGAAGGTCTGAGATGCAGTTCTCCGACCTGATGGCAGCCGGCGCGTTCGTTTCCGAAACGCCGGTCAAGAAACAAGTCACCTGGAAGCACGAGGTCGACGGCAAGGAGGTCGAGCACACGTTCGACATCTTCGTCCGAAAGCAATCCTTTGGCGCGATCGAGGTGATCTACGGCAACGAGACGGATCGTTCGAAGATGTCCAAGTACATCGCGCACTCGATCTGCGACGAGAAGGGGAAAGCCGTCATCCCGTATGACAAGGCTTTGCAACTCGACCCTGAGCTGGGCACCCTCTTCGTGAAGGCCGTCAACGAGGTTAACGGCCTCGGCAAGGCAGACGCAAAAAACTGACAGCCGCCGACGAGCTTTGGATTCATCTGGTCCTTTGCGGAGTCGGCGGCCGAACGATTGCTGAAGCCAAGCGAAACATCAGCTACGACGAGTGGCTGACGTGGCGCGCGTACATCAAGAAGCACGGCTTGCCCGCGCTCGGCTCCGAAGCGACCGAGCGTGCGTTTGCCCTGCTTACTTGGCGCGTTGACCGCGCTGCCGGAGGTAAGTCCGAGTTGAAGGACTGGCTGCCTCGACAACCCGAAGAAGAACGGATAGCTACGCCGCAAGACATCCTGGCGATTCTTGCCGGCAAGCAGGGAAAGAAGCATGGCTAACAAGTCCCTTGGCACGTTAACGCTCGATCTCGTCGCGAAGATCGGCGGTTTCGTTGCCGGAATGACGGAGGCGGAGCGGGCCGCCGACAAGAGCGCGAAGAAGATCGAGGCATCGGTGAAAGCCATCGGCGTCGCGGGCTATGCCGTTGGCGAGGCTTTAGGCCAATACCTGAAGCAGGGCGTTGACTTAGTCGCCTCGGCCTTCCCCGCGCTGATCGAACAGGCCGCTCAGTTCCAAGACATCGCCGAGAAGACTGGCGGCAGCGCGGAGGGCCTCGCGTCCTTCGCGGTCGCCGCTGGCGTGGCCGGCACCGACATCAACACGATCGCCGCAGCCTCGGTCAAGCTAACCAAAAACCTGACCGGCGTCGACGATGAATCGAAGGCTGCCGGCGCCGCGCTGAAGGCGCTCGGCATCCCCATCGCCGAGTTCAAGAAACTGGCGCCGGAGGAGCAGCTCGAACGCGTGGCGCAGCAACTGGCGACCTTCAAGGATGGCGCTGGCAAGACGGCGGTCGCGGTCGATCTTCTCGGCAAGAGTGGTGCCGATCTGCTCCCGTTCCTGAAGACGCTGGGCGAGCTCGGCCGGCAGAAGATTCTGACCGACGAGCAAATCCAGGCTGCCGACAACTACGCCGACCAGCTGGGCCGCGCAAAGGCCGAGCTCACGCTCTACGCCTCGGCCGCGGCTACGCAGGCGCTGCCCGCCACGACCGCGCTCACAACCGTCGTCGTGGACCTGCTCAAGGAGTTCACCGGCCTCAGCAAGGAGGCAACGGCGCTGGGCGCGAATTCGGGAGTAAGGATCTTTGCTCAAAGCGCTGGCGAGTTCCTGGCGGAGATGCTTGATCGTATGGCGACGACGAAGCGGGAGTTCGCAGTCTTCGCGGACTTCTTCGTCAGCAGCGCTGAGGCCGTGAATAGGGCTATGAAGTTCGACTTCTCCGGCGCAAGTGAGGTAGGACGACAGTTCCGTGAGCGGTACGGCCTGAACGAACTTGGGGAGAAGGTCGTCGCCGATGCGGGAAAGGCCGCCGGGCGCACCTACGTGCAGCAGTTCCGAGATCAGTTGGCGCAGGGAGCGCGCTCCGCGTTTTCTGCACTTGATCCGCGCCGGACCGACCTCGGCAAGAACGGCAAGGCGGTCGACCCGCGAGGAACATTGAAGTATGCCGGGGTTCCAGACAAAACCAAGGGTGGCGCGGCCGACGACCCAACGAAGAAGCAACTCGAGAACGACCTGAAGGCGTTCAAGGCGCAGGGCGACCAGGCTAAGGAACTCCTGGCCGACCGTAACAAGATCCTCGACCTCTACAACTCGCAGGGCTTGATCTCGGTCAAAGACTACTACGAGGCACTGCGCGGCAACGCCGAAGAGGCGACCGCGGCCCAGCGCAAGGCGCTCGACGACCAGATCAAGGCGCTGCAGGACTTTCAGGCCAAGGCGCCCAAGGCAACCGACCGCGCCGACGCTCAAGGCAAGATCAACGATCTTCTGGTCCAGCAGGCGAAGCTACAGCGCGAGTCCGGAAATTCCGCGATCGAGATGGGCATCAAACAGCAGCAGGCGACCCAGGCCTACCGCGATTCCCTGAACGAGGTCAACGCCAAGATTCTGGAGTTGGATGGCAACCTCGGGAAGGCCGCCGAGATCCGCTTCGATGCGTCAAATCGCCAGCTGCGCGCGCTGGCCGAAGCCTCCGGCGACTTCGCATCGGTCCAGCAGATCGACCGGCTGCGCGAGTACACCAAGGCTCAGGCTGACATCAGCGCCCTGCAACAGAAGTTCTCGCTGGCACAGGGAGACCTCTCCATCGCTGAAGAGCGGATCACCCAAGCGCGCGAGCGCGGGACGATGGGCGAGATTGAAAGCCTGAAGGCATCCGGCCAAGCGCGCCGGGAAGCCATCGCCATCATGCAGGAGCAACTCGAGAAGTTCCAGGCACTCGACGCGGCGTCGCGCACTCCTGAGCAGACCCAGGCCATCGAGCGCCTCAAGGTTCAACTGGAAGGCTTGAAGGCGACTGTCGACCCTCTGGCCGACAAGTTCAACAACCTGCTGAGCGACGCAGCCGGCAATGCGTTCGGCGACTTCATCACCGGGGCCAAGACCGCGAAGGAAGCCTTCCGAGACTTCGCTAACGCCGTGATCAGCGAGATCACGCGAATGGCTGCGAAGGATCTGGCCAAGTCGCTATTCGGCGGCGGTGGTTCCGGCGGGGGCTTCAACTTCGGCAGCCTTCTGTCCGGCCTGTTCGGTGGCGGTGCCTCTGGCGGTGGTGGCGATGCTCTGGGCGATTTCATCAAGATGAAGGGCTTCGCTGATGGGGGTTTCACCGGGCCTGGCGCAGCGAACGACCCCGCGGGCTTCGTCCATAAGGGCGAGTACGTCCTGACCGCAGAGCAGACCAAGAAGATCGGCGTCGCCAATCTGGACCGCGGCGACTTCGGTGGTTCTGTGGTGAACATTCATCAGTCCTTCGCGGCCGGCACGGATCGCAAGACAACGGACCAGGCGGCCAAGTCGGCGGGCATGGCAATCCAGCGCGCTCGGAGGAACGCATGAGCATTGTTGTGAAGTCCGATGTCGTCATGGACGAGTGCGTCTTTCTGATGAGCGCCTCGGGCCGGGCGACCAGGCAGAACGATCGATCAGCCAACCAGGGCGGCTATGAAACCGTCAACGCCGTTCGGGATGTGACGCTTTCGCAGTACACCTTCGGCGCGAAGCCCATGAGCGTCGCGGCCTGGTCGGAGGTTGAAGGCGTCTATGAGGATACCGATGCTGGTGCTTTCGGCTTCCTGATCAAAGACCCGATCCACCATGCCGTCACGGTGGCCGATGGAGCGCTGCAGGGCTACATGGCAGGCGTCCAATTCGGCACGCCGGGGTTCGGCAACGGAACGCCCCTCTACATCCTCGGGCAACTCACGAGGCCCAAGAGCACATCGCGGACGCGCTTCCGGGTGCGGACGCGGCCCAACGGCACGCCCTCGGTCTTCCGAGGCGGCTCGCCTGTGACGGTGGGTGTGGGCGCCGGGAACATCGGCCTGAGCGCCGCGCCGGTCTATGTGACCTTCGTAGCCGATGCTTCACAGAATGTCACGGGTGTCACGGTGGGCGCCACAACGCAAGTGACTCTCGCGGCGGCGCTGTCGGGCCTAGTCATCGGCGGTCGACTCTGGCTACAGGACTTGACGGGGGCGGATGCCGCGCTCCTGAACAACCTCAGTCACCAGATCACGAACATCTCGGGCGGCAGCTCTAACGTCTACACGTTGGCCACCAACACGGCAGGCAAGACGATCACGGTGGCCGGCACTGGCAAGAAGTACCCGCAGCCGGACGAGTCTCTTACATGGGCCGGCGAGTTTCATGTGCCGGTTCATTTCGTCTCGGACGATCTCGACTGGGATGTGATCCTGGGGGGCGACATCGAGGATCGACTAATCGCCGGGCCGAACGTGGTGCTCATGGAGGTCCGCGAAGCATGAGCAAGACAATCGGGGTAGCACTCAAGGCTCACTATGCCTTGGGCTCGACGACCATCTCCCGCCAGTGGCGCTTCGAGCGCCGCGACGGCGAGATTGTGCGGGTGACGACGTGCGCGCGCGACCTCCTGATCAATGGCGAGGTCTACCGCTCCAAGGAAGGCCTGAACCCGACAGCCATCAGCCAGGAGGCCAGCGCCGCGGTCGCGAACTCCGAGGTGAACGGCACGATGGCTGCGGAGAGCGTCGACGAGGAAGAACTGTACGCCGGCCTGTGGGATGGGGCTTTCGTCACGGTGTTCGAGGTGAACTACCGCGACCTGACGATGGGCATCCTGTCGCTGCAGAGCGGGAACATCGGGGACGTCAAGGCCGGGCGCAGCGCCTTCACCGCCGAGGTGCGCGGCGTCACCCAGTCGCTGCAGA
>Ga0307408_100003214_pt1 | contig 11243 bp, 8 predicted proteins | sample 322Cmetagenome_FD_202116 | JGI IMG/M metagenome (GOLD analysis project Ga0307408, IMG submission 202116) | Maize rhizosphere microbial communities from greenhouse at UC Davis, California, United States - 322HYB-C-3 | ecosystem: Host-associated > Plants > Roots > Rhizosphere > Soil | place: USA... | reverse complement strand
CTTCGCCAGCCGCGACGCCTCGTAGAGCGGCGTAGGCCGCCCGACGTAGTGTGCGAGCAGACGATCGAGCTCCGCCCGGAACGCCGCGTCGTCGCGTGCCTCGAAGTAGGCGGCCGTCAGCTCCTCGACCGGCGCGACGAGCGTCTCCGGAACGAAGCGGCCGCCGTAGCTGCCGAAGTAGCCGCGCGCATCCGGGTCGCGACGGCCGAAGGGGGTGTGATCAGGAGCCATTCAGTGCCGCACGCGCGCGTTCGAGGAACCGCGCAACCTTGTCGAAGTCCTTGATGCCCGGCGACGCCTCGACGCCGGACGACACGTCCACACCGTAGGGACCCACCGCGGCGATCGCCTCGGTGACGTTCTCCGGCGTCAGCCCGCCGGCGAGGACGACGCGCCGGTGTGCCGCCACCGCGGCCGCACGGGTCCAGTCGATGCGCTGACCGGTGCCGCCGCGACGGAGCGGGTCGTGCGCGTCGAGCAGAACGGTCGTCGTGAGTGGCCATCCATCCAGGGTCTGGTCGGCGAGGTCGAGCGCGACCGCTCGCCATACCGGCCACCCGAGCACGTCGCCGTACGCCGGCGGCTCGTCGCCGTGCAGCTGGATGGTGGTGATGCCGGCCTCCGCGGCGACACGCTGGATCTCGTCGATCGGCTGGTTCACGAACACGCCGACGGGCGTCACCGTGCCGGGCAGCTCCGCGATGATCTCTGCCGCCCGCTTTGGATCGACGTAGCGTGGGCTGCGCGGCCAGAACACGAACCCGACGGCGGTCGCCCCGTGCTGGACCGCATGCAGGGCATCGGTAAGCCGCGTCATGCCGCACACTTTCGCAATCATCCGACCGCCACTCCGGTCAGGTCGGCAATCGCGCGCGTCGGGTCGGGGTCGGTCATGAACCGCTCGCCGATCAGGAATGCGCGATAGCCGTCGCCGCGCAGCCGGTCCATCTCGGCGCGCATCTGCAGCCCGCTCTCGCTGACCGCGATCACCTCGCGCGGGATCAGCGAGGCCAGCCGATGCGATGCCTCGAGATCCACGTTGAGCGTGCGAAGGTTGCGGTTGTTCACACCAATCACTCGCGCGCCGGCATCGACCGCACGCGACACCTCGTTGTCCTGGTGGACTTCGACGAGTGCGGCAAGGCCGAGCTGCCCGGCCTTGCGATGCAGGGCCACGAGTTTCGGCTGATCCAGCGCCGCGACGATCAGCAGCACGGCATCGGCGCCGTTCGCACGCGCCTCGTACAGCTGGTACTCGTCAATGACGAAATCCTTGCGGAGCAGCGGCACCATGACAGCGCGCCGGACCGCCGCGAGGTGCTCGAGCGCTCCGTCGAAGAACGTCGGCTCGGTCAGAACCGAGATGGCGGCGGCGCCTCCGCGCTCGTAGGCGAGCGCGAGACGGACCGGGTCGTACTCGACGGCGAGCACGCCTTTCGACGGCGACCGCCGCTTGCACTCGGCGATGATGTTGAGCCGATCGGGCACTCCGAGCGCCGCTTCGAAGCGGGCCCCGTCAGGAGACGCGTCCTCCGCGCGGCGCACCAGGGCCGGCAGCGGCTCGCGCTCGCGGCGGGTCGCGACGATTCGGCGCGTTGCCGCGATGATCGTCTGCAGCAGGTCCGGCCCAGTCATACGGCGCGTTCCGCGTTCCGGGTTCCTGGTTCCACTCGGCCACCCGCGTCGGCGTGCGAAAGGCGAATCATCGCGTCGAGCGCGTGCCCGGCCGCGCCGCGGTCGATGGCCTCCGCCGCCTGCGCCACGCCCTCGCGCACAGACTTCGCTGCGCCGGCCACGAACAGGGATGCGCCCGCATTGAGCAGCACCACGTCGCGTGCCGGGCCCTGCCGGCCGGCGAGGACGCCACGGATGATGCGTGCGTTCACCGCGGCGTCGCCGCCGAGGATTGCGTCGCCGTTCGACTTGGCGATCCCGAACTCCGACGGGTGAATGTAGAAGGTGTGCACCGCGCCGTCGCGACACTCGGCAACCTTCGTGTAGCCCGCGATCGAGATCTCGTCGATGCCTTCCGCGCCGTGCACGACCCACGCGCGCCGCGCCCCGAGCATGCGCAGCGCGTGCGCCATCAGCTCGGTCAGCTCCGGCTTCGGCACGCCGACGATCTGCCTGCTGGCGCCGGCCGGGTTCGTCAGCGGCCCGAGCAGGTTGAACGCCGTCCGAATCCCGAGGTCGCGGCGCGTCTGTGCTGCGTGCTTCATCGACGGGTGAAACGCCGGCGCGAACAGGAACGCGATGCGCGCCTCCTGGAGGGAGCGTTCGACCACCGCCGGAGACGCGGCGATGTTCACGCCCAGGTGCTCGAATACGTCGGCGCTGCCGCAGCGGCTCGACACGGAGCGGTTCCCGTGCTTGGCGACCGGCACGCCGCACGCGGCAACCACCACCGCCGCCGCCGAAGAAATGTTGAAGGTCCCGGAGCGATCGCCGCCGGTGCCGCACGTGTCGAACACCTCGCCGACGCCGTTCAGCTTTACCGCGTGCTCGCGCATCGCGCGTGCGAAGCCGACGATCTCCGCCGGCCGCTCGCCCTTCATCACGAGCGCTGACAGCAGCGCCGCGAGCTGCGCCGGCGCAGCGCGGCCTTCCATCACCTCGCGCATCGCCGCCGCGGCCTCGTCGGTCGTGAGGTCCTCGTGCCGCGTCAGCTTGTCGAGCAGCTCGGCGAAGATCACCGCTGAAGCTCCAGGAAATTGCGCAGGATATGCCGGCCCGCGTTGGTCAACACCGACTCGGGGTGGAACTGCACGCCGTGCACGGGGTGGTTGCGGTGACGCACCGCCATGATCGTGCCGTCCTCCTTCGTCCGCGCCACCACCTCGAGGTCGGCTGGCACGTCGTCGGAAGCGATGATGAGCGAGTGATAGCGGCCGGCCTCGAACGGCGCCGTGATGCCGGCGAAGAGCCCTTTGCCGTCGTGCACCACCGTGGAGGTCTTGCCGTGCATCGGCGATCCGGCCCGGCACACGGTGCCTCCGTATGCGAGCCCGATTGCCTGGTGCCCGAGGCACACGCCGAGAATCGGCGTGCGCTCGCCGAAGCGGCGGATCACCTCGAGCGACACGCCGGCTGATTCCGGCCGGCCCGGTCCCGGCGAGATCAGGATCTTCGCCGGCCGCATCGCCTCGATCTCGTCGACAGTGACGACGTCGTTGCGTTTCACGCGCAGCTCCGCGCCGAGTTCGCCGAGATACTGCACGAGGTTGTACGTGAACGAGTCATAGTTATCGATGACGAGGACCATTCTTGATTTTGATTTTTGATTTTTGATTTTTGATTCCTAGAGCCCCTGCTGCGCCAGCTCCAGCGCCGCGATGACCGCCTTCGCCTTGTCGCGCGTCTCCTCGTACTCCGCGGCGGGATTCGAATCGGCGACGATACCGGCGCCCGCCTGAACGAAGGCGCGGCCGTTCTCGATGACCACCGTGCGGATCGTGATGCAGAAATCGAGGTTGCCGGCGAAGTCGAGATAGCCGACTGCTCCGGCGTACACGCCGCGGCGACGGTTCTCGAGCTCCGCGATGATCTCCATTGCGCGCACCTTGGGTGCGCCGGACACGGTTCCCGCCGGGAAGCACGACGCCAGCGCGTCGAGCCGGTCGTGGTCGTCCGAGAGCTTGCCTTCGACCGTGGAGACCAGGTGCATCACGTGCGAGTACTTCTCGAGCGCCATGAACGTCGGCACGCGCACGCTGCCGTACTCGGAGACGCGGCCGATGTCGTTGCGCCCGAGGTCGACGAGCATCACGTGTTCGGCGCGCTCCTTCTCGTTACGCTTCAACTCCTCCGCCAGCCGCATGTCCTCGTCGTCGTTGCGACCGCGGGGACGGGTGCCCGCGATCGGGTGCGTCTCGACGCGCCGGCCCTCCACGCGCACCAGCATCTCCGGCGACGAGCCGACGATCGAGCGGCTGCCGATGCGGAGGAAATACATGTACGGGGACGGGTTCACGTGGCGAAGCGCCCGGTACACGGTGAACGGGTCGGACTGGATGCCTGCCTCGAAGCGCTGTGAGAGCACGACCTGGTAGACGTCGCCGGCCGCGATGTACTCCTTGGCCGTGCGGACCATCTTCTCGAACTCGTCGCGGCTCACGTTCGAGCGCACATCGAGCGGCCCGCTGCCATTTTGCGCCGTGTAGGACAGGCCGCGCTGCAGCTCGCGCTCGACGAACGCGATCTTGGCGCAGGCGAACTGGTACAGCGACTCGAGATCTTCGTCGCCGGTGATCCGCGCGTTCGCGATGATCAGGATGCGATGGCGCACGTGGTCGAACGCCAGCACCGTGTCGAACAGCATGAAGCCGGCTTCGTCCTCGCCCTCCTCGAGGGACGTTTGCAGGCGAACCGGCTCGAACCATGCCGCGGCGTCGTAGCCGAGATAGCCGACGGCGCCGCCGGTGAACCGCGGCAGGCCGGGCACGAACGGCGACGTGAAGCCGGCCATCAGCTCGCGCAGCGTCGCGATGAACGGCTTCTCCGACTCGCTCGTCTGCCCGGCGCGATCGACGATCGTCTTGCCGCCGCGCGCGCGGAGGATGAGGAACGGGTCCTTGCCGAGGAACGAATAGCGGCCCACGTGCTCGCCGCCCTCCACCGACTCGAGGAGAAAGGCGTAGTCGGAGTGTTCGGCAATCTTCAGGAACGCAGAGACCGGCGTCAGCAGGTCCGCCACGATCTCCTTGCAGACCGGAACAAACGTCCCGCGCTGCGCCAGTTCCTTGAACTCGTCGAGTGACGTGATCCTCATACGGTAATCTGCGCTTCGCTCGTCAGTGCAAGCTGCGTGGTCATCGCGCACCGACGGCGAAGTTCGGCTGCACCTTTCGTCCCGTCCACCACGCGAACTGTTGCCGTGCCTGCGCCTGCAGCATCGGCCAGCCGTTGATTGTCGCGCACCCTGCCGCCTTTGCCTCGCGCAGCAGCGGCGTTTCGGCCGGCCGGTAAATAAGGTCGTACACCAGCCGTCCGTCGAAGGGACCGCCGGGCAGCGGCGACTCGCCGGGCGCCGACACGCCGCCGAGCGGCGTGCAGTTGACGAGGACGTCCCACGACCCGCGCCGCGGCGGCCACTGCCCGATCTCCGCGCCCAGCGCCGCGACCTCGCGCGCCTGCTCGACACGCCGCGCGCAGATGGTCGTCCGCGCGCCGGCCGAGGCGAGTCCGACCACGACGGCGCGGGCGGCGCCGCCGGCCCCGAGAATGGTGACGCGAGCGCCGCGCAGATCGGCGAGCGCGACTGGCGCCGTTTCACCGGTCTCGAACGGCGCCAGGAAGCCGGCGACGTCGGTGTTCGTCGCTTCCCAGCCGCGCTCGACGCGCCGCAGCGTGTTCGAGGCGCCGATGCGGCGCGTCGCGGGATCGGCGGTTACCGCGTGCCGCAGTGCATCGAGCTTGAACGGGATTGTCACCGCCGCGCCCTGTACGTTGAATGCGTCGGCATACGCGAGAAAGTCGTCGAAGTCGGGCGTCGGCATCGGAACGAAGACCGCATCGAGCCCCGCCTCATCGAACCAGGCGTTGTGCATGGCCGGAGAACGTGAAGCCGCGACATGCGTACCGACGAGGCCGAAGACCGCCGTCGCGCGCGAGACGTCGCGGAAGCGGAACTCGCGAATCATCCGCTCGGCCGGAATCTGTCCCGGCGCCACACCGTCGCCGCCATAGGTCCAGCACGATCCGAAATGCACCGCGAGCAGACGCGTCGGCAGGCCCGGGTCGCCCATCGCGATGGCGACCGTCCGCCCCTCGCGCGCGATCTCGCGCAGGCGCAAGGCGTCAGTCAACCGGCCGGCGGTGACCGCGATCTTGACGACCTCCGCCCCCGTCGCGCGCATCACGCGCACCTGATCGTCCAGATCGCCAGGGACACCTTTGAAGTCGTGCGCCGAGAGGACGACGCGCGCGCCGCCGGTATGGCCGAGAAGCACGCCGAAGCCGGCGCGCCATTCGACGTCCACGTACTCGGCGCCGGCCGCAAGCGCATCGAGCAGAATCCGCTGCCGATCCTCCTCGGCCCCCTTGAAACGGCCGCCTTCCCACGCCGGTCGGCAGGTGACAATCGCCGGAACGGCACGGCCGTCGAGCGCGGCGCGGACGTCCAGGTCGCGCACGCCGTCGAGCCGCAACTCGACCATGTCGGCGCCGCGAACGGCATCCCTGGCGGCGCGCAGTTCCGCGACGGTGCGCCCGGTAACGGTCTCAACGAGCAGCGTTGGCGTCATAAACACAAAACGCCTCTCCAACCGGCAGGCTGAAGAGGCGTCTGAACTTTCCCGACTTTTCGGTGCTCTGTTATGCGCCCGAAAGTGCCCCTTCAGTGACGAACCGGTACCACCACCAATAGCTGGCGAGGGCACGGCTCACGAAGCGGGTAAAGAGCTGGTTCACGGGAGCGGCGACATTACCCCAGCGGCCGTTCGGCTGTCAACCCGAAGAGGCTCGGGGCTTGCAGTTTCAGAGGTTTACCCGTACGCTTCGGGACAGGATCACCCTCATGAACACCCGCATTTTCGCTGGAACCGCCTTGCTTCTCCTCTTCAGCCTGGCGCCCCTGCCAGCTGCCACCACGATGTTCCCGGTTGACGAGCTCAAGGCCGGGATGGTGGGCGTGGGACGCACGGTGTTCGAGGGCGACCGCCTCGATGAGTTCAAGGTCCACATTCTCGGCGTGCTGCGGAACGTCATCGGCCCGCGACGCAACCTGATTCTCGCCAGGCTCGAAGGCGGACCGCTGGCCGATACCGGGGTCATCGCGGGGATGAGCGGCAGTCCCGTCTATATCGACGGGCGCCTCGTGGGCGCTGTCTCCTATTCACTCGGCGCGTTCTCGAAGGAACCGATCGCCGGCATCACGCCGATCGACGAGATGATCGAAGCGGCGACGCTCCCGACACCGCGGCGGCAGGCGGCACGCGTGGAGCTCAAGATGCCGCTCACACCCGAGAACCTTCGCGACTCGTTGCGCCAGGCGTTCTCCTGGACGCAGCCCTTCGCCGAGAATCCCGCTGACGTGCGCTTCTTCGGCGGCCAGGACTTCAGCGCCAGCATCGGGACGATGCTGCGGCCGATTGCGACGCCGCTGAGCATGGGAGGCTTCGACGCAACCACGATCGAGCCGCTCGCAAACGCGTTCCGCGAGCAGGGCTTCCTGCCGGTGATGGCGGCGTCGGGAGCGCAGGAGAACGGTCGCAAGGCGGAGCGCCTCCGGCCCGGCGATCCAGTCGGCGTCGCGCTCATGAGCGGCGACCTGTCGCTCGGCGCCACCGGCACCGTGACGCACGTCGACGGCAACACGGTCTACGGCTTCGGCCACCCGTTCTACAACCTCGGCCCGACCCAGTTCCCGATGACGCGCGCCTACGTGCACACGCTGCTGCCCAGCCTGTTCTCGTCGATGAAGATCGCGAGCACCGGCGAAGTGATCGGCACGGTGCAGCAGGACCGCTCCACGACCATCGCCGGCACGCTTGGCAAGGGCCCCGCGCTCATCCCGATCTCGCTCTCGCTGACATCGGATCGCGGCATCAGGAAGACGTTCAAGATGGGCGTCGTCAACGATCAGATGTTCACGCCGCTCCTGGCGTACCTCTCGATCGTCAACACCCTCGGCTCCTACGAACGGCAGTACGGCGCCGCCAGCTTCACGGTGAAGGGGACGGCGACGATCAAGAAGTACGGCAGCGTCGCGTTCGAAGATCTCTTCACCGGCGAGCAGCCCTCCATCGGCGCCGCCGCCTACGTCGTCGCGCCGATCAACTTCCTGCTGCGGAACGCGTTCGAGGACGTGGAGATCGAGGCGGTGAACCTCGAGATCGAGTCCACCGAGCAGCCGCGCATAGCCACGCTGGAGCGCGCGTGGATCGACAGCGTCCGCCCGAAGGCGGGGACCACCGTGCCGCTCAAGGTGCTGCTGCGGACCTACCGCGGCGAGGAGATCACGCGCACGCTGCCGATCGAGATTCCGTCCAACGCCAGCGGCAGCATCCAGATCATGGTGGCCGACGGCACGCGCCTCGGGCAGTGGGAATCGCGCGAACTGCAGATGCAGCCGCTGCAGACGCGCGGCCTGCCGCAGATGATGAGCGTCCTCAACAAGGCGCGCAAGAACAACCGCCTCTACGTTCGCCTGATCAGCCGCGACGGGGGCGCCATCGTCAAAGGCGAGCCGCTGTCGTCGCTGCCCCCGTCCGTAATGGCCGTCATGGAGTCTGATCGGAATGGCGGCAGCTACAGCCCGCTGCGCAGCGCGCTGCTCGGCGAATGGGAACTGGCCACGGGCAACGCCGTCACCGGGTCGCGCACGCTGACGCTCGACATCGAACCGGAATAGACGGCAGGGGCAACCCTGTTACCTGCCACTTCGATACACTAGTGGCATGTCCTTCCTGACGAAGGACCGGCCGCTCCGTTCTCGCGGCCGGCAAATGGCGGTCGAGGCCTGTTGTGAGTGGTACTCCTTCATTTGATACACGCCACTAGATCCATGGCCAACAGGCGTTTTGTCGCTGTGGCCGGGGGGCTGCTCGTGTGGGGCGCCGCGGCCGTGTCCGCTGCCGTTCCGTCCTTCTGGCAGGTGGCCACCCAGGCCGACTTCCTCAAAGGTGAAGTCGAGAACCTTTCCATCGACGCGCACGGCCGCTTGATGCTCGGCCCCTCGTCGACGCCCGTCTACGAATCGAACGCGCCGTTCCTCTGGACCGTTGTCGGTGCGCCCGACGGCTCGATGTATGTCGGCAGCGGCAACGAGGGGCAGGTGTTCCGCGTGGATCCTTCGGGGAAGGGCACGGTGTTCTTCGACGCGGAGGAACTCGAGGTGCACGCGCTCGCCCTCGCGCCGAACGGCACGCTCTTCGTCGGCACCTCGCCGGACGGAAAGATCTACAAGGTCGATGCGAAGGGCGTGGGGGCCGAGTTCTTCGACCCGGCCGACAAGTACATCTGGAGCCTCGCGGTCGACAAGGCGGGCAACGTGTTCGCGGCCACCGGCGACAAGGGCGTGGTCTACAAGATTGCGCCGGACGGGAAGGGCGCGCCGCTCTACCAGACGCGTGCGACGCATGCGATCTCGCTCGCGTTCGATCGTGAGGGCCGCCTGCTCGTCGGCACCGAGTCACCGGGGCGCGTGTTCCAGGTCGACGCCACCGGCAAGCCGTTCGTGCTCCTCGACTCGCCGTTCAACGAGATCCATGCGCTGCGCGTCGACGGGAATGGCAACATCTACGCGGCCGCGGTGAGTGGCAAGCCGCCGAGCGACACACGCGAGCCCGCCCGGATGAACCCTGAGCCGACTCCTCCGCCCGCCGTTCCGTCGGTCTCGACGGAGATCACCGCGATCGCGATTGCCGACGTATCGGTCGCCGGAACAGGAGGCCAGTCGCCGACGCCGCGCTCGACGCCGGGCAGCGGCGCCGGCGCGATCTACCGCATCCTGCCGGACGGCGCCTGGGATCAGGTGTGGGAATCCCGCGAGGACGCGCCCTACGACATCGGCTTCGAGGGAGACGGCAGCCTGCTCGTGGCCACGGGCAGCAAGGGAAAGATCTACCGCCTGTCGGGCGACCCGCTGCAGGCGACTCTCGTCACGCGCGCCCCGGCGCAGCAGATCACGACCGTCATGCGCGATCGCAGCGGCTCGATGGTGTACACCACCGCGAACCCGGGCAAGTTGTTCCGCCTCGCGCCAACGCGCGCCGAGCGCGGCAGCTACGAATCCGACGTCCGGGACGCCACCACCGTCGCCACCTGGGGCGCCATCAAGTGGCACGCGTCGATGCCCCCGGGCAGCAAGATCGAGATCTTCACGCGCTCCGGCAACACGCGCACGCCGGACGACACGTGGAGCAACTGGAGTCCCGCCTATGCCGACGCCGAGGGCACTCCGATCGCCAGCCCGCGCGCGCGCTACCTGCAGTGGCGCGCCGTGCTCACCGCGCCGAAGGGCGAGTCTCCCCTGCTCACCTCGGTGACCGCCGCGTATCTGCAGCGCAACCTGCGCCCGCGGGTGACGTCGATCACGATTCATCCTCCGGGCACGGTGTTCCAGAAGCCGTTCTCCACCGGCGAGCTCGAGATCGCCGGCTACGACGGCGACCTCCCGGATCGGCGGCTCACGCAGCAGGCGTCCACGAGCGGCGTGACGTCGAACAGCAGCATGCAGTCGCCGGCGCTCGGCCGCCGCGTCTACCAGAAGGGGCTGATGACCTTCGTGTGGCGCGCGGAAGACGACAACGACGACGACCTGCAGTACGACGTGCTCTATCGCCGCGAAGGCGAGACGTCATGGAAGGCGCTGAAGCGCGGGCTCTCGGATCCGATCCTCGTGTGGGACACGACGTCGGTGCCGAACGGAACCTACCTGCTGCGGGTGGTCGCGGCCGATTCGGCAGCGAACCCGCCGGGCACCGCGCTCACCGGACACATGGACAGCACGTCGTTCGACATCGACAACGCGCCGCCGACGATCGGCATCACGAGCGCGCGGCGCGAGGGCAACCGCACGGTGATCGCCTTCGAAGTGCGCGACGAGCACTCGGCGGTGCAGAAGGTGGAATACTCGCTCGACGGCGACCGCTGGCGGCCGATCTATCCGAAAGACGGGATCTCGGATTCGCGCCTCGAGCAGTTCGAGCTGGTGCTGGACGGCGATGCCGGATCGCGCGGCGTCGTGATCCGCGCCACCGACGCGCTCAACAACGTGTCGAGCGCGCGCGGCGAAGCATCACCTGCGCGCACACAGCCGTAAAGAACCTCCAACTACCAACACCCAACTCCCGATTGCCAACTCCCAACATCACAGTGTTGGCTGTTGGGAGTTCTTCGCCTTGGTAGTTGGTAGTTGAATTACGCGACGGTGGAGTGCAGGAACGCGGAGCTCGAAAAGGCGTGTTCGTCCACCGTGCCGGCAGACGGCTTCGTCGTGGTCGGAGTGATGGGCGCGAGCGGGGCGGTCGCCGGGACCGTTTCGGGCTGCGTGCCGAACTCCAGCGCGCGGGCTGACCCCTTCACCGTCGTGCGCGCCAGCAGCCACACCATGTTCACAGCGACCGGCGCGCGCGCGACGCCGCGCTCGGCGGGCGCAAAGCGCGCCTGCGCGACCTTGTCGAGCAGCACGTTGACCTCACCTGCGTGGCCATCGTGGCTCGGGGAGCCGTCGCGCTCGGAGAGCAGCACCTCGTAGTTGGCGATCCGTCCCTCGCGCGTGATCACGGCGGCCAGCGCGAACA
>Ga0307408_100003213_pt1 | contig 11243 bp, 6 predicted proteins | sample 322Cmetagenome_FD_202116 | JGI IMG/M metagenome (GOLD analysis project Ga0307408, IMG submission 202116) | Maize rhizosphere microbial communities from greenhouse at UC Davis, California, United States - 322HYB-C-3 | ecosystem: Host-associated > Plants > Roots > Rhizosphere > Soil | place: USA... | reverse complement strand
CCCAAAAGCTATTCGCAGGAACCATGTTTACCGAAGCATAGAATAACCATCCCGGCCATTTTACATCTTGTGGCGAATAGGTTGTACCATGGTAAAACACATGATTAACTCCCGAAAGGAATACCTGCTCAACCTCGGGCTTTGCCTGAGACAGGGAGGTTTTAAAATGTTCGGTTAGCCAGGTAAACGTCTCGCTGGATACCAGGTTATGCCCTGCCACATGCCCGGCGGAAGAGGCAAATTTAAGCATCACCGGATCTGGATCTACGTTACGGATATCCGCACTATCGCGGCGTAACCCCGGAATTGGGAAGTAACTTGATCCAAAGGTTTCGCACTCTGGAATATCAACTGCAGCATACAAATCCAGCAAATTACCTGGCGAACCATGTGCCTGATTTTTAGAAATGCCTTTGTATTTATGTGCCCAGCTGGTCCATGGCTGAGTGAAATTCTCCAGAAGCATTTCTGCCATTGTTTCGCGATAGTCGGATTTTAAACGGGCAACTTGCTGTGATGTGGAATCCTTACTTACTAAATCTCTGATGAATAAACGCAGGTCGTACCCTCTCCTTTTTTGAAATTCAGCATAAAAATCATCGCTCCAGTCGGCATTGTACACCTCATAGCTATCGTTATAAAATGCCCTTACATTCGGAGAAACTCCATTGAAAGCTTTGTCAAAACGCCCAAGGTATGCATCCAGCGCGGGTTTCGAGAAATGGTTAAGCGTAAAGCCCTCCCCTCCCGGAGCTGCCCTTTTTACCATCTGGCGTGTGCGTCCGCTAAATGAGGCATATATATCCCACTTTCCGGTTTTAGGCTGCCATTTTAAATTTCCTTCTGCATCAACCTTATCTATCAATTGCAATACGCCACCTTTATCACCGTAGGCGGTAACAGATTGTAACTTTGTAAGGCCTGCTTTAGGATCTGTTATCACCAGTTTTTCAGCAAAAGCCTTCCCCGCTTCAACAGTGTATTGCTTCACTATAATTTTTGCCGCAGCATATTCTGCCGACACCTGAGGGCCTCCGAATGGCCAGCCTGTACCGTTGGTTAAATCAACGCCCATATTGAGGCTTCCGGCCTTTTGAACGGTAAAGCCAAGCATCTTCATCCATTCGGGCGACAGATATTGGAGGTAGCGTTTTTCGTATCCTTTGGCACCGTAAATTGGAGCAATTTCAACTCCGCCAATTCCTGCTTTCCGGTAAGTTTCAAGCAGGGTGGAGATATTTTTTTCGTCTACTGCATTGCCCATCCACCACCAACGGGCCCAGGGATGAGATTCTTTTTTCACTTCTGGCCAAACCGAATTTTGCGCCTTAACAGCAAGGTTTGAAGCTGCAAATCCAGCCAGAAGCAACAGTGTGTGTTTTGTTAATTTCATATTCTATCCTATTCTAGTGGTTGGTGAGGACACCAACCACGGCAAAATTAGTTTAAAGAAAAACAGACCTGACAGGTTTTGAAAACCTGTCAGGTCTGTTTTTCTTTAAACTAATCCAAATGAAAAACTTCCTGCAAAGGAGTACTTATCGGAGAATTATCCGGATTAGTATCCATGATATCAGCCATGTATGCCCACCATTTTTTCACCACTTCGGTGCTTCCCAAATCTTGTGAGGATTGACTGCCCTCCTGCCTTTGAACAGCAAACAACGTATTTGTTTCTTCATCCAGGAAAATGGTGTAGTCGCTTATGCCACTTTGTTTTAGCAGGTCTTTTAACTCTGGCCAAAGCTCATCGTGGCGTTTTTTATATTCTTCTTTGAAGCCGGGTTTTAGCTTCATTTTAAAGGCTAGTTTTGACATGTTGGTTATGTTTTAGTTTATGTTGAAAGTCTGGAGACTCATTTCATTTATTAATCACACTACGGACAAGCCTATGCGTTTTGTCATCTCGACGAAAGGAGAGATCCTAAGGCTATACGCATAATAAGGCCGCTTTAAGATCTCTCCGAAGTCGAGATGACAAACGTGCTAGCCTGCACATCGCCGGATGTCATCCCTATATTTTGTTTTTGCAAAAAGCTCTTTACTAATAGTTCACTAATAGCTCCGTATTTGTTTTTTGAGTTCCGGTGGTTTTAACGTACAAAGTTTTTTCTTTTGCATCGTAGAACCAGCCTGCTTTAGCTAAGCCATCAATTGATGTAGCTCCTTTAACAGCTTTTCCATTCTCAGAAACTTTTGCGGGCGCCTTGTCTTCCGCCCATCTCACTTTTGCTAAGTAAGTGCGATTAGCAGGCATATAGCCTCCGGTGGCTTTGGAAATGTTCACTTTTAAAGCTCCGGAAGAACCGGCGGATGTAATACGGGTCAGGCTGAATTTACCAGTCTTATAGTCAAGGCTTGAACCATCATCCTCGTATAAATCAAATGATGAATTCTCTCCAGGAAAAATATCTAAAGTAATTTCATTCACCGGTTTTTCGTCGGTGTACTTCATCGCTGGTTGCATAGGAATAATTGCGCCGCCTTTTGCAAATACAGGAATTGTATCTGGCGGCGTAACTACATGAATATATTGCTTGCCGGCGTATTTCTTGCCTGTCCAGTAGTCGTACCAGGTTCCTTCTGGTAAATAAACAGAACGGGTTTGCGCACCTTTGGTAGTCACCGGGCAAACCATCAGGTTGTTTCCAAACAGGTACTGGTCGCCTATTTCGTAAACATTATTATCATTTTGATATTCAAGCACAAGGGCTCTCATTAGAGGCATACCAGTCTGATTCAGATTATAGGCGTTACTGTAGATATAAGGCATTAAACGGTAACGCAGAATGTCATACTTTTTGAAATTTGCCAGAGCCTCCGGGCCGTAGCTCCATGGTTCTTTGTAGTTAGGATGCTCCATACCAAAAACCAATGCGATTGGGCTAAACATCCCGAATTGAACCCAGCGGTTATATAATTCCGGATCAGCAACGTGTTCAAAACCGCCCATACAATGTGACCAATAACCAACTCCGGAAAGTCCGATATTAATACCCGCTTTGATTACAGGAGCAAAGTATTGCCACTCGCTTGGCCAGTCGCCGGCAAAAATGAACGGATAGCGCTGGATTCCAGAATAACCTTCACGGGTTTGGTTTAAACCACGAATTTTATTAAAATCCTGAAATTTCTCGTAAGGTGCCTTTGCATAAGCAACCGGGAAAACATTATGCAATTTTTGAGCTGCTTTATCAGTTGGACCGGTTTTATCGCTCTCATTAGCCAAACCTCCGAAAGCACTTCCTTCGTCTGTTTTTAAGAATTTGGCACCTTGTGAAGCGACTTTCATCACCCCGTTTTCCCACCACCAGTCTACAGATTTCTGGTCGAAGAAGTTAACAAACTCGCCTTTATTATTAGGTTCGGGATAAACCAATCCCTTGGCTCGAGCCTGGTCTAATAAGTTCATCGTGTTTCCGTTATCAAAACGAGGGCGTAAGTGCAAGCCAACCATTTTATAATTCATAGCATAGAGGCTGTCGAACATCCCTTTAGGATTCTTGAATGTTTCTCTCCACTCGAAAGAAGTAGCACCTTTTCCGCCGTTCTTGCCAAAAATTCTCCAGGTAGAATCCAGCCATAATAAATCAACCGGAATACCCATTTCGCGAAACTTCTTCGCTAGCTGAATCACGTAGTTGTCCGACGTTTGCGCTTCATGCCCCCAGGTGCCTCCGCTGTAAGTACCTGCGTGTAAACCCAATGCAAACTTTGGAACTAAAGGAGCTCTACCCGTTAACGAGGTATAATCTGAAAGAATAGACGGAAACGTTGGCCCATAAATGAAATAATAATCCAGTTCGCCATCAGCTGCTTTAAAGCTGTATTGATCGTTACGGCTGCTCCCCATATCCCACTCTGTGGCAAATGAATTGTGCAGAAAGATTCCATACCCTTGTGTACTCATAAAGAAAGGCACCGGGCAGTAGTTTGCCTCCAAAATATTGTAAGCACCAACTGCATGGGGCAAACCTGTTCCCCGGCCTACATTTAGCTTTACTTTCTTGCTTTTGCGGTCAAGAAAGTCCATACGTTCGCCAAAACCAAAGAAATGCTCATCCGGAGATAATTGCTTGGCACATGAAACTGCCTCGCCATCTTTTGTCACTCCCGCTCCGGTTTCAGCAGATAAAAGCTTACCGTCTTTTGTATAAACATCTATATGGAAAGGAGCTTTATATACTTTTATATTTAATTTTTCAGATTGTAGCTGAAAATGATCTGCTGCTTCCGAGGAGTTCACCTGAACTGAGGGGTAGTTGTAATTTACAACCATCAGGTTCTCGTTTGCTTCAAAACTGCGATTCCAGGCAGTGCGAACGCGAAACATTCCTGGGGTACAGAATTCCAGTTTTACGTCTGCATTACTGGTTGAAAAGAAAAATTCATTCCCTTGTTTTTTAAAACCGGAACTGTAGTTACCGGCGTTTTGCGCAATTGCGGAAAAGGCTATCGCGCTTAAGGCAAAAAGGGACTGGAAAAATTTATTCATTGGTTATTTATTTTTTACCACAGAGGGCACAAAGATTTCGCAGAGAGACACAGAGCTTGATTTCGCGCAAAGGCGCGAAGGTTTCGCAAAGACGCTTTCCTTTCTAGTGGAAAGTGTCTGACACTTAAAGCGCTTGCCAGTACTGCCAAACCAAACTGCCTACTTAATTCTTTAATTTATAAACTTCAGTTCCCGCTAATAAGAAACAGCCTAAGCCATAATCTTCGAAATCCGGTTTGCTGGTATAGCTTACAGGCTGTCCATCTTTAGGTTCTTTACCAGTACCTTGAACGTAGCCCAAAAAACCGTTTGGATGTACTGATTCTTTCACCATGGCGTTCCAGCCTTTTAAAAGAACAGGAAGATATTCATCTCTGCTTACAATGCCATTATTTACTCCCCAGGCCATGCCATAAACAAAAAGCGCAGTTCCTGTTGTTTCTTTACCACCATAGTTGTTCGGGTCATGAAGGCTGGCATTCCAGAAACCATCCGTACGCTGAATCGGAATCAATGCTTTTAGCATGTTTTTGTAATCTTGCAGGTACTCATTATAGTGTGGGTCTGTTTTAGGAAGCATTTGCAAGGTGCGAACCAGAGCAGCTACAACCCAGCCATTTCCACGTGACCAGTAACAATCTTCACCGTTTGGTTCTTTGTATGGAGGTACAAAATCTTTATCTCTCCACCATAGTTTATCTGCTGGATTCAGCAAGCCATTTCCGCCGTGTTTATACTTGGAGAAAGCATATAAGTCGTACATTTTACGGAAATACGAAGTATCGTTGTAAACTACACCTAAACGAGTGAAAACCGGCATAGCCATTTGAATTGCATCAATCCACGACCAATCATCGGCTTTTTCGCTCTTCACCATTAAATCCATAGAAGCTTTGATGTCTTTAATACGCTCTTCCTTTTTATCAATTAAATACAAATCGATATACGTTTGGCCACAAGTTTGATCATCCGCATTGCGTGTTTGAATACCGTTACGCAAACCCCATTTATGTTTTTCGCCCCACTGAACTGCGTAGTCGTAATATACTTTTTGATTTTTGGCTTTAGGGTCAACTCGATATAATTCCATTAGCCCCTCGTAATAAACCCCTCTTGTCCAAATATTGCTAGGGCGCTCTTTATTAGTTACAATTGGTTTGCCGGCATCAGGCCATGCATCCATAAAATACTGGTTGGTTAAGCGCATTGCTTTCAGCACAGACTTCTTTTTCGGTAGTTTTTGCGCTTGCAAGGCCATAGCCGAAAATGAAACTAAGAACAAGCAAACAGAGGCTTTAAGCCAGGAACGGTTCTTCATTGTATGTTGTGTTTATTTTCTTGATTGTTTAGTTAGGTAATGATTTAGAGATAGGCCCTGTATTCCTTTGATACCTTCGACTACACGGGCGGCATTCAGTTTTGCACCCGCTTCGATCGGGTGTGTATGGTCGGTTGTGTTAAAGTAAATTGATTTTACTTTTGCTTCGCCTTCCTTGTCATAAACCTCAGCAATAAGGGTATTTAGGTCGATAAAATAAGCTCCTGCTTGCACCGCAGCTTCTTTTGCCCATTTCCCATAATCTTCCGTAGAACGTTTTACCTTACCCTCATTCCACTGATTTCTTGGAATTGGTGAACAAATTACCACAGTTGCGCCTTTGGCTTTAGCATCTGCAACGAATTTACGCAGGTACCAGCCGTATGAGTGTACCGTTTCCTGTTGTTTAGTAATTGGATTGTAGATCTCCTTTACTTCATCGCCATTGCTTTTAATTGTTCCCCTGGCGCGTGCTGTATCATCCAGAGGGCTACTATCGTTGTGCCCGAATTGTATCATCAGGTAATCGCCTTTTTTGATTTGAGGCAGCACAGCTTCCCATCGTCCACGGTACATGAAAGTTCGGGTGCTTGTTCCGCCCAGGGCTTCATTTTTAACGGTTATTCGGGTGGTATCAAAGTAATTATGGATGAAGCTTCCCCATCCCCATAAGCCACCATCACCCTTACCTTTTCCATTTTTAACCGTCGAGTCGCCTATTAAAAATAAGGCCGGCTTATCGGCTGGCTTCATAAGAATGAAAGAAGAAAACAGTACAACTGCAACTATTAAGCTCCACTTAAATATTCGATTCATGTGTATAGAATTGGTATAATTTATTTTTTTAAATATTTTTTTAGAGGATTTTTCTTTTGCGCCCTAATGCCGTCAACCACCGATTCTGCATTGATGCGTGCACCTTCGGCTGTTGGGTGAGTGTGGTCTTTAATAAAAAAGGCTTTCACTTTTTCCTGGCCCCATTTGTCGTATTTATCGGCAGTGATGCCATTCAGATTTATAAAAACTACTCTCTCTTGTTCTGCTACTTCTCTTGCCCATTTGCCGAAATCGTTATCAGCACGCAAAACTTTACCATCCTTCCATTGGTTTCTTGGAATCATGGACAGTACAATTGGCGTTGCCCCTTTGGCTTTAGTTGCGCGAATAAAATTGCGGATATACCAGCCGTAGGTGTGTACAATCTCTTTGGTTCCGTCTTTCCAGGTAAGCTCTTTGGTTTCTTCGCCTGTACCACGCAACACTCCACGGTATCCCGCTTTGCCGGTATCAGGCACTGCACCTTCATTATGCCCAAACTGCATCATCACAAAATCACCAGGCTTTAACATTGAGTCAACTTTAGCCCAGCGCTTCTCTTTGATAAATGTGCGGGTGCTTCTGCCCGCCATGGCCTGGTTATTAATCGAAATCTTTGTGGTATCTAAAAACTCACCTAAAAAAGTTCCCCAGCCACGTTGGTTTTCACCGAAGTTGCGTACTGTAGAATCGCCTATTAAATAGATGGTCCGTTTTTTATCTGCCTTAAACGCTATAAGAAGCAATATGGCAACTGATACTGTTAAAAGATTTCTGAGTTTAAAAATTGATCTCATATTTTAATTGGCTATTTATTTTTTGTTAGTGAATCCCCCGCTTTATTTAGGGCGATATTAGGTTTTGGAGCGGGTTTCATGTCCTCGCCGATATAAAAACCTGGATGTGGCGGCTGATTATATGCCACGTTTTGCCAGGCAATTGCCATACGGTACTGAGGGTCGTGCATTAACGTATACAACCTATGCCCGGTGGGAATAGTTGTGGTGTAAATGCGAAGTTCTTTATTATCTGCGCTGCGCATAATAAGTTCCTCGCGCCAATCGCCAAGAATATCTGCACTTAAGGCCGGGGTCGATTTTGTCCCATTGTTCGACTGGCATCCAAGTGCCGTGAAAATGGTACCTTGTCTGTATTTATCTATTTGGTTACTATTTAACAACTCTCTGGTAAAATCAGCATCCCACCAAATTAAGAAATTTGTAGAAGAAGGCTGAGGGCCGATTGCTTTTCCCTTAAGATCCAATAAGCCGTTTGAGCCAGAGAACCACATTTCGCCACCGGGATTGTTGGCATCGATATTTCCGGCTACGCCGCGGCCCACGTCTTCGTCGTCATGCCCCGACCATAATACTTCGCCGGTTTTAGCATCATATAAAGCAGCGCCGGGGCCTTTAGTCCCCTCTTCAATTTCGTGTACCCCAAATACTTCCAAACCAGGGCGGGCAAGGTCAAAATCACTTACATGAAGCGCATCTCCATGGCGTAGGCCTGTAGAAAATAAGCCCTGCCCATTGTCGTCAACTACCATAGCGCCATAAACAACTTCGTCCTTTCCGTCGTTGTCCACATCAGCTATGCTTAAACCATGATTGCCTTGCCCCGAATAGGGGTTCTCACCATCTTTAGAATCGAATACCCAACGGGTTGTTAGTTTTCCATTACGGAAATCCCAGGCTGCAATTACAGTGCGCCCGTAATAACCACGGCACATCAATACACTCGGCAATTTTCCATCTAAATATGCAGCACCTGCCACAAAGCGGTCTACCCGATTACCAGTATTGTCACTTCCACCGTTTCCTCCATGCCCATTCCAACCATCTGTAGGATTACGGCTCGGAATGTAGTCGGTAGTAGCTAATGCTTCACCGGTACGGCCACTAAATACAGTAAAATACTCAGGGCCTTTTAGAACTTTCCCATATAAAGCGCGGCTGTTACGGTCATGATTTCTGTAATCTTTTGTTGAATCACCTATTACTTTTCCTTTTCCATCAATAGTGCCATCGGCGGTTTTGCAGGCAAATTCAGAAATGCCATCGCCATCCATATCAATTACTACAAATTGGGTATAATGAGCGCCTTCGCGAATGTTTTTGCCGAGGTTGATTTCCCAAAGGAAAGTTCCATCTAGTTTATAAGCTTGAAAAATGGGAATGCCTGATATACCAGGTGAAGGTGTGTCAATACTACTTCCGGTTTGGTGAAGGATAATTTCGTATTCGCCATCGCCGTCTAAATCGCCAACCGAAGCATCATTAGGGGTGTAGCCTGCAGGGGTTTTAAGTGGAATTGAAAAATATTGCCTGGCTGGTGCCTTTGCTGCAATCGTAAAGCTTTCGCTGGCACCTCCCTCTTTTCCACCAATGATAGGCCTTACAGAATAGGTATTTGAAACAGTGGTATCCACATTTGTGTCTACGTAGTTTGTACTGGCGGTTATAGGCTGTGAATTTAATTTGATGTTTTTTCTGGCTCCAGCGGTTTTATATAAATTAAACGAAATAGCGCCTGGATCTGTGCCCAACATTCGCCAGCCGATATATGCTTTGCCATCCGGTTGCTTAATTGCGATAAGTCCGCGGCCCAGATTCTCCATAATGCGTTGGGAGTAGGCAACAAAGTTTCCGCAAAGCAGAAATGCTGCTAAACACAAAGCCCGGATACAATTTCCCAGCTGAGGTTTATAATTAATTAAAAGGTTAGTCATTCAAGTGTGTGTTATGTTTATAATTCAAGTGTATTTGAACAGGCCATACCCCCAATGCCTGTCAATTTTAATTCACTACGTTGTTTCGCCCGCGGCAACGGTTTATAAAGTGAAGCTACACACGCCTATTGATTCCTCCTTATTTGTAACGACATTTTTTCGAAGATTTATTGCATTTGCCAGGTTAAAACATACTGAACAACAAGGTTAAGGAAACCTCTAAAAACTGCTTTTTTTTAGCCTCATCCCTATCCCTTCTCCAAAAGAGAAGGGGATATATGGAGTTTTTAGAGGTACCCTTAATAACCTGATTACCTTTAGCTTAAAATTATTACTCCTGTTGGTTATTTTTAAAAATAAGCCACAAAAATGCGGATGCTAGTTTAGAAACTCTTGGCCTTTTATGCAACCTGTAGTATCCTGCGATATTTTATTTCCACTAAACGGGGAAGGATTGTTGGGAAATTTTGGGGATGAAGTTCGCGCTCATTTTTCACATATCTGGCCTTAAATTCTCACTTTTTTGCTATGCCTAACAATATTTAAGTGAAAAAAAACGCTCACATTCATTGATTTAATGAAATAAAGGTATTCAGGCACCTTGTTGCTTAATTGATGGTATTGGTTTTGTTATTTGAGAACCAAACACCAATTGCATTTTTATTAATTAAGAAAGTTTAGGATATTCTTTATGTCTGTTAATATGGTAGAAGAGGAAAAGATCAATCTTACAATTTCTGAAAACCTACTGAAAAATCTTCAAGGTATGTTTTATAAACTTACCTCGCCCCCTAGCTTTACATTAATTTATGTAAGCCAGGGTTGCATTAGCCTTACAGGATACTCAGTAGAGGAATTGCTCTCTATCGACCTTGTTAATGTTATACATCCGGAGGACCGCGATAAGTTATTATCGATTTACAAACAGCCGGTCCAAAACTTGCAGTCAAATACGATGGAATACCGTATTATTTGCAAAGATGGGAGCGTGAAATGGGTAAAAGACGTTGCGAGTATCACGTATAACGATCAGGATGAGATACTGGATGTTGAAGGGTTTATTACAGATATCACTAAAGAAAAGATGGAAAATCTGGCTGTAAAATCGCTTGAGAAACAACACGAAGGCTTACTAACTGAACTTACTCATAAATACAATGAGTTAATGCAGTTTAACTATATTGTTTCGCACAACTTGCGCTCGCCTATTGCCAACATTATCGGGCTTACGGAAATTATTAAGTTCCATTACGAAAATGAGGCTTCTGAAACTGGCGAACTGGTTAACTTTATTGCCGATTCTGCACAGTCAATAGATGCTATAATTCAAGACCTTAATCTGGTTTTATCATCGCGCAAGCCGATGAATGAAAAATTTGAATGGATTAATCTTGATGAGATTATTGCTTCGGTGAAAAATAATCTTAAAAAGCAGATAAAAGACAGCAATGCTGTTTTTAACATCTCGGTGCCCGAAGAGTTAAGCCACATTAAATCAATCAAGAGCTATATTCAGAGCATTTTTTATAACCTGATTAGCAACGCCATCAAATACAAAAAGGACGAGGTTGAGCCAGTAATTTCAATTTCTGTAAGTAAATGTGATGATAGTTTAGTCCTTGAGTTGGAAGATAATGGTTTAGGGATGGACCTAAAGGCTATTGGCGATAAGCTCTTTGGACTGTATAAGAAATTCAATTTCGACAAGGAAGGCAGAGGTCTGGGACTCCACATGACGAAAACGCAAATCGAATCGCTAGGTGGTAAAATTGAAGTTGAAAGCGAAATCAATAAAGGAACTACTTTCAGGGTGAGCATCCCTGTAATAGAATAGATTTTTTTCAGTACATATTTTAATAGCAACAAATGTTCATTTAATGAGA
>Ga0307408_100003212_pt1 | contig 11243 bp, 8 predicted proteins | sample 322Cmetagenome_FD_202116 | JGI IMG/M metagenome (GOLD analysis project Ga0307408, IMG submission 202116) | Maize rhizosphere microbial communities from greenhouse at UC Davis, California, United States - 322HYB-C-3 | ecosystem: Host-associated > Plants > Roots > Rhizosphere > Soil | place: USA... | reverse complement strand
TCCTCCATGCGCTGGCCCAGCACGATGCGGTCCTTGTCGTAGTGCTTGAAGGCCAGGTCGTTCTGGCTGTCGGCGCCTTCAAAGCGGATGGGCTGGATGTGTTCGAAGTAGCTCATGGTTCAGGTCGATAAAACAGGTCACGAAAGCGCGCCAGGCGCGAAGGGGGCGTTGTGCGGCGTGCGCTCGCCGGCCAGGTAGGGCAGGAAGATCGGCGCGTTGACTGCGCTGTCATCCGAGGCCAGTTCGGCCCGCAACGGCAGCTGGACTTCGGAAGTGCCGAGGTCGATGCCGAGATACATCAGAGCACCTCCTCGGCGACGGCGACGCCGGTGTCGGCCAGCGGCAGGGCGGGACGCGTCAAGCGGTAGCGGGCCAGCGCGGCAGCGCCCACGGCGACGGCATTGGCACCGAAGCGCGAGATGCGCACGCTGGGCGGCGGCAGGTTGGCGGTGCTGGCGTAATCCAGCAGCGTGTCCAGCGCGGGCTTCAGGAAGGGCTCGCCCAGCTCCACCACAGCCCCGCCCAGCACGATGCAGGCGGGGTCGTAGGCGGCGGCGAGGTTCTGCAACAGCACGCCCAGATAACGGCCGGCCGAATTGACGGCCCCCAGCGTTTCGGCATCCTCGTCCACCAGGTGGGCGCGGACCTCGGCCAGCGAGCGCAGCACGGTCACGTCATCGTTGCCGCCCAGCATGGCGCGCGTGGCGATCAGCGCCTCGGCGCAGCCGCGGCGGCCGCAGGAGCAGCGTGGGCCGCCCGGCTGCAGCACCATGTGGCCGACCTCGCCGGCAAAGCCGCGGCTGCCGGTCAGCAGGCGGTCACCGACGATGACGCCAGCGCCCAGGCCCTGGTTGATGGAGACATACAGCAGCGGGTCGGACGACGGCGTGAGGTTGAACTCCATCTCGCCCAAGGCGGCGACATCGGCCTCGTTCTGCACGAACAGGGGCACGCCGGCCAGCGGGGTGTCCTGCAGCTTCTCGCCCAGCAGCGTGCCGATGGCGACGTCGCGCCAGCCGAGGTTGGGCGCGAAATGCAGCACGCCGCGCGCCTCGTTGACGCCGCCCGGCAGACCCACGCCGATGCCCAGGACCTGCTGGCTGGCGTCGAGCTGGCGGCGCAGCTTCAGCAGCGCGGTGGACAGGCTGGCGATGCAGGCCTTGGCCGTGCGGCTGGCGCCGTAGTTGGCCACCGTGCTGGCCTTCACCTCGCCGGTCAACGACGTCGCGACGACGCGCACCGACTCGATGCCCACTTCGGCGCCGAGCAGCATCAGGCGGTCGGGGTCGATGAACAGCGGCGTGGGGCGGCGACCCAGGTCTCCGGTGGCGACAACCTCGCGTTCAACCAGCCAGCCCTCGTTCACCAGTTCGCGCACGAGCAGGCTGACGGTGGACTTCGTCAGGTTCACCGCGCCGGCCAGGTCGGCACGGGACAGCCCCGGATGGGCGCACAGATGCCTGACCAAGGTCATGCGATTGATGACCTTGAGTAGCTGTTGACTACTGGCGGCTTCTGCCTGCAAGACGTTGTCTCCTGTGGAGCCTGTTTTATTCCGGGCTTTAGGTCATATTAGTTCGACCGCTGCACGAAGTAAATTGGGTGAAAGCCCCTAGCGCGTTTTGGCAACACCAGTCGAAACTGGCGCCGCTCTGCTGGTCAGACCGCCCTCCCAATCCGCAGCAGATCCGCAAGATCCCGATGTCCGACCTGTCCCTCAGAAAAATCGTCGTCGTTGGCGGCGGCACCGCCGGCTGGATGACCGCCGCGCCGCTGGCCCGGCTGTTCGCGCGCGCCGGCGCAGCAGGGCCGGAGCTCGTGCTCGTGGAGTCGCCGGACATCGGCACCATCGGCGTCGGCGAGGCCACGCTGCCACCCATCCGCGCCTACAACCGGACGCTGGGCATCGACGACGCGGACTTCGTCAGGCGGACACAGGGCAGCTTCAAGCTCGGCATCGAGTTCCGCGACTGGGGCCATGTCGGCAACCGCTTCTTCCACGGCTTTGGCGATTTCGGCCCGGCCATCGACGGGCGTTCGCCCTGGCAGCACTGGCTCAAGCTCAGCCGCAGCGTGCCGGACCTGCCGAGCTACGAGGACTGGTCGGCCGCCACGGTGATGGCGCTGAGCCACCGCTTCACGCCGCCGGTGGACGGCCCGCCGTCGGCGGCCAACGCCTTCTCTTTCGCCTACCACTTCGACGCCGGCCTCTACGCCGCCTACCTGCGCGAATACGCGATGGAGCGGGGCGCCCAGCGCATTGAAGGCACCATTGTCGATGTCGAACTGCGGCCGGAGGACGGCTTCGTCGCCGCCGTCAAGCTCCAGGACGGCCGCCGCATCGACGGCGACCTCTTCATCGACTGCTCGGGCTTCCGCGCGCTGCTGATCGGTGGCGCGATGGGTTCGCCCTTCGAGGACTGGAGCGCGCTGCTGCCCTGTAACAGCGCCCAGGCCGTGCCCAGCGAGCGCGTCGAGCCGCTGACGCCCTACACCACCTCCACCGCCAAGGCGGCCGGGTGGCAGTGGCGCATCCCGCTGCAGCACCGCACCGGCAACGGCCATGTCTACTGCAGTCATTTCATCAGCGACGACGAGGCCGCGGGCACGCTGCTGGCAGGCCTGGACAGCAAGGCGCTGGACACGCCACGCCAGCTGCGCTTCACGACGGGCCGGCGCAAGGCCGGCTGGGTCAAGAACGTGGTTGCCATCGGCCTGTCCGGCGGCTTCCTGGAGCCGCTGGAGTCGACCAGCATCCAGCTCATCATGGACGGCGTCGGGCGCCTGATCCAGTTCTTCCCCGGCCGCGACTTCCAGCCGCACCTGGCGGCCGAGTTCAACCGGCTGATGGCCCAGCAGTACGAGTCCATCCGCGACTTCATCGTGCTGCACTACAAGCTGACCGACCGGCGCGACTCCGAGCTGTGGCGCTACTGCGCGGCCATGCCCATCCCCGACACGCTGGCCCACCAGATCGAGCTGTTCCGCAGCTCGGGCCGCGTTGCCATCTTCGACCCCGGGAGCTTTGCCGAGCCCTCCTGGGTGTCCCTCTTCATGGGCCTGGGGCTCAAGCCCCAGGCCTATGACCCCTTCGTCGACCTGATCGACGAAGCGGCCCTGCTGGAGCACTTCGTGCGACTGCGCCGGGCCATCCAGCAGACCGCGGCCGGCATGCCCGACCACGCCGATTACATCGCCCGCCACGTGAAGGCCCCTGCCTGAGCCTCACGGCGTCATCCGCCAACCCCCGAAGGCACCGGCACTGTCGCCGTTGCCAGCAAGACCACCCAGGACCCACCCACCATGAAATTCACTGACGGACAGTGGATGCTTCAGCCAGGCGTCGCCGCGCACTACGCGGCGGAGGCCTACGCGCTGGAAGTCCACGCAGACCGGCTCGTCGTGCTCGCCACGACCCGCCCCATCAAGCACCGCGGCGACACGCTGCAAGGCCCCACGCTGACCGTGACGCTGACTTCGCCCTTGCCCGGCGTCATCCGCGTCAGCGTCGAGCACTACAGCGCCTCCAGCGCGCCGCGCCTGCACATCCCGATGGTCGGCGCCAGCCACCCGGCCGTGCAGATCGAGAACGGCGACAGCGTGGCCACGCTCACCTCCGGCTCGATCTCGGTCGACGTGAAAAAGGGCGAAGGCTGGAGCCTGACCTTCCGCGAAGGCGATCGCATCCTGACCAAGAGCGACTGGCGCGGCCTGGGCTACATCCAGTGGGCCGGCAAGGACGGCATCACCCGCAGCCACGTCCATGAGCAGCTCAACCTCGCCGTCGGCGAGAACGTCTACGGCCTGGGCGAGCGCTTCACGCCCTACGTCAAGAACGGCCAGGTCGTCGAGAACACCAACAAGGACGGTGGCACCGCCTGCGAGCAGGTCTACAAGAGCGTGCCCTTCTACCTGACCAACCGCGGCTACGGCGTGCTCGTCAACGAAGCCGGCCCGGTGTCCTTCGAAGTCGGCTCCGAGAAGGTCGCGCGCGTGCAGTTCAGCCGCGAAGGCGAGAGCCTGGACTACTGCGTCATCGCCGGCCCGAGCCCCAAGGATGTCGTGCAGCGCCTGACCGAACTCACCGGCCGCGCCCCGCTGCCGCCGGCCTGGAGCTTCGGCCTGTGGCTGACCACCTCCTTCACCACGCAATACGACGAAGCCACCGCCACCCACTTCATCGACGAGATGAAGCGCCGCGAACTGCCGCTGTCGGTCTTCCACTTCGACTGCTTCTGGATGCGCGAGTTCCAGTGGTGCGACTTCGCCTGGGACCCGCGCGGCTTCCCCGAGCCCGAGGCCATGCTCAAGCGCCTGCATGCCAAGGGCCTGAAGATCAGTCTTTGGATCAACCCCTACGTTGCGCAGAAGAGCCCGCTGTTCGCCGAAGGCGTGAAAAACGGCTACTTCATCAAGCGCACCAACGGCCTCACCTTCCAGACCGACCAGTGGCAGCCCGGCATGGCCATCGTGGACTTCACGAACCCGGCCGCCAAGGCCTGGTACCAGGGCCATCTGCGCCGCCTGCTGGCCACCGGCGCCGACTGCTTCAAGACCGACTTCGGCGAACGCATCCCCAGCGAAGGCGTGCAGTACTTCGACGGCTCCGACCCCGTCGAGATGCACAACCTCTACGCGCTGCAGTACAACGAAGCCGTCTTCGAGCTGCTCAAGGAAGTGCAGGGCGACGACGCCATCGTCTTCGCGCGCTCCACCTACGCCTCGGGCCAGCGCTTCCCGGTGCACTGGGGCGGCGACTGCTGGTCCACCTTCGAGTCCATGGCCGAGAGCCTCAGAGGCGGCCTGTCGCTGACCAGCTGCGGCTTCGCGTTCTGGAGCCACGACATCGGCGGCTTCGAAGGCAACCCGCCGCCGGCCGTCTACAAGCGCTGGATCCAGTTCGGGCTGATGTCCTCGCACAGCCGCCTGCACGGCAGCAGCTTCTACCGCGTGCCCTGGCTGGTGGACGAAGAGAGCTGCGACGTGCTGGGTGCCTTCACGCGGCTCAAGCACCAGCTCATGCCGTATCTGTACGCCAAGGCCCACGAGGCGACCGAGACCGGCGTGCCGCTGATGCGCTCGATGCTGCTGGAGCATCCGCAAGACCCCGCCTGCGCGACGCTGGACCGGCAGTACCAGCTCGGTGAGAACCTGCTGGTGGCGCCGGTGTTCACCGAAGACGGCAGCGTGGACTTCTACCTGCCCGAGGGCACGTGGACCCACCTGCTCAGCGGCGAGAAGAAGCCCGGCGGCCGCTGGTACCGCGAGACGCACGACTTCCTGAGCATGCCGCTGTACGCCGCGCCGAACAGCGTCATCGCCTGGGGTGCCGAGACCGAGAAGCCGGACTACGACTACGCCCGCGGCACCGTGCTGCGCGTGTTCGAGCTGGAAGACGGCAAGAGCGCAGCCTTCACGGTCGTGGGCCTGGACGGCCAGGTCGCGGCACGCGGCACGGTCAGCCGCCAGGGCGGGCAGTACACGGCCCAGGTCACCGAGGGCGCGCTGCGCGACTGGGGCCTGGACGTGGATGGCAAGCGCAGCCCCGTGCTGGCCGAAGGGGCCTCGCTGAGCTGGAGCGCCTGAAGACGCAGGCCGCCGCCGCCCGCAACGGGCTGGCGGCGGCCTGCCCGTCTCGCCCAAGGCCCGATAGCAAGCGCATAGATAGCGCTGTCAGAATTCCGTCCCGATGAAAACTCTCACCCTGCCGCGCCTCTCGCTTTCCGTATCGTCCCGGCGCCTCGCGGCCGGTGTGCTGGCCCTCGCTGGCATCTTCGGTGCGCAAGCCCAGGGCATTGCCGTCAACCAGGTCGGCTATCTGCCCGGCGCCGCCAAATGGGCTGCGCTGCCCGGTGACGTGGGCGACGAGTTCCGCGTCGTGCGCGCGGGCGGCGGCGATGTCGTGCTGCGCGGCCGCCTCGGCCCGGCGCGAACCTGGGCGCCCGGCGGTGCCGCGGTGCGCCTGGCCGATTTCTCCGCGCTGGCCGACGTGGGTGAATACGAACTGCGTGTCGAGGGCCAACCGGCCTCGCCACGCATCCGCATCGCCCCCGATGCCTATGCCGCGCTGAACGCCGCCAGCCTCAAGGCCTTCTACTTCAACCGCGCCAGCATCGCGCTGGAGCCCCGCCATGCCGGCCGCTGGGCCCGCCCCGCCGGCCACCCGGACACCGACGTGCTCGTGCACGCCTCCGCCGCCAGCGACAAGCGCCCCGAGGGCACGCACATCGCCTCGCCCAAGGGCTGGTACGACGCGGGCGACTACAACAAGTACATCGTCAACTCCGGCATCACCGTCTACACGCTGCTGGCCGCGTGGGAGCAGTTCCCCGAGGTGTTCAAGGCCCAGAACCTCAACATCCCGGAGAGCGGCAACGCGCTGCCCGACGTGCTGGACGAGGTGCTTTGGAACCTCGACTGGATGCTGACGATGCAGGACCCCGCCGATGGCGGCGTCTATCACAAGCTCACCAACAAGGGCTTCGACGGCAACCAGATGCCGCACGAGACCAAGGGCGAGCGCTATGTGGTGGCCAAGAGCATGGCCGCCGCGCTGGACTTCGCCGCCGTGATGGCCCATGCGAGCCGCGTCTTCAAGCCCTTCGAGGCGCAGCGGCCCGGGTTGTCGGCGCGCATGCGCGAGGCCGCCATCGCCGCGTGGAAATGGGCCCGCGCCAACCCCGGCCAGGACTTCAAGAACCCGCCCGACGTTCACACCGGCGAGTACGGCGACGCCAAGCTCGACGAAGCGCTGGCCTGGGCCGCCGCCGAGCTCTACCTGACGACGCGCGAGCCGGCCTACCGCGACGCGCTGAAGCTGGAGTCCCTGCCCATCGGCATTCCCGGCTGGCGCGAGGTCGGTGGACTGGCCTGGGCCACCCTGGCGCAGCACCGCGGCGAGCTGTCCAAGGCCGACGCCGAGCTCGTCACGAAGCGCGTGCGCAGCCTGGGCGATGAACTCGCCACGGCCTGGCAGTCGTCCGCCTACCGGCTGACGATGCAGAGCAAGGCCGACTTCGTCTGGGGCAGCAACGCCCATGCATTGAACCAGGCGCTGATGCTGGTCCAGGCTTACCGCCTCGATGCCGACCGCCGCAAGCTCGACGCCGCGCAGTCGGTGCTCGACTACGTGCTCGGCCGCAACCCGCTGAACCTGAGCTATGTGACCGGCTTCGGCGTGAAGTCGCCCATGCATCCGCACCACCGCCCGTCCGAGGCCGACGGCATCGACGCGCCGGTGCCCGGCTTCATCGTCGGCGGCCCCAACCCCGGCCAGCAGGACCAGAAAGACTGCCCGGTGCGCTATGCCTCGGCACTGCCGGCGTTGTCCTACCTGGACCATGGCTGCAGCTATGCCAGCAACGAGGTCGCCATCAACTGGAATGCGCCGCTGGTCTATGTGTCGGCGGCGCTGCAGGCGCTGACGCCCAAGGCGCGCTGAGGAACTGCGATGCGCCACTACCGCTGGATCCTGGGCCTGCTGCTCAACGTCGCCTCCGTCACTGCCTGGGCGGCCGATTGGTACCGCGTGGAGAGCCCGCACTTCCACCTGCTGGCCCATGCCTCCAAAAGCCTCGCGCAGGAGCGGCTGGAGGATCTCGAGCGTCTGCACCAGGTGCTGCTGATGACGCTCGGCGCGACCGAGACGCTTGCCCGGCCGCCGCTTCCCATCGCCATGAGCGACGACCGCGAAATGATCGGGCGCGTCATGCCCCACCTGCGTGACCGCCACATGGCCGGCATCTTCGTGCAAGGTACAGACGGCCCGCAAGCCTTCGTCTACCACCAGATCGGCGCCGCCGAAGAGAACTTCACCGGCAAGGTGCTCTTCCACGAGTACGCCCACCGGATGATGTTCCAGTACGCGCGCATCAGCTATCCGGTCTGGTACGTCGAGGGCTTCGCGGAGTACTTCGGTGCGACGGTGATGGACCGCTATGGCGTGGAGATCGGTGCCGGCAACCGGGCGGCGTCGGTCCTTTACCAGCGCTCCTGGCTGAATCCGGCCCAGCTGCTGAATCCGAAGTTCCATTCCACCGGTCAGCAGAACATCGACGACAGTAACTTCGACGTCTTCTACGCCCAGGCGTGGCTGCTCACGCACTATGTGCTGTCCGACAGCGCGCGCACGACGCGCTTCAACGAGTACTTCCGCCGCGTCGCCGCCGGCGAAGACCCCGTGGCGACGCTCGAGCCCGCCACCGGCATCCCGCTCAACAAGCTCAACAGCGAGTTGCGCCGCCACCTGGAGAACAGCTACGCATCGCGCATCCCCCTCAGCACCCTGAAGCCGGTGACCGTGCGCGTGAGCGACGTGTCCACTGACGAGGCGGAAGCCGAGTTGGACGCGATGACCATCACCACCCACCCAGAGGCCGCCCATGGCAAGGAGGTGCTGCAGCGTCTGCGCGAGCGCTTGAAGAAAGCCGGCAGCGACCGCGCGCCCGACGCGATGCGCTGGGCCCTGGCCTATGCCGAAACGCGCTATGGCGACGTCGACCGCGCCCTCGAGATCCTCACGCCATGGGCACAGCAGGAGTCTCCGCCCTTCGAAGCCAACCGCCTGCTCGGCTGGGCCTGGCAGACCGCGGCAGCCACCTTGAGCGGCGCCGAACGGACCCAGGCGCTGGACCAGGCGCGCGGCTTCCTGATGGCGGCCTACAAGCAGCGCCGCAACGACGCGCCCACGCTCTACCAGCTCGGGCGCGTGCTGGAGGCCAAGGGGCTGAGCCCCAGCCTCGTCAACTCGGCCGACGCGGCGAGCGTGCTGGAGCCACAGGTCGGCCAATACGCTTACTTCGCCATCTGGGCCCATCTCGAATCCGGCCACCGCGACAAGGCCCAGCGCGGCCTGCAGACGCTGGCCAGCAACCCGCACGGCGGCGAATCCACCGACCGCGCCCGCGCCGCCCTGCAGGCCCTCCAATCCGGCAAAGAGGCCTCAGAAGTCCTCGCCTTCCTCAACGGCAGCAAGAAGCCGACCTCACCATGAACCAGCCTCAACGCCACCTTCTCACCTGGGTGCCCTCGCTCTACCTCGCCATGGGCCTGCCCAACGTGATGGTGGGCGTTGTCGCCGCCATCATCTACAAGAACATGGGCGTGCCCAACGAGGACATCGCCCTCTACACGTCGCAGCTCTACCTGCCCTGGGTGCTCAAGCCGCTGTGGGCGCCGCTGCTGGAGGCCTACCGCAGCAAGCGCTTCTGGGTCATCAGCATGGAGTTCACGATGGCCGCGGCCCTCGGCCTCATCGCGCTGGTGCTGCCGCTGGCCGACTTCTTCAAGCTGTCGCTGGCCTTCTTCTGGATCGTCGGCTTCGCCTCGGCCACGCAGGACACCTGCGCCGACGGCGTCTTCATGACCACCGCCTCCAAGAAGGACCAGGCCCGCTATTCCGGCCTGCAGGGCATGTGCTGGAACATGGGCGCCGTCGTCGCCTCGGGCCTGTTCGTGTCGCTGACCGGCTATCTGCACAACCACATGGGCATGCCCTGGGTGCAGTGCTGGATCGTCGTCGTGCTGATGGCCGCGGCCGCGATGGCTGCCTTCGGCCTGTGGCATGTGCGCGTGCTGCCGCCCGGCTCGCCCCCCACCCGCCACGGCGAGGGCTTCGTGGGCGGCCTCAAGGCCAATGTGACGATCTGGGTCAGCTTCTTCCAGAAGCCGCAGATCTGGATGATGCTGGCCGTCATCTTCTTCTACCGCTTCGGCGAGGGCTTCATCGAGAAGTTCGGCCCGCTGTTCCTGCTCGACGCGCGCGAGGCCGGCGGGCTGGCGCTGGGCAACGAGACCCTCGGCCACATCAACGGCACCGTCGGCACGCTGACCTTCATTGCCGGCGCCTTCCTGGGTGGCTTCCTGGTCGCCAGGCGCACGCTGCCGCGCAGCTTCTTCACGCTGGCCCTGGTGCTGAACATCCCGCACCTGACCTACTTCTACCTGGCGCAGACGATGCCGACGGACTCGCTGACCATCGCCGTCATCGTCTCCATCGAGAAGTTCGGCTTCGGCATGGGCTCGGTGGGCCACATGCTCTACATGATGCAGCAGGTGGCGCCGGGCCCCTTCCGCATGGCCCACTACGCGATGGCCACCGGCGTCATGGCCCTCACCAAGTGGGGCACGGGCACGGTCAGCGGCCTGCTGTGGAACTACGTCGGCCACAACTACCTGAGCTTCTTCGGCTGGGTGCTGGTGTTCTCCATTCCGCCGGTCATCCTGGCCTGGCTGGCGCCCTTCCCGCATGACCACGAGGAAGCGGCCGAAGGCAACGAAGCGGCCGTCGGCGCGCATTGACGATGAAGCCGCTGCTGACCCTGCTGCTCGCTGCCGCCACCACCGCTGCCACCGCCGCCGAGCCGACCTGCGCCGCCGGCGCGCTCGGCACGTCCCGCACGCTGACGCTCAAGCGCGAGGCCGGAGCCTGGGGCACGGTGCAGCACGCCGCGCTGCCCGGCCTGGCGCCGGGCGAGGTCGTGCTGACTTTCGACGACGGCCCGCGGCCCGAGTCCACACCACTGGTGCTGAAGGCGCTTGCCGACCAGTGCGTGAAGGCGAGCTTCTTCATGAACGGCGAACCGATGGGCCAGCATGCCGCGCTGGCCCGCCAGGTGCGCGACGCCGGCCACACGGTGGGCATGCACGGTTGGCGGCACGACAACTTCTCGCAGGCGCCGGCCGAGGCCCAGGCCCGCGACCTCCAGGCCATGATCGCCGCCTATGTCGACGCACTGGGCACGCAGCCGGCGGCCTATCGTTTCCCCTTCCTCGCCGAAACGCCGGTGCTGATGAAGGCGCTGGCTGCGCAGGGCATTACCGTGATGTCGGTGGACGCCGGCGCCGAGGACTGGCTGCCCGACCAGACGCCGCAGATGCTGGCGGACAAGCTGTTGGGGCAGTTGGCCAAGACTGGTGGCGGCATCGTGCTGCTGCATGACGCGCAGGATCAGACGGCGAGGGCGATGCCGTTCCTGCTGCAGGCATTGAAGGGCAAGGGCTTCAAGGTCGTGCATCTGCGGTGGGAGTAGGCGCGCTGCGTTGCTTGCCACTTTGGCTTGCTGTGAGAGACCCTATTGCCAAGCCCGAAGGCCGGTCGCCACGAAGTATTTCTCTTCCCCCTTGAGCACCGCCGGGAAACGCAAGGCCCGAAGCCCGCGAGCGCAGCTCGCTTCAAGAACTGACTCGCGACGCCTGTTTGAGCAGAGCGTAGCGGCGCGAGTTCGGCGCGGGGCTTCGGGCCT
>Ga0307408_100003209_pt1 | contig 11249 bp, 8 predicted proteins | sample 322Cmetagenome_FD_202116 | JGI IMG/M metagenome (GOLD analysis project Ga0307408, IMG submission 202116) | Maize rhizosphere microbial communities from greenhouse at UC Davis, California, United States - 322HYB-C-3 | ecosystem: Host-associated > Plants > Roots > Rhizosphere > Soil | place: USA... | reverse complement strand
TTTTCGGCGTCGGCATGGCTTTGCAGCGTCATCCCGAGGTGGCCGCGGCCTTCACCGAACTCGGCCACGAAATCGCCTGCCACGGCTGGCGCTGGATCAGCTACCAGCAGATTGACGAAGCCACCGAGCGCGAGCACATGCGCCTGGGCCTGGATGCGATTGAAAAGCTCACCGGCACACGGCCGCTGGGCTGGTACACCGGCCGCGACAGCCCCAACACGCGCCGGCTGGTGGCCGACGACGGCCGGCTTGAATACGACAGCGACTACTACGGCGACGACCTGCCCTTCTGGACCGAAGTCACGCGCACCGACGGCGCCGTCGTGCCCCGCCTGGTCGTGCCCTACACGCTGGACACCAACGACATGCGCTTTGCCCTGCCCCAGGGTTTTTCGCAGGCCGAAGATTTCTTCATCTACCTGCGCGACAGCTTTGACGCGCTGTATGCCGAAGGCGACGAGTTGCCCAAGATGCTCAGCATAGGCATGCACTGCCGGCTGCTGGGCCGGCCCGGCCGCATCGTGGCGTTGCAACGTTTCCTGGACCATGTGCAAAAGCACGACCGCGCCTGGGTCTGCCGCCGCATCGACATTGCCCGCCACTGGCAGGCCACCCACCCTTACATGCCCCGGCAGGAAAGCTGAACATGGCCATCACCCTCGAACAGGTCAACACCGCGCCGCATGACCAGGCGCTGCAGCTGCTGGACGGGCTTTACGAGCACTCCACCTGGGTGGCCGAAAAAGCGCTGGCCGCCCGCCCCTTCCGATCGCTGGCGCACCTGAAGCACGCGATGGCCCAGGTGCTGCGCGAAGCCGGCCGTGACGCGCAGGTCCAGCTCATCAAGGCCCACCCGGAACTGGCCGGCAAGGCCATGGTGAGCAAAAGCCTTACGGCCGAATCCACCCACGAGCAAGGTAAGGCGGGCCTGACCGATTGCACGCCGGAAGAATTCGCCACCCTGCAAAAACTCAATGCCGACTACAACGCGAAGTTCGGCTTTCCTTTCATCCTCGCGGTGCGCGGCCCGCGCGGTACGGGCCTCAACCGTCAGCAGATCATCGAGACCTTCGCGCGCCGCCTGCTGAACCACCCCGATTTCGAGCTGCAGGAAAACCTGCGCAACATCCACCGCATCGTCGAACTGCGGCTGAACGACAAATTCGCCGCCACGCCCACACTGGGCAACGATGTCTGGGACTGGCACGAAACCCTGGCCCAGTACAGCGACCCGGGCTACCTCGAAAAAGGCCAGCTCACCGTCACTTACCTCACCGATGCGCACCGCGCCTGCGCGGCCTGCATCAGCAGCACCATGCGCGACTGCGGGTTTGACGAGGTGAGCATTGATGCCGTGGGCAATGTGGTGGGTGTTTACAAGGCTTCGGCGCCCGGCGCCAAGACCCTGCTCACCGGCAGCCACTACGACACCGTGCGCAACGGCGGCAAGTACGACGGCCGGCTCGGCATTTTTGCGCCCATGGCCTGCGTGCGCGAGCTGCACCGCCAGGGCAAGCGCCTGCCCTTCAACATCGAGGTTGTGGGCTTTGCCGAGGAGGAAGGCCAGCGCTACAAGGCCACCTTCCTCGGTTCGGGTGCGTTGATCGGCGACTTCAAGCCCGAGTGGCTGGAGCAGAAAGACGCCGACGGCATCACCATGCGCGAGGCCATGCACAAGGCCGGCCTCAAGCCCGAAGACATCCCGAAGATCAAACGCAATGCCGGCGACTACCTGGGCTTTGTCGAGGTGCACATCGAACAGGGCCCGGTGCTCAATGAGCTGGATCTGCCGCTGGGCATCGTGACCTCGATCAACGGCAATGTGCGCTACCTCTGCGAAGTCACCGGCATGGCCAGCCACGCCGGCACCACGCCGATGAACCGCCGCCGCGATGCGGCCGCCGCGGTGGCCGAACTGGTGCTCTACGTGGAGCGCCGTGCTGCGCAGGACGGCGACTCGGTCGGCACCGTGGGCATGCTGCAGGTGCCCAACGGCTCCATCAACGTGGTGCCCGGGCGCTGCCTGTTCTCGCTGGACCTGCGCGCCCCCATCGACGCCCAGCGCGATGCGCTGGTCGCCGACGTGCTGGCTGAGCTCAAGGCGATTTGTGAACGCCGCGGCGTGCACTTCACGACGGAGCTGACCGAACGCGCAGCCGCCGCGCCCAGCGCGCCGGACTGGCAGCAGCGCTGGGAGCGCGCGGTCGATTCACTGGGCGTGCCGCTGCATGCCATGCCCAGCGGCGCGGGCCATGACGCCATGAAACTGCACAAGGTGATGCCGCAGGCCATGCTGTTTGTGCGCGGCCAGAACTCCGGCATCAGCCACAACCCCCTGGAAAGCAGCACCAGCGACGACATCCAGCTTGCCATCCAGGCTTTCACCCATTTGCTCACCCATCTCGCACCCTGACCCTATGACCTTCACCACCGACTACGCCAAACTCGACAGCTGGATCGACGCCCACTTCGACGAGGAAACCAGTTTCCTGCAGCAGCTCATCCGCGTGCCCACCGACACGCCGCCGGGAAATAACGCGCCCCATGCCGAGCGAACCGCCGAGCTGATCAAGGCCTTTGGCTTCGAGGCCGAAAAGCACCCGGTTCCCGAAGCCGAAGTGCGCGGCTACGGCATGGAGTCCATCACCAACCTGATCGTGCGGCGCCACTATGGCAGCAAAGGCGAAGGCAAAACCATCGCCCTCAACGCCCACGGCGACGTGGTGCCACCCGGCGAGGGCTGGACCCAAGACCCCTACGGCGGCGAGATCGTCGGCGGCAAGATTTACGGCCGCGCCGCCGCCGTCAGCAAATGCGATTTCGCCAGCTTCACCTTCGCGGTGCGCGCGCTCGAAGCACTGGGCGCACCGCTCAAGGGCGCGGTCGAGCTGCACTTCACCTACGACGAGGAATTCGGCGGCGAGATGGGCCCGGGCTGGCTGCTCAAGCAGGGCCTCACCAAGCCCGACCTGCTGATCGCGGCGGGCTTTTCCTATGAAGTCGTCACCGCCCACAACGGCTGCCTGCAGATGGAAGTCACGGTGCACGGCAAGATGGCGCACGCCGCGATTCCCGACACCGGTGTGGACGCGCTGCAGGGCGCGGTGCATATCCTCAACGCGCTCTATGCGCAGAACGCGCTTTACCAGCAGGTCACGTCCAAGGTCGAGGGCATCAAGCACCCCTACCTCAACGTAGGCCGCATCGAAGGCGGCACCAACACCAATGTGGTCCCCGGCAAGGTGGTGTTCAAGCTGGACCGCCGCATGATCCCCGAAGAGAACCCGGCCGAGGTCGAAGCCAATATCCGCCAGGTGATCGCCGAAGCGGCCGCCGGCTGCAAGGGCATCACGGTCGACATCAAGCGCCTGCTGCTGGCCAATTCCATGCGGCCGCTGCCCGGCAACAAGCCGCTGGTCGAGGCCATCCAGAAGCACGGCGAGGCGCTGTTCGGCCAGAAAATCCCGGCCATGGGCACGCCGCTGTACACCGACGTGCGCCTGTATGCCGAAGCCGGCATCCCCGGCGTGATCTACGGTGCCGGCCCGCGCACCGTGCTCGAATCGCACGCCAAGCGCGCCGACGAACGCCTGGACCTGGAAGACCTGCGGCGTGCCACCAAGGTGATCGCGCGCACGCTGCGCGACCTGCTGGCCTGACAAGCCCGCCTCCTCCCAAAACACCCGCCACGGCGGGTGTTTTGCTTTGCAGCGCGCCATCCCGCACGGCACGGGTGCGTCAGCTTTGACCGAATCAGCATGAATGGCGCGGGATAACCCTAGGTTCACCTCAAAAGCACTTGTCTACATTTCTTGTATGCAAGATTTGCGCGCAAAACAGCGCAAAGGGGCTTGCTTCCCACAACGACTCTTTCCGGAGACTGCCATGCCCAAGTTTTTCCGCTCACTGTTCGGCCAGGTGATCCTGGCCCTCATCGTCGGCGTGATCGTCGGCTTTATCTGGCCCGAGACGGCCGTCAAGCTCAAGCCCCTGGGCGACGGCTTCATCAAGCTGATCAAGATGCTGATCCCGCTGATCGTGTTCTGCGTCGTCGTCCACGGCATCGCGGGCGCGGGTGACCTGCGGCGCGTCGGCCGCGTCGGCGTCAAGTCGCTGATTTACTTCGAGGTGGTGACCACCATCGCGCTGGTCATCGGCCTGGTGCTGGCTTTTGTGTTCGAGCCCGGCGCCGGCATGAATGTGGACCCCAAGCTGCTCGATGCCAAGGCCATGGGCGCCTATGCGGAAAACGCGGGCAAGCTCACCGGCGGCGGCACGGTGGAGTTCCTCATGAAGCTGATTCCCACCACCGCGGTCAGCGCCTTCGTCAACGGCGACGTGCTGCAGGTGCTGCTGTTCTCGGTGCTGTTCGGCTGCGCGCTGGCCATGGTGGGCAGCAAGGGCCAGAAAGTGGTCGGCCTGGTTGACGACCTGGCCCACGTGCTCTTCAAGACCATGGGCATCATCATCAAGCTCGCGCCGCTGGGCGTGCTGGGCGCCATCGCCTTCACCGTGGGCAAGTACGGCATCGGCTCGCTCAAGCAATTGGGCATGCTGGTGGTGCTGTTCTACGGCGCGGTGATCATCTTTGTCGCCGTGGTGCTGGGCACCATCATGTGGCTCTCCGGCTTCAGCCTGTTCAAGCTGCTCAAGTACCTGCGCGAGGAACTGATGGTCGTCTTTGCCACCACCTCGTCGGACAGCGTGCTGCCGCAGATCATGGCCAAGCTCAAGCGCATGGGCGTACGCGACTCCACCGTCGGCCTGGTGATCCCCACGGGTTACTCCTTCAACCTCGACGCCTTCTCGATCTACATCACGCTGGCGGCCGTCTTTATCGCCCAGGCCACCAACACGCCCATCTCCATGGCCGACCTGCTGACCATCCTGGCGATCTCGCTGGTCACGTCCAAAGGCGCGCACGGCGTCCCCGGCTCGGCCATCGTGGTGCTGGCCGCCACCCTGCAGGCGATTCCCGCGATCCCGGCCATAGGCCTGGTGCTGGTGCTGTCGGTGGACTGGTTCATGGGCATCGCCCGCGCCCTGGGCAACCTGATCGGCAACTGCGTGGCCACCGTGGCGGTGGCCGCCTGGGAAGGCGACATCGACCGCGAACGCGCCCATGCGGTGCTGGATGGCCGCTATGTGCCGCCGGCTGAAGAAGACATGGACATCGAAGTGGGTGGCGTCCCGGCCAAGGCCTGACGCCCAGGGCCAACGATCTGCCAATCCGCGAAATCTGTGGGGAGAAATCATCCGCAGATTTCGCAGATTTACACAGATTAAAGACAAGACATTTTTTCAGATTTGAAATCAGTCTTCACCGCCACCGGTATATGCGGAACACAAGACTTCAGATTCCGATTTCTTAATCTGCGTAAATCTGCGAAATCTGTGGATATCAATCATCTGCGGATTTCGCCCTGCTCAGGCCTTGGGCAGTGTCTCCCACCAGCGCTCCCCAAAGCGCCCCTGCAGGAAAGCCACAAAAGCCTGCACCTTGCCCGGCACCAGTTTGGGTGAAGGAAACACCGCATGGATTTCCTGCTCGGGCAAGGCGTGGTCCCTGAGCACTTCCACGATATGGCCTGAAGCCAGCGAGTCGCCCGCCACATAACGCGGCAAGGCCGCGATACCCAGGCCGCCGCGCGCCGCCGCCAGCACCGCCGAGAGGTTGTTCGAATGCAGGCGGCCGGTCACGGGCACCGTCACCGGCTCGCCTTTGGGTGTCAACAGCCGCCACACATCGTCGCCCTGCACGCTGCTGTAGACCAGCGCGTTGTGGCCGCTGAGCTCCATCGGCTTTTTGGGTGTGCCTGCCTTCTTGAGGTAGGCCGGTGAAGCCACCAGCACCCAGGGGTTCATGCCCAGGAAGCGCGCGCCCAGCGTGGAGTCGGCCAGCTTGCCCATGCGCACCGCCACGTCGATGCCCTGGGCCACCAGGTCGACATAGCGGTCTTCAAAACTCAGGTCCACCTGCACCTGCTTGTGCCTGGCCATGAAGTCCAGCGCCAGCGGCACGATGACGCGGCGCCCGAAGGCCACCGAGGTGCCTATGCGCAGCAGGCCCTGGGCCTGCGTCTGGCGCAGGCGCACCACGTTGTCGGCCTCTTCCACCTCGCGCACGATGGATTTGCATTTTTCGTAGTACAGCGCGCCCGACTCGGTCAGGCTCACGCCGCGCGTATTGCGGTTGAGCAGCCGCACCTTCAGGCGCGCCTCGGTGGCCGCCACCTGCTTGGTCACGGTGGGCTGGGTGGTGGCGAATTCGCGCGCTGCTTTCGAGAAGCTGCCGGTCTCCACCACGCGCACAAACATGTGCATTGCCTGCAATCTGTCCATGGTTTCATCATAGTGAATACGGTCGAGTCGCGGGTGATTTATTCCTCAATGGAATAGCTTTTATGGCGGGCCGCCGCCTTCCGAAAAGCGCCTCGCCTGCCTACAGTCGGCTCCATCAAAGGAGTTCAACAATGGCAAAAATGACGGCCATCCAGGCCGCTGTCTGGGTGATGGAAAAAGAAGGCGTGACCCAGGCCTTCGGCATTCCGGGCGCGGCGATCAACCCACTGTACGCGGCCTTGCGCAACCAGGGCAGCATCAGCCACATCCTGGCGCGCCACGTCGAAGGCGCTTCGCACATGGCCGAGGGCTATACCCGCGCCAGCCCCGGCAATATCGGCGTGTGCATAGGCACCTCCGGCCCGGCCGGCACCGACATGATCACCGGCCTCTATTCGGCGCAGGCCGATTCGATTCCCATCCTGTGCATCACCGGCCAGGCGCCGCGTGCGCGCCTCTACAAGGAAGACTTCCAGGCGGTGGACATTGAATCGATTTCCAAGCCCGTCACCAAGTGGAGCGTCACGGTGCGCGAACCCGCCCAGGTGCCGCGCGCCTTCCAGCAGGCCTTTCACCTGATGCGCTCGGGCCGGCCCGGGCCGGTGCTGATAGACCTGCCCTTCGACGTGCAGATGGCCGAGATCGAGTTCGACCCGGACACCTATTCGCCGTTGCCGGTCTACAAACCCTGCGCCACCCGCGCCCAGGTCGAAAAGGCACTGGCCATGCTCAACGATTCGGCCAGGCCGCTGATCGTGGCCGGTGGCGGCGTCATCAATGCTGATGCGTCGGAGCTGCTGGTGCAGCTGGCCGAAATCACCGGCGTGCCCGTCATCCCCACGCTGATGGGCTGGGGTGCGATTCCCGACAGCCACCCCCTGATGGCCGGCATGTGCGGCCTGCAGACCAGCCACCGCTACGGCAATGCGACGCTGCTGGCCTCCGACTTCGTGCTGGGCATAGGCAACCGCTGGGCCAACCGCCACACCGGCTCGGTCGAGGTCTACACCCGGGGCCGCAAGTTCGTGCATGTGGACATTGAGCCCACGCAGATAGGCCGCGTCTTTGCGCCCGACTACGGCATCGTCTCCGACGCGAAGCTGGCGCTCGAGCTGTTTGTGCAGGTGGCGCAGGAAATGAAGGCCGATGGCCGGCTCAAGGACCGCGGTGCCTGGGCGGCTGAATGCCGGGAGCGCAAGCGCACCCTGCTGCGCAAGACCAACTTCGACAGCGTGCCCATGAAGCCGCAGCGCGTCTACCAGTGCATGAACAATGCCTTCGGCGACGACGCGTGTTATGTCAGCACCATAGGCCTGTCACAGATCGCGGCCGCGCAGTTCCTGCACGTGCACAAGCCGCGCCACTGGATCAACTGCGGCCAGGCCGGCCCGCTGGGCTGGACGGTGCCGGCCGCGCTGGGCGTGCGTGCCGCGGACCCCGCGCGCAAGATCGTCGCGCTGTCGGGTGACTTCGACTTCCAGTTCATGGTCGAGGAGCTGGCCGTGGGCGCGCAGTTCAAGCTGCCCTATATCCACATCGTGGTCAACAACTCCTACCTGGGCCTGATCCGCCAGGCGCAGCGCGGCTTCGAGATGGACTACTGCGTGCAGCTTGGCTTTGACAACATCAACACGCCGCAAGAAGAAACCGCCGTCAGGGGCTACGGCGTCGACCACCTCAAGGTCGCCGAGGGCCTGGGCTGCAAGGCCTTGCGCGTGCTCAGGCAGGAAGAATTCGCGCCCGCCGTCCGCCAGGCCGAAGCCTGGATGAAGGAGTTCCAGGTGCCCGTGGTCATTGAAGTGATCCTGGAGCGCGTGACCAACATCGCCATGGGCACCGAGATCGACAGCATCAACGAGTTCGAGGAACTCGCCCTGAAGAAATCCGACGCGCCCACCGCCATTGACTGCGCGCTACTGGACTGAATCTGACTGATCCCTCGAAAGACCTTATGCCGAAATTCGCCGCCAACCTGAGCATGCTGTTCACCGAACTTCCTTTCATGGAACGTTTCGCCGCCGCCCGCGCCGCCGGCTTCGATGCCGTGGAATACCTGTTCCCCTATGCCTATCCCAAACAGGCGCTGGCCGCCGCCCTCAAGGACAACGGCCTGACCCAGGTGCTGCACAACCTGCCGGCCGGCGACTGGGAGGCCGGCGAACGCGGCATCGCCTGCCACCCAGGCCGCGAGGGTGAATTCCGCGAAGGCCTGGCCCGCGCCATCGGCTATGCCGCCGCGCTGGACTGCAAGCAGCTCAATTGCCTGGCGGGCAAGCTGCCCTCGGGTGTCACGCAGAAAGACGCCCACGCCACCCTGGTCGCCAACCTGCGGTACGCGGCCGCCGCGCTCAAACAGGCCGGGATACGCCTGCTGATAGAACCCATCAACGATTACGACATCCCCGGCTTCTTCCTGACCCGCACCGACCAGGCGCTGGCCATTGCCGATGAGGTGGGCTCAGACAATCTTTTCGTGCAGTACGACATCTACCACGCGCAGCGCATGGAGGGCGAGCTTGCCGCCACGCTCAGCAAACACCTGGGCCGCATAGGCCACATCCAGCTGGCCGACAACCCGGGCCGCCACGAACCCGGCACCGGCGAGATCAACTACCGCTGGCTGCTTCGCCACATCGACGCGATCGGCTACACCGGCGCCATAGGTTGCGAATACAAACCGCAAACCACCACGGCCGCCGGCCTGGGCTGGCGCAGCGCACTGGCCGCATGACACACAAGGCATAAGGGCGAACACTTCATGATCAAGTCAGGACTCAAACTCGGTTTCATCGGCCTGGGCATCATGGGCGCGCCCATGGCCGGCCACCTGCTCAAGGCCGGCCATATGCTCTTCGTCAACACCCGCGGCAAGGTGCCCGAAGCCCTGGCGGGCGGCGGCGTCACCATCTGCACCAGCGCCCAGGGCGTGGCCGAACGGGCCGACATCATTTTCATCATGGTGCCCGACACGCCCGACGTGGAAGCCGTGCTGTTTGGCGAGGGCGGCGTGGCCGCCGGCCTCAAGGCCTCGGGCCGCGGCAAGGTGGTGGTGGACTGCAGCTCCATAGACCCCATCGCCACGCGCGGCTTCGCACAAAAAATCCAGGCCCTGGGCTGCGACTACCTGGACGCGCCGGTCTCGGGCGGCGAAGTCGGCGCCAAGGCCGCCAGCCTGACCATCATGGCCGGCGGCGACGAGCAGGCCTTCGAGCGCATCAAGCCTCTGCTGGTGCTGATGGGCAAGAACGTCACGCGCGTCGGCGGCGTCGGCGACGGCCAGGTGTGCAAGGTCGCCAACCAGATCATCGTCGCGCTCAACATCGCCGCCGTGGGTGAAGCCCTGGTGTTCGCCTCCAAGGCCGGCGCAGACCCGGCCAGGGTGCGCGAGGCGCTGATGGGCGGCTTCGCGGCCTCACGCATCCTCGAAGTGCACGGCGAGCGCATGATCAAGCGCACGTTCGCACCGGGTTTTCGCATCGCCTTGCACCAGAAGGATTTGAACCTCGCGCTGCAGGGCGCGCGCGCACTGGGCGTGGCGCTGCCGCAAACGGCCGGCGCCGCGCAGCTGATGCAGTCCTGCGCGGCGCTGGGCCACGGCCAGGCCGATCACTCGGCGCTGGTGCTGGCGCTGGAAGCCATGGCCGGGCACGCGGTCGCGCACCCAGCCTGAAGTCCCTGCCTCACTGCCTTATATGCGTCAGATGCGTCAGATGCGTCAGATGCGTCAGATGCGTTCGATGCGTTCGATGCGTTCGATGCGCTACATACGCTATCTGCGTTGTACGCCCTCCATGCCGTGTACGGCATGGAGCGGCCACCCTCATTCGTGGGTGTAGTCCAGCAGGGCAAGGTATTCCTTGCGGTCGGCCTTGACCCACTGCTTCACGCCGATCTCTGACATGATGCCGGCCTGGTTGTTCAGGGCCAGCAGGGACTCCGTCAGTCGGCTGACCATGTCGGCCGGCACGCCGGGCGCGGCCAGCACCGACCAGTTCACCACCGGCTGGGTTTCACCGATGACGCGGCCGCCGCCTTCCTGCCATTTTTTGGCGATGGTCGGATTGACCGCGCCCACCTCGGCCAAGCCCGCCGCCACCTGGGCCGAGACGGAATCCTGGTAGCGGGTGAAGGAGACATAGGGTTCGCGCACGTTGAGGCGGCGCATCTCGGCACGCGCGACCGCCACAGTGGCGGAAGACTCATCGGGCATCAGGATTTTTTTGCCGCTCAACTGCCCGATCTCGGTGATGGGCGAATCCTTTTTCACGATAAAGGCGGCCTTGTAGGGCTCGGGCCGGCGCACCAGGGGCTGGTAGCCACCGTCACGAACCAGCTTGGAGAGCTGGTTGACTGATTTGCCGAACACCATGAGCGGCTTTTGCTCCGACGATGCCTGCCGCACGAAGTTCTGGATGTCGATGACGGGATCCACCAGCACCTGCTTGCTGCGGATCTGCCCGCCCAGGTAGTCGGCCAGGCCCTTGTAGCGCAGCGCCAGCATCGAGATGCTGAGGTCGGCCGTGACGGCCTCATTGATCAGCAGCCGCCAGCGATCGGCGCCGAGGGCGCCCGCCGCACCGGCCTGCTGGCCCCAGCTGAGCAGGGGAAAGCCCTGCCAGGCTGCGGCCACCGCGGCGGTGCCCACTACGCCGCGAAGAACCGCGCGGCGACCGGTAACGTGTGACAGCGTATTCATTTAATCACCTTCTGAGGGTTAATTGCGGATTGCACACTCTTCTTCGCTGCCTCGTCCTCCCATTGCCTGGCAGCTGTCAGGCTTGCCTTGAATGCCAGCGCACTCTCAAGCAGCCACTTCTTGTTGTCTTCCGACAGGGCGTAGCTCAACCTGAACTCGTCCATCGGCATACGGTCTTCCCGAACAGCCTTGATCAGGCGGTCCACCTCGG
>Ga0307408_100003208_pt1 | contig 11253 bp, 8 predicted proteins | sample 322Cmetagenome_FD_202116 | JGI IMG/M metagenome (GOLD analysis project Ga0307408, IMG submission 202116) | Maize rhizosphere microbial communities from greenhouse at UC Davis, California, United States - 322HYB-C-3 | ecosystem: Host-associated > Plants > Roots > Rhizosphere > Soil | place: USA... | reverse complement strand
CCGCGCTGCAAGCGACGTCGGAGGCCAACGTCTCTGTACGATTGACTCGCGGGCGCGACCGCCTGCGCGAGCTGCTCGGGGGGAGTGGGAGGGGGAGGGGGAGCGACGCATGATGACACGCGGCGACTGGGTGGAGTGGGAGCGGCTCTGGCAATCGGATCGAACGTCCGAAGAACACCTCGAGGCGTTGATCGAGCGGACGCGGCGCGCGCGGCGGAGCCTCTGGCTCCTGCGTCTGCTTTCGACGGCGGTGGCGGTGGTCGCGCTCGCGGTCGTGGCGGCCGCGCTGCGGCACGCCGGCAATCCGTTCGAGGTCACGTTAGGTGTCGTGGTCGGAATCGGTATCGTCGCCGTTTGGCTGATGGACCTCGCGAACCAGCGCCATGCCGCGGCCAAAGTGGAAGCGCCCGCCGATGAATACGTCGCGATGCGGCGCGCGTTATGTGTTCGCCAGGTGCGCTTCGCGCAGTTGGCGTGGATGGTCACGGCACTCGATCTCGCCTTTCTCATTCCGTGGTGGATCGGCGGGTTCAAGGTCCACGGCGGTGGTTTTCACGCGATGCAGCTGCTCACCATGTGGGGGCCGCTGACGCTCATGGGCGCGTTCGTGTGGTGGACGATCCGATTGCGACGACGAGCCCGCGCGGAGCTCGCGCGCCTGACGAGTTCGCAGTGAATTGGAAACGGTGGTACATTCGACCCTACAACAGCGCAGCTCTCATCGCCGCGCGACGTGGCGCGCAACTCTCTCGAACGGAGGTGAGTATGCGTCACGATTCGCTGTATCGCCTCGGCGGCAACGCGGCACTCCTCGGCGGCATCCTTGGTGCCGTCGCCATCTCGCTCCACGCACCACAGCCCATGGACGTAGCGGCATTCTCCGCCCTGTCCATGGGCCCCTGGATGGCCGCACACTGGCTCTTCGTCATCGCGACTGTCATCGTCGCGGGTGGCCTTGCCGCCTTCACGCGCCACTTCTCACACACCGAGGGTGAAGGCTGGTCCGTGCTCGGATTCGGAGCGATCATCGCGACCAGCGCGTTGAACATCGCAATCGTCGCTCCTGAGCTCCTCGCCTTCGATACGTTCCGCGCCATGAACGCCGATGCCAGCAATGGCGGCGCCGCGCAGCACGCCGCAGCGCACGCGTACCTCGCGGTCAATCTCAACCTCATGAGCCTGGTGCACGTGTCGGGACCGATATTCTTTGCCTCCCTCTCGGCGTTCGGACTCGCGATGCTCCGCGATGCGGCGTGGCCCCGGTGGCTCGGACTGGCGGGTATCGTGATCGGGCTCGCTTTGGTCGTGATCAACTTTACGGTGGAGAATTTCACGATCTTCAAGATCGCCTTCGCGATCGGCTACCTATGGCTGGCGATCGCCGGCTTCCTCTTCGCACGGTTCGCCGGAACGAAGGCCGGCGAGCAGCCCGGAGTAGCCGCTCCGCCGGACGCCTACAAGCCGAGCGCTGGCGTCCCGGTTCGTTAGGCCGCGGCGCACAAACAACGCGAGCACGCGTTCATGCGGAAGACATGTTCTCGCCGAGTCGCACTTCAGGCCCGACGCGTACCTCCGTTGGCCCACGCGCGGGCCGCCGCCCGTCGGACTGCGTGAAGTGAATCGAAGACCCCGGCCGCGAGCGTCGCCACGTTAGGCGGTACCGGCACGAGATCGGGAACGACGATCACCGGCATCCCGGCGGCAAGCGCCGCCTGCGCCCCCGTCGGGGAGTCCTCCAGCGCGAGGCTCGCCTCCGGCGCGACGCCCAGTCGAGCGGCGGACTCGAGATAGAGGTCGGGGTGGGGCTTTCCGCGCGCGACGTCCGCGCGCGTGACGATTGCAGAGAACGTGGACACGAGTTCGCCGAGCCGCTCGCCCACGAGGGTGGGCGCGCTCGATGTCGCGAGTCCCAGCGGAATTCCGAGCTCACGGACGAACTCGAGCCACTCGCGCGCCCCCGGGCGGAGCGGAACGCCTTCGCGTTCCACGATGGCGCTCATGCGGCGATGGCACGCACCGCGGAACCCGCTCACGTCGAACGCCTCGCCGTAGTAGAGACCGAGAAGGCGATCGCACTCCTCTGCTGGGTGTCCGACGAACGACGCGAATCGTTCGTCGGACATCTCGACGCCGTGGTCGCCCGCGGCAGCCTGCCAGACGCGACGCTCGAGACGCTCGCTGTCCACCAGCAGGCCATCCATGTCGCAGAAGATGGCCGTGGGACGATGGCCTATCAACGAATCGACTCCTTCACGGATCGCATGCAGGTGCGGGTCGAGTGGCTGGCGCAGTGCCGTTCTCTTGGCCATGGACGGCGGCCCCTCGTTACTCCGTTTCCGTGTCACGGCATCGCGATCCCGCCTACCTTAAGATGCTCGAGATGTGCCAGGATTGCCGCGATTACCCATTGTCGAATCGGCCTGAATGAATGGACGCGTCCGCCAACAATCGGTGCGTTCCAGACTCCGACAGCTTCAGTGTCGCCATGAGCGAGAAACACGAGACCGTCGCTCCGAAAGCAGGCAAGCGCGAGTGGATCGGTCTGGCGGTGATCGCGTTACCGTGCCTGCTGTACTCGATGGACCTGACGGTGCTGCATCTCGCGGTGCCGTCGCTCACCCGCGACCTGGAGCCCAGCAGCGCGCAGCTGCTGTGGATCATTGATATCTATGGTTTCCTGGTCGCCGGGTCGCTCATCACGGCAGGCACGTTAGGCGACCGGATTGGCCGGCGCCGCCTGCTGTTGATCGGGGCCGGCCTGTTTGCGATTGCGTCGGTACTCGCCGCGTTTTCGAGAAGCGCCGAGATGCTCATTGCGACACGCGCACTGTTGGGTCTTGCCGGCGCTACTGTCGCCCCGTCTACGCTCTCGCTGATCCGCAACATGTTCCTCGACGATCATGAGCGGCGAGTCGCCGTCAGTATCTGGGTGATGAGCTATTCGATCGGCGGCGCTGTTGGCCCCCTGATCGGCGGCGTCTTGCTGGAGCTCTTCTGGTGGGGCTCGGTGTTTCTGATGAGTGTCCCGGTAATGGCCTTGTTGCTGGTGGTGGGGCCTAGGTTGCTGCCGGAGTACAGGGACCGGAACGTCAGGCCGCTGGATCTGACAAGCGCCGCGCTGTCGTTGTTGGCGGTGCTCTCCATGATCTTCGGGCTCAAGCAGATCGCTCAGAGCGGTGTTCACGCCACCGCGATTCTGTCCATTCTGCTCGGTCTCGCGGTCGGCCTCGTCTTCGTCAGGCGTCAACGATCATTGGCCGATCCGCTCCTGGACCTGCAGCTCTTTCGTGTCGCCGCTTTCAGCGCGTCGTTGGCAACCTACGGCCTCACGATCCTGATTCTCTTCGGCGGCTTCCTTTTCCTGCCTCAGTACCTGCAGCTCGTGCTGGGGCTGTCGCCGTTCGACGCAGGCCTCTGGACGGTGCCGTGGGCGCTCGCGTTCGTCGTCGGCTCCTTGGTGACTCCGCCTCTCGCGCGAATCGTTCGGCCCGCGGTTCTCATGCCGGTCGGCCTTGCGCTGTCGGCCATCGGCTACTGGATGATCACTGGCTTCGACTCGGGCACCGGATTCGCGTCGTTCGCGCTGGCCTCGATTATCTTCTCGCTTGGAACGTCACCGGTGTTCACGTTGACCACGGACCTGATCATCGGTGCTGCGCCGCCGGAGCGAGCTGGCGCCGCGTCAGCCCTGTCGGAAACGAGTGCGGAGTTTGGCGGGGCGCTTGGCATAGCCATCTTCGGCAGCATTGGCGTCGCGGTGTATCGCGGCACCATGGTGGATGCGATCTCGCCTAACGTTCCAGTCGAGGTGGCCCGAGCCGCGGCGGGGACGCTCGGCGGAGCGGTGGAGGTAGCGCGACAGCTCCCAGGAGAGGCTGGAGACGCGCTGCGGTCCGCAGCGCAGCTCGCGTTCGTGCAGGCGATGCGGTTGTGCGCTGCAATCAGTGCGATCGGGTCGATCGCGCTCGCACTATTCGCGTGGGTTGCGTTTCGTCGGCACCCGGGATCACCGGAGCGACGGGAGGCGCCCGTAATCACCGACGTTGCCGCCTAACGGACTCGCTGAGGGAGGCAGCAGTGGCACTCCATCCGCGCTGACGAGAGTCATTCCGAGCGTAGCGAGGAATCGCAGGTGTCCCGAAAGAGAAGTTTGTCATCCCGAGCGCAGCGAGGGATCGCGATCGTCCCGGTAGAGGGCCCTCTATCAGGATGATCGCGATTCCTCGCCTGACGGCTCGGAATGACACACTATCCGGCGAGCCGGACGTGATCCACCTGCCACACGGCCGTCTCATCATCGAGGCTCGCGACGCCACACTGCACCGCCCCGAACGGCTCACCGAGCGATCCGGCATTGTAGCAGAGACACTGCCCGATCCGGCGAACGCCGACGGCTTCGTGAATGTGGCCGCACACGAGCAGGCCGGTCATGCGGTCTGCGATCTCGCGAATGGCCTTACTCCCGACGGCCTTCCCCGACTTGATCACGTCGAGCCCACTGTCCGCGGGGGGCGAGTGCGCGAGGAGAATGTCCGGCGCGCGCCACGCCGCGAGGTCCACGCGGTCATCGGCCCACTCGTAAGGAAAGCGGCCACCGGTGAACGGGCTGCCGCCGACGCCGGCAACTCGCCAGCCCAACCAAGATATCTCACGGTCATCCACCGACACGCTGTCCCCGAGTGCGGGATCGTCGTGGTTTCCCGGGACGAGGAGCAGGTTCGGACACGCTGACGTCACCGCGTCCAGCAGCTCGGCTGGCGACGCGGTGTTCCCCAACGCCGGGTCGGCGTTGAACGGGCCACGCGCAAAGTCTCCAGTGAACAGGATGCCTTCGACGTCGGCGGTTCGGAGATGCTCCAATACCTTGAGAAGCGATCCTAACGCGCCATGCAGGTCGCCGACGCAGCCGATTCGTCGAATGGTCATTCGAGCAACGATGTCATCCTGAGCCTACAGGCGAAGGATCGCGATCATCCCGAAAGAGGGCCAGTCGCTCTACCGGGAAGATCGCGATCCCTCGCAGCGCTCGGAATGACCGCCAAGGCTCACCGCTCGGCCTCCAGCCCCGCATCCAGCGCCTTCTTGATTCGCGCCCGGGCTTCCTCTACGTGCGCGGCATTGTACGCGTTGAGCGTCCCCGACCCCGCCGCAGCCGCGAGTCGCCGGTCGAGATCCTTGAGCGTCCGTCGCGCCACCGCGCGCGCATCCGGCGGCGTCCTCGGCGCGGGCTTCACCACCAACCCGGTCATCTGATCGAGATACGCGCGCTGCAGGTCGCGCCGCACCGCATCGGCGTTCGACACCGAGCCCGCCGTCCACACCTCGCTCCACACCGCACGCGTGAGCGTCGTGAACAGCTCCGGGATCGTCACCATGTTCGCCGGGCCGTACCGCGTCTCGCCATCGCGAATCATCGCGAGACGGAATGGCTGAACGAGCTGCGCCAGCACCGCCGACTGGAAGCCTAACGTTTGCTCGTGATACGGAAAATCGATGCGGCCGTTGAACGTCGTCGTGCTGCCGAAGTGGAACCAGCGGTTTGAGCCCATCTGCTGGAGCACCGGCGCCGGCACCGCGAGCGCGTCCTTCGCGAACACGCGGTCCACGAGCAGATCCAGCGCCTCGCGCTGTTTCGCCTTCGGGATCGCCGCGAACGGCGGTCGCGCGTTCGGGTCGCCCGAATGGTCGCGGTTGATGTACGCCCCGCCGATGTACTTCACCGCCGGCGCCACCGCTCGCGCGTATTCCCCCATCAGCGAGCCGTACGCATCCGTAACCTCGTACGGGCTCGAGTTGTCCGTGAGCACGTGCTTCGGCAGATCGTTGATGATGTTCCGGATCAGCTCACTGCGCTCTTTGCCCCACGCGAGCGGATCGTCGCCCAGGTCGAACGTGTTGATGCTCGGGTCGAGCGCGCCGGGACCACCCGCCTCCGCGTTCGTTCCGTAGAGATGCCCGCGCTCGGCCGCCTGACGCGCGATCCGCCGTGCGTCGGCATCGTCGTTCGTGTACGCGTACGAGATCGCCCACCGGTCGTACGAGCCGACGCCGGGCGTATAGAAGTAGCCGTTAGGCTTGCCCCGAGCGGCCACGTTCACCGCCGGATACTCCATCACTGAGCTGTACAACCCCGACTGGTCGGCGAACGCCCGGTCCTGGAGCTGCCCGTTCGGCGTACTTGCCGACGAGCGGAAGTTGTGCTGGAGGCCGAGGGTGTGTCCCACCTCGTGCATGACGACCCACTTGGCCGACTGCGCGACGAACGCCTCGGGCACGGGTGCGCCCGGTGCCAGCTCACCGCGCGCGATCAGCGCGGCGCGCAGGGTCGCGCCCTGCGCCTGGAACGCGTCGACGAAGCCCGCCAGCTCATACCGGTCACTCCGAGCCTCGAACGAGCCGACGCCTAACGTCTGCTCGAACGCGTCGCTCGCAGTGACGGGCGCTGCGAGGTTGCGCCAGTTATTCTTGTAGTTCGCGAACATGCTGGCCTCGAACAGGATGTCGGCGTCGAGGACCTCGCCGGTTCGCGGGTCCACCGTGGACGGGCCGATGGCGCCGTAGCCGGGCTGGTCGGAGGTGTTCCACCGGAGCGTCGCGTAGCGGATATCATCCGCGTCAGCATCGGGCGGGAGGTCCAGCGCGCGTATCGCGTCTACCCAGCCGGCCGCTTCGAACGCGGCGTTCCAGGCCTCGACGCCGGCCTTCATCGCCGCGCGGTAGCGCTCGGGCACTGTGTTGTCGACGTAGTACGTGATCGGCTGCTTCGGGCGCCACTTGTTGCCTACCTGCTCGCCACGCTCGAGGCGCCAGCGGTTCACGAACCGCACGAAGAACGTCGAGTCGTCCTGCGAGAAATCCTTGTGCGCGGTGAGGAAGTTGCCCACGCGATCGTCGCCAATGCGGGTCGCCATCGGAACGTCGGGCAGCGCCGCCAGCGTGTAATGGAGCGAGAGCGAGAGGAACCGGCCGTCCGCGACCGAAGCGATGTTCACCGGGTTGGGCGGACGGAACGTCAGGCGCGCGCGAATGTTCGTGTTTCGCGGAAAGCTCTTCACAGACTCCACGTAGCTTCGCTGGCGGTCAAACGGCACCGGCGGCGGCTGGCCCGGCCCGGGAGGGGCGACCGCAAAGCGAACCTGCTGGCCTATGCCCGAGAGGTCCGAGACGAACCAGTTCGTCACGTCGATGAGCACGGCCGAGTCCGGCCGGAAGGACTCGATGCGCGCAGCGTCGATGACGGACGGAGCGAACGTGAGATCCACCGCACGATTCACGGCGACGTCGCGCCCTCCGGTGAAGCGAGACGGCTTCTGCAGCAGGAAGATCTGATCGCCGCGTCGCTCGAGGGTCATGATGTTCGCGTCGAACAGGTTCAGCATCGACCCCCCGTAGAGCCCGTTCGCGCCGATGCCCTGCGCGAGCTTCATCTCCATGAGGAAGTCCTTGCCGAGACGCTCACGCGGCACGGCGATCCAGAGCTTGTCGTCCTTCTCGTAGGTGTCGAAGTAGCCCGTGCGGACCTCGGCCCCCTTCGTCACTTCGGCGAATGGCCTCGGGCCGGGTCGCTGCTGCGGCGCGCCCTGGGCGGCAGGTGCGTTAGGCGCAGTGCCCGGTGGCGTTGCAGGGGGCACCTGGGCTGAGAGCGTGCCGGCCAGGCCCAAGAACAACACGAAGGGTCTAAGCATGGGAGCATCCTCGGGAGGTGGTGCGCCGCGACGAGTGGCGTCCAATGATCGACCCGGGGGATGGCGGCCGAAAGATCCAGTGGTTCGGCCCGTGGCAAACCGAAACTGTACCAGATCTCGGAAGCGATTGCCCCTCAACAGGTTGATGCGGTGAGATGTGGGTGACGGATCCCCGCTAGTGTGTCACGCGATGGTGATCCACTCACACTCTACAACCTGAGAAGCACGACAATGACACACACATCACTCGACGCGCCCCGGCTGACATGGCGCGCGCGGCTACAGAAGGCCTTCGCAGTGCTGACGATCGCTACGCTCGCAACCGGTGCCGCCGGCTGCGGCGGCAAGGACTCGAGCACGGAACCGACGACGCCGCAGAACGTTGCTGGAGAGTACCTGCTCGAGACGATCCAGGCAAAATCACTTCCTGTGAAGATCTATGACGGACCCATTGGGGAGCCGGGGGACGACGACTACTACGACTCATACGTCCTCACGATCAAGCGCGGCGCGATCGACCTGGACGATGCTGGCAACTATCACCTGATGGTGGACTACCACCTCGTCCGCGACGGCGACGCTTTCGATGACTCATGGGACGGATACGGCACCTATGAGATCAACGGGAACAAGATCGACCTCACGCGCGACGACGGAGTCGGCGGCGGCGACGGCACGGTGCGGTCAGGCCAGGTCACGATCCAGATGACCATGGTAGACGAAGGACTGGACATGTCGTACGTGTTCCGCAAATAGCGTATCTGCGACCGACATGCCGGGGTGCTGATTACCTCAACCCGCGATCTCCTGACGGATTCCTCGGACCCCGATTTCCACTTGAACGCCGGGCGGCCAGGCGTGGTGCCATTCCACACCCAGGCGGGCAGCCACGCCTAGTCGCGGCAGAATGAGATCAGCCAGTAGTGGGTGCACGTCGTGCACCGTGTAGAACTGCACCCCGGTGACGTCCGCCCATTCCACGCCCAGCGTTCGCATCGTCTGCGCGAGCGCTGTCAGGATGAATTCGGTCTTTTGGCGAAGCGCGGCGGGCGTCGGATGCCCAGCCGGCGTCGTATCACCCATAGCAACGATGTCCGGTCGCTCGCGCCCCAACCCGACGGCTCGGAGGTTACGGATTTCCGGCATGCCAGCCAGGATGAACGTCGGAGCGGTGGCGCGCACGCCACGCGCAATTGGCCTCGCATGCGACCAGGCATGGATCGTGATGTCGGGCGCCCCCGACAACTCGTTGGCCGGGATTCCCGCGCTGAACGCCACGTTGGTACGCGTTAGCGGGACGTCATCACCAACCAGGAGCCCCACCGCTTTGAGGTGGCCAATGTAGGCTTGATTGAACTCGTCAAACTCCGATCGCGAGAGTGGCCGTGCCGAGCGTAACTCCAATCCGCAGAGCGCGTCCAGCGGCCGGCCGGATCGGTCGAGCAGCCGTGCGATATCCTCCATTCCATCCGCAAACGGGCGCGGCTGCCGGAACGTGGTCCGAACGATCTCGAATCCGTCGGCAGCAACGACGCCGAAGCTCAGAAACGGAACACCGGGCAGGAACCGATAGCCGCCCCGCTCGTTGACGACCAATTCCTGGATGGCGATGCGGCTCTCGCGGCGCTCCCATACGCCGGGAGCGACGCGCGCGAGAGCTGCGCTGGATTGAGAGAGCGAGTCCCTGCGTGAGAGCAACTGGGCGTCCATCGTCGGAGAGCACCTCATCGAAGCTGCGGTCCCTAGCCATAGGATAGACGGACGCAATTCGAGTTTTTCTCTCGTGCTCGAAGCTCGGCGGTGGCAGGTTTCTCTCGATGAACCCATCAGCGCAGCATCCGACGTGACCGTTGGACCGACCGTTCGCCGCGAAGATGTCCCGCTCCACGAGGACGTGCGCTGGCTCGCCGCATCGCTCGGCAAGGTCATCCTCCGCCTCGAAGGCAAGGACGCGTTCGAGAGCGTCGAGTCGCTCCGCCAGGCGTGCCGTGCGCGTCGCTACGCCATGCCCGACGCCCCCACGCTCGACACGCTGCTCGAGCAGGTGTCCGCACTTCCGATCGAGCGTGTAGCGATCGTCGCGCGAGCGTTCACGCTGTTCTTCCTGCTCATCAACACGGCGGAGCAGGTGCACCGCGTGCGCCGTGCTCGCGAGTATCGCTCCGCCGAGATTGACGCGCCGCAACCCGGAAGCGCGCGTTGGACGATGCGCAAGCTCCGATCGGAAGGACACGACGCGATGGCGGTGGAGCGCGCCATGCTCGGGCTGGACGTTAGGCCGGTGCTCACCGCGCACCCCACGGAGTCCACCCGACGAACGCTGCTCGGGCTTCAGGCGCGCGTCGCCGCCATGCTGCTCGAGCGCGAGGGAGCGCCGCCGGCCGACCGGCACGCCATCGAAGAACGGCTCGATGCCGAGGTCGAGCTGCTGTGGTTGACCGATGAGGTGCGCCAGGATCGTCCCACGGTGATGGACGAGGTGAGCACCGTCATCTGGTACCTCGAGACGCGTCTGCTCGACGCGAGCGAGCGGGCGCGCGAGACGCTCGTGCGCGCCTTCGAGGAAGAGTTCGAGGCGACGTCCTTGTCGCTGAGACAGTCCGTACCGCTCACGCTCGGGAACTGGGTCGGCGGCGACCGCGACGGCAACCCGTTCGTCACGCCTGACGTGACCATCGCGACCGCGCGCCGCGCCAGCTACGCGATACTCGGGCGGTACGCCGACACGCTCGGGCTTCTGATAGAGCGCCTGTCGGTGTCGTCTGCGCTGGCTCGACCGAGCCCCGACCTGCTCGCGTCCATCGAGCGCGACGCGCAGCTCCTGCCTGACGCGTACGAGGCGAACCGACGACGGAATGCGAAAGAGCCGGTGCGTCTCAAGCTCACGCTCATGCGCGCGCGCGTGGACGCGACGCGCCGGCTCACCGCGTTACGCGACGCCGGGAGTCCTACCAGTGAGTCGGCGGCGTACGCGACTGCGGCGGCGCTGGAGCAGGACCTGTTGCTCGTGCGCGATAGCCTGACGACTGCCGGCGCGGAGCGGGCAAGCCACGCGACGATCGATCCGCTGCTGGCGACCGTGCGCGCGCACGGATTCTACGGCTACCTGATGGACGTTCGCGACCACGCCGACTCGCACCGCGAGGCAGTGTCGGGCAAGAACCCTCGCGTCGTGGAGACCTTTCGCGCAATCCGTGCGATTCAGGACGAGGTGGGCGAGCGCACCGTCAGCACGTACATCGTCTCGATGACCACTGAGCCCGCCGACCTGCTGCGGGTGTTGCAGCTTGGCACGGAGACGGGGCTCGTCGCGCTCGACGATGATCCGCCGAGGTCGCGTCTCGACGTGGTGCCGCTATTCGAGACGAGAGCCGACCTCGAGCACGCAACCGAGATCATGGGCGCGCTGCTTCGCAATGACCTCTATCGCCGACAGCTGCGCGCGCGCGGCGACCGACAGGAAGTGATGATCGGCTACTCGGATTCGGGAAAGGACGCCGGCATCCTCGCGTCGTCGTGGGCGCTGTACGAGGCGCAGGAACGTCTCGCGAGCCTCTTCGCCGACGCG